>Ga0224500_10000127_pt1 | contig 56501 bp, 52 predicted proteins | sample SF_Oct11_sed_USG_FD_168126 | JGI IMG/M metagenome (GOLD analysis project Ga0224500, IMG submission 168126) | Sediment microbial communities from San Francisco Bay, California, United States - SF_Oct11_sed_USGS_4_1 | ecosystem: Environmental > Aquatic > Marine > Sediment | place: USA: California...
CCCAGGCGGACTTCAGCACTCGGCCGAGGCTGTGTAAAAACGTTGCTATAATTTCCCCACCTAAGCGGTGCGGTAAATGTAATGAAGCGCTTCATAGAAGGTGAGAACCGATTCCAGAGCACACTGTTTCCTGAACGCCTCGATGATTATATCGCCGAGGACAATGCGGTTCGCGTTGTTGATGCGTTCGTCGAGAAGCTGGATCTGCTGGATTTAGGCTTTGAGCGAGCGGAGCCGAGTGAGACCGGGCGCCCTGGCTATCATCCCGCGGTCCTGTTGAAGCTGTACATCTACGGGTATCTGAACCGCATCCAGTCGAGCCGGCGCTTAGAACGGGAGGCACAACGGAACGTGGAGCTCATCTGGCTGACCGGCCGCCTGATGCCGGTGTTCAAGACCATTGCGGGCTTCAGGAAGGACAACCGCCAGGCGATCCGCAAGGTGTGCCTCGAGTTTGTTGAGCTGTGCCGCGAGTTGCAGTTGTTCTCAGGGGTGCTGGTGGCGATCGATGGCAGCAAGTTCAAGGCGGTGAACAGCCGCGACAAAAACTACACCAGGAAGAGCGTTAAACGCAGGATCCAGAATACGCAGCAGAACATCGACCGGTACCTGGCCAAGCTCGATGCCGTGGATGCTGACGAGCCGGAGATCAGGGAAGTCAGCGCCAAAGAGCTGCAGAAGAAGATCGCCTCGATGGAGGCGAAGATGGCTGAACTTAAAGCCAGGCAAGCCGAGGTGGAGGTGCACCCGGACAAGCAGGTGTCGACCACGGATGAGGATGCGCGTTCGATGATGAAGCCCGGTGGCGGCAGTGTCGTGGGCTACAACGTGCAGACGGCGGTGGACGAGAAGCATCACCTGATTGTTACCCACGAGGTCACCAACGCGACGAGCGATCGACAGCAGCTCGACAAGATGGGCAAGCAGGCGAAGAAGGTCCTCAATGCCAAGGCGCTGACAGTGGTTGCCGATGCCGGTTACTACGAGGGACAGGCCATCGCCGAGTGCTATGCCGCCAGTATCACAGCGCTGGTGCCGAAGACGGACACCACCGATCGCAAGGCAAAGGGCAAATACACCAAAGCCGACTTTACTTACGATGCCAGGCGCAACGAGTACGTCTGCCCGGCCGGAGAACGTCTGACGTATCGCTTCGACAGTGTGGAAAGCGGTAAGACGCTTCGGGTATATATGCGCTACGGCTGTTCATCCTGTGCGCTACAAAAACACTGCACCACCGCCACACAAAAACGCCTCAAGCGCTGGGAGCACGAAGACATCCTGGACAAGGCCGAAATCGAGTTAAAGAAAAACCCGCTTGCGATGCGGCAGAGAAAGGCATTGGTGGAACATCCCTTTAGTACATTGAAGCAGTCGATGGGGTCGACGCACTTCTTAATGAGGCGATTACCGAACGTAAAAGCCGAAATGAGCCTTCATGTACTGGCGTACAACATGAAACGGGCAATTAATGTGCTCGGCGCCGACAAAATCCTGAGGCAACTGCAGCCGGCGTAAAAATACCTCGCCTTTTTGTGTTCAAAATCAACAAAGGAAGAAAACAAGCGTCGAACCGAAGTGCGTCTTTTTACACAGCCTCGGCCGATTCCAGCCTGTCGCCACTTCCCTAAAGCAGACACTCGAACGGCAGGTTTCGGAAAAAGCAGCCGCTCAGATTGAATGCGAAGAAGGGGTCAGAACTTGCCGCTTGGCGTCCGAATCGTGCCTGCCGTCTGTGTGCGCGTTGAAGCCTCGACGTAGAAACTAGTAAACTGTGAATCGCCGCGGGCTTTTCGGAGACTCATACTTGTGAGCCGTGCCGCGTTAACCGTTCAATCCGTGGATCCCTGACCAAAATCGCGTTCTCGTTCACTGGTGCTCTATTTATAAAGCATATACGCGTTCCTACAATTCTTGATTATTGTCGATGGCGCCTCGCAACTTGACTTTGTTGAGTCGGCGACTTCTACCAAACGTATAAAGGCATGGCTTTGATTCGCTTACGGATATATTGACCATTTTCTGAATCATGGGCTCAATGATATCGGCGACTTCGTCGGCTGTTCCTTGTCCGACAATTAAGCAGAACGCAGCCACGCCATAAGCTTGAATCGCGTTTAGCTCCAAACGACGATGGCGAATGCGCTGATCTCGGGTCAACACAATCCACCCTCTTTTTCCGCATTCCGACAGCCAGTCCTCATCTTCCGAACCCGCAGGTATCGCCCCGCGAGCATGCTCGACATTGGCGCCCGCTTCTCTCATTCGCTCTAGCAGGCTTCGCGAGTAAATACTCTCATCGAGATAAAAGACGGCTTTTTTAAGCCGCTTTTCGGCAATCGAGTTCGCAGCGGATTGCTTCTTCGATCGCATCTTTTGAGATTTCATAATCTTTCGACAAGTCGACCAATGTATCGCCAGCTTTGAATCTGTCGGCGAGAATGGCTGTTGGCACGGCGCTACCTACAATTACCGGACGGCCGAATGCTACACGCGGGTTTATTTCGACTGGCGCAGGAGCATCTTCCGTCACGCTCATTCGAGTGAACGGATATAGCTTGACGGGCAACCCCGATGAATCGCGCTTAATACGCTTCAAATAGGCACGAAGAAGCGTGGCCATTTCAAGTTGCCCTGATTGGGATACGTTGATCAATTTGCCAAGTTTTTCGACGAGCAGATCGACGCCATCAGTTTGAAAACTGGCGTGGGCAAGCGGCCGTTCAATACCCAGACGCTCGCTTGTATACGCCAAGGCCTGGCGGACTTTGGGCAGCGGGATTCGATGATGCCGGCGAATCGCTGTGAGAACGTGAGCTTCGACCAAGTTCAGGAACGACAGACCGTCCTGCGGTTCGCCGTCCAGATCGATGACATTTGGAAACCGGTGTTTGTCGCCTTTCGATCCATAGGTCGTACCAACGCACCAGGATCGGAGCGTAGCGTACGGCACATTCAGGTAGTGCGCGGCCTCGGCAAACGGATAGGCGGGTGTGCGCCGCAATACATCAAAGTCTATAGCACTCATTTCTATTGCCTCCCTTTAGGTACCGATCCTAAAGAAAACTGACGAGACCATCTCAACATCCAATGATTCTGGCACACATTCTAGACAATTCCCGAAGCAGTTTGACGTTATTTGTTCCGATTCGAGGCGTACGGGTCGAAAATTGTGCTTCCCGTAATATTGGCTCCGCTGTAATCGTTTGGCGTTTTGACGCCCAATCAATCGCGTCGATATTATTGTCGTTGGCAACGTAGTCCGTCACACGGTCATACCGGAACCTAATCAGGCCAGCGGATCTGTGACCCCCTGAAAATAGCCGGTCGTGCTCTCCGGAATGCGCAAGGCCTAAATTGGAGCTATAGCTCGGAACCGTACTCTGAAGCCCTCGGAAGCGTCAAACTTCCGAGCATGCCTGGGCGGAAGCCGGCTCGCTGTGGCGCGGCCAATTGAAAGGTTTTTTGTCGGCCGATTGAAACCCTGCAAGCTGGCCAGGCGTCACTACGAAAGATGATCTTCACTTCCGGCCACAGCACCGCCCGACTCTGTTTCTTGGGAAATTCCGTAGAAACGGGGGCAAAAATCGTGCCCCCGTTTCCGCTAGTTTGTCCTTTGGACACGCGATAGAGTCCTCGCATCAACACCGTCGTCGTTGCGGTATACCAACGACACCCAAACTCTGACAGTGAGTCAGAGTACCCAAGCGCCTCACAGGGTCGTGCGACAGGCGCAGCGGTGAAAGCCGCCGATCCCTCTTAATGACAGACAGCTGTTCGTGTCGCTATTCGACCGGCAGTCTGACCCAGTCGGCAGCGCTCCTGCGTCAGCCTTTCAACTCTATTGCGCCAGTTCCTGGTGCAACTCTTTAGAAAGCCGCAACAACGCGACGCCGAACTTGCTGCCGTCATGCCGGATGCGTGACCCAGTGATGTTCTGTGTCGAACCCCTGTTGCAACTCAGCCCGTCTTTGTGAGCGCCCCGGCGCCGCACAGAGACGGGCCTTTTGAAACTGGCGCAAGTCTGCGTCGCTACAGGCTTTGACCGTGCCAAGGCGCGGTGTCATAGCCGTCGAAACTCCCTGCCCGGCGGCCAGTCGACGGACTGACTGGCGCAGCCCACACCCGATTCCGCGGACCCTTGGGGTCGTTCTGGGGTGTGACGACCAGGGGGATTGAACCAACAGCACATCGCGCTGCTTAGGCCTTGCAATGAGGCACTCACGCTGTGACCGCCAGCTGATCCGCGGTTTATCACTCACCAGAGTTCAGGAATCGCAGTGAGAAACCGAAATGAGAACCCGGATTTGGATAGAGGAGAACGTCATGAAGAAAGCAGGTGGTCATCGTAACTTTGGTTACGGCAAACAGATGGAATGGGCCGGCAAGCAGGCGCTGCGGGATCAGTACGGCAATGGACACTATGGGACAGTCACCGGTCACACCGAGCGCTGGCGACGGTTCGTTACCTGGTGTCGCGACGAGCGCGGTATATGCGATGCACGGGCGGTTGATAGTGATGTTGTTCAGGACTACGGACAATCACTCAGGGACAAGGTCGATGCCGGCATGTCCCCGGCCTACGCACAGAACTTGTTGTCGTCGGTCAACGTGGTGCTGGAAGCGATGCGCGACGATCGGCAGATTCGCGTTGCGCCAGTCGAGTTTGTCGGCCAACGATCACGAATACGAACCGAGCAGCCGGCGGGTCTCGATCAAAAGGTCGTGCGCCAGTGTGCCGATCAACTGCGCCAGAACGGGCACGAACGGGTCGCGGCCACCGTCGAAGTCGCCCGGGCACTGGGGCTGCGTCTCAAGGAAGCCTCCCTGCTTAATGCACGGGTCGCGTTGGGGCAGGTCAAGAGACACGGTGCGGTCAATATCACGGCCGGCACCAAAGGCGGCCGGGGCAATCGGGTGGATCGCTGGGTCCCGGTCTCGGGCGCCGCGATTGGATGCCTGGTGCGAGCGGCCAGGGCTCAGGGATCGGGACGTAATCTTATTCCGTCCCACCTCACCTGGAAACAGTGGTACTCGCACATCCATCATGTCTGGGCCTCGGTCAGAGATGAATTCGGCCTGAAGAAGATTCATGACCTGCGCGCCGCTTACGCCTGCGAGCGCTACAAGCAGTTGACTGGGTCAGTCGCGCCGGTAATGGCTAGCAGGCAGTTAGCCGATCGCAATACAGATCGTGCGGCACGACAGACCATCGCACAGGAACTCGGCCATGCACGCATTGAGGCGATCGCCTCCTACATCGGCGGTGCCCGATGAGCCGGCCGGCAAATCAACGGGCAGCAGCGCGCATCGCCCGGTCGCTGCTGGCAAAACGATTGCCAGGATCAAGACGCGGCACGCTGCGCCAGCATCTTGCCCGAAGCGGATACATCGCCCAGACCATCTGGCGCCGTTGGCAGGTCGGTCCCTACCAATGGCAATTGAAGCACCTGCGTTGGTATCTGGTGGAACGCACTAATGAGCATGCCAGCGGTACGCGTTACCGGCACTGGCTGACCGTGCGGTTATTGGTCCTTGCGCTTGATCACGACGGCTGGATCGAGCGGCTGGACGGGCCGTGGGTCAGGCCGAACGGTGAGCGTGGTGCGCTCAAAGCCGGCCGGCCGGCGCTTGAGCCGATCCCGCCGGCGAATCGAGGCGCGGGTCAATGACTAGCAAACTAACAGACCGGGGAATGTCAGCAACGCGGGCTCTTCTGCCGCGATTCATTCGTCTGCGCGACGCGCCCTATTACCTCGGTATGGATCGTAATCGCTTCAATGCCGAGGTTCGGCAATGCCTCACAAGTATTCCTATCGGTCGGCAGGGTATCGCCTTCGACCGCCTTGAACTGGACGCCTGGGTGGAGGACTATGTCTCCCGCAACGGGCGTCCCGCCAAAAGGAGCAAGATATGGGACGCAGAAGATCACCGGGCCTCTACAGACGAGGCCACAACTGGTGGATTGACAAGAAAATCAAAGGATACGGAAGATTGGCGGAAAGCTGTGGCACGACTAACCTCGCGGAGGCGGAACACTACCTAGCGTTCCGCTTGAACGAGATTCGCAATGCCATGGTCTACGGCATTCGACCGACACGGACGTTTCAGCAAGCAGCCATAAAGTATCTCGATGAGAACCAGCACAAGAAGAGTACCGAGAGATACATTCACGCCTTCGATCGAGCCATGCCCCACATCGGGGATCTCCGGCTCGATCGTATTCACAACGATACGCTCGCGAAGTACCGGAGGTCCCGTCGCTCGGACGGTGTCTCAGCCGGTACCATCAATAAAGAGTTGAGCTGTGTTCGACGGATACTGAATCTCGCCGCGAGGGTGTGGCGACACGACAATGGCATGTCGTGGCTGGACGTGCCGCCACTGATTGAGATGGAACAGGGACCAGCAAGAAAGCCTTATCCTCTAAGCTGGGAAGAGCAGGATAGCTTGTTCAAGGAGTTACCGGCACACCTACAGCGTATCGCCTTGTACAAGGTGAATACCGGCTGCAGGAAACAGGAAGTGTGTCAGCTCAGATGGAACTGGGAAGTGCAGGTGCCCGAGCTTGGCACAAGTGTGTTTATTCTGCCAAGCAACGACGAGTTCCAGACCAAGAACAGTCAGGAACGAGTCGTTGTGCTCAACTCTATTGCGCGACGTGTTGTCGACGAGCAACGGGGCAAGCATCGAGAATTCGTTTTCACTTACCGGGGAAACCCGAGGAAAACCATTCTCAACTCCGGGTGGAAACGGGCCAGGCTGCGTGCCGGTCTGCCGAATGTCAGGGTGCATGACTTACGTCATACATTTGGGCATAGGCTCCGCGCGGCTGGTGTGAGCTTTGAAGATCGTCAAGACTTATTGGGACACAAGTCCGAACGAATGACGACGCATTACTCAGCGCCGGATATTGCTCGGCTCATCGAGGCGGCCGAACGTATATGCACTCGACGACCTAACACCGTGCTGCGCGTTGCCCGTCCCACAAATCTCCCACAATTTGAGAATCAAACGAAAACGGTACAGGAGGGCCGTTCGTAACCATCTGAAGAAAAAGGGGAAAAATGGCGCGCCCGACAGGATTCGAACCTGTGACCCCTGCCTTCGGAGGGCAGTACTCTATCCAGCTGAGCTACGGGCGCTGACTTTATTGTTCTGATCTATTGTATCTGGCCTTTCGCAATGTGCTCACTCAAAAGGTCGCCTGCAATGCAGGCTCCTACAGATCCGGCCACTCGCCGGTAGGTTCCGACAAATTGTATCGCTGCATACGGCCGTAGGTACATCTTCGGAGTCGGGTTGATTAGAGCGATTGCTACAATGTGAGCATGAAAGCCATGCTACTCGAGCAGCTTGTTTCGGTCGACTCCTGTGATCGTCCCTTGCGCGAAGCAGACATTCCAAAGCCTGTGCCTCGCGCCGGTGAGATCTGCATCGCGGTATCTGCCTGCGGCGTCTGTCACACCGAACTCGACGAGATCGAGGGTCGAACGGCGCCACCCAGCTTGCCCGTCGTTCCCGGTCACGAAGTGGTCGGCCGGGTCGACAGTGTCGGCGCATCAGCGAAACGTTTTCAACCGGGCGATCGGGTCGGTGTCGGCTGGATTCATTCGTCGGATGGAAGCGATGGAGAAAACCTGAGCGGCAAATTCGTGGCCACCGGCCGCGACGTGAACGGCGGTTATGCCGAGTTCATGACCGTCAACGAAAACTACGCCTACCCGATTCCGCATCTATTCAGCGATGAAGAAGCGGCGCCGTTGCTATGCGCCGGCGCGATTGGCTACCGGGCACTTCGTCTCTGCGCGCTGCAGAATGGCGACCGCCTCGGCCTGAGCGGATTCGGCGGCTCGGCGCATATCGTGCTGCAACTTGCCCGGCATCTGTATCCGAAAAGTGAAATTTACGTTTTCGCGCGGGACGCGGAAAGTCGGAAATTCGCCACCGAACTGGGTGCCGACTGGGCCGGCGCTATCGAGTCACGCTCGCCCGCAATGCTTAATGCGATTATCGACACGACGCCGGCATGGACACCGCTCGTGTCGGCGCTTGCCAATCTCGCACCCGGCGGTCGCCTCGTTATCAATGCGATACGAAAGGAAGACGCGGACAAGTCGGCGCTCCTGAAGCTGTCTTATCACGAGCATCTGTGGATGGAACGTGAAATCAAATCGGTCGCAAACATTACTCGCCAGGACATCGCCGAATTCCTGCCGCTCGCTGCAGAGATTCCGATTCGGCCGGAAATCAGAGTCTACGCGCTTGCGGATGCCAATGAGGCGTTGGTGTCGTTGAAACGAGAATCGGTGCGAGGGGCGAAGGTGTTGAAAATCGGTTCCGGTTTGTAGTTCGCTGTCGCCTGCAATGCAGGCTCCTACAACACTACCATAAGCTTTCCGGTATTGCCGCCGGTGAACAAGAGGTTGATACCTTCGATTGCGCTCTCCAGGCCCTGTAGTTTGTGCGCACGGTATTTGAGCTTGCCCGCCATGAAGTACGCCGAAAGCTTAGCGGTCATCGCCGGCACCTTGTCCCAGTGATCGGGCATCGTGAAACCCTGGATGGTCAGCCGCTTGCGGATGATGTTCAGCCAGTTCGGACCGGGTGACGGTTTGTCGGTATTGTAGTCGGCGATCATGCCACAAACGATGATGCGCCCATGCGCGTTCATGCGACCGAACACGATGTGCTGCACCGGGCCTCCCGTGTTTTCGAAATAGATATCGACGCCGTCGGGCGTTGCGCCACGCAATTGTTTTGCGAGGTCTTCGGATTTGTAGTTGATTGCCTTGTCGAATCCGAGCTCGTCTTCCAACCAGCGGCATTTGTCATCGGTACCCGCCGTACCGATCACATGCAGGCCTTCCGCTTTCGCAATCTGGCCGACCATCGAACCGACCGAGCCGGCGGCGCCGGATACGACCAGCGTCTCGCCGGCTTTCGGCTTGCCGATCTCGACCAGTCCCTGGTATGCGGTCAATCCCGGCAGGGCCAGCACGCACAACACGGCTTCCGCCGGGATTTCGGGCGGCAACTTGTGCAGCCCCTGGCCGTTACTCACAGCGTATTCCGTCCAGCCGATCAGTCCGGATACGCGCGTGCCGACGGGAAACTTCTCGTTTTTCGATTCGACCACTTCGGCGACGCCGCTCGATCGCATCACATCGCCCAGCGCAACCGGCGGTATGTAGCTTCCGGTGTCCGCCGACATCCAGCCCTTCATCGCCGGATCCAGTGACATGTGCGTCTGCTTCAAAAGCAGCTGCCCGTCTTCGAGCGGCGCTGTTTCCAGTGTCACCGTTTCAAATACATCCGGCGTGATGTGAATGTCCGGCCGCTTGACCAGCTTGATAGCTTTATATTTCACGTAATTCCCGTTGTTGTTATTGAATGCTGGACCAATCGCGTCACAGGCGTATCGGAAGATCCCTGATGCGCTTGCCGGTCGCCGCAAAGATCGCGTTGCCTATTGCGGGCGGCACCGCAATCAGCGGGGGTTCGCCCATGCCGGTCGGAAATTCCGTGCTTTCCATGAAACGGATGTCGAGTTCCGGCACATCGGCCATTCGCAAAGGCGAATAGGTATCGAGATTACGATCCTTCACTTCACCGTTCTCGAATTGCGTGCCCTCGTGCAAGGCGAGGCTCAAACCCCACAAGGTGGCGCCTTCGGCCTGCGCCATCGCGCCATCGGGATGCACCACGGTGCCGCAGTCGATCGTCTGCCAGATTTTCCTGACCGTGACTTTCTTCGTTTTGCTGTCGACGGCAACGTGCGCCACGCAGGCGGTCCAGGTCGGCATGTTGCGTTCCTGGCCGTGACTCACCGCAACGCCCATGCCCTCGCCGGCCGGCAGCTTCTTTCCCCAGCCGGAGCGTTCCGCGACATCCCTGAGCGCCGCGGCGAGGCGCAATGCACCGCCCACCGAATTGGGCGCGCTGCCCGCGTTCTTGCCCGCCGCGTCCAGTCGCGCAAGCCGAAACGCAACAGGATCTTCGCCGCTCAATGCGGCGACCTCGTCCATGAAGCTCTCGACACCCCAGCCCATCCAGCCGGAGCCGACGGCACGCAGCCAGCCCGGCAGGAAGGTTTTCTGCGCCAGCTCGTTGTTGATAGCACGCACCCGATGCGCCGGCAGTGTGTACCAGTGATCGGCGCCGCTGATCGAAAACGGATCGAACTTGCCTTTGCCATCGATGCCGTCGCCAAGGAAACCGGGCGCCATCGCGAGCGTCGGCCAGCCGGCCGCGGCCGCATGTTCAATGCCTGTCAGCTTGCCGCTCTTGTCGAACGACGCATCGAATTTCGCGACCGACGCAGAACGCACGCAATCGAAGCGACTGTCCTCGGCTCGCGGGAACACCAGCTTGACCGGCCGACCGAGTTCGCGCGCGGCGAGCGCCGCCGGAATCATCTGGTCGCCGAACAGGCGCCGGCCGAAACCGCCGCCGAGATAGTACTGGTGAATCATGATGTTCGCTTCCGCTACGCCGAGCGATTTGGCGAGCACAGGCACAATCAGCGATTGCCACTGGTTACCGGAGTGAATGTGGTACACGCCGTCGACATACTCGACCAGTGCGTTCTGCGGTTCCAGCGTGAAATGCAACGCCGTGCTGGTGCGGTAAATCGCGCTGTGGTTTTTCGCCGCCGATGCGCGCGCCGCGGTGACATCGCCGTCGTTGACGACCAGCACACCGCTCGCCGGATCCGCCGCTATCTTCGCGCCTTCGGCCATGATGTCGGCCTCACTGACCTTTGCGGTCGGTCCAGCCTGCCAATCTATTTTGACGGCCTTCGCCGCTTTCATCGCGCTCGGGAAACTCTCGGCGATGACGACCGCCCAGCCCTGCAGGACTTCGCCCGGATCGGTCAGCCGCAGGGTTTGCAGGTAACCGGGAACGTCCCTGGCTGCGCTGTCATCGATCGACCCGATAGTGCTTCCATAGCGTGTCGGCGGAATCATCGGGTGCGCGTACACCATGCCCGGTAATTCGGTATCGAGCCCGTAGACCGCTTTGCCATTCGACTTTTCCGGAACGTCGAGCGCCGCGCTCTTCCTGCCAATGAGATCCCGATCGGCTGCCGGCTTGATCGGCATGGCCGCGAGTTCTTCGTCGGTAAAGCTGCGACTGATATCGCCTTTTGCGACAATATCGGCGAAGGAAATTTTCTTGTCCCCGGCGACAACGTTGCCACCGACCGCGCGGCAATCCGCCGCTTCGACACCGAGAAGCTTCGCACCCGCATCGATCAACACGGTTCGGCCGGCCGCGCCGGCCTGCGACAACATCGCGAACGAGGTAAAGACGGACCACGAACCACCGGTGACCATGTAGCCCCACTTCGGATCCGTATCGACGTGCCTGATCGAGACCCTGGACCAGTCGGCCCCGAGCTCATCGGCAACGATACGCGCGAGCGCCGTGCCAACGTGCTGGCCCATTTCCGCTTTGGCTATGTTGATCAGTACTGCACCGCTGCTGTTTATCTCGAACCATACGGCGGGCGAAAAAATACGGCTCGCGCCCGACGCTGCAATTTCCTCCGCCGCTTGTTTGCGGCTGCAGCCCGGCAACACGGTGCCGAGACCCATCACCAGTCCGGTGCCGACGGTGCCGGCGAGAAACGTACGGCGACTGATTGGAATTTTTCGCTGTGGCATGACCATGATTACACCTCCCTGCCTTTCGCCGCGCTCTTTATCGCACTGCGAATCCGCGAATACGCCATGCAGCGACAGAGATTGCCGTTCATCGCCTCGTTGATGTCCTTGTCGCCGGGCTCTGGTATGCGCGACAGCAGGTCCGCCGCCTGCATGATCTGCCCGGACTGGCAGTAGCCGCATTGCGGAACCTGCTCGTCGACCCAGGCCGACTGCAAAGCCTTGCCTTCGGCCGAACTCAGTCCTTCGATCGTGGTAACGGAGCGATTCTCCGCCGTACTCAGCAGCGTGACGCAGGATCGAATCGCCGTACCATCCAGATGCACGGTACAAGCGCCGCATTGCGCAATGCCGCAACCGAATTTCGTGCCCTTCAACTTCATCTCGTCGCGGATAACCCACAGAAGCGGAGTATCGGACGGACTCTCCGATGTAACGGTCTCGCCGTTCAATTGAAACTGAATCACGATTGTCCCCCTGAATTAGTAACGCTCGTTTCGTATAAGTTTATACCTTATTCCAAAGCGATCTAGACCAATCTCCGGCCCGATGCATCTAAATCATGACTCTGCGGAAACGTTGTCGTTTCGTCTGCTGCGCGAACTGGCAATTGAAGTAAGTGGAGAAAAAACAATGAAATCAAGCGCTTTATTGGCAAGCGTTGCTTTTCTGGCGGGCTGTGCTGCGGTGACGGAGGAACAGATCGAGGCGCGCGAGTATCGCGATTTCGAATGGCGATCAAAGTTTTTCGCCTACAAGGCAGATTGCCGCAGCAAGGGCGGCATGATCATCGTGCATGGAACGACAGGAAAGTTCAGTAGCGATGGAGCGCCGGCGTATGGCGATCTTTATCGCTGCCAGAAATAGGAAGCGAATTCGGCGGCAGTTCGTCGTAGCTGCTACTGCAGGATCAGTGGCTGCTCGATGGCATCGACAAGCTTGCGGTGAAATTCGGCGAACGCTTTGTAATCTCCCGCGTCGAAACGTGACTCGTCGGCGACGTAGTCGAAACGAATCTCCCAGGCATCTGCTCCCTGTTTCAATTGCCGCTGCCAGTTGCCGAATCGTGACTCGTCCTCGTCGGGCTTCTTCGTGGCAATCGTTATCTGTCGCCCTTCCGGTGCCTTCAGTGACGTTACCGCAGACACGCGTAACGGGAACACCTGCTGGAACGGGAAACGACGATCGGCAACCCGTTCGAATTCGAGGTAGTAACTCTCCATGAATCCCGGCAGGTCGAAAGTTCCGTCATCATCGACCGGCATCGTGTATTGCAACTCCACGATAAGATCGTAACTTGCGTCGAACACATTATCGACGAACACCTCTGTGACTTCCGCATCGGAATAACGGCTCGCCACCCAGCGTTGAAGTGACGCCTGCATTTCCGACGACTCGATGTCTCGCAGCTGGCCGCGCAACTCCGCAGCCTGGTAGCCGGAGAATCGGCCGGCTTCCGTCACTTTGATCTCTTCGGCCGAAACGGCTTCGACCGTGCGCTCGATGCTCAAGCCGACGAGCCCGGATTCGTACCCCGGGATCTTCACCAGCGCCGGCTGCTCGTCCAGCAGCAAAGCGAAGTTTCCGGCCATCGAACGCGGCGGCAACTTACCGAGCCGCAGGTCCTTGTCCGTCGGGTCGATGAAGTGACGGCCGCCGTCAACTTCGACCGCAACGATCATGTGGTCGAACTGATCGACGTTGGGCAGCTCGGCTATCACCTGTTCGTTGAGGTTGACCAAAGCGAGTGATGCCGGGATGCCTACGGATTGAAGCATGGAATACAGCAACACCGAATGGTCTTTGCAGTCGCCGTAGCGATCGCGCATTGTCTCGCGTGCCGTCTTGGGAATGTATGCGCGCCGTCCGAACTCGATGGCTTCGTAATGAATTTCGTTTTGCACATGCGCGCTCAGGATCTCGATTTTGCGCTGCGTGTCGTCGACCCCATCGACCATGCGACGCGCGCGCTCCTCTACCTGCGATATGTCGAGCTTGTCGCGGATCTTGTCGAGATACGCGATGCCCGCCTCCCGCCAGTCCTTGCTGACGGTACCGAAGTAGACCCACGGTAGTATCTGGTCGAAGTAAGGTTGCAACGGTTCCCAGCGATAGGGCGCGGGATTCCTCATTTCCCAGATGAGGGTCGCGCCGCTCTTTCTCGGCGCACCGACGCCGTTGCTCTGGTATTGCAACGGCTTCTGTTCACCACTGACAAATACCGCGCTGTATTCGATAGGCCGATCCGTGGACAGGTAGACGACCTCCAGTGGAAACGTGCCTTTCTCCACCGATACTGTCTTCGAAACTATCGCTTCGATCGTTACGCCGCGCGCCAGGCTCGGCACCGGAATGTGCACGGTCTTTTCCGTGCTCGCTTCGTAACTGTTGTCACTGTTGGTCACGTAGTAGGCGTTGCGCTCACCCTCGGCAAGGACCTTGCCATCGCCGTCCCGGACGACGATGCTGTTCACGTAAAGCTGTTCGAATGCCGGATCGAAATCGAATTCCAGCGTACTGAACTGTTTGATACCGTTGTCGTCGAGGATGCGGATCTTGCGGTACTGCGTCTGTGAGACAGACTCGCTCTCGTCGAATCGATAGCCAGTGATTCTGCTGGCATACACAGCACCAAAGCCGTCGTCGGCACTGCCGGCTGCCGACGAGGAAAACACCTTCTGCAAGTCTTTCGATAGTGGCACGACATCGATCGGCACACTGATGCTGGCGTTCTCGCCCTCGCCAAGCATCTGGTCGATAGCGTCCAGGTACTCCTTGATGTTGGCGTTCGTCGGCGAATAGCTTTGCGCTCTCTCGAACGACTCGCGCGCTTTCTGGTACCAGCGCAGCTGGAACTCGGCATCGCCCTTGTAGTAGTAGCTTTGCAGCGAACGATAACCGTTCTCGATCAGCAGCTCGGCCAGGCGAAGTACTTCGGCCGGGTTGTCCATCTCGTATACGATGCCGATGCGTTCGTAAACCATGTCGGCATCGAACGGTCGGCCTTTGGTAACCTGGTCCAGCACCGCAAGCGCGTCCTCGTGTCGTCCGCGGCGGCTGAGGAGCCGCGCTTTTAGCACCTGTGTCGATTCACTGCCGCCTGCCGCCGTGTATGCCGCAAATTCGCCGTCGAGTTCGTCCCAAAGCCCCGCATCGGCAAGCATCGTGAGGTAAACGCCGAAATCGTCGTCATCACGATAGCCGGCGGCAAACAGGCCTTCGTAAACGCGCATTGCCTTTGCGGCATCATCGGTTTGATAGGCGAGCCAGGCGTCCCAGCTCTGTACAACCTTGTTGTCAGCAAATGCAGCAAGCCTTGGCGTCAACCACTCGGCCGCCTCGTGAAACGCCTCGATTTCGACAAGCGCACGCAGAGCATTGACGACGTAGGCTTCGTCGTCGGTATCAAGGTCCGATGCCTGGGAGAAAAATCGATAAGCGTCGCGATAGGCCCGCGCTTCGAAATAGTGCAGGCCGAATCCGTTCAGCAGAAATGCGTTGACACGTCGTTCCTTATCTTCAGCGTAATAGTTGCTCAGAGCGGCCGGATTTTTTTCGACGTCGAAATCGGACCACAACTGCCGCAATTCCTTGCCGGCTTTCTTGTCTTTGGCGGGAGCCCAGGCCGCCAGCGTATAGGCACAGTTCGCATTCGCAACGACCCACAGGTAGTAGTCGTAGTCCTCGCCGTCGACGTTGTCCCGCCCGATGAACAGTCGGCCGGACGCATCGCCCTTGGTGACCGGTTGCTCTTCCTTGATGAAATCACTCGGATAGTCCTCGCCGAACTGCTTCATGAAGACGCTGAAAACCGCATTCTCCGGCGGCGCCGCACCGTTCCAGCAGACCGGCAACACGATCGTGCCATAGCCTTTGGATGACAGTGCGCCGATATCCGCGCTCTCGTAATCCTTCACGAGATCCGCCCAGGAAAACCAGTCCCGGCTATCGGTACGAAAGCGATAGCCGAAAGTCTGCGACCGATAGTCGTCGACCGGCCGGGTGCGTTCTGCCGAAACCTGCATGGCCTCGGTATCGACGATGGAAAAAGCAGAGAGAAAGGCGTTGGCCGCTTCGACTACGACATCTTCCGGCTGGTTCGTGCCGAATGTCAGGACCTGGTAGGCGCGCGTCCGGTCGACCAGCGTCGAGACGACGTAAATGACCGGTTCCGATTCGGCGGTGCCGAAAATCGCTACCTGGTGCGCCTGCCGATCGCCGGCGGTTCGCTCACCAAGGTCGCGAAAATCCGAAACCTCCACATCCTCGTCGCCTTCCAGCCGGCTGGTCATCGCGCTGCGTACCAGCTCGGCGTATTGCCCGGCAGAGAATATGACTCCAACATCCTCTGCAATAACCATCGAAATCACGCTCGGATTGAACTGCATGCCGGCGAAACTGGCCTCAGGGACCTGCTTCGTAAAGTTGATATAGGTATACGGCAGGTCGCTCAGGTCGAGCTGATAATTCAGCGCTTCACTCCTGAAAACACCGACGCGTTTTCCGGCCTTTTTCGAATAGTCGGTGTGTTCTTGCGCATTCGCGCTCAGGACGGCGAGCGCCAGCATCAGGGCGATGACTGTTTTCATAATGCGGCGATTCTAAACGTTCCGGAGGCGGCGGACTGCCACTGGCATCACAACTATCCTGTTTGCCGGGCCGGGGCCTACTTGCGCGTGTACTTTATCTCGCCTCCGACGATCGTCATGTCGACCGTCGTCTGAGGAATTTTCTCTTCGTCGACGGTCAGCAGGTCCTGCGACAGCACCACGATGTCCGCGTACTTGCCTGGGGTAAGCGTGCCTTTGACGTCTTCCTCGAATGCTGCGATTGCATTGTTCAATGTGTAGGCGGCAAGGCCTTCCTCGCGCGTCATCGAATGCTCAGGCGTAAATTTCCTGCCGTTGATCATCATGCGCGACACGGAAGAATAATACGAAGCGATCGCGTCGATAGGCTCGACGGGCACGTCCGTGCCGTTGGTAATGAGTGCACCGGTCTTGATCAGGTCGCGCCACGGCTGGGACGTCGCCGCAGCGCGCTCTTCGCCCAGTCGCGTCGGAATCCACGGGCCGTCCGATGTGCCGTGGATGGCCTGCACTGAAGCTATGACTCCGAGTTCGCCGAAGCGCGGCACATCGACGGGATCGATGTGCTGCGAATGCTCGATACGCCAGCGCAGCGGCTTGCCATCGACACCCAGCCTTTTCCAGACACGCTCGTAAAGATCGAGCGTTTCGCGCACGGCACGATCGCCGATCGCATGCGTGTTGACCTGAAAGCCGTGACGCACGGCAATTTCGGCTGTGCCTTCGATATCTTCGACGGTCTCCAGCACAAGGCCGTCAGACGACGGCAAGTCGACATAGGGCTCGAGCAGCCATGCGCCATGGGCACCTAGCGCGCCGTCGATCTGGCGTTTGATTGATCGAACGGTAAGAAAGTCATTGCCTTCAGCCACCATTAAATAGTGTGGCAATGCTTCCGCCATGACTTCGTTCGATTCCCGCCGGGCCATCACATACAGCCGAATCGGCAGCTTGCCCTCGTCTTCCAGTTTCTTGAAAAAGTCTATCGTCTCGAAATTGGCGCCGGCATCGTGGAAACTGGTGACGCCGTGGCGCAGCGCTTCGTCGGCCGCCAGCATCACGCGATCGCGGTCGAGCTGTTCGGCTTCCTCCGGTGACATACGACTGTTGTATTCATTGACGGCATCGTTCAGCAGCCGCTGCGCCGTCTCGCGCATAAGGCCGGTCGGTTTGCCTTGCGGCGTGCGCACGATCGTGCCACCCGGCGGATCGGGCGTGTCCTTGTCTATGCCCGCTTCCGCAAGGGCGGCATCGTTGAAGAAAGCAGCATGGCCGCTGGCGTGTCCCAGCGACACCGGGTTGTCGGGCGAAACGGCGTTCAGCGTGTCATTTCGCGGCACGCCGTCGACGGCATCCGCCGGCACGCTGTCCCATTTGTCCTGGTGCCAGCCGCGGCCGAAAATCCACTCGCCGGGCTTCGCCTTGTCGACGGCGCCGGCGACCATGGTCACCACTTCCTGCCAGTTCTTCACGTTGCGCAGATCGAGGATTTGCTTGGCACGCCCGAGGCCCAGGTAGTGACCATGCCCCTCAATGAAGCCGGGCATGGCGAAGCGTCCGTCCAGTTCGACGACTTTCGTCTCGGGTCCGATGTAGGCCGCTATCTCGTCATCGCTGCCGACTGCGGTGACCTGATAGCCAGTGACCGCTATCGCCTGCCTGTTACCCAGCGCCGGATCGACAGTGGCTACCTTGCCGCCGCGCAGCACAAGGTCGGCCGCAGGCATTTTCGTTGCCGCATCACGCGAGTCTGCCGATTCGCGACTGCAGGAAGCTGCCACGGAAAAGCAAGCCAAAACCACAAGAATACGAACTGGATTTTTCACAATAGCTCCCGGATTTTTTTGTCTGCAAACTGTGGCATCGGGCCACACGCAAAGCAAATACGGCGGAAACTAACGGCGACCCGCATGCTTTGCGCGACGTCGAAAATCCCTGTTGCTACAGGCGCGCCTTGTCCAGCGCCTTGACGGTATTTCGATAGCCGATGTCCGCCATCTCCTCGGCTCGATGAAATTCGAAAAAACTGCAGGCGTCGCGTGGCACGTCGACCACGATGTCCGGCGCATAAGCAGCGAGTTTCAGGCGCGCGATCGAGCCCTGCATGACATCGATGGACTGGGTCAGCAGATCGACCGCGCCGGGCGGCTCGTCCGGCTCATCGTCGCTCTCCAGCAGGTTGCTGACGAATCGGCCGATCGCCGCGCGGTAGCTCTGGTCTTCCTTTTTCGGTTTTTCCGGCGTCGCTTCTTCGGCCGGACCGAAGTGATCGGTTATGCCGCTCAGATTGACGGCGATGGTAACGTCGGTGGCGTCATTCATCGTCGGCGCAATGGGGATGGGGTTCACCAGTCCGCCATCGACCAGGATACGGCCGTTGATCGTTACCGGAGAAAATGCGCCGGGCACCGCGGTCGAGGCCTTGATCGCGGTAAACAGCGAGCCCTTGTTCAGCCACACCTCGCGTTGCTCTTCTATTGCGGTCGCGACGGCCGTAAACGCAATCGGCAGCTCTTCGATCTGCCGGTCGCCAATCAGTTGCTTCAATACTTCGATGATGCGCTCGCCTTTGAATATCGATGTCCATGTAAAGGAAAAGTCGAGCAACTTGACCACGTCGCTCTTGCGCAGCTGCATGACCCACTTGATATAGGTATCGAGCTCCTGAGCCGCATAGATGCCGCCGATGACCGCGCCCATTGAAGTGCCTGCAATGCTGCGAATGCTGAGCTTTCGTTCTTCGATGGCGCGAATGACGCCAATGTGCGCATGGCCGCGCGCACCGCCGCTGCCAAGAACCAGCGAAACGCTTTCCGGTTTCTTACTCATTTGCGCGCTCCGCCTGATGAATCGTTATCGAATTTCGGCTTACAGGAACAGGATGATACATTAGCCGCCGGTTAGCCGAACCCGGATCACGCAAAGATGAAACGACTTTTCGCCGTAACGATATTCACTTTGGCGCTGCCACTGGTTGCTCAAGCGGATGCCATACGCCAGACCAAGGGCGATTTCTACGACGCATTCCGCCAGCTCGATGTCGACCTTCCGACGCCCAATGTCTACCGCAGCGCGTCCGGCGCGCCGGGGCCGCTGTACTGGCAGCAGCGGGTCGACTACGACATCGAAGTGGTGCTCGACGAAAAGCGTCGCCACATTACGGCATCGGAAACCGTTCGATACACGAACAATTCCCCGGACACGCTGCGCTACCTGTGGATACAGCTGGACCAGAACCGTTTTCGCCGCGATTCGCTCGAGAACAAGACGCGTACCGCTACGGACCCAACGGCAATCCTCGACAAGAAAAACCGCGACGTCATTACTTTCGGCGAACTGGCGCGCGAACAGGCAAGCCGCGATGAGCCTTACGGTTTCGAAATCGGCGAAGTCACCGACTCGCGCGGCCGAGCCATGCCGCACACGATCGTCGACACGATGATGCGCATCGACCTGCCGGAGCCACTTGCGCCCGGAGCACGCACCAGCTTCTCCATTGACTGGTCCTTTTATATAGTGGACAACCCGCGAATCGGCGCGCGCAGCGGCTTCGAGCATTTTCCCGAAACCGACAGCTACATCTATTTCATCGCGCAATGGTTTCCGCGACTGGCCGCCTATACCGACTACATGGGCTGGCAGCACAAGGCCTTCATCGGGCGCGGCGAGTTCACGCTGGAATTCGGTGATTACAAGGTCGCCATTACCGTGCCATTCGATCACATCGTTTCGGCCAGCGGTGAATTGCAAAATGCGTCGGACGTGCTGAGTTCAGAGCAGCGCCAGCGCCTTGCACAGGCTCGACGTGCCGACAGGCCGTTGTTCATCGTTACGCCGGAGGAAGCCGCGGAAAACGAAAAAGAAGCGAGCGTCGGCACGCGGACCTGGGTGTTCAAGGCAGACAACGTGCGGGACTTCGCCTGGGCCTCGTCTCGCAAATTTATCTGGGATGCGATGATTCACCGCCAGGAAGACCGACGGGTACCGGAAGTACTGGCAATGTCCTTCTATCCCAATGAAGCAGAACCCATCTGGTCGCAGTATTCGACGCACGCGGTCGTGCACACGATGGAGGTGTATTCACGATTCTCATTTCCCTACCCGTATCCCACCGCGCAATCGGTCAACACCTGGAAATCAGGCGGCATGGAATACCCGATGATCACCTTCAACGGGTATCGTCCCGAGCCTTTCGAACAAAACGACGACGATCCGATCGACAACCCGCCGGATAACACCTATTCGAGACGCATCAAGTACGGGCTGATCGGCGTCATCATTCACGAAATCGGCCACGTGTACTTCCCTATGACGGTCAATTCCGACGAGCGACAGTGGACCTGGATGGACGAGGGCATCAACAGCTTCCTGGAGTACCTGGCCGAGGTCGAATGGGAAGACGATTTCCCGGCCTACCGGCCGGAGATCAGCATCCTCGATTACATCGTTCCGTACATGCTGAGCGAGAACCAGGTGCCGATCATGACCAATTCGGAATCGATCCCGCAGTTTTTCGACAATGCCTACAGCAAGCCGACGGCCGCGCTGATCGTGCTTCGCGAAACGGTGATGGGGCGCGAGCTGTTCGATTTCGCATTCAAGGAATACTCGACTCGCTGGAAGTTCCGCCGCCCGACACCCGCCGACCTGTTCCGCACGATGGAGGACGCATCCGGCGTCGATCTCGACTGGTTCTGGCGCGGCTGGTTCTATTCGACGGATCATGTCGAAGTGGCCATCAGCGATGTTCGCGAGTACCAGGTGTCATCGAAAAACCCGGATACCGAATTTCCATTGCAGCGCGACGAAGATGCGCTGCTGCATCCCGAGACACTGACGCAGCAACGCAATCGCGAGGAAGGCCGGACCACCCGTGTCGAGCGCATGCCGGAACTTGATGATTTCTACAACGAGCACGACAGGTTTACGCCCTCGAACGAGGACCGCAACAGTTTCAGCGAATTGCTGGAATCACTCGAAGACCAGGAACGTGAAACATTGCGCCGGGCCATCGAGGAGAAGCATTTCGTGTTTTTCATCGACTTCGTCAATTCGGGCGGTTTGCCAACGCCACTGCCGCTATCCATTACGAACGCCGATGGCTCGAAGGAACTCATGATGGTTCCGGCGGAGATCTGGCGACGAAACCATCGCCAGGTTACGAAGCTGCTCATTCGCGACAAGGCCATGACCGCGATTGAACTCGATCCCCGCCATGAAACGGCAGACACGGATTTTTCCAACAATCATTTCCCGCGACGCATCGCGCAATCCCGTATCGACCTGTACAAGGCCGAAGAGGACGATCGTGACCTGATGCGCGGCATGCTGCAGAAACTTCGGGAAGCGAAAGGCCAGGCTGGCAGTAACGGGCACGAGGTGCCGCTGGAACCCGCACAACGTGAGCAGTAAGCGTTCGTTCCGCGGCACGCTGAGCCTCTTCCTCCTTTGCCTCGCCGTGACATCGGCGACGGCACATCGGGCGAAATCGGGCCTGACCACGATCGAATTCAACGCCACCAGCGGTCTTCTCGAAATCGTTCACAGCCTGCACTGGCATGACGCCGAACTGGGTCTCGCGGAAGTCACGGGGGATCCGCAATTGTCCCTGGTTGCGCTCGAAGCCAGGGCGCGCCTCGCCCTGTATGTCGAAGAACGGTTTGCGCTTGCCGACGGAAAATCCGGCGAAAAACTGCCGCTCGTCCTGGTTGGCGCTGAATTGTCGGGCGACTATGTACTGATCTACCAGGAACTCGATTCAGCCTTGCCGGCCCTGCTGGCTGTTCGTCACGACGTACTGCGCGACGTCATCCCCGAGCAGGTGAACCAACTCAACCTGCTGCTCGGCGACGCTGTGCAGACGCTGACCTTTTCCGGCGATGATGGCTGGAAGACGATAGTCGTACGGCAATAGCCCGAAAATGGGGCCGGATACATTTTTCCTTCGAAAAAGGGGCCGGATACATTTTAAAGAAAAATGTATCCGGCCCCTTTTTCGCCAGGCCCCTTGTTCGCCAATAATTCTCGCGCGGTAGTCGCCTGCAATAATCCTTGGCTGTTATATAATGCCGGGCCTTCCGGCCCGCACGCGGTTGCCGAAACAATCAGAACAGATCCTCCGGAGAACGACTTTGAAGCGGGACCAGAAATTTTTCGACATGTACTCACTGGTAATCGGTGTACTGGCAATCTTCGCGCTGGCGATCCTCGTGCTGGCCATGAAAATGACGGACGTCACCCAGGACGTCTTCACCAGCACCACCGACGAATACAAAGCAGAGGTCGCCAAGCGTCTCAAGCCCTTTGGCGAGGTCTATCTGCCCGGCGAAGAAGCTCATGCGGGTGAACCGGTAGTCACGGCCGCCGAGCCGGCTGCGCCAGTAACGACCGCGCTGACCGGACCGCAGGTTTACAACGAAGCCTGCATTGCCTGCCATGGCAGTGGCATCGCCGGTGCACCAAAGGTCGGTGATGCGGCAGCCTGGACAGGCCGTGTTGCGCAGGGCAATCCCACGCTGTACGAGCACGCCATCAACGGCTACCAGGGTTCCGCCGGTTACATGCCGGCCAAGGGTGCCCGTATGGACCTGTCGGACCAGGAAGTTCGAGACGCCGTCGATTACATGGTGTCGCAGTCAAAGTAACTGCCTGAGCGCCAGCGCCTCGGCCATGTGAGGCGCTGCTACCCGCTTTTCTCCTGCAAGGTCGGCAATAGTCCGGGCGACACGCCTGACGCGATGATGCGCCCGCGCCGACAGCGCGAATCTGTCGACTGCGCGCTCCAGAAGCTCCCAGCATTCCGCTGTCGCATCACACACCGCCTCGAGTTCCCTGGATGAGATTCGCGCATTGCTTGCCCCGGCTCGCGCGAGCTGCAGTTCCCTTGCGCACCGAACTCGCTCTGCCACCACAGCGCTCGACTCGGCCAGCGGTGCGTCCGGGCGCAGGCAGTCCTTCGGCGGTCGCGGCACGGTCACCAGGATATCGACGCGATCGAGAAGCGGCCCGGATATCTTGCCGCGGTAGTTCGCCACCCGGTCCGCGCTGCAACGGCAATCGCCGGCAACGTCACCGAGGTATCCGCAGGGGCAGGGATTCATCGCGGCAACAAGCTGAAAGCGTGCGGGGAATTCGGCCTGCCGGCCGACGCGCGAGATCGTAAGACTGCCGGTTTCCATCGGCTCCCGCAGCACTTCCAGAACGTGTCGGCTGAACTCCGGCAATTCGTCCAGGAACAGCACACCGTTGTGCGCACGGGAAGCCTCGCCGGGACGCGGATCCGAGCCTCCCCCGACCAGGGCCGCCGCCGATGCCGTGTGATGCGGTGCGCGAAACGGTCGCTGGCGCCATAGAGACAAGTCGAGTTCGCGACCGAGAATCGAATCGATCGAGGCGGTTTCCAGCGCCTCTGCCTCGCTCATCGGCGGCAGGATGCCGGGCAGCCGGCGCGCCAGCATGCTCTTGCCGGTTCCCGGCGGTCCGATCATGAGAATGTTGTGCTCGCCGGCCGCGGCGACTTCCATGGCGCGTCGCGCCAGCGGCTGTCCGCGAACCTCGCACATGTCGGGGGCACTTGCCGGCAACACAGGCGGGGGCGAATGGCGCAGGGTGTCGGCGCGCTGCGTTCCTGCGAGATGGGCGCTTACCTGCAACAGGCTGTCGGCGAGAAATACTTCGGCCGAAGACAGACTGGCCTCGACGCCGTTGGCCCTGGGAACCACGACGGCATGACCGGCGGATGCCGCGTGCAGCGAAGCCGGAAGCGTGCCGCTTACCGGGCGGATTTCGCCGTTCAGTGCAAGTTCGCCATAGAACTCCGTCGAATCCAGAGCCTGCAGCGGTACCAGTCGACTCGCGCCGAGAATCCCCAGCGCGATCGGCAAGTCGAATCGCCCGCCGGTTTTTCGCAGATCGGCCGGGCCGAGGTTGACGGTGATCCGCCCTTGCGGAAACTGAAATCCGGAACTGATGATCGCGCCGCGCACGCGGTCCTTGCTTTCCCGCACTGCCGTTTCGGGCAGACCGACTATGGAAAACGTGGGCAGGCCGCCGGAGAGAAACACCTCGATCGTTACCGGCGGCGCCTGAACGCCAAGCTGCGTTCGGCTCATCAGGATGGCGACGTTCATCGGATGGCCGTGGTTACGGGGCCGCGCCTGGATTTTGCATTCCCTTGCATCGCCACTCCCTGGCAATGATTCTGAAATCCGCTAGAGCCGCTCAGCCGGAGCCGGATTTCTTCTTGCTGCTCTTCTTGCTGCTCTTCTTGCCGGTCCTCTTGCTGCGCTTTTTGGTCGCTGTCTTGTCGCGCTTTTGCACCGCCGATGTCGAAGCACGCCGTTCTATCGACTCCAGGCGTTGTTGCAATGCCTCCAGCTTTTCGCGGGTACGTGAGAGAACGGCTTCCTGAACTTCGAATTCTTCGCGGGTTACGAGGTCCAGCCTGCCGAGTCCCGAGCGAAGCACGGCACGAAAGTTCTTTTCCAGGTCGTCGCGCACTGAACGCAATCCTTGAGGCACTGCTTCGGCGAGCTTTCTGGCAATTCTGTCGATCGATTCATCACTCATATGCGGTTGATACCTGACGTCAGCTGAAAACGCCAGTGGCGAATCGGCTCGCCGGACAGACTTTTGCGGGCAGGACCCAGATCAGGGCAGACGGCGATCGAGACGCACTGGCGTGGTGCATGCAGCATTTCTGAATATCGTTATGCCATTGTTTTTATTAATACTTTCACTGCTGGCACGGATACTGCAATGAATGCTTGTACGCCTGATCTGCCGGGGAACGGTCGGGAAGAGGAATTGACGTGATCAACACTCAAAGGAAAACCGCGCTGGCACTGATTCTGTCCACACTAACGGCATCGACCACGGCAGCGGCCGACTGGTCGGCCAACATCGGCTGGGCCAGCGACTACTACTACCGCGGTCTGTTCCAGGCGACCTCCAGCGCGTCCGGTGGACTCGACTATCAGAAGAACGGTTTCTACGCCGGCAGCTGGGCCGCCGACGTCGCGGACGGTCTCGAAATCGACGGCTACTTTGGCTACGCAAAGGAATTTGGCGGTGTCGACGTAGGCATAGGGTTCACCGGCTACTACTACAGCGGCGATTTCGATGACACCTATGAAGAGATCAACCTGAATTCCGGCTACGGCATCGCGTCTCTCGATGTCGCACTCGGCCAGTACAAGAACTTTGACGGCGAGACGCAGGACTATGCCTGGTACGCGCTGACGCTCGAGAAAAACGGGTTCTACGGCCGCATTGCAAGTTTCGATCGCGACTTCAACGGCGAATACCTGGAACTGGGCTATGACTTTTCTCTCTCCGAAATCGACCTCGGCTTCAAGGCGATTCTGACCAATGAAGATCTCACCGGCACCGCGGAGGAGTCACTGGTGTTCACGATTGGCAAGAGTTTCGATTTCTGAACGGATACGGCGCAAGTCGGAAACGACTTGTGCTTTTTTTAAAGGCGCGATGACAGGGGACCAAGATGAAAATGATCACGGCGATCATAAAGCCATTCAAGCTCGATGACGTGCGGCAGGCGGTGGCCGATATCGGGCTGCACGGAATAACCGTCAGCGAGGTAAAGGGGTTCGGCCGGCAACGCGGCCATACGGAACTGTATCGCGGTGCTGAATACGTCGTCGATTTTCTACCCAAGGCGAAAATCGAGCTGGCGGTCGACGAGGCCATCGCGGAGCAGGTCATAGAAGCCATCAGCAACGCAGCACGCACCGGGAAGATAGGCGACGGAAAAATCTTTGTAACCGATCTCGAACAGGCGATTCGCATCCGTACCGGGGAAACCGGTACGGCGGCGATCTGATCCGACAATGGCAACCCAGGTAACAAGGAGAAATTCGTGAACGATGTGACAAACCTTGCGGGGCAGATTACGGAGCTGAGCTACGCCCTCGATACATTCTATTTTCTGGTGATGGGCGCGCTGGTCATGTGGATGGCGGCCGGATTCACCATGCTGGAGGCTGGTCTCGTGCGGGCCAAGAACACCGCGGAAATCCTTACGAAGAACGTGGGCCTTTATGCGATCGCCTGCATCATGTACATGCTGTGCGGATACTCGATCATGTACCCAGGCGCCTACGAGGGCGGGCTGTTTCAGAGCCTTGCAACCTTCGGCAGCGGGCTGCTTGGCGCCGCAGACAACAGTGCTGCCGATGTAATCGGAAGCGGCGGGGAGACCTACTACTCCAATCTGTCGGATTTCTTTTTCCAGGTCGTTTTCGTTGCGACCGCAATGTCGATTGTTTCCGGCGCGGTTGCGGAACGCATGAAACTCTGGTCCTTCTTCGCGTTTGCGGTGGTGTTGACGGGATTCATCTATCCCGTACAGGGTTTCTGGAAATGGGGCGGAGGATGGCTTGAGGAATTCGGTTTCCTGGACTTCGCCGGATCGGGCGTGGTGCACCTGTGCGGCGCGGCCGCGGCGCTCGCCGGTGTCCTGCTGCTCGGCGCGCGCAAGGGCAAGTACGGCGGCAAAGGCCAGATTTTCGCCATCCCGGGCTGCAACCTGCCACTCGCAACCCTGGGCACGCTGATCCTGTGGCTCGGCTGGTTCGGCTTCAACGGCGGATCGGAGTTGAAACTCAGCAACGTCAGCGAAGCCAACTCAGTGGCGCTGGTTTTCGTCAACACGAACATGGCCGCCGCCGGCGGGCTGGTATTCGCGCTGATCCTGGCACGGCTGTGGTTCGGCAAGGCCGACCTGACGATGGCATTGAACGGGGCGCTGGCCGGCCTCGTTGCGATCACCGCCGAACCGCTGACGCCGACGCCGTTGCTCGCCACGCTCATCGGCGCCATTGGCGGCTTGCTGGTGGTTGGATCCATTGTCGCGCTCGACAAAGTGCGCATCGATGATCCGGTCGGTGCCGTATCCGTACACGGCGTGGTCGGCATCTGGGGGCTGCTCGCGGTCCCACTGTCCAATGCCGACGCGACATTCTTCAAACAGCTTGTCGGTCTTGTCTCGATATTCTTCTGGGTGTTCCTCACCAGCCTGCTCGTGTGGTTCCTGATCAAGGTCACGGCCGGTATCCGCGTTGACGAACAGCACGAATACGAGGGTGTGGATCTCAGCGAATGCGGTCTGGAGGCCTACCCTGAATTCACGACCGCCGAATAATGGGTAATTTGTGCCCATATTCGGAATGATTTCTGCCTCCGGGACTCATTAGACTGATTCCGCCACCCCCCCGGCAGCGAGGCAGAGCCCGCGAACCCGGCCGTTGCTGGCCGGGTCCGCACTTTCCGAGACCTGCATCACGGTTTTTTCTGTGCATGAAATCACGCCATGAAGGGCCGCTGCATGCTGTAATGCCTGCATCATCTGCGCCGGATCGAGGGTGTCAGGATTGACGATTCACGCTGCAAGGGATTTGCAGCACCATCGGTCCCGGAAGGATCCAGATTATGCGACTCAATGCCCTATCTGTTGTAAGCAAGTTGACTATTGCCCTGTTGCTGTTGGCATCCGCCCTCGGCGGTGCAGCGTTCGCCGGCGAAATTTACAAATGGACTGACGCCGACGGCAACGTCCAGTACGGCGATCGCCCCAGCGCTTCAGACGATGCCGAGCGCCTGCAGATTGCATCGCGCCCGACCGACCCGAACCGCATACAGGCTCAGACCGTTGCGTTGCAGGAACAGCAGGCTGCGGCGCGTGACGCAAAGAGCAAGGAACCCGAAGGCCCGACGCCAGAAGAACTCCGCGCCGAGGCCAACGAGCGTGCAAGCAAATGCAGCATGTATCGTGAGCGCCTTGAGCGCTTCATACAGTCCCGACTCCTCTATCGTGAAGACGCCAAGGGTGAGCGAGTCTATCTCGACGAAGCCGAAACGCTCGCTGCAAGAGAGAAAGTGCAGCAGCAGGTCGAGGAATTCTGCAACTAGCAATTCTGGGACAGTGACCCCGAACTCACGTCCCTGAATTCTCTCGTCCCCAAACGCACTCAGCTACAATGCCGGCTTGATTCGTTCGGAGCCCGACATTGGCTGCAGCTAAGCAAACCGGCAACAATGAGTCGCAGGCCTACCTGCCGGATTTCTGTGCCGCCGGCGCCATACTGATTATCGTTGTGGTGGCTACCCTGGTAGCCATCATGCTGACGCTCGCCGCGCGCCCTTTACCCGGAACCTTCATGAGCGAACTTGGCCAGATGGCCATGTTCGTCGTCTGGATAGCTCTGCTCGGAACCGGCCTGTTATGCAAGGCGCGTTCGCGCTTAGAGCGATTCGGCAAGACACAGGCTTTTATCATCAGCTTTCTGCTGCTGGTCGGGCTTTGTGCCGTGCTAGCCGAAAGCACGTGGCAGCTAACGCGAAAATTCAATGAAGTCGCGATAATCAACGACAGCCATGCAGGGTTTGTGCTGCGTACCATAACGATCAGTTCGATTGTCATCGCACTTGGAATGCGATACCTCTATATATCGAGCGAATGGCGTCGCAGCATCGTGCTGGAAGCGCAATCACGGATCAGTGCATTGCAGGCGATGATCCGGCCGCATTTCCTGTTCAACAGTCTCAATACGATCGCGTCGCTGGCCCGCTCCGACCCGTCCCGCGCAGAGGAAGCGGTTGAAGACCTCGCGGACCTGATGCGCGCAAACCTCGGTACACCGAAGAATCGGGTCACGCTCAAGGAAGAACTCGAAGTCGCTGCAATTTATCAGCGCATCGAGAAACTTCGCCTCGGTGATCGACTGAAGGTCAAATGGAACGTCGCCGAACTTCCCATGCGAGCATTGATACCGAGCCTGACAATCCAGCCCCTGCTCGAGAACGCCATCTACCATGGCATCGAATTGCTGCCCGATGGCGGCGAGGTCGTCGTAACCGGCTCGCGAATCGACGGCGACCTCGAGATAGTTATCTCCAACCCGGTTGCGTCGGCAAGCATCAATCGCCGCAAGGACGGTAACCAGATGGCATTGTCGAACATCCGGCAACGCTTCGATCTCGCTTATGGGAATCGTGCGGCGGTTGAAGTCGTCGAGTCGAAAGATCGTTACAGCGTGCGCTTGCGGTTTCCGCGCGATGACGGTGCCGCATGAACATCCTGATAGTCGATGACGAAACACCGGCTCGCGACCGCCTGCGGCAACTCATCGACGATTCCGGTCAACATACGGTGATCGGCGAGGCCGCCAACGGAGAGCAGGCACTGCAACTCGCCGGTCAACTCAAGCCCGACGTCGTACTGCTCGATATTCGCATGCCGGGTCTCGACGGAATCGAAACGGCATATCACTTCAATGCATTCAACGAGCCACCCGCAGTTGTATTCACGACCGCCTACGACGAGTACGCCATCCAGGCATTTGAAGCCAACGCAATCGGCTACATCCTGAAACCGGTTCGGCGAGAACGCCTGGACAGGGCGCTGGCCCAGGCGGCGCGGCTGAGTCGCGAAAAACTTGGTGAACTCGCCATGCATGAAGGTGTTGGCGAACCGCGCGGACACATCTGTGCGCGTCGCCAGGGCGAACTGAAACTGATCGCAATTGCGGATATCCTGTGTTTCTTCGCAGACCAGAAGTATGTCACCGTAGTGCACAACGACGGTGAAGACCTCATCGATGACACACTCAAGACTTTAGAGACAGAATTTGCTACGCAGTTCGTCCGAATCCACCGTGCTGCGCTGGTTGCACTCAACAGGATCGAGGCTCTCGCAAAGAACGACGACGGCCAGCTCGAAGTCAGATTGCGCGGCAGCGACGCCGGGAGTCGCCACCCGCTGCAGGTCAGCCGACGACACGTGGCCGACCTGCGCCGCCGGCTGAAGGGGAAATAGTGACATTGAATATAAGAATCGCCACAAGAAAAAGTGAACTCGCCTTGTGGCAGGCAGAACACGTTGCCGGCGAGTTGCGAACCTTGCCCGAGGTCGACGATGTCGTACTCGTCCCGATGACGACGCGCGGTGACGAGATACTCGACCGGAGCTTGCAGAATATCGGCGGCAAGGGGCTTTTCATCAAGGAACTGGAGACGGCAATTAAGAACGACATTGCTGATATCGCCGTGCATTCGATGAAAGACGTGCCGGCTGACATGCCGGCGGGGTTTTGCATCGCTACAGTATTGGAACGAGCCAGTCCTTTCGACGCGTTGCTTACACGCAGCGGGCAGAAATTTATGGAGTTGCCACATGCGGCGATCATTGGCAGCTCCAGTCTGCGACGCCAGGCGCAGCTTCGTGCGCTGCGTCCCGATGTTCGCGTCGAGGCATTGCGGGGCAACGTGAACACGCGACTCGGCAAACTGGCGGACGGCCAGTACGATGCCATCGTACTGGCTTGCGCAGGTCTCGAGCGGCTGGGGTTCGAGCAACGGATCAGCGAGCGCTTCGATCCGGAACAGATGCTGCCCGCCGCTGCGCAGGGCGTCATCGGCATCGAATGCCTGGAGGAACGTGACAACCTGCGCAGACTTCTGGCGCAGCTCGAACATGCTCCGACGCGGCAGACCACGCTTGCCGAGCGCGCTGTTGCACGCCGCCTGCAGGCGACCTGCCAGTCGCCGGTTGCCAGTTTCGCAACGCTGCACGGAGACGACCTGACCTTGCTCGCCCTTGTTGCCGGGATAGATGGCAGTCACATTCTCCGTGAGGAAATTACCGGCAGCAGTGCGGATGCCGACGCGCTGGGGACGGAAGCGGCAGATAGGCTGCTGGCGCGTGGCGCCGCCGAACTGCTTGCGCCAGAGTCTGCATGACCGCCGGTCCGCTTGCCGGCCACGGCGTCCTTGTAACAAGACCGGAACAGCAATCTGCCGACTTGTGCCGTGCGATCGAGACTGCCGGCGGTACTGCCATTCGCTTGCCGTTGCTTGAGATCGAATCGCGCGATGCCGATGATATATCGACCGACGAGAAGCGGTTGCCGCGACCGGACCTGACGATTTACGTCAGTCCAAACGCGGTTTGTCACGGAATAGAATGGCAAGTTGCGAATACGGCAGTTGCCGGAATCGGACCGTCGACCGCGGCTGAACTTCGCGCATATGGCAGCGCGGACGTCATATTTCCGGCCGACGGCTTCGACAGCGAAAGCCTGCTGGCACACAACACATTAAAGGCTGTGAGCGGCAAGAACATCCGAATCGTGCGCGGCCAGCAGGGTCGCGAGCTTTTGGGCAGCACGTTGGCCGCCAGGGGCGCTCGTGTGGACTACCTGGAAGTCTATACGCGGCGCGCGCGGCACTTGTCCGAAGCCGATCGTCAGCAGCTGGAAAATAGTCTGAGGGCAGGACAAATCAGTTGCATTACCGTGATGAGTGTCGCGACATTGAACAGCCTTTTCGCTGCATTGCCTGGCACCGGCCGCGAACTGTTACGCTGTGCGCGACTGGTGACCCCCAGCAGTCGTGTGTTAAAAAACATCACTGAACTTATGCCCGGCCTGCCGGCAACCCTTGCCCCTGGTCCCCAGGCCGACGACATGATCCTCGGTCTGATCGCATGCCTGACACAGGACAAAACCGAATGAACGAAAATTCGAGCAACGACAGCCGGACGGACGCAACGTTAGGTGACCAGCCGCCGGCGTCCGCTGACAGCACCGATTCGGCCGCTCCAACGCCGGTCGAGGGCAGGAAAGCCAGATCCGTCAAAGGGATCGTCTGGCTGATCCTGGTTGCTGTGGCTGCAGGGGTCGCTGGCGCCGCGTACTGGTATGTCACTCAGGGCCCGCAAGACGACCTGCCGAACCCGAACGACGAGCGTATCAGCAACTTATCGACGTCGCTGGATGCCGCTCGCGATGCGATCAACGAACTCGGAGCAAGAATCGACGAACTCGCCAGCCGGACGGCCGGGCGCGAGCAAAAGCTTCAGACTGTCGAGGGCCAGCTGAACGAACGGCTGCGTCAGCTGGAATCGTTACCGGGTCGCGTAGGCAACCTCGAAGGATCGATGGCATCGCTGCGCGGCATTTCCAGCGGGTTGCGTGACTCGTGGTTGCTGGCGGAAGCCGAGTACTACATGCAAATTGCGAACGCCCAACTGCAGCTTGCCGGCAATCCCGCGCTCGCCATTCTTGCTCTCCAACTAGCCGACGAAAAAATCCAGCAACTGGCAAATCCCGCACTGACGGATATACGCCGTGCATTGGCAGAAGAACAGCGCTCACTGGAGGCTGTCGGCAATCCGGACATTGAGGGCATCGCGCTGACACTGTCCAGTCTAGCGGCAGTTGCCGACAGCCTGCCACTCGACAACGAGATCAAAGACTCGCGTTCCGGCGATGCAGCCGACGTCGATGCCGAACTCGGCGGCATGGACAGGTTCTTCGCGTCGCTAAGAAAAACGGCCTCCGATATTGTGTCAGTCCGGCGAAGCGATGAAGAAGTGCAACCACTGATCGCGCCGGAAGCACAGTACTTTCTGCGCGCCAACCTGGCATTGCAATTTCAGGCTGCCCGCCTTGCATTGCTGCGCGGCGAACAAGCCTTGTTTGATCAGAGCCTCGATGATGCGGCCACCTGGCTGAATCGTTACTACGATACGCGCAGCGAGCCGGTGCAGAGCGCGTTGAACGCGATTGCCAAAGCCAGGCAGAGCGTGATTCCCACATCGTTGCCGGACATTTCTGGATCGCTGAAACTGCTGCGCGAGTACCGCGTCCTTTCTGCCGCCCAAAGACCCGCCCCGACCAGAGCCGTGCCTGCGGCCGAAGACGGGGACCCTCAGTGAAATTCGGCCTGATCGTTGTCGTCGCGCTGCTCGCCAGCGCCTTCGCCGCACATTTCCTGCTGCAGGACCCCGGCTACGTCGTCATCAATTTTCGCGGCTATATCATCGAGATGTCTGTGCCGGTCTTGCTCGGAATCGCCATGGCAATCATTTTCGTGCTGTGGCTGCTGCTGAAAATCTGGCAGGCGCCGCGAAAACTTGGCGAAGCGGCCGGCCGCTACCGAAGTGGCCGGGCAGGCCAGCGACTTACGCGCGGCATGATCGAAATCGCGGAGGGCAACTTTTCCAAGGGCGAGAAAATGCTGGCCCGCTCGGCCAACGTCAGCGATGCGCCGCTGCTGAACTACCTGCAGGCCGCGCGAGCGGCCCATCTGCTGGGAAACGACGAACGTCGCGACAACTGGCTGAAACAAGCCTACGAACAAATGCCGGCCGCGGCCAACGCGGTGTTGTTGACGCAAGCCGAGCTGCAACTCGACCAGGGCCAGCACGAGCAGGCGCTTGCTACGCTGCGCAGGCTCGATGAGAACGCGCCCAATCACAGCCACGCGCTGGCCTTGCTGGGACGCCTTTACTATCGCCTGGAAGACTGGCCTCAATTGGCGGCGCTTCTGCCGCGCCTCGGCAAGCACGGCCGCGTCGATGCGGAAACACTCGAGAAATGGTCTGTTCGCGTATACCGCGAGCTGATGCATGCCGCGAAAGACGCCGAAGCTCTCAACGAAGTGTGGCGCGGCGTGCCGCGCAAGCTCAGGAAAAACACGGCCATGCTCGAGGCCTGGTATGCCGGCCTCATCCGAACCGAGCAACACGAACAAGCGGAAAAGGAATTGGCAGGCGAACTGAAGCGCGAATGGCGGCCGCCGCTGGTGCGACTGTTCGGGCTGGTCAGGGGCAAGGACGCCGTCCGGCAGCTGAAAAAAGCAGAGAGCTGGTTGCAGCAGCATCCTGACGACGCAGAATTGCTGATGGCGGCGGCCAGGCTGTGCCTGCGAAACGAATTGTGGGGCAAAGCCCGCAGCTACCTGGACACCGTCATTTCGGTGCGGCCCACGCCGGAGGCCTACCAGGAATTCGGCCGCCTGCTCAATCAGCTGGGCGATGAGGAAGGAGCAGCGGAAGCGTATCGTTCCGGGCTGAACCTCGTGGCCGGCTCGGAATTGCCGGCCATTCCGCACCTGAGTGCCGCCGGCAAGTCCCGGCCCACGAAGACCAGAGCCTGAAAGACGGGCGCCAGCCGCTAAGCCATGCAAATCGCTGTTATTGGTGCAGGTTACGTCGGCGGTCGGGTGCTGGAGGGCCTGGGCCCGGGCAAGGCCGTTGCGTACGGCCGGTCACCTTCATCCGGCCATGCGGTGCAATCGCTGGATCTCGATCACGGGCCATGCGCGATTGCCTCCATGCCGGAGAAAATTTTTTACACGGTACCGCCCGATCCACAGGCTGGCAGTGACCCGCGGCTGGCGGCACTGCTCGCGACATTGGATCCGGCGCCGGAGCGATTCGTCTACCTCAGCACCAGCGGCGTGTATGGCGATTGCAAAGGCGAGCTGGTCAGGGAATCCAGGCAGCCGGCACCGGTGACGCCGCGTGCAATCCGCCGCCATGCCGCGGAAAAAATGCTGCAGGACTGGTGCAGCAAATTCGCAACGCGGTGCATCATTTTCCGGGTGCCAGGAATCTATGGGCCGGGACGGCTTGGTGTCGAAAGAATTGCGGCGGGCGAAGCCTATATCCGCGAAAAAGACGCGAATCCTGGCAATCGCATCCATGCGGACGACCTGGCGGCGGCCTCGATTGCTGCGCTGGAGCGCAACATTCCCGAGGGTATTTACAACGTCTGTGATGGCGACTATCGCAGTGCGACCTGGTTCGCACTGACGGTTGCAAAGCTTGCCGGACTGAGTCCCCCGCCGCTTATCTCACGGTCGGAAGCACTCGCTTCGATGTCTCAGCTGCGGCTTTCATTCCTTGCGGAATCCCGCCGACTGGATACGCAAAAGATGCGCGAGGTGCTGCGTTTTGAACCGCGGTACACAAATGCCGAGGACGGCATTCGTGCGAGCCTCCTTGCGGACGACCTGCTTCGCGGTCAAAGAACGACGTAAATTCCCGAAATCAGCTCAGGGCTGACTTCGGACGCTGCGCAGCCACTTGGTCAGCGGCTCCCACTGCTCCCAGTCGGGCCAGGCAAGGTACTCGGGCAATTCAAAAATACCGAGGCCGCGCGTGTACGCCCGAACGTAATTCTGTGCTTCGCGCAAGGCCGTCAGGTAGGGCACTCGCGCCGACGTCAGGTACTCGTCGAGCTCCTCGAATATCAGCGTGTATTCGCGCACCCGGTTGGCAACGACGCCAACCTTGGCCTCCTTGCGATCCACCTTGGCCACTGCCTTCAGTTCCTTGATGAATCGGTCCGAGGCCTGCATGTCGATGGTCGACGGCAGCACCGGAACCACGATGGTCTCGGCGTGTTTCACGAGATCGATAAGCTCTTTTCCGTGCGAGCGTGCCGGCGCGTCGATTATCAGGTAGTCGGCGTTCCGCGGTGCATGTCGCAGGCCGTCCTCGAAGCCCGCAACCGCTGCAATTTTCGGGCGGTCATCCGGGCGTCGCTCCAGCCAGTCCAGGCTGGAACGTTGCGGATCGTAATCGGCAAGCGCCACCGCGTAGCCCTCGGAAGCGAAATAGGAGGCGATGTTGGTTGCGAGAGTGCTTTTGCCGCAGCCGCCCTTGGCGTTCATGACCATAATGTGGCGCATAGAAAATCCCCGGAAGAACGTTTATTTGGAGTTTTTTGGGTTTATGTAAACTACCGTCGCAGACCGAAAAAGTCCATTCATCCAGCCGCTTGCAACAAGTCCCGAGGTTCGGTAGCGCAGGACTCGTGTTAAGCTGCGCCGGGCACACCGCCGGGGCGCTTGGGGCATGGCCCGGAACATCAGGGGAAGAGAAAAACTATGAGCACGCAACGCAAAGCGGACTTTGTCGACGAGCGATTGTCCGAAGGCGCCGTTCACGACTATCTGAAATGCAACCCGGACTTTTTCGAACGTCACAGCGGCTTGCTCGGCATCCTCCGCCTGCCGCACGTCACCGGCGGAACAGTTTCGCTGGTGGAGCGCCAGGTATCTGTTCTTCGGCAAAAGGACCTTAAACTCGAGCGCAAGCTGAAGGACCTTCTGGACGTCGCCCGCGCCAACGACCTGCTCACCGCGAAACTGCACCAGCTGACGCTGCAGCTGCTTGCCGCCGGCAGCCTGGCGGATACGCTCGGCGCACTGGAGACAGCGTTGCGCACAGGCTTCAGCGCCGACCAGTCAATCCTCGTGTTATTCGGCGATCCCGCATCGTTCGATGACATTCGCGCCGGGAGATTTTTCAAGGCAGTCGAACGTGACGATCCCTCATTGAAGGCGTTCGATACGTTTCTTAACAGCCACAATCCACGCTGTGGACAGGTACGTGATGTACAGCGGGACTTCCTGTTTGGCAGGGACACCGACGAAGTGGGTTCGGCCGCGTTGATTCCACTTGGCAAGAAGGCCGAGGTCGGGTTTCTGGCCATCGGCAGCGTGGACAAGGATCGTTTCCATCCCGGGATGAGCGTCGACTTCCTGAAACGGCTCGGCCAGCTTGTCGCGGAGGCCCTCAGGCGCTACTGATTCTTGCCGCCATGATGCTGCAAGGCGAAAAAAACTGGATAGACCGATTCGGCAAGCACCTGCAATACGAACGTCGCCTGTCCGACCTGACCTGCAAGCATTACCGCAGGGATCTCGTGGCTTTCTACGAGTGGTCCGAAGCTGCGGCTGTCGATCGATGGCGGGACATCGATAGCGAGCACATCCGTAACTATGCCGCCAGCTGTTACCGCAAAGGCCTGTCACCGCGCAGCATTCAGCGCCAGCTCTCCGCATTGCGAACTTTTTTTCGCTATCTTGTGCGGGAAAAGCAGCTCAAGAAGCATCCCGTGCAATCGGTCCGGCCGCCGAAGTCCGGCAAGCGGCTGCCCGAAAACCTCGACGCCGACCGCATGGCGCGTCTCCTCGATCTGCCGGGCGACGGCCCGCTGGTTAATCGCGACCGGGCCATGCTGGAGCTGCTTTATTCGTCGGGCCTGCGGCTTTCCGAACTGACCGGGCTGGACCTCGGCGAGCTGGACCTGGCCGACGCCACGGTGCGGGTCACTGGCAAAGGCAACAAGGAAAGGATTCTGCCGGTCGGGCGGATGGCGCTGGCAGCGCTCAAGAGCTGGTTGAAAGTCCGCGCGAGTGTTGCGGATGCCGATGAAATGGCGCTTTTCGTCAGCAACCGTGGCGGTCGGCTGAGCGCCCGGTCGGTGCAGGCGCGAGTGGACTACTGGGCCAGGCGCCAGGGCATCGACACCCGCGTCTACCCGCACCTTTTGCGGCATTCCTTCGCGACCCACTTGCTGGAATCGAGCCACGATTTGCGCGGCGTACAGGAATTGTTAGGCCACGCCAATATCTCGACGACGCAGGTCTATACCCATCTTGACTTCCAGCATCTCGCCCAGATATACGACCGGACACACCCGCGCGCGCGGCTCAAAGACAAATCCCGGACACCGACAAAGTAAGGCCAGGACTGGCCCGCAGCCGCGGCTGTTCTGAAGGCCTTTTTCCTTTAAGGATCAAATAGATGGAACAATTCAGAGGGACCACTATCGTCTCGGTCCGGCGCAATGGCCGGGTCGCCATTGGCGGCGACGGTCAGGTCAGCCTGGGAAACACGGTCATGAAGGGAAATGCCCGTAAAGTCCGGCGCCTCGCAAACGGTCGCGTTATCGCAGGCTTTGCCGGCGGCACAGCCGATGCGTTCACGCTTTTCGAGCTGTTCGAGACCAAGCTCGAGCAGTACGGCAAGCTGACCCGTGCCGCGATCGAACTGGCCAAGGACTGGCGAACAGATCGCCGCCTTCGTCGTCTCGAAGCTTTGTTGTGCGTAGCGGATGCAGAAGGTTCGTTCATCATTTCCGGCAACGGCGATGTCATCGAGCCGGAGAAAGACCTCATGGCAATCGGATCCGGCGGCCCGTTTGCCCAGGCCGCGGCACAGGCCCTGCTGGAGAACACCGACCTCGATGCCAGAACCGTCGTCGAGAAAGCACTCGCCATTGCAGGCGACATCTGTGTCTACACCAATCACAACATCGTCGTGGAGGAATTGCCCGCGGCAGCAGGCAAGGATTGATCAATGTCACAAATGACACCGAGGGAAATCGTCCAGGAACTGGACAAGCACATAGTTGGCCAGGACGAGGCCAAGCGCGCCGTGGCGATCGCATTGCGAAACCGCTGGCGTCGGGTCCAGGTGGACGAGCCTCTGCGCAGCGAGATCACGCCGAAGAATATTCTGATGATCGGCCCGACAGGCGTCGGCAAGACGGAGATTTCGCGACGTCTTGCCAAGCTGGCCAAGGCACCGTTCATAAAAGTCGAAGCAACCAAGTTCACCGAGATCGGCTACGTGGGTCGCGAAGTCGACAGCATTGTCCGCGACCTGATGGACAGCGCGGTGAAAATGACGCGCGAGGAAGAACTCGGCAAGGTACGTCACCGCGCCGAAGATTCGGCCGAAGAACGGGTGCTCGACGCATTGTTGCCGCGTTCACCGCGCAGCGTCGGCTTCGCATCGGAACCTGCGAAAAATGACGACGGCAATGAGACACGGCAAAAGTTTCGCAAGATGCTTCGCGAAAAGAAGCTCGACGACAAGGAAATCGAGATCGAGATCCAGTCCATGCCGATGGGCGTAGAGATCATGGCGCCCCCTGGCATGGAAGAAATGACCAGCCAGTTACAAGGCATGTTTCAGAACCTGTCGGGCAACCGGAAGAAAACGCGCAAGCTCAGGGTGCGGGAAGCGATGAAGCTTCTGACTGACGAGGAAGCCGCCAAGCTGGTGGACGAGGAAGAGTTGAAATTGCGTGCGCTGAATGCGGTGGAGCAGCATGGCATCGTGTTTCTGGACGAACTGGACAAAGTGACGCGCAGCTCCCAGACGATGGGTGCGGACGTGTCGCGTGAAGGCGTGCAACGCGATCTGTTGCCACTCGTCGAGGGCTGCACCGTCAACACGAAGTACGGGATGGTGCGCACGGATCACATACTGTTCATCGCCTCGGGTGCGTTTCACGTTTCGAAACCGTCGGATCTCATTCCGGAGCTGCAGGGCCGCTTCCCCATTCGCGTCGAGCTTAAGTCGCTCAAGACGGAGGACTTCGTGCGCATCCTGACGGAACCGGATGCCTCGCTGACATCGCAGTACCGCGCCCTCCTCAATACTGAAGAAGTCGATATTGAATTCACGGAAAGCGGTGTTCGGCGGATCGCGGAAGTAGCCTTTCAGGTCAACGAGAGCACCGAGAATATCGGCGCCCGCCGCCTGCATACCGTCATGGAGCGTTTGCTGGAAACGATTTCATTCGAAGCGTCGGACAAAAGCGGCAGCAGCCTGAAGATCAACGCCGGCTATGTCGACTATCACCTGGCCGAGCTCGCGAAAGACGAAGACCTTAGCCGATACATCCTCTAGACCCTGACTGACACCCATGGATATCACGCCCAGCGAGATCCGATTGCGCAAGAAGTCGCGCTTGCTGTCGCTTGCATTCGACGACGGCAGTTCCTTCGACTTGCCGTTCGAATACCTGCGGGTTTTTTCGCCATCCGCCGAAGTCAAAGGCCACGGGCCCGGACAGGAAGTTCTGCAAACGGGAAAACAGGCGGTCAGCGTCACTGCCATCGAGCCGATCGGGCACTACGCCGTGCGGCTCGTGTTCGACGACGGCCATAACACCGGTCTCTATACGTGGAAGTACCTGCATGAACTCGGCGTCAATCAGGAGAGTAACTGGAAGAGCTACCTCGACCGCCTGAAAGCGGCAGGGTATGCTGGCCGGCCGCATGCAGGGCACTGAGATGAACAAGGACTCGACTCATTTCGGCTACGAAACCGTACCGGTTGCGGATAAAGCGCGCCGGGTGAAGGGTGTCTTCGACTCGGTGGCCAGTCGTTACGATCTGATGAACGACCTGATGTCCGGCGGACTTCACAGACTGTGGAAGCGCTTTACGATTGAGCAGGCGGCGGCAAAACGTGGCCAGTCGGTGCTGGATCTGGCCGGTGGTACGGGTGATCTGGCGCGCGTGTTCGCGGGCAAGGTTGGGGCCGGCGGCACTGTCGTTCTGGCAGACATCAACGACAGCATGCTGCGGGAAGGTCGACGCAGGCTGGTCGATGCCGGTGTCGGCGGAGACGTATCGATCGCCCAAGTCAATGCCGAAAGCCTGCCGTTTTCAGACGCCAGCTTCGACTGCATTACGATTGCGTTCGGCCTGCGCAATGTAACCGACAAAGAAGCCGCGCTTGCCTCAATGTACAGGGTACTGAAGCCGGGTGGCAAAGCGTTGATACTGGAATTTTCCAGACCCGCCGATGCGATCAGGCCGATGTACGAACTGTATTCGTTCAAGGTGCTCCCGCTGATGGGAAAGCTCGTCACCAACGACGAACAGAGCTACCGTTACCTGGCGGAATCGATTCGCATGCATCCCGACCAGGACACACTGCTTGCCATGATGCAGGACGCCGGGTTCGAACGCTGCCGCTTTCATAACCTTGCCGGCGGCATAGTCGCCCTGCACGTCGGCTACAGGATCTGAGCACTGTACTTTGGACACGCTGCAAACCGCCCTGCGGCCACTTGCCGCGCTGCTGAACCGGCAGATCCGGTCGAAATCACCGGCGCGTGCACTGTGCAACGGCCTCGATGGCAAGACTCTCGCGGTACGCGTCCGGGATACGGGTCTTGCGACCTACGTAAGTGTGGCATCCGGCAATATCCTTTTGTCGTCACAGTACGAACAGGAACCCGACGCAATTGTCAGCGGTACGCTCCTGTCGTTGTTGAGGCTTTTTCGTTCGGCAGACGAAAATATGATTCGCGATGGCGAAGTCGAATTCTCCGGTGACAGCGATGTTGCTCAGCAGTTTCAGGAATTGATGCGTTTTGCCAAACCCGATCCGGAAGAAGAACTGTCACGCCTGGTAGGCGACGTCGCGGCACATGGCATAGGTGAGTTTGCGCGTGGCGTCGAAAAGTGGAGTCGCCAGGCGCGTGCGACGGTGGGACAGAATATCAGCGAGTATCTGCAGGAAGAAAGCCGGGTATTGCCGAGTCGCTACGAAGTGGATCGCTTTCGACGTCGCGTCGAAACCCTGCGTGACGATGTGGCGAGACTCGAGGCGAAGCTCCGCCGCCTCGAAATAGAATCGATCGCTGACGGTGACACCTGACCATGTGGCGCGGCAAGACTTTGCTGAGACTACTGCGTATTCAGCGCGTTCTGGTTCGTCACGGTCTCGACGAAGTCATTATTGCAACGCACTTCCTTCGCCCGCTTCGATTCATCTTCTACTTGCTACCCCGGGGCAGCGACCGGTCGGCGCCAATCGGCGTTCGCATACGCCTGGCGCTGCAGGAGCTCGGCCCGATTTTCGTCAAATTCGGACAGGCGGTGTCGACCCGTCGCGATCTCTTGCCGCCGGATATCGCCGATGAACTGGCCAAGCTGCAGGATCAGGTGCCGCCGTTTCCGGCCGAGGAAGCGGTTGCCATACTGGATGCCGCCTATGGTCAGTCAGTCAATGCGGTTTTCGAGCGATTCGATTTCCAGCCGCTGGCCGCCGCGTCGATTGCGCAGGTACACAGCGCCGCGCTCCCGGGCGGGCAGGAAGTTATCGTCAAACTGCTGCGCCCGGGGGTACGACGCCTCATCGAGCAGGATCTCGATGTGCTGTACGCGATCGCTGGCCTCGCGGACCGGTACTGGAAGAACTCCAGACGGCTGCGGCCGCTGGAACTGGTTGCCGAGTACGAGAAAACCATCATCGACGAGCTCGACCTGATGCGGGAAGGCGCGAATGCGGCGCAACTCAAGCGCAACTTCGAGAACTCCGAAATGTTGTACGTTCCCGAGGTTTTCTGGGATTTCTGCCGCCCTACAGTACTGGTGCAGGAACGAATTTACGGCGTACCCATCAGTGACATGAAGTCACTGCGAGCCGCTGGCACCAACATTCAGCGGCTGGCGGAAAACGGCGTCGAGATATTCTTCACGCAGGTCTTTCGCCACAATTTCTTTCATGCCGACATGCACCCCGGCAATATTTTTGTACAGACTGAGGATCCAGAGCACCCCAAATACGCTGCCGTCGATTTTGGCATCGTTGGAACCCTGAGCCCCAGCGATCAGCAATATCTGGCCGGAAATTTTCTGGCTTTCTTCGATCGCGACTATCACAAGATAGCGAAGCTGCACCTTGACTCCGGCTGGGTACCGCCCGAAACACGAATCGACGAGCTCGAATCGGCAATTCGATCTGTCTGCGAACCGATTTTCAACAAGCCCCTGTCCGAGATTTCCTTCGCCCAGGTCTTGATACGGCTGTTCGAAACCGCACGCCGGTTCAATATGGAAATTCAGCCTCAGCTCATCTTGCTGCAGAAGACACTCTTCAATATCGAGGGACTCGGGCGGGAACTCTATCCGCAACTCGACCTGTGGAAGACCGCTCAGCCGGTGTTGCAACGCTGGATGGATGAGCAGCTTGGCGGACGCGCGGTGCTGGAAAGCCTGCGGGAAAACCTGCCGCAGCTCAGGGATGCCCTGCGCGAGCTACCGGGCGTAATTCGGCACCTCGCGGAGCAGGCATCGCAGGGAAAACTGCAGATGCAAATGGAATCGACAGAGTTGCGCCAGATGCGGCAGCTGATGCTTCAGCAACAACGGCAGCGATTCTTTCTCGGTGTCGGCGGAACATCGGTTGTCAGCGGAACCGTGCTTCTGGGGCTGGGATCTGCCATTCCGCTGGCTTGGGTAATGATTGCGGCGGGTGTCGCGATGGTTACTTCCGGACGCCCGACCGGGAGTCGCTAGGCAGTCATTGCACGCACGGCGGACCCGTGTCGCGATATACTTCCGCGGCAAGCTCAAGAATATTATAAGAACAGTACCGGGGATCCTGTATGGCCGACAGCGCCGAAAAATCTCAGCCCGCAGCGCGTCACGTATTCGATGCGTTGATTGCGCGATATGCGGATAGTCGCAATGTCGAAGAACAGACGATCATCCGCAATCGCATCTGGCGGCAGTTCGGTACCTGCGGAGCAGCCTTTATTTCGGATATGGCAAACTTCTCCAGCATCTCCCGGAGGCTCGGTGTGTGTCATTTTCTGAAGCTGATACACAGGGCGCGACTGACCATTGCACCTGTTATCGCTGCCAACAGGGGTACGCTTCTGAAGTGTGATGCGGACAACTGCTATGCCTACTTCGCAAGAACCGATGATGCGATCCAGGCAAGCCTCGAGGTTAATGCCGAGCTGTTCCGGTCGAATCAATTGCTGGACCTTGCAGATCACATATACCTTTCGGTGGGCATCGACTACGGCGACCTGCTGCTTGTCGGAACGGAGGATTTCTATGGTGATCCGGTAAATACGGCGTCCAAACTGGGCGAAGACCTGGCTGTCAAGGGTGAAACGCTGGTCACCGAGAGGGCAATCGCCGAATCCTCGTATGTTGCCTCGGAGAACGTGGAACGCATGGTCGCCAGGATTTCCGACATCGAGATCAGCTACCTGAAGCTGCCGATGAGAAAATCGTCGTCGCGTATAGCGACCTGATCAGGACACGCTCCATGCCACCCGGTCAGTCGTCAACCGAGACGCAAGCGCTGCGACAGATTCTGGAGGTTACACGCAAGCTTGCCGCGCCGTTTGACCTCGACACGATGCTTTCCGAAGTGGTCGCCGCTTCCCTGAGTATTCTCCAAGCCGATCGCGGTACCGTTTTCCTTTACGAAGAAGAGACCGATGAACTGGTGGTCCGGGTAGGAACGGGCCTGTCTTCCATCCGGATTCCGGCAGACAAGGGCATAGTTGGTGAGTCCGCGAAGACACGCAAGCTCATCAACGTTCCTGACTGCTACGCCGATCCTCGATTCAATCGGGAGATCGACAGGAAAACCGGCTATCAGTCACGCTGCATGCTGACAGTTCCGTTGATCGGGTACGAGGATTCCCTCGTCGGCGTATTGCAGATATTGAACAAGAAAAGCGGCATCTTCGATGAACAGGATGAATTCATTGCGTCCGCGCTGGCAGCCCAGGCAGCGGTCGTATTGCATCGAGTGAAGATGACGGAAGCCATGATCGTCACGGAGAAACTCGACAGGGAGATAACGGTTGCCCGTGATGTGCAGATGGGCACCCTGCCAAAGGAAATGCCGAAGATCGCCGGATATGACGTGGCCGGAACCTTTTCGCCGACCGACCAGACCGGCGGAGATCTTTTTGATTTCGTCAAAATGAACGAGTCCGAATTGTTCCTGCTGATGGGAGACGCAACCGGGCATGGCATCGGACCCGCTCTTAGTGCGACACAGGTTCGCGCGATGTTACGAGTTGCACTGCGTCTCGGCGCGGATCTTGACGACGCGTTCATACATGTCAACGACCAGTTGGTGGAGGACCTGCCGGACGACAGGTTCGTTACGGCATTTTTCGGACTGCTGGATGCCGAGCACCATGTTGTGCGCTTTCATTCGGGTGGACAGGGCCCGATCATGCATTTTCACGCAGCATCAAATAGCTACGACTGGCACGAGGCATCGACATTTCCGCTCGGGTACATGAATCAGACGCACCTCGGTGATTCGACCACCATCGAGATGGCGTGCGGCGATATTCTGGGGCTGATATCCGACGGGATCTACGAGTACGAAAACCCGCAGGGTGTCCATTTCGGCCAACAAGGCATCGTGCAGATCATCAAAGACAATCCGCATGCGACATCCGAACAGCTGGTACAGCTGATCATGAAAGCAGCGAGACAGCACGGTGGCACCGTGCCGCAGGCCGACGACATAACGATAGTGCTCGTGCGGCGTTTGCCGTAGCCGGCCAAAGCGCGATCTCACTGAGGCATGGCGCGTTATATTCGGTCCATTCCGACCATTGGATGCATGGGCAGCCGCCGGATTGGCTGGTGATTGATCTGCCTCAGGGCTTATAGTTTGTGCTGTCGGGCCTGAATAGTCACCTGCCGGCGGAGATTGGCAAGCGTTGCCAGATGCATAAGAAATTTTTGAGAAGCTACGAGTCGCTGGAAGCGATATACGAGTTCACTGAGAAAATCCTCGCATCGCGCGACGTCGCGCAATCGGTAAGATTTCCGGTGCACTTCGCGATGGAGGAGTTGTTCACCAATATGGTGAAGTACAACCCGGATAACTCCAACGATATTCTTCTGGACGTAGAGACTGACGACAACGGCATTACTGTCAGCCTGACGGACTTCGATGTGGACGCTTTCGACGTAACGACGAGCCGGGAAGTCGATATCAACGCGCCGCTGGAGCAACGCAAGGTTGGCGGCCTCGGCTTGCATTTGATCCAGAAAATGGTCGACACGCTGAAGTACGAGTACTCGGACCGGCAAAGTACGGTAACTTTCACCAAAGCATCAGGGCAGGACCATGTTTCAGATTGACTTCGGCAGGGATGGCGAAATTGTGTGCAGCGGCCGGCTGGATGCCGCCCAGTGCGAAAAGGCACAATCGTTTCTGGACTCCGTTGACGGAATGCGGGTGGTCGATTTTTCGAAGCTCGAATATATTTCGAGCGCCGGGCTCGGGGTGCTCCTGAAGACCCAGAAGCGACTTTCGGAAAACGGGTACAAACTAAAAATAATTAATGTAAACAATCATATACATGATGTTTTCCGCTACTCGGGATTTCACGTCATCTTTGAAATAGAAGCCACGCAACGGTGATCCGAGGCGGCGTCAAGGGGAGACGCTATCCTGACAATCACGCCGACAAGCATGTACGCGGGGACGCGCCCGGGGTCCTGTGGCGGCGATTTGCCCGGGATTCTGCCCGCTGAGCAAAATCTGCTTTTTTCTGCCAACTTTTTTCCTGCTGGGGAGTAGGTATGAGTAGGGCAGACGATACGGAATTGGTTAAGCAGTGCATAAACGGTGACCGGCAGGCATTCGAATCGCTGCTGGTCAAGTACCAGAAACCCGTCTTCAACGCAGCATATCGCATGTTGCACAGCGCGGAAGACGCGAAGGATGTTACGCAGACGGTTTTCCTCAAGGTTTATGAAAATCTGGACAAGTACGACCCCAAGCACAGATTTTTCAGCTGGATTTATCGCATCGCAATGAACGAATCCATCGACTGCCTGGGCCGGATAAACCGCACGGAGCCGATTGAAGATGAGCTTGAGGACCAAGGCCGCGGTCCGGAACTGGAAACCGACGGTGAGCTACTCAAGAGTCAACTGCAGGCCGCGCTTATGAATGTCAAACCTGAATACAGAACGGTGATCGTGTTGAAACATTTTCTCGAATGCAGCTACGAAGAAATCGGCGAGATCCTCGCGATTCCCGAAAAGACCGTGAAATCGCGCCTGTACACGGGGCGCCAGCTGCTTAAAGACCTGCTGACGGGGCGCGACGTACACTGATGACTATAGATCAGAAAATCGTTGAGTTAATCAATGCCGATATCGACGGCGTGATCAGCGTCGCAGACAAGGGTGAGCTGGATGCCGTGCTGGCCACGAACTCCGAGGCCCGCCTCTATCACGCGGAGTTGTCGCGTCTGTGCAAAGACATGGATAGCGCGCAAGCCATTGAGCCACCGCCGCATCTGAAGCACCTCATCCTGGCGCTGGCTAAGCCGAAACGCAGAAATGCCCGCGCCGCTGCCTCGTGGCTGATGTCGATTCCCGCATTGCGGCTTTCCGCTGCTTTTGCCGCTGGCGTTGCACTTACATTGACTTTTGTCTCCTCGGACAACCTTTCGAAGAGCGCTTTTGACGATGTGACCGGACTCGTGGGGACAATATCGGAATCGGCAGGTGAATCGTCGGGCAAGCCAAGCATTCAGGTTAGCCGTGCCGATATTACGGGCAAGATAGCGGCTCACAGAAGCGGCCGAATTGTGGTTATAGACTTCGACCTCGTATCGCGCGGGCCCGTCGATATTATTGCCAACTTCGCTGACAGGAATATCTGGTTCAACGGATTCGCACAGCTGGAGAGTGCCGGCACCAGTGTGGCCGCTGAGCCCGGTCGGGTAACACTGCGAATGGACGGCAAGAGACGGTACGCGCTCTACTTGCACGATGCCGGCAGCAGAGACGCTACTGTTGATCTGCAATTCGTTTCGTCCGGAACCATTGTGCATGAGGCACAACTTGATATCGGGACTTTGAAAGGCGACTGATCCGACCAACTTTTTCTAACGCAAGCGGTAATACAGATATACCGACAAATTTTGAGCCCAGCGACGGGCAGACTAAGGGGACAGACAATGGCTACGAGCAGGAAGACGATTTCGGTGATTGCGATTGGCGCCGTATTGCTGACAGCAATCCTATATTTTGGCAACAGCTATCCGCCGGGCGGCGACGACATGACCGGCACTATTGCGCCGGCGCAACGCTATCGAGCCGATCAGCCTTCGTCTGGTGACATACAGCTGGGAGATCAGGCACTGCAGGAAATCATGCAGACGGATGCCTTCGACCGGCTCGTTAATGACGAGGCCTTTCGGGACGCTATGCAAAACGAATCGTTTCGAATGGCGCTTGCCAACGAGGCTTTCGTAGAGGCCCTGGGTAACGAGGCGCTGCAGGAAGCACTCAACAACGAAAAGCTGCGTGAGCTGCTTACCAGCGAGGCTTTCCAGGAAGCTCTGGGCAGCGAGGCATTCGTCGAGGCCCTCGGCAACGAAGCGTTCCAGGAAGCACTGCGCAAGGACGCATTGCGCGAGGCGCTTGGTAGCGAAGCTTTGCGAGAAGCACTCGGAAACGAGGCGTTTGTAGAAGCCTTGCGCCGCAACAAACTACAGGAAGCGCTTGGCGGCGAAGCAATGGCCGAATCGCTGGGCAACGAAGCGCTGGCTGAAGCACTGAGCAACGAAAAGTTGCGGGAATTGCTGACAACCGAAGCATTTCAGGAAGCGCTGGGTAACGAGGCATTCGTCGAAGCTCTCGGTAGTGAGGCATTCCAGGAGGCGCTCGGCAACGAAGCATTTCTGGAGGCACTCGGCAGCGAAGCATTCCAGGAATCCCTGGGCAACGAAGCGCTTGTCGATGCGCTCCGCGGCGAAAAGCTGCAGGAAGCACTGGCCAACGAGAATTTTCGTGAACTGCTGACGACAGAGGCATTCCAGGAAGCTCTGGGCAATGAGGCGCTGGTCGAAGCACTGGGCAATGAAGCCTTCCAGGAAGCCATGCGCAGCGAGAAGTTTCTCGAGGCTCTGAACAGCGAGGCTCTCAGAGCTGGCCGACAAAAATAAATAATGACAAAAGTCCGATCGCTGCACGGCCTGCAATAACAAATAACGAGCAGCCAGTAGCACGGTCTTCAGGTAACTGAAGCCAGCAAGAAAAATCCAGGAGACGCGACACGAACTGTCGCGTCTTTCTGGCTTTTGCACTCTGGGGGGGGTAAATGCAAAAACCGGGAATGCGTTGCTTCGCGCCGCTCCTGCTATGCGCCACAGCCGGCGCCCAGCAGCTCAGCTCTGTCGAAACCGAGACCCTGCAATTACTCTATTTCGACCCGACCGAAACGTACCTTACTCCTCGCGTCATCCAGACTTTTCACGATTCCCTGGAACGGCAGTCCAGCATCCTCGGATACCAGCCAACGGAGAAAACCACTGTATTGCTGACCGACTTCTCGGATTACGGGAATGCCGGCGCAACCTCGGTACCGGCCAATTCGGTCATCGTCGATATCGCGCCTTTACCCCTTACGTTCGAGACCGGCGCACCAGCCGAGCGCATGTACACGATAATGAATCACGAGCTGGTTCATATTGCGACTACAGACCAGACCGCAAGTATCGATCGGCGATATCGCAAAATTTTCGGCGGTAAGGTCCTCGCAACGCCGGAACACCCCGAGTCCATTCTGTACCAGTACCTGACCGCCCCGCGCAAAACGAGCCCGCGATGGTATCTGGAAGGAATAGCTGTTTTTCTCGAGACCTGGATGGCGGGCGGACTGGGTCGAGCCCAGGGTGCATACGACGAAATGGTCTTTCGATCGATGGTGCGGGACAACGCGCACTTCTACGACCCGCTGGGCCTTGTCGCGGAAGGAACACAGGTCGACTTCCAGGTCGGTGCCAATGCGTATCTCTACGGTGCTCGTTTCATGACTTACATCGCGTACACGTACTCGCCGGCCAGGTTGGTCGAGTGGGTTCGCCGGACCGACGACAGCCGTAGATCCTATGAAGAAGAGTTCGATCGGGTTTTCGGCCTGCGACTCAACGACGCATGGCAGGACTGGATCGACTGGGAGCATGATTTTCAAAAACAGAATCTGCTGTCGGTTCGCCAGTTCCCGACAACGCCTCACGATGACCTGACGAGCGAGGCGCTGGGGTCTGTCTCGCGCGCTTACTACGATCCTGTGAAAGACAGCCTTATTGCAGGATTCCGCGCGCCGGGCGTTGTCGCGCACATCGGCGAACTGTCGCTGCAGGACGGCAGCACCCGGCACCTCGAGGATATCAAGGGACCCATGGTCTATCGCGTTGCGTCGCTCACCTTCGACCCTCAATCGCAAACCATTTTCTATACGGCCGACAACTACGCCTGGCGCGACCTGATGGCGATAGATCGCCACAGTGGCAAAGCACGCCTGCTGCTCCGCGATGCACGAATCGGCGAGATCGTTTTCAACGCGGCGGATCGTTCGATCTGGGGTGTGCGACATCTGAACGGCTACGCTGCAATCGTCCGCGTACCCTACCCCTATGACCAATGGAAACTCGTTCACAGCTTCCCTTACGGCACGATCATTTACGATCTCGACATTTCCCCGGACGGTGAGTTGTTGTCCGGCTCGTTTGGTGACGTCGAAGGCCGGCAGTCAGTTCAGGTTCACCGAATGCAAGACCTCCTGAACGGCGAGGTAACACCCCAAAAGCAGTTCGATTTCGGCGACGCGATACCGGAAGGATTCGTTTTTTCGCCCGACGGGAAGTACCTGTACGGCAGCTCGTACTTCACCGGCGTCTCCAATATTTTTCGATACGAACTGGCGAATGAGCAGATCGAGGCAGTCAGCAACGCGGAGACCGGCTTTTTTCGCCCGGTACCGATGGCCGATGGCTCGCTTATAGTATTTCACTACACCGGGCAGGGTTTCATACCTGCGCGGATTGACGCGCAGCCGATCGAAGATGTCGGCGCCGTCACCTTCCTCGGAAGCAAGACCATCGAGAAGTATCCCGAACTGGCTGAGTGGCGCGCCGGTATGTCCTCTGACAGCACGCCGTCCGCAGAACGAGTCGCCAAGGAAGGCCATTACGTTGCCCTGAAACATCTCGGTTTCGAATCGATGTATCCGGTTGTTCTGGGATACAAGGATTCTGTCTCGCTCGGGCTTAAAACCAATTTTTCCGACGCGCTGCGGCTGGATGCCTTGAACATCGGTGCCAGCTACAGCATCGACGGTGACCTGCCGTCCGAAGAACGACCCAACATCAGCGTCGACTATCGTCATACGGTCATAAGCACTTCGCCACTGTCGGGATCGTGGCGACTCGGCGCGCGCCTCAACTACGCCGATTTCTACGATCTTTTCGGCCCGACCAAACGCAGCATGAAGGGCAATCGCTTTATCGTCGGCTACGAGAAAACGCTGATCTATGACGAACCCAGGAGGCTCGGCCTTGCCGTCGAATTGAATCACTTCTCCAATCTGGACCGTTTGCCTCGATACCAGAATGTACCGGTCGAATTCGACAAACTGAGCACACTCGAAGCCGAGCTCAGCTACTCGCACCTACGTTCGTCGTTGGGTCACGTTGATGACGAAAAGGGATTTACCTGGCGACTCGGCGCAGCCGCAAACCAGGTTGACGGTGACACCATTCCCAAGTTTCTGGGTGCGTTCGATTTCGGCTTTACCCTGCCGTGGAAACACTCTTCAATATGGCTCAGAAATTCAGCTGGTGCGGCTATCGGTGACCCGACGGACGAGTTCGCCAACTTTTTCTTCGGCGGATTCGGCAACAACTATGTCGATCGCGCCGACGTAAAACGCTACAGGGAATTTTATGCGCTGCCGGGCTACGAGCTGAACGAAATTCCCGGGCGTAATTTTTACCGGGCGATGCTCGAATGGAACCTGCCACCGCTGCGATTCGAGCGCGTGGGAACACCCGGCTTCTATCTTTCGTGGGCGCGCCCTGCGCTGTTCGTGTCTTCGCTGGCTACCAACGTCGATCGCAGCGATCTGCGACAGGATGCAACCAGTGCCGGAGCACAGGTCGACTTTCGTTTCACAATCCTGTCACGCATGGACATGACATTCTCGGTAGGCTATGCGGTCGGATTCGACGGTAGCGCGCGCTCCGGTGACGAATTCATGATATCGCTGAAAATCCTATGATCGAGCGCCGCCGAATGCGCGATTCGGACGAATGAGCACGGATCTCGCCGTACACGCACTTCTGGGATTGTTACCTGTCAGCTGCTTCCTGGCCGTTCTCATGTGGCTGGACAGTTACAAACTAGTGCGGATTCGCTGGGTAATGGCAGCAATCGGCCTTGGCTGTGTGGCTGCCGGCCTGAGCTACCCTGTAAACAGCGTCGGGCTGACCTGGCTGCAGATCGACTTCACGACCTACACTCGCTACGTTGCGCCGGTTCTCGAGGAAGCGCTGAAAGGCATCGTCATAGTGATGCTGATTCGACACAATCGGGTCGGCTTTCTTGTGGACGCCGCAATCTTCGGTTTCGCGGTCGGGACGGGATTCGCCATTCTCGAGAACCTTTTCTATCTGCAGCTCTTACCGGAAACGCAGCTGGGCACGTGGATCGTTCGCGGTTTCGGTACCGCATTCATGCACGGTGGAGCCACTGCGATATTTGCTGTCGTTTCGCACGCGCTCGTTGGCCAGAAGACCACACTGGGCCTCATCGCGTTTGTGCCGGGTTTCATCGGCGCAACCATTACCCACTCTGTGTTCAATCACTTCTTCTTCTCGCCCATACTGAATACTTTGAGCGTGCTGGTAGCGTTGCCGGCATTGCTGGTCGTCGTTTTTAAACAAAGCGAGGCGTCGGTCGCTGACTGGCTCGGCTCTGGATTCGATGCGGATACGGAGTTGCTGGGTCTGATAAATTCAGGTGAGTTCTCGAGCTCCAAGGTCGGCCTCTATCTGCATACGCTTAAGGAGAAATTCGACGGCCCGATCGTAGCGGACCTGCTGTGCTACATGAGATTGAATATCGAGTTGTCGATACGCGCCAAGGGTCTCCTGATGATGCGCGAAAGTGGTTTCATGAACAAGACCGGCGAAGAAACCAGGGCCAAGCTCGAAGAGCTGAAATATCTCGAGAAAAGCATCGGTACGACAGGCAAGCTCGCAATCAAGCCATTCATCAGAATGAGCCGGGAGGATTTGTGGCAGTTCTACATTCTCTCCAACTGACACTTTCGTGGTGTGTCATTCCCTTACCGCTATCGACTGGTAGACTTCGCGATAGCGCCGGCACATTTCTTTGGCAGAAAAACCGCTCGATATCTCCCTGCCACGATTGCCGAATCGGCGCCGAAGCTGTTCGTCGTTTCGCAACGTAAGGATTGCGTCCAGCAACTGGTCCGGCCGGGCAGGATCAATCATCAGGCCATTTTCCCCGTCGTGCACGATTTCGTGCAAGCCGCCCACCCTGCTTGCGATGACGGGCAGGCCCTGGTCCATTGCGTCGAGCAATATGCCACCGATGCCTTCCTTGTTGGACGGCAGAATGAACAGGTCGAAGGCTGCCAGGTAGTCACCGACATTCGTGACGAAACCGGTGAACTGCAGATTCTGCAGGTCCTGAGCGGACGCTTTCAACATCGCCTCGTCTTCTCCGCCGCCAACAAGCAGGAATTGAATATCCGGATGCAGGCTCGCCATCGATCGCGCGACTTCGATGATGTATTCCTGCCCTTTCTGCACATTGTCGAGAGCGCCAACGTGGCCCACCAGGAATTTCCCCGAATATCGCGCACGAATTTTCTGTACGTTGTCCAGGTCAGGGACAAATCCACTGCTAGCGCTGTGGATTACCTCGCAGCGGATGCCCGGATTGTAACGGCCGACGATCTCGGCAATGTCTCTTGCTACGCCAACTACGCAGGCGGCGTCACGATAGACACGCCTCGCCAGTCGGTGCGTACCAATGGGGTTGTTTACGCGCCGCGTAACGACATAAGGTGTGCCTGAAAAACAGCGGCGCAACCACGCAGCATAAATACTGCGACCATCATGCACATGCACGATATCGGCAGTGCGCGTTGCGAACGCCGCAGCGAACGGATTGCCAGCCACTGCCCGAAGCTCGACGTTCGCATTTTTCAGTCGCTGCGCGAGTTGCCCACCGCGGCGAGCGACGACGATTTGCTCGAGACCCATTTCGGCGAGGCCCATAGCGAGCAGTTCGGTCTGGCGTTCACCCCCCCGATAGGATCGCGCCAAGTTGATGTGTGCAATTCGCATACGTTCAGGCACTCGGATACCGGGGTGAGTCTGCAGGGCCGTAGACTATCACGCTACCTCGATTGCCAGTTCACCCGGTTCCGCATACAGTGCCCGTTGCTTGCTTGCGGATGAGGGTATCGATGTGTGTGGTTTTGTAGGTGGAACGGATCCGCAATGGAACTACACGACCGCACTCACCTCCATCGCCCACCGCGGACCCGATGCAAGTAAACTGCACCTCGATGGTCCGGTCAAAGCCGGATTTCGGCGCCTTTCGATAATCGATCTCGCCGAGGAAGCCAATCAACCGATGTTCGACGGTGATACCTGGATCGTCTTCAACGGTGAAATCTATGGATTCCGCGACTTGCGACTTGAACTTGAAAAGTTCGGCCACCGTTTCCATACACAATCGGATACCGAAGTACTTCTGCGCGCCTACCGGCAATGGGGAGACGTTTTTGTCGAGCACGTCGATGGCATGTTCGCCATCGCTATCTGGGACAGTCGCGAGCGCCAGCTGAAACTGTGGCGGGATCGACCGGGTATCAAACCCCTGTACTACTATTTCGATGGGCGCAATTTCGCGTTTGCATCGGAGCTGAAAGCGATCGAAGCGTTGTGCGGAAAGCAGAATCTCCGGGTGGATCCAACAGCTTTCTATGACTTTCTGAGTTACCGATACATCCCCGCGCCGAAAACCATGTATCGGAACTGCTACAAACTTCAGCCTGGGCATTCGCTGATCTACAAGCCCGACACGTCGTCTCTGCAGGCGCCACGGTGCTACTGGCGCCTGCCGGTAACCGACGCTCGAGCCGGACATTCGCTCGAGGATAGTTGCGAGGAATTGCGCTCATTGATAAGCGATTCGGTACGCGAGCAGATGGTGGCGGACGTACCGCTGGGCTTTTTCCTGTCCGGCGGCGTCGACTCCAGTATTGTTGTCGCTTCTGCCGCCAGTCTCGGTGCGGACGTTTCGACGTTTTCGATCGGCTTTGACAGCGATGCCAAGTCAGAAACTCCGTATGCCAGGGAAATCGCGCAGGCATTCGGCACCGACCATCATGAACGCATCCTCACCGGTGCCGGCGCCCGAGAACTCCTGCCAAGCCTGAAAGAGTGGTTCGATGAGCCGTTTGCCGACGAATCCGCGATGCCTACCTGGCTCGTGTCCAAGACAGCGCGGGAAAACGTGACCGTCGTACTGACCGGCGACGGCGGCGACGAAGTATTTGGCGGTTACAGGACCTACCCTCGTTTTGCGCGTTACGACCGCTTGCCTGCGTGGCCGCTTTTCATGGACAACGCGATGTGCGCGTTGCGCAGGCCCTTCGGCCGCCGTAACGCAATTCACAGGGTACTGTCGCTGCTCGAGCTGGCAATGAATCGTGGCCCGCGCCTTTGGGGGAAAGTCATGTTCGGCATGTCCGAGGGCGAAAAGAAGAGCTACCGCGCAGAACTGGGAATAACGGCTGACTACGACGACTGGTGGCATTACCGCGAACACTGGCGCGATGATTTGCCGCTGTGGACCCGCCTGCAGTACGTCGACTTTCATACCTTCATGCCCGGGCTGGTACTGACCAAGGTCGACAGGACCAGCATGGCCGTATCGCTGGAGGCGCGCGTGCCACTGCTCGCGCGGCGCATCATCGAGTTCAGTTTTTCGGTGGACGAAAAGATCCGCTATCACAATGGCGAGCTCAAAGGGATGTTGCGACATGCTTATCGCGGCATCCTGCCGGATCACATTCTGGATCGTCGCAAGAAAGGATTCGGCATACCGAGGCATTACCTCGGCAACCTGGGCGGCGGAATGATTATTCAGGAAAAAGTATTGCGCGAACTTTTTCTCGCTGGCGGTGCGGCGGCTCAGCCCTGAAGCCAGTCACTCTCCGATACTTCGGGCGGCAAGTCGATGAAACTGTCCAGCTCCAGTCCCCAGGTGTTGATCATCGTTCCGAGAATGACGTAAACCCCGTAGATCGCGATGAGATCCAGTAACTCCGAGGATTTGAACAAGCCTCGCATCCGGTTTCGCGTCGCGCTACTGATTCTTAGCTTCAGGAAGCATTCGTCAGTCGCACGAAGCACCAGCGCGTCGCGCTCGTCCCAGCCGTGCTCGAGTTCTCCGCAACGAACGCGTTCGATCTCGTCGAGGGTAATACCCGCTTTCGCACCGCGCTCGACATGCGACGCCCATTCGTACCAGGACCTCATGTGTACCGCGACACGCAGAATAACCAATTCCCGGTGTCGCTGCTCGAGATCACCGCCGCCGACCGCGTGATTGCGAAAATCCCACCATGCCTCCAGCAGGGCTGGATGGTTTGCGAGTAGTTTGTGCACGTTCAGTGGACGGCCGCGCATGTTCTCGACGATACCGGAGAGCCGCGGATCCCATTCACTGACATCCAGCGGTGTAATATTCAGATTGTCGCTCACGTGTGCTCCCGGGCTGGTTTTGAATTCGCAGCATTATCCGCGAACACGGTTCGAAAGACACCGGCCACTTTTTCAGGACGTTCGAACAGGATGACAAACAGGCGAACGATAAGGAGTTACGTCAAGCGCAGTGGCCGCATGACCGAGGCCCAGTGTCGCGCGCTCGAAGAACTTTGGCCACAATACGGCATCGACTTCGCGGCCGGTGAACTGAACCTCGATCGTATTTTCAAACGACAGGCCGGCCGTGTCCTGGAAATCGGCTTCGGCAACGGCGAGTCACTGTTGGAACAGGCTGCCGCCAATCCACAACTCGACTACATTGGCGTCGAGGTGCACGAGCCCGGCGTCGGGCACTGCCTGCTGCTGGCCGAAGAATCTGGCATCGGTAACCTCCGCGTTATCGTTCACGATGCGCTCGAAGTCCTGGAGTTGCAGGTTGCCGACGGCAGCCT
>Ga0224500_10000128_pt1 | contig 56482 bp, 43 predicted proteins | sample SF_Oct11_sed_USG_FD_168126 | JGI IMG/M metagenome (GOLD analysis project Ga0224500, IMG submission 168126) | Sediment microbial communities from San Francisco Bay, California, United States - SF_Oct11_sed_USGS_4_1 | ecosystem: Environmental > Aquatic > Marine > Sediment | place: USA: California...
TGACTTGTGCCAGGTTTCACTGGGGTCAGACACAGGAGGCTCGGTACGCCAGCCCGCGGCATTCTGCGGCGTTATTGGATTAAAACCCACATATTCACGTATATCTCGTTTTGGCCTCATCGCCTATGGATCGTCTTTTGATTGTATCGGAATATTTGCCAAATCGGTTGAGGATGTTGCGCTTGTCCTGGAAGTCATTGCGGGTGCAGACGAACTCGATAGCACCGTTTCGAGAAAGCCTGTTCCCGCCTATTCCGAAGACCTTCAAAAACCGAATGGGAGATTATACAAGGTTGCCTACATACGTGAGATTGAAGACGCAACCGGACTACAGCCGGAAATTCGCGATTGCATTCTTTCAAAAATTGACGATATCAAATCTGGTGGACATACGGTTGAAATGATTGATTTTCCGTTAATGGAATATGTCCTCCCCACCTACTATATTCTGGCAACGGCAGAAGCAAGTTCAAACCTTTCGCGTTATGATGGGGTACGCTATGGGCACCGAAGCAGCGAGGTAACAGATTTGAATTCGCTGTACAAAAAGAGCCGCTCGGAAGGCTTTGGAAAAGAAGTAGAACGAAGAATTTTGCTTGGAACATTTGTACTCAGCGCAAGCTATTATGATGCCTACTACACGAAGGCACAAAAAGTAAGGCGAATCATTCGTGAAAAGACGAAAGAAATTTTTAAGCAATACGACTTTATTATAATGCCGATAACGCCAACGACGGCTTTCAAGCTCGGAGAGCATACTGATAACCCGTTGGAAATGTACCTGGCGGATCTATTTTCTGTGCAAGCCAATGTAGCGGGCGTTCCCGCTATTGCGCTGCCCTGTGGTAAAGACAAACTAGGACTGCCGATCGGGCTGCAAGTAATCGCGGATGATTTTGAGGAGTCCAAGCTGTTTCATTTTTCAAATTCACTTATGAATTGAACCATGAAAAAATACTTTTTCAACTGGCTAAATGAGATTTTTTGCTCCGATTCGATTCTTTCTAACGGATTGAAAGGACCTGTCATTAAGAGAATCCGAATGTTTGGTTTGGTGTTCATTCTTGGGTCTGCACTTTTACCAGCATACAGTCAGGTGCAGGCTGATTCCGTAGTTGTAGACTCTTTGGAGGTCGCTACCGCGGAGGAAGACATACTGTACAAGGGTGACACAACGGACTTCGTATATTTTGCATTACCCAGTGAGTTGGAGCACATTCCCGGAGACGATGACCCGGGGTTGCTGCGCGATCGCCTTACCTGCATTGAGAAGGTTATGCCGCTCACCTATAATGAAAAGACACATGCTTTTATCAACTATTTCACCGTAAAAGATCGTGAATATACGCGCATGATGATGCGCCGAAAAAATTTATATTTTCCCCTCTTTGAAATGTATCTGGCAAAGTACGGATTGCCCGATGAATTAAAATATCTTTCCATTATCGAATCGGGGCTCAATCCACGTGCCATTTCCAGAGCACGCGCTGTAGGCTTGTGGCAATTTATGTCTGCTACCGGAAAGTACTATGGACTAAACAACGATTGGTATATTGATGATCGCATGGACCCTGAAAAAGCAACCGAAGCAGCGTGCAAATATCTGCGCGATCTATACGGTATGTTTCACGACTGGGAGCTTGCCTTAGCTGCCTACAACACCGGTCCTGGTAACGTTAAGCGTGCTATTCGGAGATCTGGGTACAAAAACTCCTTCTGGGAAATTTATCCTTTTCTTCCCCGCGAAACTCGTTCCTATGTGCCTCAATTTGTCGCCATTACCTACGCAATGAATTATTTGGAAGAGCATAATTTCTTTGATGAAGGCGAAGAAATGCTGCTTAAACATGACACCGTACAAATTACGAAATTCCTCGACTTTGAAACCTTCGCAGAACTTACAGGCTCATGTGTAGAGGATTTGCAGCGACTTAATCCATCGATACAACGCAATGCAATTCCTGAAACCAACAGGACTTATACCTTATTTGTAACGCAAGATGCCAAGCGCAATCTGGAAAGCAATCGAGTTGCAATTCTGGATTCAGCATCTAAAGCAGGGAAAAAGGAGTTGGAAATATTAGCGCGAAACACAGCAGGCTCAACCTATGGCCGTGATCGAATTGTTTACAGGGTACGAAGTGGAGATGTGCTTGGCTCAATCGCAATGCGATACGGTGTCCGCATAGATGATGTGAAAAAGTGGAATAATCTAAGGAGCAATACCATCCGTATCGGCCAGCCGTTGAACATATGGCTCAGACCCAACACCAACATCAATACGACATCAGTCCTGGCTTCTGCCAAACCAAAAATAGTTACTCCACTTCCCTTGCCGAATTCAAAGACTTATACTGTTCAACCAGGCGATACCTTATGGGATATATCAAAAAAGTTCGAGGGTCTGACAATTGAAAAGATTAAAAGTCTCAATAACCTCAGTTCCAGCAAACTGAAACCCGGCCAAACATTAATTATCGGGATATGAGTTGGTCGATTGCGATTGATATGATCCAATCACACAATTAGGATTAGAATTACGTATAGTGTTTGTGACTGTTTCACAGTTTAAACATTATAGTATTACTAAATTATGACTACATGAATCGAATAATAGCATCTTTTTTCCTGATTGCTGCAACTATCGGGTGCAGCAATCAGAACGATAAAAACCCAAACTATCTACCGAGATCAACTGGCAAACCCGGTGATGTGATCATTATCATGGATTCAGTTCAATGGAAGGGGAATTTAGGCTCTGCGGTAAGAAATATATTTCGGGCGGAGGTCCCAGGATTGCCCAAGCCTGAGCCTATGTTTAACGTCATCTGGGCTCATCCTTCTGGGTTGAAGTTGCTCACCCAAATTAGAAATCTTGTGTATGTTTTTACGCTCGATCAAAATACGCCGGGATCAAAAAGCCTGCGAAAAGAATTTACTCCTGAAACGCTGGCGAAAATCAAGAACGATACCACCTTCTATCGTTTCTCCAGGCAAGATGAATACTCACTGGGACAGGAAGTATTGTACCTTTTTGGCGATACAGAAGAAAATCTGATTCATCATCTGGAAGATAAAGGTGAGCAAATCATGGCTTATTTTAATGAGATCGAAAGAAAGCGTTTGATGGCAAATCTAGTGGGGAAGAAGTCAACGCGTGGTATTACATCTTTACTGCGCAAAGAACAAGGTATCGAGTTAAGTGTACCGATTGGATATAAATTAGCTGACAAGCAAAACGATTTTATTTGGCTGCGGCAAATTGAGGCGAACAGGGACAAAGATGTTTTCGTAACCTGGAAACCTTATGAAAGTGAGTATCAACTGCTGCCGGATAGTATTGTTGCCTGGAGGGATGCAATGGCTGAAAAGTATTTATTTGAAGATCCTGACAATCCTGTTAGTTATCTGGTAACCGAAAGAGAAAATTTTGACGTAACCGCCAGGCAAGTAAATTTCAATAATCACTTTGCCATGCAAATACAAGCCCTCTGGCGAACAAACAACAAAACCATGGGCGGCCCCTACCTGGGCTATGCCCTTGTTGACGAGGCACGCGGAAGGTTGTATTATATTGAAGGTTTTGCGTATGCCCCCGGCAGAGACAAACGCGAAATCATGCGGGAGTTGGAAGCCATACTGTGGACATTCAGAACAAGCCAGGATTTGGGAATTTCCAACTAGCCAGCTGCATTAAAGATGTATTGCGGCAATACCTAAAACAGTTCCAGCATTAGCAATACCGTTGACCCCCAAATAATTTTCGTCTAAGGTGCGGCTTTGCAGTCTGTCGGGCCGAGGCCATCCCTTTCGATAGATATGAAAACCTGTGTTTCTACATATTCAACTGCTGAACCGGTTGTTTGTGCGGCCAATACTTAAGCCGCACGTTATCAGAAAAACGATTAACATCATTTTCCAGACTCAGAACAATCTTTAACCCTTCTAACCCTGCCAATGAGGCACTTTAGCGTAAGATCCCTTTCATTATCGTGCAACTCCTTTATAATATAATATTTCTTTCCCCTTACCTTCTTATCTTTAACCTACTGAAACAAACCCATCTATGTCTATAAAAATCAGAAAGGAAGATGCCCTGAATTACCATATGCAAGGACAGCCGGGTAAAATCGAAGTCGTACCCACAAAAGAACTTAGCTCGCAATTAGATCTTGCCCTGGCATATTCACCCGGCGTAGCCGAACCCTGTAAGGAAATTGCTGCCAACAAAGACGATGTGTATAAATATACAGCTAAAGGAAATCTTATAGCCGTAATCTCGAACGGAACTGCAGTACTGGGATTGGGCAATATTGGTCCTGAAGCATCCAAACCCGTTATGGAGGGTAAGGGTGTGCTCTTTAAGAAATTTGCCGGCATTGATGTGTTTGACATAGAGATCGATGAGGAAGATCCCGATGAATTCATCAAAATAGTGAAATCACTGGAGCCAACTTTCGGTGGTGTAAACCTGGAAGATATAAAAGCGCCAGAGTGTTTCAAGATTGAGACGGAATTGCGGGAAAAGATGCATATCCCGATTATGCATGATGACCAACACGGTACAGCCATAATTTCCAGTGCTGCCTTGCTTAACGCCCTGGGAATTGTTGAGAAGAAAATTGAAGACGTCAGAATCATCGTTAATGGTGCCGGCGCCGCTGCGGTAAGTTGCACCAAACTTTACATAGCCCTCGGTGCACGAAAAGAAAACATCATCATGTGCGATAGCAAGGGTGTATTAAACACATCGCGCACTAACCTGGACGATATTAAAAAGCAATTTGTTACACAGCACAATATTTCAACCTTGCAGGAGGCTATGAAAGATGCTGATGTATTTATTGGGCTGTCGGTTGCCGATGCTATTACACCACACGATTTAAATGTGATGGCTAAAGATCCCATCGTTTTTGCACTGGCAAATCCTGATCCGGAAATTCAGTATGACCTTGCCATGAAGACACGACCAGATATTATCATGGCGACCGGCCGGTCTGATCATCCTAATCAAGTAAACAATGTTCTGGGCTTCCCATATATTTTCAGGGGGGCGCTGGATGTCCGCGCAACAGAGATCAATGAAGAAATGAAGCTTGCTGCGGTGCATGCGCTTGCTGCATTGGCGAAAGAGTCCGTTCCCGATATTGTAGTGAGTGCATACGGTAAGGATAAAATTATGTTTGGCAGGGAGTATCTGATCCCAAAACCACTGGATTCAAGACTAATTACCACCATTTCGCCAGCGGTTGCAAAAGCAGCAATGAACTCTGGTGTTGCAAAAAATCATATTACGGATTGGGTTACCTATCACAACGATTTGCAGAAGCGAATAGGTATAGATCATAAACTGATGTCGCAGATGATTGATCGGGCCAAAAAAGATCCCAAACGGGTTGTGTTTGCAGAAGCGAATCATCACAAGATTCTGAAGGCAGCACAAGTCTTAAGGGATGAAGGAATAGCATACCCGATCCTGCTTGGCAATAAGGAGGAAATACTCAAGCTCATTAAGGAATATGAGCTTGACTTACATGACTGTCCAATAATTTATCCCCGGGAGGACGAGCAGAGTTTGAAGCGGTACGCCGACGAATTTTACAAGAAAAGGCAAAGGAAAGGCATGACGTACGAAGACTGCCTTCGCCTCTTGCGCGAGCGAAATTACTTTGCCGCGATGATGGTTGAGCTTGGTGATGCTGATGCGGTAGTAAGTGGTTTGACGAAAGATTATGCCAAAACTATTTTACCTTCTCTTCAGGCGATCGGTACGGCAGAAGGCGTAAACCGGGTGGCAGGTATGTACATAATCAGGAACGCGCGCGGTACTTTCTTTTTTGCTGATACTACGGTAAACGTTGATCCTAATGCACAAGACCTTGCCGGGATTATAGAACTCACAGCCCGAGGTGTGAAGTTCTTCGATATCGCCCCGCGTATTGCAGTGTTGTCATACTCCAATTTTGGTTCATCAAAAGGAGATATTCCGGACAAAACCCGTGAGGCTGTACGGTTGGCAAAACAAAAGGATCCAACACTTATAGTTGAGGGTGATATACAAGCCAATGTTGCGTTGAATACGCAGCTTCAGCAGGAGACCTTCCCTTTCAGTGCTTTGGCAAAAGAAAGGGCCAATACGTTGATTTTTCCCAACCTTGCCTCCGGGAACATTGCATACAAATTATTAATGGAAATCGGAGGAGCAGAATCTATTGGCCCTATACTCCTGGGTATGAAAAAAGCCGTTCATGTTTTGCAACTGGGAAGTTCGATTCGTGAAATTGTAAACATGGCGGCGATTGCTGTCGTCGATGCACAATCGCATGAACATGATGGGCATCTTTAGGTTTGGAACGCTAACGATGCGTTTGTGAGGCCAATTTTTTAATACATAAATTTAGTATGTATGATTGCATTCCTTAAAGGAAAACTTGTGCACAAAGAACCTACGAACGTTATCATAGATGTTAATGGGATAGGGTATCAATTGCATATTTCGTTGCAGACATTTTCCGAAATTAAAGAGCAGGAAAATGTGATGCTCCACACCCACCTGGCTATTCGTGAAGACGCCCATATACTATTTGGCTTTAGTAACCCTTCCGAGAAAAAACTTTTTCAACAACTGATTTCTGTTAGTGGTGTTGGCCCGGGCACGGCCATAATCATGCTCTCTTACATGAATAGCAATGAAATAAAATCCGCCATTGTTCGGGAAGATGCCGCGTCGCTCCAATCCATCAAGGGAATAGGTGGAAAAACAGCGCTTCGCGTCATCATTGAATTGAAAGATAAGTTAAAAAAGGAAAGCTGGGATGAGACTCAGCCTGCTATTTCTCAAGGGCCTTACAATACTTTGCGAAAAGAAGCGTTATCTGCTTTGCTCACGCTGGGTTTACCAAAGGCTGCAGCAGAGAAAAGTGTAGATACTGTCCTGAAAAAATCAGGAAATACCATTACATTAGAAGATTTAGTTAAGCAGGCCCTTAAAAACGCATAGTACGTTTGACGCTCTTTACACAGCAAAATCAGGTTACTCTAGCGCTTAGCCGAATGTTTGTTGTATGGCTGAGTTTTTCTTTCATACCCGATGAGGTATGTGGTCAGGACCAGTCACGTCCAAACCCTGCAGATACAACTGGCAATCAAATTTACAAACCTACCCGCAGACCCACTTACAGGGTGACGGATCGATACGGTGATCCCTTCTCTAATACGATATCTGAATCTCCACTTTATCTGAAAGATCCAAACCAGATGAAGCTTGACGTTGAGATTGACACCGCACTCAACTACACCATCTATGAAAAAATCGGTGATCTGAATTACCGCCCGACTTCGAGCATGACTTTCGACGAGTTCAAAAAATACCAGGACCGGCAGATACTTAAGAACTATTGGAAAGATCGTGCACGGGCGCAGGATGGAGAGAGCGCTGTAAGTGGTCGAAGTTTAATCCCCAAAATATACATAAGCCCGGTACTCGATCGGATTTTTGGCGGAAGCTATGTCGAATTAGTACCGCGCGGTTTTGTGACACTCGACTTTGGTGGTGCTTTTCAAAAGATCAACAACCCGGCTATACCCATCCGTCAACAACGAAACGGCGGATTTGAATTTGATCAGCAAATCAACATGAGTGTGATTGGCAAAATCGGCGAGAAGCTTGCCGTCACGGCTAACTTTGATAACAATAACTCTTTCGACTTTCAAAATAATATGAAAGTAGAATACACCGGTTTTAAAGAGGACATTCTTCAGAAACTGGAAATCGGAAATGTGAGTCTTCCCCTGAACAATACCCTGATCCAGGGCGCTCAAAATCTTTTCGGGATAAAAGCTAAAATGCAATTCGGTAAACTCGATGTCACCTCCATCGCAACGACCCAACGCGGTAAGACTGCTTCCATTAATTTGGGCGGAGGAAATAACAGCGGCCAAGGCAGGCTATTTGAAATTATCGCGTCAAACTATGATGAGAACCGGCACTTTTTTCTGGGGCAATTCTTCCGCGACCATTACAGGCAATGGATTGCCAACCCGCCACAGATTATATCGGGTGTAAATATTACACGCGTAGAAGTTTATATTCTAAACCGAAACAACGATACCCAAACATTGCGAAATGTTGTTGGATTGATGGACTTGGCCGAACCTGTACGGGTTTATAACCCGAATGTTGGAGGTCGTAATCCTGCGTTACCCAACACCAATCCTGCCAATGACTTATTCAGTTTCGTCACCAGTCTGAATCGCAGTGATTCGGTTGATGGACAACTTCTCTCGAAAGGACTAACCAATGGAACGGATTACGAAAAAATAACAGGTGCCCGAAAACTTGCTTCTACAGAATATATATTTCACCAACAGCTCGGCTATATCACCCTTACACGCAAACTCCAAAATGATGAAGCGCTGGCGGTTTCGTATGAGTACACGTACAATGGAAGATCCTATAAAGTTGGCGAGCTCTCTGAAGACTATGCCAATTTAAAAGATAAAGATATTATCTGGCTCAAGTTGTTACGCCCCCGAAAGATCGCCGTCCGGGACGCAAATCAAAAGATACTTCCTACCTGGGATTTGATGATGAAGAATATCTACAACCTGAACGTGAACCAACTTTCGCGCGATGGTTTTCAATTGCGTATTATTTATCGCGATGACAGATCAGGTATAGACAATCCGCAATTGCAGGAAGGCGCAAAAGTGCGCAATCGCCAACTCATTGAAGTCTTAGGACTAGACAGACTGAACCCGGTTAACGATCCGCAACGTGATGGTAACTTCGATTTTGTCGAAGGCATTACCATCAATACAACCACAGGATTGATCATTTTTCCTTTCCTCAAACCTTTTAGCGAAGGTTTACGGGAGGCATTTAAAGGGGAGACAAATGAGGATTTCCTGATTCAAAAGTACGCCTACGACACACTATACAACACGACGAAAGCAGATGCCGAATTGTTTGCTACTAAAAATAAATTTTACATTAAGGGGCTCTACAACGCAGGTTCTTCAAAGGAAATTCTCATTCCTGGCTTTGGTGTATCTCAGGGGTCCGTCAAGCTTTATGCCGGAGGTATTCCACTGAACGAAGGCACAGATTTCGTGGTGGATTACACCTTTGGAAAGGTAACAATTATGAACGACCAGATCCTGAACTCCGGAAAAAACATCGAGGTAAAGTACGAGCAGTCAGATCCTTTTGCATTTCAAACACGAAGTCTGCTGGGAACACGCCTGGATTACCATCTTAGCGATGATATTAATCTTGGGTCAACGTTTCTGTATTACAATGAACGCCCGCTGATCAGTAGAAATCAAATTGGAACAGAGCCGGCGCGAAACATGCAATACGGCCTGGATTTTAACATGAACAAGAAGAGCAGGCTGCTCACGAAAATCGTTGATGCCATACCCTTTCTGCAAACTAAGGAACAGTCTACCGTTAACCTGACAGGAGAATTTGCACAGCTCTTACCGGGCACATCAAACGTCGTGGATGGAAGTGGCACCGCCTATATTGACGACTTCGAGAATACGGCAACACCCTATTCATTGATGAGCCCGGCAGGCTGGAAAATTGCGGCAACACCCAAAACCGATGACAATCGTTTTGACCCAAGCGACCAGGCGGTTAACGATATTCGCGCCGGCTATAACAGGGCAAAAATGGCCTGGTATCAGGTGGACAATCAACTCTACCGTAACGTGGGCAAGTTTAAGCCTGCTAACATAACCGATGAAGACCTGAAAAATCATTACGTCAGACCGGTTGACCCCCAGGAAATTTTCCCGTATCGCCAACTTACGCAAGGTATTTTTTATGAACAGATTTTCGATGTTGCCTATTATCCCAGGGAACGCGGTCCATACAACTACAATCCAGCCCTTGATGCCAATGGGTTCCTGACTAACCCGCAGAATAATTGGGCGGGCATCACCAACGCCATTCGAACCGAAGTTGATTTCGACAAGGCAAATATTGAATATGTTGAATTTTGGCTGATGGACCCGTTCATTAATACTTCGTATGGTTATATAGATGATGGCATCAATCCTTCACCTAAACCAAATACAACTGGGGGTAAACTAATTTTTCAATTGGGGAGTACGTCTGAAGATGTAATGCGCGATTCTAAACATGCTTTTGAAAATGGGCTGCCGCCGGATGGAAAGCTTGATGAAGGGGGAGCTACTAAAAATAATTGGGGTTATGTAACCTCACAACAATACCTAACCAATGCCTTTGATAACTCAGCAGCATCAAGAGCCAATCAGGATGTTGGTTTGGATGGCCTTCCCACGGAAAAGGAGGTCGATTTCTTTCAGGATTACTTAAACAACCTTAACCCCAGCGCACGCGATATAGTGCAGAAAGATCCATCTGCAGATAACTTTAAGTATTTTTTAGGCGCAGATTACGATGCGGATGATGCACAAATACTGGAGCGATACAAAGAAATTAATGGCCAGGAAAGCAATTCACCGATCATAACTGGTAATGATAATGTAACACCCTCCGGTAGCAATACTCCAGATAATGAAGATCTCAATGCCGATAATACATTGAGTGAACTGGAGGAGTATTACGAATATGACATGGATCTTAAGCCTGGTCAGCTTGCGATTGGACGAGAATACGTTGTTGATAAAATTACAAGGAAGGGTACAAACTCTCCTGAAGATATTACCTGGTATTTGTTTCGAATACCGGTGCGTCAGTTTGAAAACAAGTTTGGAAATATTGATGGCTTCAAGTCTATCAAATACACCCGGATGATACTCACCGGGTTCCAGGAACCGGTAGTCTTGCGTTTCGCGAATTTCCGCATGGTGGGCAGCCGCTGGAGAAGGTACACCGATAACTTAAGAGACGGCGGCCTAATACCAGATCCTGAGCCCGGCGCTGATAATTTCACGGTGAACGTTGTCAACCTCGAAGAGAACGCTGCCGGTGATGAGCGGAAATCTCCGTATGTCATTCCGCCCGGCGTAATAAGGGATAGGGACAACACTTCTTCTGTGCCGCGTCAGCTAAATGAGCAATCTGTACAGGTGTGTATTGATGGATTACAGGATGGTGATTCACGCGCAATCTATAAGAATGCATCCGTTGACCTCTTCAATTACGGACGAATTAAAATGTTCTTCCACGCGAACAGCGAATCGAACGACGATGACCTTCATGCTTTCCTGCGCATGGGCACAGACTTTGATCAAAATTTTTATGAGATAGAAATTCCCCTGAAGATCACGGCAACGGTACCGATCCCCTCCGATGTCAGACTCATTTGGCCAGAGGAAAACGAAATTGACCTTGCGCTCACTGAACTTTACGCCCTGAAAGCTTCGCGCGACAGGGAGGGATTCCCACTGTCAGAATTTTATCCCCGTGAGGGGCCAAAACAAATTGGACGACATTTAATTAGAATCTTCGGACGCCCTGATCTTAGTAGTGTACAGGTCATGATGATCGGTGTGCGTAACCCCAAAACAGATGATAAGCGATCGCATTCGGTTTGTATCTGGGCCAACGAACTACGCGTAACCGATTTCGATCGAACCCCCGGCTGGGCCGTCAGTTCGACACTAAGCGCCAAGCTTGCCGATTTTGCGACAGTAACAGGTGCTTTCAGGCATACCACTTTTGGCTTTGGAAATGTTAGTTCTAAGATTTTTGAGCGTACACGGAGTCAAACCACAGCGTATGACATATCCGCTAATGTGAATGTTGACAAGCTAATACCGGGTAACACTGGCATCAAGATTCCTATGTTTCTCGGTTATCAGAATACTACCATTAACCCAAATTTCGACCCAGCGAATCCCGATTTGAGGTTGGAAGCTGCACTTAAATCCTTCAACACGGAAGAAGAACGCGCTAACTATATACGATTGATACGAGACCAGGAAACGCGAAAAAGTCTAAATTTTATTAATGTTCGCAAAGTTAAAGTGAAGGCTGATGCACCTGTCCATCTTTGGGATGTCGAAAACTTCTCATTTAGTTATGCGTACAGTGAAGCCTTGCGTACAAATTTCACAACTGCGGAGGCATTGCAAAAACAATACAGAGGTTCTGCTGCCTATACTTTTACACCAAAAGCTACTGGCCTGGAACCTTTCAAGAACTCTAAGAGCCTATCCTCTCCGTGGCTTAAAGCAATTAAAGACTTTAATTTCAGTTTTCTTCCGAGTAGCCTAGGCGTTAGGTTCGATTTAGATCGCGCCTTTGGGAAAAATGTGTACCGAAATGATGGATTTGAGTCCGCCCCAAATTACCTGAAATACTTCACGTTTAATCGTCAATACAACATGCGATGGAATTTATCAAAGAGTCTCTCGTTCGAATACAGTGCCCTGGTAAACACCATTATCGATGAACCTGACGGTGAAGGGGATTCGGTTAGGTCAGAAATCAAAAAGAACCTCAAGGATTTCGGACGAATGAAGAATTTTGACCAGCGGATGACCTTGAATTACACACTGCCGCTGGACAAATTCCCAATCACGGATTGGCTAGGTGCAGACTATCGGTATCAGGTAAACTATAACTGGCGAGCCGGTCCTCGCAACCGACCAGATGCCCTGAACATACCCGGAGAGTTACCCGATAGTCTTGATTTTAAAAATACCATCCAAAATCTTCGGGACCAAAATTTTACCGGACGGGCCGACCTCGTGAAACTCTATAATAAGGTGGGGTTTTTGAAAAAACTCAATACTGCACCCAAACCAATAAGCACCCGCACTTCCTCGAATCCAAAAGTACCGGTGAAACCCCTGCCGAAACCGGACAGTGTTAAAGAAAGATCAATGCCCGGTGTGGTCAAAGGCTTTTTCAAACTCTTGATGTCAGTCCGTTCAATCAATGGAACGTATACGCTGGCAGAAGGTACCACACTGCCAGGGTTTACGCCTAATCCCAAATTTCTGGGCATGGATCAAGATTGGAAATCCCCGGGTTGGGGCTTTGTGCTGGGGAGTCAGAATCCAAGCATTCGAACCAGGGCTGCAGAGAATAAATGGTTGACTACCAACTCGAGTCTTACCATGCCTTTCAGCCAACTCAGGAATGAATCGATCAACCTTCGTGCTAACGTTGAGCCCGCACCAGATTTGAAGATACAATTCGATGTCAAAAAAGAAACTACAAATACCTACCAGGAAATATTCAGATTTGATCCAACTCAACCGGATGCCGATCCCATAACAGGGTTTGCTTCGCTTAACCCAAGCCGGGGAGGAAGTTATCGCATTTCGTTCCTCAGTATCAAAACTGCATTCAACAAATCAAATGGAGACGTGGAGTCACAGGTTTTTAAGACTTTTGAGGAAAATCTTAATGTCATTCAGGATCGCTTCCGGTTAATCAACAATAATGCTGAGTATGATACTACTTCACAGGATGTCGTTATCCCCGCCTTTCTTGCCGCGTATTCTGGCAGGGATGTAAACACCATAGGCCTCTCTCCATTTCCAAAAATACCGCTCCCTAACTGGCGGGTAGACTACGCGGGGTTGAACAAAATTGGCGTATTCAAGAACATATTTCAATCCATTACTATTTCACATGCGTATCAATCAACATACTCGGTAATGAATTATTCCAATTCGCTTGAGTTTACAGACACCAGGGCATTGGAAATAGATCGGCCTATTGAAGACTATAACCGAAAGTATTTCGGCACAACAGTAGACAACAAGTTTCTTCCTGTCTATGTGATAAGCCAGGTCTTAATCTCGGAACAATTTGCACCATTGATCGGTATTAACGTAAGAACCAAAGGCCGCGTCACAGCCAACTTCCAGTACAAAACAAAACGTGATCTCTCCCTAAATATTTCCAATGCCCAAATCACTGAACTCAGCAGCAAGGATATTTCCTTCGAATTAGGATTCACCAAGAACAACATGAAATTGCCTTTCAAATCCGAAGGACGCCTCATCGTATTGAAGAATGATCTGACTTTCCGGATGAATGTAACCCTCAGTGATACCAAAACCATACAACGAAAAATCAACGAACTCAATGTGATTACAAACGGGAATATCAACTTCCAGCTCAGACCAAATATTAGTTACGTTGTTAACCAAAAACTTAACATCCAACTTTACTATGAACGAACGGTAAACGAGCCACTGGTTTCAAATTCCTATCGCAGGGCAACGACCCGATTTGGTGTCCAGATCAGATTTAGCCTCGCGCAATAGATTGGAAGAATAGTCGCACGATTACAGGATAGAAGGATTGGAAAGTTAAAACCGGGAAGTTAATAATCGTCTGCATATTGCCGGCTGCGCCAGCTTTTTTCAAAGCTGACAATCCAGGGGTCTTTGTGAAACTGTGCTTTCTCCGCGCTTTGTGCCGGGGATTGCATCCCTTTCTCAATTTTCCAATCTTTTAATCCTCCAATTTTTACCCTTCCATTTTTTACCTATTTTTGACCGACTTTATAACTTAGGCAACCATGAACATTCCCGACGGACTGAAATACACAAAAGATCACGAATGGGTTAAAATCGAGGGAGATACGGCCACCATTGGCATTACTGATTTTGCTCAGGGGGAGTTGGGTGACATCGTTTATGTCGATATCAATACCGTAGGTCAGGAAATTGCCGAACATGAAATCTTTGGCACCGTTGAGGCCGTGAAAACCGTATCCGATCTCTATATGCCGCTGGCCGGGAAGGTACTTGAAATAAATCCGTTGTTGGACGGAAGCCCTGAGAAAGTAAACGAAGATCCATACGGTGATGGATGGATGATTAAGGTCAAAATAAATGGCTCGACGGATATGCTACTGACTGCCAAACAATACGGCGAACTAATTGGCCAGTGAAAAATGTTATAACGTAACATTGGAGCAATGGTTACGATAACCCAGTTGTACGCCGCATGATTGAACTTCCCACGATATCCCCACAAGACACCAGAATAAGAAAACCCGATTGGCTAAGGGTGAAACTACCTGTCGGTCCTGACTATGCGCGTGTTCGCAAATTGGTTGATCAATATAAACTTCACACCATTTGCGAAAGCGGCAACTGCCCCAACATGGGTGAATGCTGGGGCGCGGGAACTGCCACTTTCATGATTTTAGGAAATGTATGTACGCGCAGTTGCACTTTCTGTGCCGTGGCAACGGGAAGGCCACCGGAATATGATGTTGAAGAGCCAAAGCGTGTTGCGGAAGCCATTAAGTTAATGCATGTAAAGCATGCCGTAATCACGTCTGTCAACCGGGATGAATTGAAAGACAAGGGTGCTGAAATTTGGTATCAGACAGTTCTCGAAACCAAAAAAATTAGTCCTGAAACCACAATTGAAACTTTGATACCCGATACGAAAGGAAATTGGGATGCACTATACCGTATGATTGAGGGTGGCCAGGAGGTAGTATCCCACAACATGGAAACCGTTGGCCGGCTTTATCGCATGGTGCGTCCACAGGCAAGATATGAGCGAAGCCTGGAACAAATCAAGCGAATCAGGGAGGCAGGCATGAGAACCAAGTCAGGTATCATGCTTGGGATAGGCGAGACGAAAGAAGAAGTTTTCAAGGCGATGGATGACCTCGTTGAAAATGGTCTCCTTATCCTTACCCTTGGACAGTATCTGCAACCAACTAAAATGCACCTGGAAGTAGCCGAGTTCATACACCCCGACACCTTTGCGCAATACAAAGAAGAAGGGTTGAAACGCGGACTGCGTTACGTCGAGTCGGGACCATTAGTGCGATCATCCTACCATGCAGAGCGACATGTTGCTGTCCCCATCGATTGATTGTGTCAATGTTGTAAAAAGAGCCTACAGCGTCAAGTTGTAGTGTGCTGATTTAGTGTCCCCCATTTCACTTCTTTCATCAACGTCCTTTTCCTTTTGGCATTTCTTCTTACCTTTGTAAAACCCTTTATGAATCGTGCTTCGAAAGTTCTTCCCACGCGACAAAAATTATATCCTGGAAGAAGCGCAGCTGTCCCTCGAAAGTGTGCTTTTACAATACTTGGTTGATTTCGTAAAAGTATCCTATTTACTCCGCTCTAATCCGCTGGGCATTGCTGATGATACAACAACAAAAATTAAGGAACACCGGTCGACTGAATTCAGTCATCTGCGGGAATTCTATCTGAACCTGGCTGGCGTCTTCCGGTTCAAATTCTATGGTGACAACCAACTCGAATTTCTTTTTGACGGCAAGGATGATTTCAATAAGTACCGTGATGAATGGAACATTACATTCAAAGCGTGGACCAAGGAATTCTGCAGGCACGAGAATTTTACACGTGCCATACTGGAACTCACCGTATTTTATCCTGATGACTATACGCCACAAATGGCCGGCCTTCGGCTAAGCGCTTTCATCACAAGATTCTTCGAAGTGAAAATTGATCCCCAAAAAGGGATATCAAAAAAAAATGTTGCTTAAATTCCCTCGAATAAATTCACTGATTCCAGATACTCCGGTACGATCACATTCCATTTCAGGACATCGCGAATAGCTCTGGCATAGTTGTCCAAATCCATTCCTTCCCCGTGCACGCAGAACGTAGTTTTGGGCTTTTCTGTAAAACTCCCCATCCACGCAAAGAGCTCCCCGCGATCTGCATGTCCGGACATTGAGGAAATAAATTCAACTTTGCACTTCACGGGAACATCTTCACCAAAAATCCTGATGGTTGGACTGTTCTCCAGCAGGTTTCTGCCGCGTGTTCCTTCAGCCTGATAACCGGCCATCAGGAAAGTATCCTGCTTGTTGGGAAGCCGCTGCTTCATGTGATGAAGGATGCGGCCACCAGTCATCATGCCACTGGCTGAAATAATGATTGCCCTGCTTTTTAGCGCGTTAAGCGACTTGGAGTGTTCAGGTGACTTCACAAATACAAGCATATTTGTCTCCATTTCCTGCGCCAGTTCATCGCGGGACATCTTAACTTTGTGATATGCGGGATGCTTGTAAAACAAATACGTTGCAGAGATGGCCATTGGGCTGTCGATATACACAGGTACATCGGGTATTTTGTCTTCCTTCATTAGTTTTCGCAAATAAAACAGCAGACTTTGCGTTCTACCCACGGCAAACGCAGGAATAACCAGAACTCCGTTCCTATCAAAAGTTTCATTGACAATGCGGGTAAGATCATCCTCGGGGTCATCAAATGGATTATCCTTGGATCCATAGGTTGATTCGATAAAAAGCACATCCGCTTGCTGAAATGTTGTTGGTGGATTTAGCATAGCCTGCTCATAGCGACCAATGTCTCCTGAGAATATTATTTTCTTAGTTTGTCTATCTCCACGTATAAAAACTTCGGTTATCGCAGAACCCAGTAAATGACCCGCATCGTGATAAACAACTTCCGCACGATCATGCACTTTGAATCTGGTTTTATACCCGACTCTTTTGAACATCGCAAAAGTAGCGCGCGCATCATCTTCATCATATAAGGCAACCGGGTTCTCATGCTTTGAGTACCCCTTCTTCAGGGCATATGCTGCTTCTTCCTGCTGAAGCTTTGCTGAATCGAGCAACATAATTTCCATTAAATCTGCCGTAGGGGGGGTGCAATAAATCGGACCTGTAAAGCCATCCTTCACCAACTTGGGTAAATATCCGGTGTGATCGATGTGTGCATGACTTACTACGATTACGTCAATTTCTGCAGCCTCAATGGGAAATTCATCCCAATTTCGAAGGCGCAACTCCTTTAATCCCTGAAATAGTCCACAGTCAAATAACATGGTGAATCCATCCATGGTAATCAAGAAGCGGGAACCCGTTACGCTTCTGGCCGCGCCAAGAAATTTCACTCGAACATCCATCTACGAAAGATAATTGAATGCCTTCAGAACAACAATTGACAGAAAGCAATCGAACATAAAGTACCACACAACAATCAGGAAAATTCCGAAACCTGATGTTACCGGAGAATAGTGAAATTGGGAAAGTGTTTTGGGCCGCACGCCAATACCTCGATAGCATCTACATAAGCCAACGGAGGCCCCTGTTTGCACCATTCCTCAAAAAGAATTAGCTTTTCGGATTCCCCTTCTGCTTCGACGTAAAGCTGGCCATTGGCTTTATTCTGTACAGTTCCTGTAATACCAAGTTCATCCGCTTTCGCTTTGGCGCTGGCACGAAAGAATACACCTTGAACTTTGCCCGAAATTAGAATCGATATGTTTCTGGTCGTGCTCATTGCCAGTAGGAAGCTTCAGCGATCAGTGTTTAAGTATTTATGCGAATAAAATCAAGAGCCTGATGGGCAACCTCATCCGCTGCAAAAACGCCGGCGATGCTGACAGGCTTCTCCGATTTCTAAAAAATATAGTCTGTACTTAAAAACGCCGATTCTCGGTTGCGAATAATATTACTAATAATCTGTTTGTTTTCATCTGTGCTTTTTGTCGCTACGATGGTGCGTATCGAAAATACCCTTAAGGCATCAGCTACTGATAAAGTGCCTTCAGCGGAGTCCTTTCTGCCATTAAAGGGAAAAGTATCCGGGCCACGCTGGCACTGCGTATTGAGGTTAATCCTTCCTACCTGGTTAACAAAGGCATCCATCAAGTTTGCTACGCGCTTCGATTCCATTCCAAAAATACTCACTTGCTGACCAAAGTTTGAGTTGAGGACGTATTGTATAGCCTCATCATCCTCATCAAAGGGCACAATGGGAACCACTGGTCCGAATTGCTCTTCAGCATAGACCTTCATGTTGCGGTTTACAGGGTACAATACAGCAGGATAGAAAAACGTTTCAGAAAATTCTCCGCCATTATCATTGACAACACTTGCCCCATTCCGTTTTGCATCATCAACCAAATCGCTCAGGAATTCCACTTTGCCAGGCTCCGGCAGGGGTGTCAAAGAGACGCCAGGTTCCCATGGCATTCCAGGCTTTAGCTTTTTCACGCCCTCATTAAACTTACTGATGAAAACATCGACGATACTTTTATGTACAAACAATATTTTCAAGGCTGTACAGCGTTGTCCGTTAAAGGACAAAGAGCCCATAATACATTCATTTACTGCATTTTCAATATCAGCATCTGGAAGAATGATTCCCGGGTTTTTTGCATCCAATCCAAGGATAGCCTTCAGGCGATGGGATTTTGGATGTAGTTTCTTTAGATCGTTTGCGCCCTTATTCGTGCCAATGAAAGCAAAGACGTCAACCTTTCCGCTCTCCATTAGTGCACCAACGGTTTCACGGCCTCGCCCGTAAATAATGTTGATTACACCTGCGGGAAAACAATCCCTGAATGCTTCAATCAACGGACGAATGAGGAGCACGCCATATTTCGCCGGCTTGAAAACTACTGTATTACCCATGATCAACGCGGGGATTAGCGTACTAAAAGTTTCATTCAATGGATAGTTATAAGGACCCATACACAGCGAAACCCCCAGCGGCACGCGTCTTATTTGAGCCATGAACCCCTGATCTTCAATTAACTTCGCTGAATTCCGATCAAGTTCTTTGTAGGCCTTAATGGTATCCACGATATATTCGCAAGTCCGATCAAACTCCTTTTCTGCATCCTTCTGGGTCTTTGCAATTTCCCACATCAATAATTTGACAACCTCCTCACGCTGGGAACGCATGGCTACCAGGAATTTTTCTACATGCTCTATCCGGTCCGTTACGCTTTTTGTCGGCCATACACCGTGTCCAAGATCATAGGCTTTTACTGCGGCATCGAGGGCGGCCAAAGATTCCGTGGAGGTGAGCAATGGTGTGCTTCCAATAAGCTTTTGCTTGAGCTTCCCTCCCTCCTTTATGTAAACCGGGCTAAGCACGGGGTTAAGATTACCGGACCAGGTTTTCAATTCACCACCTACAAGATACTCGCGTTGCTCAATGGATTGTGTTATTTTGAATTGCTCCGGGATGTTGTCTTCCGTGGGGAAAAGTTCTGTTAAGGGTTGACTCATTCTTATCTTGGTTATTGTTTGGTTACGCCGATAATTTTGAGGCCTGAAGATGTACCTATGCGGCTGGCCCCAGCTTTAATCATTTCCAGAGTTTGCTCGGGCGTTTTTATTCCCCCGGAAGCTTTTATCCCAACATGACCTGGTAAAACCCTCCTCATCAGCCTTATGTTTTCTGCCTTCGCGCCACTGTGTGCAAAGCCCGTGGATGTTTTTACAAAATCAGCACCGGCATCGGCACAAATTCTGCATGCTTCTTCAATCTCCGCGTCAGAAAGATACGCAGTCTCAATGATTACTTTCAAAAGTGCCTGATAATTGTGCGCAAGGCTGCTGCATTTGGCTATTTCTATTTTTGTCCATGGAAGTCCGGTTTTGAATGAGGTAATATTCCAAACCACATCAACTTCATTGGCACCATTATCAAGCGCACGTTGAATTTCATCCAGTTTAGTTTCCGTCATACTGTATCCCAGGGGGAATCCCGCAACAGTAACCAAAACAATTTCTTCTTTTCCGATTTCCCTTCGCGCCCTTTCTACCCAGAAGGGTGGTACACATATACCCAAAAACCCATACTGCTTTGACTCTTCTACAAGTTCATCAATATCAGTAATGGACAAAACAGGGCTAAGGTTGGTATGCTCGATATATCTGGATAGATTCATCGCTGCAAGTTACAATGAACAGCAGTCAATTGGATGTCAAACAAACGGGGTAAAGGAAAAATATAGGGGTCTCACCTGCACTACAATGCATCAATTACTTTACTGCCAGATATTTCTAATGCCGAATGCCGCACTCTTTACAATACTTCATCTTGTTTGGTTTATGCTTTTTCGGCGGGTTTTTATGTCCGAAATACATTGGATCAGAATACTGAGGAGTCTTTAGCATCCTTTCATTTCTTCTAGAAGTTTTTCCATTTGCCTCCATACGCTCAGCAAACTCCTTCTCACTATTATATGTTGGACCGGCCGATTTTTCCTTCTTTTTTGAACGTTCAGGTGCCGTCTTTTGCAGTTCCATGTAGGGTTCTGTGGGCGTTGTCAGATTGCTTTGCGTGTTCTCCTTGGTGGCTCGCTTTTCTTTTCTCGCCCTTTGGGCAACAGAAACGCCGGCCATCAGGACGAGGATTACACAAAACGAAATTCTCATAAACACATTCATTAGATGTTATAACTTTCTGATGTCACAAAAAGTATTCACGCCTCGCCATTCGTTCTGATTAAGCGCCCAATTAAGAATATAAACGACGAAATTAAGCTGCCTCCGATCATTCGAAGGCAACTCAAATGCCAACCTAAACCTAAATATAGTCTATATGCTCTCTTGTTGAAGATCACCTTTTTCTTTTCGAAAGATCCATGGTGGTATCGGATTGCGCTGTTGCCACAGACCTTTATTTCTGAGCTGGGCAGATGATCGATATTGCTCTAGATTTGCAGGGGGGTTATTCTCAGTTGTCCACGCTAAGCCTTCTTTCAGCAATTCGATACGGGGGTCCTTTGTCCCATCTATTCTTACGTCAACCAGGGGATTTCCAAACCTATCCGTCCCTTTAAAGTCCAGGGTAACCGTTTTACCTAGAATCAATTTTTCAAGAAATTTCTTTGCTTCACGTCCGAATTCTTGTTCGAGCTCCGGGCTGTCAATGCCCATCAAAAGAATCTTGTGCATTTGCTTGTCTTCACCTTTTACCTGAAAGGTATTTCCATCAATCACTTTGACTACTTTTCCCTTTATGACTTTATCGGTAGTGACGCTTAAGAGCATCATAATTGCCAGGGCACTAAAAAGTAATTTTTTCATGGGTTCTTTTTTCTTGTGAAGACAAAAAGTCAACCAAAGAAAAAAGGCCCATTAAACACCAAAAAACGAAGAAGGTGCCCTGCTTCTTGTTCCAAATTGGGATAGGATAATCTCAATTGGAGATCATCGGCAATATTGATCAATCTGAAATCGGGCCTTAGCATCGCCGAACTCAACTGCCCTTCGCCAATCGAAGCATGCCTTATCCTTATTGTCCAGCCTGTAATAAAAATTTCCACGCTGCTTGTAGAATGAAGCATTTTTTGGATCCACCCGGATCGCTTCGTCCATGTCGGAAAGGCCGGCACCATAATCATCCAACCGAGATTTACATGTTGCGCGGTTATAGTAGGCCTCGGCATCATCCGGACTAAACTGAATGACCTTGTTGTAATCCAACATAGCCCCTTCAAAGTCTTCCAGCGTTTCTTTCACTAACCCCCTGTTAAAGTGGGCATCCACGTTTCTCGGATCAAGGTCGATTGCTTTGTTCAATTCCACAATGGCTAACTTGGTATCACCCTGCTCAATGTATACACGGCTTCTGCCGAAGAAAAGTGAAACATTCTTTTCTCCTGCCATTTCCGCATTATCGAAATCTCGCAGTGCTGCCTGGTAGTGTTTTTCTTCAAGGTGCACCAGGCCGCGCTTTAGCAAAACGTCGCTATCTTTCACACCTGCCGCAATCAACTTGTCGTAATAACCTCCCGCAAGCGCAAATTTCTCCATCGCATAGTACGTGTTACCAAGCAGTCGGTAGATCTCCGTATCGCGTCCTTGTGTAAGCTTTTCAACCTCCACAAAATCCCTTATCGCTTCATCATATTTTTTTAAGCCAAAGTATGCTTGTCCTCGACTTTCATAGGCCATTGCATAACCAGGTTTCTTGTCAATGACAATTTGAAAATCAGCAATAGCCATAGGATAATCTTCTTGCTTCAGATACGCCATGCCCCGGTTATAATAGATCATCTCATCATCAGCGCCCAAGGCAATTGCTTTGTCATAATCAGCTATAGTGCTCACCATATCCGGGGATTCTATTTTCAACTTGCTACGGCTATCGGATAACACAACATCACTAGTGCCTGCAGCTACGGCAACGCCGGATTTTATTTGAGCGTTTCCGGAGTCATTCTTCATGAATTTTATATCTCGTATATACTTATCCGCTTCCGCATCATTCGAGCCTAATGAAACTGCTTTCTCAAGATCTCGCAAAGCGTTGTCATAATCCATTTGCATAAACTCCGCTTTACCCCTATACAAAAAAACTTCTTTAGACCGGATTCCTGCTGCTATAGCCTGGTCTAGTGATTCAATTGAATTTCCATATTCTTTGTTGTTCAACTGGCACATACCGAGTTGGACATAAACGTCTTTATCTTGTATGCCCATGGATACCGCCGCAGAGAGACTCCTGGAAGCTTCTGCGCAATTGCCTTGGTGGGCATAGCTTAGACCCAGCACTTTAAATACTTCTTTGTCCTTAATACTCTTTTGAACTACATTTTCAAGGGCCTCAATGGCCCCTTTGTAATCCTTCAGTACGTATTTCGCTGTGCCCACCTTCTGGTAAAATTCTACATCTGCCCTCCCTCGTCTGAGTAACGATTCATAATCATCAATACTACCCTGCCAATCCTGAACCTGATAGCGTGCATTAGCTCTGTTTTCACTTGCGCTAACATTTCCGGGTTTCAGCGATAACGCTTTGTCAAAATCGAGAATTGCGCCTTCGAAATCCTCCAGATAACACTTCGCTTTTCCGCGGTTGTTGAACAGCACAGCGTCTGTTTTTCCTGATGCTATTGCCTTGTCGTAATTCACGATAGCATCCCGATAATTTTCCGTTATGAATTTTGCATTGCCCAGGCTGGCAAACGTTTCTGAACTATTGGCACCCATCGCAACCGCCTTCTCCAACTCGACTACAGCACGTTGATAGTCATCAAGTTTGTATTTTGTATATCCGCGATACTCAAAAAGTTCCGCTGTGCTAACCCTTGATTTGATCGCCGCATTGAAATCTGAATCTGCCTTTTGATAATCTTTTAAATTATAATAAGCTATTCCCCGCTTAACATAGACTTCTTTGTTTGCGTAACCGGAATTAATAAGTTGTGTGAACTGTATTTCGGCCTGGCGGTAATTACCAGATTTCAATTGTTCCAATGCAGATTCCCACTGGTCTTGTAGGACAGAATCATTCGGCTGTGCCTGTGCCTGTGCCGTATAGATTAGCAAGAACAGGCCTACAACCAGGAATTTTACGCTCATATGTGATTGATGAATGAACTGTTACAAAGTTATTAATTCTCATCGGGATTTGCGGAATTTTCAGCGAGTACAGCGAATTTTTACGCATCTCCTCTTCACGTATTCCTCCAACCCGTAAAATTTCCGAAGAGGAATTTGTTGATTTTATACAATCACAATCCATCTTTTCATTGGCGCCTTCCTTACTACTTCCTCACAATGAGTAACAAATCAAGCCCTTTAATGGCATCCTCCGTGATGAAATAATCCTCGTGTCGAATATCCATCACCAGGCGATGATCTTTTGACTGAAGTTTATTTCGATTCCAACGATTCAGTATCTCATATGGGATGCGAAGTATCGCTCGCGGCAAACGGTACTGGAGGTTTAAAATATCGAACCTTGAGATTCTGTTCACTGATATCTTATTCTGTTCGTAATATGCCATAACTTTCTCGTTGCCTGCAATGCCTTTTATTTGCACACTAGAAAAGAAATTCTCGGCAAGGGTCTTTAATTCATGTGGCAAATACTCCCGAATATGCCATGGATTCCGGGTTAGTGACATCTTTCGATTGGGTGTTGTGAGCAAGGCAATACCTCCTGGTTTTAGAACACGATGAATCTCTTTGAGGAATAACATGTCGTTCTGAATGTGTTCTATCACCTGGAAACTTACCACGCAATCGAACGCATTATCCGGCAGGCCATCCAAGGGCGGAATATTCATGCTGATAAATCTCCCGGATGGAAACTTCACCTTCAGTTTATCGATCACCGCCGTAATTTTATCTACCGCCGTAAAACTCGTGGCTTGCTCCAATAGCGCGCTTACCCCGCGACCTTCCCCGCAACCAACTTCCAGTACATCGCCGTGAACATACGCTTTGCTTACAACATAAGCCTTGAAAAGGCGTTGATGAATAGGGTTATCCGAGACAATCTGTTCGCTGGTAATCTCGGTAGTAAAAACTTTGGCCATATTAGCCGCAAAAATAGGGATTTGAATCCTGGGATTCGCGGATTATGCAAATTTTGAGGATCTTGCTGAACTTTGCATTCAATTATTAATGGACATTCGAAAAAAATCGCGCTGGATCATCCAGACCCGGGTACTTTTGCAAAACCTTCCTTAATTTAAGCTTGAATATGCGATACGTATTTATAGTTTTTTTGTTTTTTAACCTTTCGGCACAGGCACAGGCATTGCGGGACATCAACTATAGTTTTCTCTACGAACCAACCGAGCCCTTTACATTAGATATTAAACCTATTCGCACAACGGAAGGATGGCGCGTTCTCTTTAATTTCACGAGTAAGGATACTGCCCAGCAGGCAGATCAATATGTCATAAGATGGGATATTCGGACATCCCTTAGTGATAAGGAAGGATCAGCGGTAAACACCGAAGCCATTAAAGATGCCATCTCTAAAAATAGTATTGAAGGAACAATAACACTGGGAACTTCCCAGGCTCCTCAGATCTTAGTCGCAAAGGTGCTCAACAATTACATACAGCGGGCATGGGTACTGTATAAAATATTGGAGCCCAATTATCCTGTAAATGGCTACTTAACATCAAATGGCAGGGTGGTAGAAAAACCTTTTGTCAAGAGGAATACACCCGTATCTGTTGTGAGTGAAGGCGAAACAGTAACAATATCTCATTATATCAACGATTTCCCTGCTGCATTGCCTCCTTTTTCCGAAGGCATGGGCACCGTATCCCGTAGCATGCGCGTTGATACTACATACACGCTAGCTTCCGGCAAGGAAATTACTTTTGCGGAAAAAGGTCTCTACCTTGTTCAAAAGGATACCTCAGATGTCAATGGACTTGCCTTCCGCGTGGAGGATGATTACCCTCGTTTTGCCAGAGTGGAAAGTCTTGCGGATCCGCTAATCTATATCTGCACGAAACAAGAATTTGATCGTGTCAAAGCAGCAAAGGGAGATAAAAAGGCGTTTGACAAGGTTATATTGAATATTACCGGAAATGCCGAACGCGCCAAAAATTTCATGCGTAATTATTTCCGAAGGGTAGAATGGGCTAACTACTACTTTACTTCTTATAAAGAAGGCTGGAAGACAGATCGTGGAATGATTTTTATTCTTTTCGGATTACCCGATCAACTGTTTAAGTTCGATGATCGTGAAGTCTGGAAATTCGATAACAAAACCCTTAAAGCGACCTTCAATTTTGTGAAGTCAAGCACAATCTTCGATCCGGACAATTATGTTTTGATCCGGGAAAAGAAATTTCAAGAAACATGGTATGAAAAGATTGATTTGTGGAGAAATGCCCGCTTCTAATTTCCATTTCTAACCATGGAAGTTACTTCCCTATTTATTGTCCCCACCCCGATTGGAAATTTAGCTGACATCACCCTGAGAGCTTTAGAAATTCTGAAATCGGTTGATCTCATACTTGCTGAAGATACCCGGACGACAGGATTCCTCTTAAAGCATTATGAAATCAGCAAGCCACAGCAAAGTTTTCATAATTTCAACGAACATAAAGTTGTTGATAATCTTGTTCAGCGCCTTGAAAAAGGAGAGAAGATGGCTTTGGTTTCCGACGCTGGCACGCCTGGCATATCCGACCCAGGTTTCCTGATCATTCGTGCTTGCTTAAAAGCGGGTTTAAAAGTTGAATGTTTGCCTGGCGCTACCGCCTTCGTTCCTGCGCTGATCAAGTCCGGCTTGCCTTCAGATCGGTTTGCCTTTGAAGGTTTTCTGCCTCATAAAAAGGGACGTATGACTATGTTGAAGAAATTGGCAGCAGAGGAGCGCACCATGATTTTTTATGAATCCCCCTTCAGACTGCTAAAAACGCTGGAGCAGTTCAAAGACCTATTCGGTGCTGATCGGCCGGCCTCTGTGTCTCGCGAATTGACCAAGATGTTTGAGGAAACCGTAAATGGTTCGATTGCGGAAATCTTAAATCACTTTATGGCCAAGGAGGTTAAAGGAGAAATAGTGATCGTCGTTGCAGGGAAAAACAAGTAGTGCTATGAATGCCATTCAGAGTTTCAAAAAAAACCCAATGCTGCTACTGTTGACAAGCTGCACGCTAATCATTCTATCAGTATTGTGGAAGAGCTTCCCAGTTCTCATTTTCATTGCCTTTTCACCTTTGTTTGCATTGCTGGACTATTCCTGGAGGACAAAACCTGCATCTCAACTTGTCCTAATCTCATCCGTATTAGCTGCGTGCTTGTACTTCCTACCCGTGTGGGGGATCGTAGTCAATGGATTATTCATGGGATTAATCATGGTTGCGCTATTCGCTGCATATACCATCATGCAAAATGTTACGGAAAAGAGGTTTAATAAATTAGCATTGGTAATACTAGTCATGGGCATGGAATACATTGTGCTAAAATTTGTGATTCACAAAAAACCCTTTTTTATTGCTGACATACTTCAACAAAAAACTACCTGGGTAAGATGGACCGCGTACACTGGTTACCTGGGAATCAGCCTTTGGATCATGCTCACCAACGTTCTTTTCTATCAGGCATTTATTAGATCTGAAAAAATTAACCTATTACTTTTCATCCTGTTTATACTGACTATAGCATTACCAATAGTGTATTCATTTAACCTCACAGATAATGGTGTGACGAAAGATGAAGTAATCCATCTTTATTCCGGTGATTATGAAGATCTAAATAATGCTTATTCGCGCAATGGAGAATTAATATCACGTACGGGCGGCTGGGTTTCCATACTGATTCTTATATTCACTTTGGTAAGGGCACAAACAAAAAAAGTGGCACGTTAAATGTCATTGACTTGCTGAAGCTGCAAAAAGGAAAAATATGAATTTAAAAGACATCGAGAGAAATGTGATTGGGGTTTGTCAGGAGGTAGGTGAGTTTATCTACACAGAAGGTTCTAATTTTGACCTTACGCGGATAGAACAAAAAGATGGGTTCGCTAACCTGGTCTCCTATGTGGACAAGGAAGCTGAACGGAGATTGGTTAAGGCATTTCATGAAATATTCCCCGAGGCCGGGTTCATTACGGAAGAAGGTACTGTTGAACAATCCAAAAGCAATGAATACAACTGGATTATTGATCCGTTGGATGGCACCACAAACTTCCTGCATGGCTTGCCGATTTACGCAATCAGCGTTGCTTTAACCCAACGTGACAAACCCATACTGGGTGTTGTTTATCATATTGTGAGGAAAGAGTGTTTTCATGCAATAGAAGACGGAAATGCCTATTGCAACGACAAGATCATTCATGTCTCCGCTGTACCTACACTACAGGAAAGTTTACTGGCTACTGGTTTCCCTTATTATCATTTCGACAAACGAGACAAGTATCTTGATATCATCAAAGAATTTTTAGAACACTCTCATGGCATTCGAAGACTGGGAAGTGCAGCTATTGACCTTGCTTATGTAGCTTGTGGACGGATTGAAGGATATTTTGAATACAATTTGAATGCTTGGGACGTAGCCGGTGGTGTTATCATTGTTCGGCAAGCCGGTGGCATCGTTACAGATTTTAAGGGAGGAGACGATTTTCTCTTTGGAGGTGAACTTTGTGCCGCCAACAAGAATGTGCATCCTGAAATGCTGGATCTCGTTAAAAGGAAATGGAATTAGGGTTAATTTCAACAATCCATTTTAAATCTCCTCAATTATTTTATCAATAATTTAACCAACCTTACGTTGTATGCGCATAAAAAAGACAAATCAAGTTGATAAGACCTGGAAATTGACACGCTTAATTCTAACTATGGTTCTTGCGGCGGGAACGCTTGCCGCGCAGGATAACCTGAGTGACAAATTACCGATTAACCCACGATTGAAAATCGGAACACTTTCAAATGGACTCACCTACTATATACAAAAGAATGTAAAACCTGAAAAGAAAGTTGAACTTCGCCTTGTTGTGAACGCCGGATCTATTTTAGAAGACGATGATCAGCAAGGTCTCGCGCACTTTACCGAACACATGGCGTTTAACGGTACAAAGAATTTTAAGAAGAATGACCTTGTTTCGTTTTTACAGTCAATTGGCGTAAAGTTCGGTGCTGACTTAAATGCATACACCGGTTTTGATGAAACGGTCTATATCCTGCCTATACCCACGGACAAAAATGAAAACCTTGAGCAAGGTTTTCAGATATTGGAGGACTGGGCCAGCACTGTAGCTTTTGATCCCGCAGAAATTGACAAAGAGCGCGGTGTCGTGCTTGAAGAATCACGCCTGGGAAAAGGCGCAGAGGACCGAATGTTTCGCGTTGTCTATCCTAAAATGTTTGAGGGCTCAAAGTATGCAGAGCGGCTTCCCATAGGCAAGGATGATATCCTGAAAAACTTTAAGTATGATGTTATTAAGCGTTTTTACAACGATTGGTATCGCCCTGATATGATGGCTTTGATCGTCGTTGGTGATATCGACCCGGTTGAAGCAGAGCAGCTCATCCTAAAACATTTCGAAAAACTGAAAAATCCCCATTCGCCGAGGCCTCGTGCAATGGCTGAGGTTCCGGGGCGCGCAACATCTGAAGGAATTGTTGTAACGGATAAAGAAGCAACAAACCACCTGGTTGAAATCCAGTATGGCTATAAAAAAGCCAAAGAAGAAACTACTATTGGGGATTACCGGGACTATCTGGTCCGCGCGCTATTCACTTCTATGTTAGGCCAACGCATGCGGGAACTTACCCAAAAAGCTGAACCACCTTTTATATTTGGCGGGAGTAATATCGGCGGTTATGCAAGAGGTTACGAAGCATACCAGTCATATGCTTACCCAGGCAAAGCAGGCGTTGAGTCCGCGATCAACGCCTTGGTCCAGGAAAATGAACGGGCGCGCAAATTTGGGTTCACCGCATCAGAGCTTGACCGCATTAAGAAAATGATGTTGAAAAATATTGAGCGGAGCTACAATGAAAGAGAAAAAACTGAATCAGCTGACTTAGCAAATGAATACATCCGGAACTTTCTGGAAAAAGAACCCATCCCCGGAATTGAGAATGAGTTTAAATATTATACGAAATACCTTGCAGATATTTCATTGGATGAAGTTAACCAGTTTGCACACAAAACAATTCCGGCTACAACAGATAGCAAGCTTGTGATTTTGACGGGGCCAGATCACGCAGACTTCAAAATACCTACTTCGCAGGAACTCCTGGTAATGACTGAAAATGCGGCGAATACTGAACTCAAGGCTTACGAAGAAGAGGCTGTAGCTGCTTCTATCATGGACAAAGCCCCTGCGGCTGGCACCATAACTGGCCAAAAGGAAAACAAGGAACTTGGACTTACAGAAATAACGCTAAGCAACGGTGTGAAAGTTATTCTAAAACCAACGGATTTCAAGAATGATCAGATTGTTATGAACGCCTCTCGCTTCGGAGGGCAATATCTTTACGATCAGAAAGACCGTTTCAACGCAGAGTTTGCTTCAACGATTGTCCTGCAAATGGGGGTAGGGGTATTCTCACCACTTGATCTGGGCAAAATCCTGGCTGGTAAAACGGCGAGTGTATCCCCGAGACTTGGCCCGATTTCTGAATCACTTAGTGGTCTATCCAGCGCTAGTGACCTGGAGACTATGCTTCAGCTTACCTACTTGTACTTCACACAACCTCGAAAGGATGACGATTTATTTAAATCATTCATCTCCAAACAGCAAGCGGTGTATCAAAATATGGCGGCAGATCCGCAATTTACTTTCCGGGATTCTGTAATTTCTATTCTGTATGGAAATCATCCCTGGGCCCCAAAACTGCCTAAGCCCGAAACTTTTGCCATGATTAATGAACAGCGGTCGCTAGACATTTACAAAGAACGATTTGGCAACGCAAATGGATTTACTTTTGTATTCGTTGGCAAGTTTGACCTCACCACAATTAAGCCACTGCTGGCTACTTACCTGGGAAGCCTTCCTTCATCCACGCAAAAGTCAACGTTCAAAGACGTAGGGTTGCGCCCCGTAAAAGGTTCGTTGAAGAAAGAAATCAAAAAAGGTACCGAGCCGAAAAGTTATATCAGGATGTTTTGGAATGGCGAAGCACCCTACTCAAAAGCTGAGCAACTCAAACTCCAGGCGCTTACTGAGGTGCTTAATATTAAAATCATAGAAACCCTGCGCGAGGACCTGAGCGGAATTTATGGTGGTGGGATGTACGGCAGCCTTGACAAATATCCTTATAACCATTTCTCCGTTGGCGTATCGCTCCCTTGCGGCCCAGAAAATGTAGACAAACTTATTGCGGCCGCGCTGGGAGAAATTGACAAAATCAAAGCATCAGGCCCTTTGGTGGAGGACCTCAACAAAGTTAAAGAAACCTGGAAGCAACAATATGAGGTAAATCTTAAGGAAAATAGCTTCTGGGCACGTCAACTTCTCCAGAGTGTTGAGCTAGGATCCAACCCTGACGAGGTGCTTAGCTATGAAAAACAAATTGCTGCGTTGACACCCAAAGACGTAAAAGACGCTGCAATAAAATATCTTACAATGAAGAATTATGTTCAAATAGTCTTGAATCCAGAGAATTGATTTTTGAATTATGAATTTTAGGAAAGCCTCTGCAAGAATCTGCAGGGGCTTTTTTGTTAAAGCCTTCCTGCGGACGAAAAAACAACTACCGCTGTACCACTCATCATCGGATTTCTCTTAATATGAATTCACATCATCAGTATGCTTCCCGGAATCGCTGATCGTCAAGCATATCCGTGTTGTCTGTAACTTTAGTCACAAAGATCAGGTGATTGTAATCATTTGCAACCCTGAGCACTGTCATGGTTTAGGGTAAAAAAGTAGCGCACCTTTATTGCGCTAAACCCAGCAAGTCATGAAAAAAAATCTAATTATTATCGGTGCCGGCACAGCGGGAACAATGATGGCCAACAAACTCAACCGCAGGTTGGACACAGGCCAATGGCAAATCACCATTATCGATCGCGACAATACACATTATTACCAACCCGGGTTTTTGTTCATCCCATTTGGTATTTATCAGCCTAAAGATGTAGTGAAAACCAGAACAGAATTTCTCCCGGAAGATGTGACCTTCCTAACGGATGAGGTAGAACAAATCGAAGGGGAACTCAATCAACTTCGGCTAAAGAGTGGCGACGTACTAGACTATGACATATTGATTATCGCTACGGGTGCTGAAATTGCACCACAAGAAACCCCTGGGCTGAAGGAGGAATTATGGTACAAGGACATTTTTGACTTTTACACCTATGAAGGGGCTGTAAAGCTTGCGCAAAAGCTGAAAGACTGGAAAGGGGGGAGACTGGTAATCAATCTGGCTGAGACGCAGATCAAATGCCCCGTCGCGCCCTTAGAATTTACGTTTCTGGCTGATGCGTATTTTACAGATAAAGGAATGCGCCACCTGGTTGATATTAAATATGTTACGCCACTCTCCGGAGCTTTCACCAAGCCTATAGCAACCCAAATGCTGAACGGTTTAATGGAGGAAAAGGAAATAGAAGTCGTCCCTGACTTTTATTTAGCCAGTGTTGACAATGAGAAAAAGGTTATTGTGTCGTATGATGAAAAAGAAGTGCCATTCGATTTACTTATCACGATACCGGTTAACAAGGGAGACATGATGATTGAGAAAAGTGGAATCGGCGATGAAGACGGGTTAAACTTCGTCCCAACGGACAAGTTCAGTCTGCAGTCTAAGAAATTCAAGAATGTATTTGTCATCGGAGATACGACGAATATCCCTGCATCTAAGGCAGGGTCTGTCGCTCACTTTGAAGCAGAAATTCTTACTGAGAACATTCAGAGTTTCATCAACAATAAGCCTTTGAAAGCAACCTTCGATGGGCATGCCAATTGTTTCATTGAAACCGGTCACGGTAAAGCAGCACTGATTGATTTCAATTACGACACGGAACCACTGCCCGGCAAATTCCCGTTACCAGCGATTGGCCCGATGGACTTGTTGAAAGCCACGCGCGCTAATCACGTTGGCAAACTTGCTTTTAAATGGGTGTACTGGCACATGTTGCTCACCGGCAAGAAATTACCAGTAACAACACATATGTCAATGACTGGGAAAATTAAAGAAGAAAATAAAGAGACCTCATTAGTTTAACATCTAAAACAAATATTATGGAAACCGCAATCACAAATCAAGCACTAGCAACCAATACTGAAGGGTATCTACTGGATTATACGCAATGGACACCCGATTGGGGAATCGAAGTCGCGCGCATGTATGTCATAGAATTAACTGACAAACATTGGGAGATATTAGAATGGCTACGTCAGAAGCAGGCAGAAGGCGTTGCTCTGTCGATCCGTAAAGTGGGGAACTCGGGCATAACTGACATAAAGCAATTCTATCGCCTGTTTCCCGGTGGGCCGCTGAAAATTTCCAGTAAAATCGCCGGCATCCCAAAACCGGTAAGCTGCATTTGAATTATTTATTCACAATAAAATTTGAGCCATGATTGACGTATTAGAAAATACAACAACCGCGAGCAAACCCGCTCTCGTGATGAAAGAAAAGAAAGTAAAAAAAGTACTCATCATCTGCTCCAAAGGAAAACTGGAGGATGTGTATGCCGCCTTGGTAATGGCGAATGGCGCATTAATGGAGGGCATTGAGGCCAAAATGTTTTTTACATTTTTTGGACTAGAAGCGATAACGAAAAAGAATGCAGACCACCTGCACACCGCCACAGTAGGTAATCCGGCTTTCATGCCTGGAATGCCAACCGTTGTGGCCGGCCTACCCGGTTTTGAAGCATTTGCATCTTATATGATGAAAAAGGAAATGGACAAGCTGGACATTCCCCATGTTACAGAGTTTATTGAAATGATCGACGCAGCGGGTGGAGAGATTTATGCGTGCAAGCTGGCTGCCGATATGTTCCACCTGAAAAAAGAAGATTTTCTACCTGAAGTAAAAGACATAATTACTGTTGGAGACATGTACGCACTGGCTGATGGGGAAGGCACCCAAATTGTATTTGTCTGACAAAAGGGTGCTTATTAGCAGGCCGTCCTGATGTGATCAGGACGGCCAATTTATGCTGTCGCTGTCTGCATGACCTTCGACCTGCATAGGAGCCTGACCGCTCAGTAGATTTCCAGCAAAATTTATGCATAATTGCTGGAGACCTCTTCTATTCTTGTTTATCTTTAACCATAATAGGGCTTGCACGCTCGACAACCAAACCACTATGAAAATGGCTAGGAAAATTCTCATCATCACGGGCGATGCTGGAGAAAGTTTTGAAATTCTCTATGCTACACAACGATTAAAGGAGGCAGGATTCATTCCGGTTATTGCTGCTCCCACTGTAAAAGCGATGAACCTCGTGATGCATGATTTTGAACCAGGATGGGACACCTACGTGGAAAGAAAAGGGTATATGGTTGAATCTGATATCGCTTTTGATGAAGTAACTGTCTCTGACTACGAGGCAGTGCTGATACCTGGTGGCAGAGCGCCAGAGTATTTGCGCAATGACACACGGGTGATTCAAATCGTGAAGGAATTTGGGAATAACGATAAATACATCTTTGCCATTTGCCATGGTGTGCAGATATTGGTCACTGCGGGGTTAGTGGATCAAAAAAAGATTGCCTGCTATGAACATGTAAAATTTGAGGTAGAATCATGCGGTGGTGAGTATATCACACCTGATCAAGCAGTAAGGGATGGCAGGATTGTTACCGGCAAAACCTGGCAGTCACATCCCGAATTTTATAAGATAGTTTTTTCCTGCCTGGAAGAAATAGCGGTACTCCAATAAACGCTGTGACCCGCTTCGCTATACAATGATCTATAAGGGATATAGTCAGGAGCAACTTGACCTGCAGTACAATAACCGGCATCATGTCCCCGATTTTGAAAGACACCTGACCTACTGGGATGACCTTAGCAGGCAGGCTGAAAAAAAGCACCCTAACATAAAAGAGATTCACTACGGAACCAAATCCCTCGAAACGCTGGATGTGTTTCCCTCGGATCGCCCGAATTCAAAAACCCTGATCTTTATCCACGGAGGATATTGGCGGACTTTTGACAAATCATCATTCTATTTCGTTGCTGATGCATTCGCAAGCTATGGTGTCACAACCGTTCTGGTCAATTATCCATTGGCACCCGCTGCTTCCATGGACCAAATAGTAACATCATGCCGCAAGGCACTGCAATTTATTCATAGAAATCTCGTCGCCTACAACGGTGATCCTATGAAAATTTACGTAGTCGGTCACAGTGCCGGGGGCCATCTCGCAGCGATGTTAGCTTCTTTAAATGTGCAACCTCTTTATGAAGACTTGGCACAAGGCGTATGTGCCCTTAGCGGCTTGTTCAACTTGATTCCTATCCACCTTTCCAACTTAAATGAGTCTTTGCGATTGGACAAGGATACAGCCAGAAGAAACAGCCCAACGCAATTACTTCCATTGAAAAAATGTGCGGTATTACTCGCTGTAGGAGCGGAGGAAACAGCGGAATTTAAAGCACAGAGTCAGGAATTATTTACCCAATGGCGACGCGAACTAAAGTCGATACAACATCTGGTGCTGCCAGGACTAAATCATTTTTCCATTCTTGGCTCATTGTGCGATTCGACATCTCCCTTGCATCACGCAGTATGTACCATGATGAAAATTTAATGCCGGTGGATTCACCGTGTTGGTTTCTGCCAAAGAAGTGAAAATGCCGACCGCGGTACGCTTTGGCTGGGACAATGTGTCCATACCAAACCTCTTTAGCGTGGACGGACTGCCTGTTTCCAGCTACCATGCGGACAATTGGACAGACGTGCCCTAGCGATCGAAACGGTACTTGCTGATTTTCTACCCGGGCGAAATGGTCGATCCGGATGCATATGCCCCTTATGCCGAAAGATTACCGACAAAGGGCATAAGGTGATGCTGATAAAAATGCCATGGCGCCTTGCCACAAGAGGTTATCGCAAGCCAATTAAAATGGACGTATTTGCTAGACACCTCAAAACAATACATTCTGGCAGGACACTCACAGGGCGCAAAAATGGCTTGTCAATTTGTCTATGGAGAACCCCTACTTGATCGATACACACATGCTGCTGGGCACGTACCCACCCCAGGGACCTTGACCTTTCAGCAATGATGATACCGGTCACAAAAAAATATGTGGGTATTTGGATGGGGTGGCGGCATTGAAGGATTCTAACATGCTCGAATTCATAAAATGACCCTGAGGTTATCGGCGAAAAACTTTCAACCGGTTATCGTGACTGCCAGCACACCAGGACGGTTCGTGATGCGTCTGTCACCCCGCTGCCAGTCGATCGGCGCCTAAAATGATTCAGTTTACGCACGATCCGGCCTCCACAGAAAAGGTGAAAAGCCTGTATTAATTATTTTCTATCATCCCTATATTTGCGCACTTATAAACCAGGACAAAATGATCGTATTAAAATTTGGAGGAACATCAGTGGGAAAACCAGAGCGAATGAAAAAGATTGCAGATCTTGTTCTAAATACACCGGGGAAAAAGATCGTAGTACTTTCAGCGCTATCCGGCACTACAAATAGCCTGGTGGCGATAGGTGATCATCTGATAGCTGGTCAGCATGCGAAAGCTGAAGAAGAAATTGCAAGGCTTGAAAAGCACTATCAGGCATTCATAAAAGAATTGTATACGGGCGATTCCTTCCAGGCAATCGGGCAGGAACTCGTCAGCCGATTTTTTATTTTTATAAGGTTGTTGGCTGCAGGACAGTTTGATGGTAAAAGCTACCGCGAATTACTGGCGCAAGGAGAGCTTATCTCAACAGAGTTATTCTATCAGCATTTACAGGAACGTAAGATAAGTGCGCGCCTTTTGCCTGCGTTGTACTTTATGTCCATCGACGAAAATGACGAGCCTGAACTGGAAAAAATTGCTGAGCGCCTGAAACCACTGCTTAGTTCGCTCAACAATATTGATATCATCATCACACAAGGTTACATATGTCGTAATAACCGAAACGAAATTGACAACCTGAAACGCGGTGGAAGCGACTATACCGCTTCGCTGGTGGGCGCCGCCATTCGTGCTGAGGAAATTCAAATCTGGACCGATATTGATGGCATGCACAATAACGATCCACGCATCGTCAAAAAGACAATTCCTATTTCGGAGCTTACTTTCGATGAGGCCTCTGAGCTAGCCTACTTTGGCGCAAAAATTTTGCATCCTTCCACCATCGTACCAGCACAAAAATACAATGTCCCGGTACGTTTGAAGAATACGATGGACGAAAAGGCCCCCGGTACGATCATTACCAGCAAGGGAAAAGAAGGTTCATTTAAGGCGATCGCTGCCAAAGATGGTATTACTGCAATCAAAATAAGGTCCTCTCGCATGCTTATGGCTTATGGTTTTTTGCGCAGGGTTTTTGAAATTTTTGAAAACCATAAGACCTCCATTGACATGATCACCACATCGGAAGTTGCCGTGTCGCTTACGATTGACAACAATACCCAACTCGCCTCAATTGAGACGGAGTTGAAGAAATTCGGAACCATTGAAGTTGATAAAGATCAGACCATCATTTGTATTGTCGGGCAAAAAATCACTGAACAAAAGGGCGTTCTGAAACAAGTGTTTGATTCACTTTCCGAAATTCCGGTACGAATGGTTTCCTGCGGTGGCAGCACTAACAATGTATCTTTGCTAATCGACAAAAAGCACAAAGAGAAAGCATTAAACGCGCTGAATGAAGGACTTTTCGGCTTGCGATGATTTTTTCATCCTGTAGGTTTGGCTGATATTGCCGGACCTCAGTGTCCCCAGGATAGTTTTATTTTAATTCGGGGTTTAAATAATATTGTTTTGTCTTTCCCGAATAGTAAAAAATATACATATTTCAGTTCAATGCATGCGTTATGGAAATATTCGTCGTCCTGATTTTTACCATCGGCTATCTGCTGATTGCCCTTGAGCATCCCATTAAAATAAACAAATCTGCGTCCGCCATCTTAACGGGTGTTATTTGTTGGACTATATATGCCGTTGTCGCGCATGACTCAATAGATCACATCTCTGAACAATTGGGAGAACACCTAAGTCAGATTTCAGCCATCTTGTTCTTCCTCATGGGGGCCATGACGATTGTTGAATTGATAGATGCATACCAGGGGTTCCGCATTATTACGGATCGCATCACTACAAAAAATCCAAAAACCTTGATGTGGGTAATTTGTACCGTAACCTTTTTCCTATCGGCACTTTTGGACAATCTGACCACCTCCATCGTAATGGTGTCGCTCATTAGAAAACTTGTACCCAACAAAAGCATGCGGCTGTTCTTTGCTGGAATGGTGGTCATTTCCGCAAATGCTGGTGGCGCGTGGTCACCAATTGGTGACGTTACAACCACGATGCTGTGGATCGGAGGACAGATTACAGCACCCAACATTGTTAAGACCTTACTCTTGCCTAGCATTGTGTGCATGATTATTCCATTGATCTACCTGCAGTTTACACTCAAGGGTGAATTGGGTCATGCCGGTAGCCATGATCATAGTAAGCATGCAGCAACCCCCGGCCATGGTGGCCATCACAAAGACATAAAAGGCTCTAAGTTCATGTTTTTCCTCGGAGTGGCAGGGTTGATTTCTGTGCCCGTGTTTAAGACTGTTACCCACTTGCCTCCATACCTTGGCATGTTGCTGGCGCTGGGCGTACTCTGGGTAGCATCGGAACTAATAAATCCTGACATGGATGAAGCCGAAAAGAGACCTTATACTGCTGCCGGTGCATTGGCACGGATAGATGTTCCCAGTGTACTGTTCTTCCTGGGTATTCTGCTGGCAGTAAGCGCATTAGAATCGATGGAAATCCTACATCATTTTGCCGCTTTCCTCGAAAGGGCATTGGGTGACAACCGAATTATCATAACGCTCATTGGAATTTTATCAGCCATAGTTGATAACGTTCCATTGGTTGCGGCCAGCATGGGGATGTACAGCATGGAAACGTACCCTCCCGACAACATGATTTGGGAATATCTGGCTTATTGCGCTGGAACCGGCGGAAGCATTCTGATCATTGGTTCAGCTGCCGGTGTAGCCGTGATGGGTATGGAAAAAATAGATTTCATTTGGTACCTTAAGCGGATTTCCCTGCTTGCCATGTTAGGGTACTTCGCCGGCGCAATTGTCTACCTTGTTATCTACCCCTACTTGTCCGTGCATTGAGTTATACTTTATTTTTACCTTCCTTTCATTTCCGTTTAATAATTATCCATCTTTAAGATAATCCTCTTAAAGTATGGAACCAATAATAATTGTAGTCTTTGTACTGGGCTATACCTGCATTGCGCTGGAACATCCTTTAAAAATAAATAAGACTGCATCTGCTATTCTTACCGGCGTTATTTGCTGGACGCTGTTTGCCCTCTCAACACCTCAAGATTCATTATTGAAGAGTGCTGAGTTCAACAGATTTCTTGAGGTCCTCAAATTAGAGCTTCACGAAAAATTCCTCGCGTTAAACCAGGAAGAACTTTTCCGTCATTTTGTCGTTTCCGAACTCTCTCACCACCTGGCCAGCATTGCCGAAATACTTTTCTTTTTGATGGGTGCTATGACCATTGTTGAATTGGTGGATGCTCACCACGGATTCCGATTCATTACCGATCGCATAAAGACCAAGAATGTCAAAACGCTCTTGTGGATCATTTGCTGGGTCACCTTTTTCCTGTCTTCCATTCTGGACAACCTCACCACTTCGATTGTGATGGTCTCGCTCATTCGTAAACTTGTTCCACAAAAAGATCTGCGGCTTTTCTTCGCTGGCATGGTAGTTATTGCTGCCAATGCGGGTGGCGCCTGGACACCCATCGGCGATGTTACCACAACAATGCTATGGATTGGAGGGCAGATTTCTACCATGAGCATTATGAAAGCAGTTTTTCTGCCCAGTGTAATTTGCATACTTGCACCCCTCATCTACCTCAGCTTTACCTTAAAAGGCGAGTTGGGGGAACCATCGCAGGATAATAATGACCCGCTAAAAGGAGCAATTAAAGGAGGAAAATTGATGTTGATTCTTGGCGTTGGGGCTCTAGTATCAGTTCCGATTTTCAAAACATTCACCCATCTGCCTCCGTATCTGGGCATGCTTGGTGGTCTGGGAATGCTATGGGTGGTTTCTGAACTCATTCATCCAGAACTAGAAGAAGCTGTCAAAAAAAATTTTACGGCTGCAGGTGCGCTTGCTCGCATTGATGTACCCAGTGTTCTGTTCTTTCTGGGAATCTTACTGGCAGTAGGCGCGCTGGAATCTATGCTCACGCTTCATAATCTGGCTGAAAGTCTTGCCCAGGTGTTGGGCGACAATCGGATTATTATCACCTTGATAGGAATGTTCTCAGCAATTGTTGATAACGTCCCGCTGGTGGCGGCCAGCATGGGCATGTATAGCATGGATGTATATCCCCAAGATCACCTCATTTGGGAATATCTTGCATACTGCGCCGGTACCGGCGGGAGTATTTTAATAATCGGATCCGCGGCTGGGGTGGCGGTCATGGGTATGGAGAAAATTGACTTCATCTGGTATATCAAAAAGGTGAGCATCATTGCCCTTATTGGTTATTTCGCGGGCGCAATCACTTACTTGATAATGAAGCTTCTACTATAGGAAAGTTATAGAGTTGTCAAATACGAATAAATGGTGAAAAGCTAGGCGCGCATCAAAATCCAACAAGGATGCCAGCAGAGGAATCTCTTGTGGCACCCGTCACGCTTTGAAGACAATTCACTTCCCCCCTTACTTTTAGCACGCCAAGAAAAGCAAAAACCAAAGCTTCTTTAAACTTTATGATATCATCGTCAGGCATAACCAAGGTTGCACTATCTCCACAGTGTTCTAGCAGCTGTGAAATAAAGAATGCATTATACGTGCCTCCTCCGGAGCACAACACTTTTGCATTACTTTTTGCAGCCGTGATTGATTCAGCTATTTCTTTCGCGGCGGATGCCGTAAAAGTCCTGAGTCTATCCTTTAACGGTATGGCTGATGTTTTCAGAATCGGCACGATGCGTTGTTCAAAAATTTCGCGGCCAAGCGATGGGCGTTTCTTTCTAAGCACAGCATAGACTTTGTCCAATTCTTTAAGCATGGGTTGGTTCACCGATCCCGCAGCTGACATCCTGCCACCTGGATCGAAGGCTTTGCCAATCGTATTCATCAGGTAATTCAATCCCATATTGCTGAAACAGATATCAAAAGCCCGCCTTTTGCCTCCGACATTCATTGAAAGGTTTGCGATACCCCCCAAATTCAAACAAACATCAAACTCACCAAACAATAATTTATCGCCAACGGGAACCAATGGAGCACCCTCCCCTCCCAGCATTACGTCTAGACTTCTGAAATCGTAAACTACCGGTATGCCACATGCAGCATGTAAGGCGTTTCCATTTCCCAGTTGATACGTAAATCCCTTCTTTGGTTGGTGGAAAACTGTGTGCCCATGAGAGGCAATGAAATCAACCTTGAATTTGTGTTTTTTTATAAAATCGACGCATGCATAACCAAGAAATCTTCCGTAAGACGCATCGAGTTGAACCAGCTCTTCGCCTGCAAGATCCTGCGCTTTGGATAGTCTTTGAGCCCAGCGGGCCGGATAGCGGACGGTAGTAGCTGCTTTAATTGAATATGACCACTGCTTATCCTTTTTCCAAAAATGACAGATGGCGATGTCCAATCCATCCAGGGATGTGCCTGACATTAGACCAATAACTTTAAAGTTGTTTTTTGATTCCATATTTTGCACCCGGTTTGGGCACTGTCTGTCAATCTAAAAATACAGCGATTGTCGATAATAATATGTGATAATGGGTAACGATGATAAAATTTATTTAGCGGTTGACTGCGGAAACTCATCAGCCAAGGTAGGTATTTTTGAAGGGCACACACTGAAGCAGCAGTTCACGTATTCCATGCAGGACGAATTGAAATTTTTTTTAGAAAACTTTTCGACCGATGGGATCATCATTAGTTCAGTCGCCCAGGATCCTTTGATAATTTCATCCTGGGCAGCGAAAGCAAAGCGTAAGTACATATTGGATTCATCGGTTCCCTTGCCAATCAAAAATTTGTACGCAACGCAAGACACGCTGGGTTTGGACCGAATTGCAGGGGTGTGCGGAGCCCATAGGAGATTCCCGGATGCTAATTGCCTCGTCGTTGATGCGGGTACGTGTATTACGTATGACTTCATTGATAAGAACGGGAACTTCCAGGGTGGAGGGATTTCGCCCGGGTTGCAGATGCGCTTTATGGCGGTTCATACTTTCACGTCAAAATTGCCGTTGGTAAGCCCACATGATGACGTTCCGTTGATCGGAAATACGACATCAAGTTGTATCCAAAGTGGCGTCGTGAATGGACTTGTGGAGGAATTAAATGGAATTATTATAAGATACCGGCAAAGATTCGATGGTTTGAAGGTGATTTTATGCGGAGGGGATGCGCGTTTTTTTGAAAACAAACTGAAAGGGTCCATATTTGCGGTCCCTGAGCTGGTGCTCAACGGATTAAACAGCATTCTGATATACAATGTCGGTCGATAAAAAGTGGTTTTTCTTTGTTGCTGCAGTGATTTCCGTGGCAAATGTTTGGGGCCAGGCCGCGCGATCTCCGTTGACAACCTATGGCATTGGCGAACCCTACGGGAATGCTTTAATCCACAACCAGGGTAATGGACTGGGGGTAAGTCAACCACAATATTGGTTCCTCAATAATCAGAATCCGGCTTTGCTGGTTTATAATACATTATCAGTTTTTGAAGTCGGGATCGTTGGCGAGTCGCGCACGGTAAAAGGTGACACAACCAATGAAAAGAGTGTCGGTGGGAATCTTAATTACATCGTAATGGCATTTCCCATTAAGCCAAATAAAGTCACTACGTCCATAGGGCTTATGCCGTATACAGACGTAAACTTCAGCTTTCAATACCCTGATTATGTGCGAGATCCTGCAGGCGCAATTGTGGATACATTGGTCTCAACGGAAAGCGGGGCTGGCGGTCTTACCCAACTATATTGGTCAAATGGCGTTCGCTTAACTGATGAAATCACCGTTGGTCTCAAATCCGCTTACTTGTTTGGCCCTATCTCCAACGTCTATTCAAACTTGTTAGGGGCAACCCCCAACCAACTTGAGCCTTATCTGGTCTCAGTGGAAGACAAGACAAATATGCATGGTTTTAATTTCGGCCTCGGATTCTCATTTAGCAAGGATTCGCTGGGCACAAGAAAAGATCACCGTCTCAGTGTTGGTGGTGTTTACAATTTTGCGGCAAATTTAAAAACCAGCAACCAGAGCATAATAGCGCGAACTTCTTTGGCTGGCGATACTATTGAGCGCTATGACATTCAAAAAAACAATGAGACGACGCATATCCCTGGATCATTTTCGCTTGGGATATCATATGGCAAAGGTCTGAATTGGGCTATTGGCACAGAATTCGCAATACAAAATTGGACTTCATTTAAGAAACTGGGTGAAGACAGTCAAGGTCTGGGAAAATCATGGCGCACAACACTTGGCGGAGAATTTACGCTCGATCCATTGGCGCTTGAAAGCTACCTAAAACGAATTACTTTCCGGTTGGGAGCAACGCTGGAACAATATCCTTTTTTGGCAAATAATAAGGAGGTAAGAGATTTTGGCATTAATTTTGGATTTTCATTACCATCCGGGCGATCAAGCATGGATTTTGCCTTAAAAGCTGGTAAACGGGGAAATAAGAAAGAAAATGTTTTAGAAGAAAGCTATTTTAAAGTATACTTCGGAGTAACAATTAATGATCAGTGGTTCATAAAGAGAAAGTTTGATTAGAAATTGAGATAAGCATGAAAACTATTATTCTGTCCAGCGCCCTTTTCTTGGCTCTATTTTTAAGTTCCAGCGCTTCCTTTGCACAGTGCAGAGAAGTAAAATGGCCAGAGGATCCGGTCATGAAAGCAAAAGCGGAAGAAAGCAAGGTATTGTATGAAGATGCCCTGAAAGCGGGACATCCAAAACAGGCTGAAGCCAGATTAAATTGGTTGCTTACAAATGTTCCTCAGTTTCATTCCAGCCTTTATATCTATGGCGCCGAAGTGTTCGATAAACTCGCCGCACAGGAAAAAGACCCCGCACGTAGAAATGTTTACATAGACTCATTGATGATCGTCTATGATCTGCGGATTAAGAATTGTGGTGATGAGGCGAATGTGCTCAATCGGAAGGCTCTTTCTTTCTTGAAATACAGAATTAATGACAAACCGGACGAGGCTCTTACGCTGCTGGACAAGGTTTTTGAACTAAATGGAAGTAGCGTATTCGATGCTACGCTGCTCCCTTACATGCAAACAATACGGTTGAATGCCTTGAAATATAAAAATTTAACGGATGCACAAATTCTGGAACGTTATGATATGCTGATGGGCGTAGTAGACGCCAAGATCAAGATGGCACAGAGCAAGGCACAACCGGCGGATAAGTATAAAGAGATTAAGGATGACATCGATGCGGTCCTAATAAGCTTTATTAAGGTGGATTGCGAGTTTGTAAAGACGAATCTGGAACCTAAGTTTAAGCAAGACCCAAATGATCTAGCACTGGCCAAGAAAATTTTCTCCTTCATGTTGCAGGGAAAATGTACGGACGACCCGCTGTGGCTGCAGGCTGGTGAATCGATCCACAAAAACAGTCCGGAAAAGGATTTTGGCTTAGCGAAAAATCTGGGATTAAAATATTATTCCAACAACAATTTAACAAAGGCGGAAGCTTACTTGAAAGAGGCCCTACCGCTTGCCCCAACGGCGCAAGATAAGGCTGAAGTGCTTATTTACCTGGGTCAATTTGAAGCCAAGACAGATAAGTCTGCCGCACGCGCACTTTTTAGGCAGGCGCTTGATGCAGACCCTGGAAACAAGGACGCCTATGAGAAAATCGGTGATCTTTACTATGGCAGCTTTGACAACTGCGCTAAGAAAGTGAACCAGGCTGATGACCGGCTAGTATTCCTCATTGCAGCAGATTATTACCTACGCGCCGGAGATGGTAAGAAAGTGGCGATGGCCAAAGAAAATTTCCCCTCAAAGGAGGAAATCTTCTTGATCGACTATAGGGCCGGAGAAACTAAAAATGTGGGTTGCTGGATTAATGAGAGTACAACCATCAGGACAAGAGATTAATGCATTGAATAATTATTCCAAAGGCCATAGCATGCTATGGCCTTTGTTGTTTACCATGAGTCGATATCTCCTCATTTCTCTCAGTTTCGTTGCTTGTTGTTGTACCAACTCCGATAGCAGGGAGCCTTTGGAGTACAATGGCCCGCTGAAAGAAGCTGAAAATGTTGAGCTCTATTACAGCGAAAAAGACAAAGTAAAGATCAAAATGCTAGCCGATCTCCTTTACGAATTCGAAAATGGAGATCGAGAATTCCCCAAAGGCGTTTACATGGAGTTTTACAATGAATTCGGTCAATTGGAGTCTACTTTGCGTGCGAACCATGCCTTCTTCTTTAAGAAAGATGATCAGTGGCGCGGCCGTGGAAACGTTGAAGTTAAAAATGTGGAGAAAAACGAACAACTCAATACAGAAGAACTTTTTTGGAAGCCTGCCGCAAAAAAAATCTTCACGGAAACATTTGTTACCATTCGCCAACAAGGTGACGTTATCTACGGCGAAGGCCTGGATGCAAACCAAGATCTATCGGATTATACTATTAAGAAACCGGCCGGTGAGTTTGAAGTGAAGGAATAAGGTTTCATCGAGATTTAAAATCATATGTCCGCTGAAGTCTCCATTCACGCTTAAGTACCTGACCAACCAATATTTTTCTGCAAGCATGAAACTGTTTGATATTATTGTCCTTTCGCTCGCAGTTGCTTTACTGATTATTGGAATTCATCAAACCATGACCCTTGGCTTCGGAAATGCCTACTGGGCCATTATGCTGTCGCTGATCTTGTATTTTGTATATATCTTGAGGAAGAAGAAATAAGCATGGACTTCATTCTACTTTCCGGTATCATTATCTCGCTAATTTTTGCCTTTTTTTTCTCCACCATGGAGACGGCATACCGCGTCTCAAACAAATTACAAATACAGTTGGAAAGCAGCCTTGGGAGAGTTTCCGGACGAGTCATGTCATTATTCACAAAACACCCTTCTTGGTTTTTTGGTACCACGGTTATTGGATCAACAATATCTATGGTTTGCGTAGGGGCTTTTGCAGTGCTTTTGTCGACACCTTTGCTAACGACCTGGTTGCCGGAAAGTATCAATAATGGACCCATCATCATTGCTATTCAAATAATAACGTCTGCTGTCCTTTTCTTTATCGCAGCAGTGATCCTGCCTGGAAGCCTTTCGATTCAAAATCCTAATGTTTTGCTTTCCAGGTTCGCACTGCCTTTCGGCATTTGCTTCATCGCGCTTTTCTTGTTGATGTATCCGGTTATTTCATTTGTCAGATTGGTGATTATTTACGTACTGAAAATGAAATATGATGAGCAAAAACCGTTTTTTGGCACTACTGATGTCACCCAATATCTCCGTGGCATCAGCAAAGTAAAACCCGAGGCCGAAGACATTGCGATGAATAGGAAAATCCTTCACAATGCCCTCACGTTCAAAACTGTTAAAATCCGTGAGTGCATGATCCCACGAACTGAGATCACTGCCGCGGAAGCAAATGCTAGTATCGAAGAACTACGTTCAATCTTCATCGAAAGTGGCCATTCCAAGGTAATTATCTACAAGCAAAGTATAGATGAAATTATTGGCTATTGCCATTCCTCCTCACTGTTCAAAAAGCCAGAAAAAATTCAGGATATACTTACGCCTATAATAATAGTTGCGGAAACAACACTAGCAAACGAACTCATGATCCGTTTTATTAATGAGCGGAAAAGCCTTGCTGTAGTAGTAGATGAGTTTGGTGGCACTTCTGGCATTGTGAGCATGGAGGATGTAATAGAAGAAATCTTTGGCGAGATAGAAGACGAACACGACGAACACGACCAACTGTTGATAACACAAAAACTTTATGAAAATACCTATCTCGTCAGTGCCAGATTGGAAATTGACTACCTGAATGATACTTTTCAATGGGAACTCCCAACAGGAGAATATGAGACCCTGGGAGGTTTGATCCTATCCTATGCTGAAGATTTTCCAAAACAAGGTCAGACCATCAAGGTACCCCCCTTTACATTTACCATTCAAACAACGGGTGATAATCGAATAGAGACGGTAATTGTAAAAGTGGAAAATGAAGGCAAAGTGCTGTAGCAGAAACAGTTCGAAAAGGCTGAAATAGAGCCTTTCATATAGATTCCTTAACTTTTCTGCCATCCAATAGGTCTTTTTTCAGACACTATTTTTCTAATAGAGATTACGGGTTAAATTTGCGGTCTTTAAAAATTACAATATGGCATTTATAGGAACTTTGCGCAACAAAATGGGGACTTGGGTTGTGATTTTCGTGTTTGTGGCGATAGCAGCCTTTATTTTGGGCGACCTTTTCAGTGGCAACTCTTCCATTTTGAATTGGGGGCGGAACAGCATTGGGGAAATAGCTGGCCGGGAGATTTCGTTTGATGAGTTCCAGTCCGTAATACGCGAGCGTGAAGCAAACTATTATCTACAAATGGGCAGGGAGGCAGGTGAAAGGGAAATGATTAGTCTTCGGCAACAGGCCTGGGATCTGCTAATTGCCCGTCATGCTATTCAATCCCAATACGCAGAAGTAGGTGTCGAAGTAAGCGATGATGAGGTTTGGGATATGATCCAAGGCAAGAACGTCGATGAAAGTGTGAAAATGGCATTTACCAACCAGGAAACTGGCCAATTTGACCCAAACCGCGTTGTAGCCTATCTTGGACAGCTTAAGTCTATGCCCGAAGGATCTGAAGCAAGGGTTCGCTGGGAGCTATTTCAGCGCGACTTAAAGCCCAGTCGTGAACGTATAAAATATGAAAATCTATTAATTAAAGGGAGTTACATTACTACGGCTGAAGCTGAACGCGAGTATCATTTACAAACGGACGTTGCAGAGATGAAATTCGTGTACGTACCATTTTATGCTATTAGCGATTCAGCCATTTCCTTGACAGACGCCGTTACGAAGGCATATTACAATAAGAATGTGGATAAATTCAAGACGGAAGAGAGCCGTGATATGAAATACATAACTGTTCCTGTCGTAGCATCTGCCGAAGACTCACTGGTGGTAAAAGAAGATCTGGCGCTTGCGGTTAAAGAGTTTAAGGGTGCACAGGAAGATTCTATCTACGCAACCTTAAACACAGATGGGCAGAGTCCATATTCAAAGTATACTATCGCGTCCTTACCAGCTTTTGTACCCTTTGACAGCCTTGTGCAAGGAAAGGTTTTTGGGCCCTTTCTGGACGAAAATGTCTACAAGGTTGTTAAAGTCTCGCGGATATTTCAAGATACTGTATACAATGCACGCGCTAAGCATATCCTTATCAAATGGGATGATGCCAGTGCTGGTGCAAAGAAAGCAGCAAAAGAAAAAGCACAAAATATTCTGAAAGAGATAAAAGCGGGCGCTGATTTTGGCGCAAAAGCGCAGGAATTTGGTACCGACGGTACTGCATCTCGCGGTGGTGACTTAGGTTGGTTTAGTTCCGGTCAGATGGTCAAGCCTTTTGAAAGTGCGGTCTTTGGCGCTACCAGAACTGGCTTGTTAAGCGATGTAGTAGAAACAGATTTTGGCTACCACATTATTGAAGTTACCGACATCAAAAACAATACAGCATATCAACTCGCAATAGTCGAGCGGGAGATTACCCCGAGCGATGCAACAATAAATGAATCTTTTCGGAAGGCAGAGGCTTTTGCAGCCGATCTTTCAGGCATTGAAGATTTTGACAAAACGGCGAAAGAACAAGGACTTGTGGTACAGGAAGCCAAAAATGTCTTGGCCGGAGACAGGCGTATTGGCATTTTAGGTGAGGCACGCCAGGTTGTACAATGGTTATTCCGGGATGCTTCCGTTGGAAAGATTTCACAGGTATTTGATCTCGACGATCAAAATGTTGTAGCTGTGATGACGGGAAGAATTGAAAAGGGTTACAAGCCATACGAATCCGTTAAGGCGGAAATAACTCCCGCGGTACGTAACGAAGCGAAGGGCAAAATAATCATAGAAAAACTAAGCGATGCGAAAGGCACTTTAGAGGAAGTTGCCAACGCTTTTGGGTCAGATGCGAATGTTTATTCAAGCAGTGACCTGAAGATGAGCAGCAATTCTTTGCCCAATGCAGGCTTCGATCCACAGGCAGTAGGTCTGGCTTTCTCGCTCGAAAATGGTAAGCGCTCAAAACCATTTGCAGGAGAAAACGGCGTTATTATTATGGAACTTCAGAATAAGACTATTGCTCCTTCCATTGCAGACTATGGTGTATACAAGTCGCAATTGGAACAGGGCCGTCAGAACAGTAAAACTAGGGGTATTGCCGAGGCAATCAAAGAGAGTTCGGACATTGTAGATAAGCGCTACAAGTTCTATTAATCATCTTTGAACATTAGCAGCGCCAAATCATGTGGCGCGTCGCCGTTTGATTATGGACGAGAACTGGGTTAATTCTTTCCGGGAAAAACTAGACAACCACTACGCCTGGCCGGCATTATATATCTATAAATTCATCGTACCGACAGGTCAGGAAGATCAGGTTAAAAAGTTGTTCCCACTTAATACGGCGACAGAAAAACAATCCAAAAAAGGCAAATACACCAGTGTTACCATACAAGTCATGATGCACTCAAGTGATGCTGTTATTGAAATATACCTGAAGGCTTCAAAGATAGAAGGAATTGTTGCACTTTAGACCAGATACCTTCACCGGCCTGGAAGAGCAAAAGTCGTAAAATCGTAGCTTATAATACCTTAACCCATGGACTGGATTGAAGAAGACAACTGCCTGAAAAAGACTTTTAAATTTAAAGACTTCACTGAGGCATTCGGCTTTATGGCCAAGGTGGCTATTGTGGCAGAAAAAAAGAATCATCACCCAACGTGGACGAATACCTGGAACACCGTAAGCTTTGAACTGTCTACGCACGATGCAGGTAACATTGTTACCGATAAAGACAGAGATCTGGCGAAAGCGATAGATCAAGTAGAAAAGTAGATACTCATCAATATCAATGATGGAGAAAACAGAAATGATTTACGGAACCAGGGCTGTTATAGAAGCCATTCTAGCGGGTAAGGATATTGACAAGGTCATGATTCAATCAGGTCTGTCGAACGATTTGGTGAAGGAACTCATTGCAGTAGCGCGCAATAGCAGTGTCCCAGTGCTGTTTGTCCCTGCAGAAAAACTGAAACGGCTTTCTACCAAGAATCATCAGGGTGTTATCTGTCTGTTATCTTCAGTAAGTTTCGCATCTGTCGACAACCTGATTTACAAGGCATATCAGGAAGGTCGTGAGCCCTTTTTCCTAATTCTCGATCGAATCACCGATGTCAGAAACTTTGGTGCAATTGTGCGTACCGCTGAGTGCGCTGGAATTGATGGAATAATTATACCAGAAAAGGGTAATGCTCCGATCACGGGCGATGCAATGAAAACCTCTGCAGGAGCATTGAATCACCTGGCTTTATGCCGTGAAAAAGACATGAAAAGTACAATGCAGCTACTTCACGACAATGGCATACGCATCGTTGCGTGCACTGAGAAAACCGAAAAAAGCATCTATTCGCTAAATCTGACAGGACCTATCGCCTTGATTATGGGCTCGGAAGAAAATGGTATTAGCGAAAGCTTCTTACGTGAAGCTGATGACCTTGCCAGGATTCCTTTGAAGGGAAAAATAGGCTCTCTCAATGTTTCCGTCGCCGCTGGCATTGCCATCTACGAAGTGGTGAGGCAGCATGAGAAGGAACGAATTCAGTAGCCCTCTCTAGGACTATGACAACATATCCGTATGCTGGAATGGGTAGCATCATTACATCTCCATTTCTTTTCCTATTCAGAAATTCCGATTGCCCTGTTCATTTTGCTTTCCGTAAATTCTATCAGAAATATCATTCTATATGAAGCTTACATTTTTCAGTACACAAACGTATGACAAAACCTTCTTTGAAGAGCACAACAAAAGCTTTGGTTTTGCTATTGAATTCTTCGAAGTAGCGCTTTCTGAATCTACGGCCAATCTTATCGACAAGTCAGACGCAATCTGCGTATTCGTTAATGATAGGATTACACTCGCCGTGATTAAGCTACTTGCTGCGAAAGGTGTTAAAGTAATCGCGCTACGATGCGCAGGATTTAACAATGTAGATTTGATGGCTGCTGTTCAATACAACATTCGCGTAGTGCGCGTACCAGCATATTCTCCCCACGCCGTAGCTGAGCATGCCGCGGCAATGATCATGACTTTGAATCGAAAAACGCACAAGGCATATAATCGCATACGTGAGCAAAATTTTTCACTCAGCGGATTAATGGGATTCGATTTATTTGGGAAAACCATAGGGGTAATTGGTACAGGCAATATTGGGATGGTTTTTTGCAAAATAATGCTAGGATTCGGATGTCGAGTAGTGGCCTATGATATAAAAAAAGAAGATAGCATGATCGAGGCCGGGGTTATCTATGTACCGCTTGATGAGCTTTTGTCGGCGTCAGATATTGTTTCATTGCATTGCCCATTAAATAAAGAAACACACTATCTCATCAATCAGGATACCATCGGAATGATGAAGAATGGTGCTATGCTTATCAACACAAGTCGTGGGGGGCTAATTGATACGAAAAAAGTTATTAAGGCCCTCAAATCAGGAAAATTAGGAGCACTGGGTATTGATGTTTATGAGCAAGAGGAAACGCTATTCTTTCAAAACTTGTCAGAACACATCATTGCCGATGATGTTATTTCACGGTTGATCAGCTTTCCAAATGTTTTGATCACATCGCATCAGGGCTTCTTTACAAAAGAAGCGATGGATCAAATCGCATCCACCACACTCGCTAACTTAAAGGCATTTGAATCCGGAGCAATCTTGGTGAACGAAGTGAAAATCAGTAAATAAGTTTATACGTTGACACCCAATCCGACGGAGCAAACATACGGTATTACATTGCACCAGCCTTTATTTCCTCGACAACACCCGGGTCAAGGAGCGTAGTAATATCACCAAGGTTGGATGTATCGCCCTCCGCTACTTTGCGCAGTATTCTTCGCATGATTTTCCCGGATCGGGTTTTAGGGAGACCACTTACGAATTGAATCTTGTCGGGTTTGGCAATTGGCCCTATTATCTTAGAAACCGTTTCACGGATTTCGGCCCGTAGTTTTTCAGCCTCCGGTGCATTGTCATAGCAGATAACAAAAGCATATACACCCTGCCCCTTTATATCATGTGGATAACCCACTACCGCAGTCTCACAAACAGCTGTATGTTCATCAATAGCACTTTCAATCTCCGCAGTTCCCATGTTATGCCCAGACACGATAATGATATCATCAACTCTGCCAGTTATCCTGTAATATCCATCCATGTCGCGCTTGCAACCATCACCTGTAAAATACTTGCCTGGGAAGGTAGAGAAATAAGTATCCCTGAAGCGCTGATGGTCTCCGTAAATCGTCCGGGACATTGACGGCCAGGGAAATTTGATCGCCAACCTGCCTTCAGCACCATTTTCTAATATTTCTTCACCATTTTCACCCATCATAGCAGGTTGAATTCCAGGTAAAGGCAGCGTTGCATGCGCTGGCTTTAACTTTGTTACGTTTGCAATTGGAGAGATCATATGACCTCCGGTTTCTGTTTGCCACCATGTATCTACGATCGGACACTTCCGCTTGCCTATATGCTCATCATACCAATGCCATGCTTCCTCATTTATTGGCTCCCCAACCGTTCCCAGAACCTTCAAGGAAGAAAGATCACTGTCCTCAACAAAATGCAATGGTGCCTTTTCAAGTGAGCGAATCGCTGTTGGTGCTGTATAGAATATGTTCACCTTGTGTCTTTCTACGACCTGCCAGAAACGTCCCATATCCGGCCAGGAAGGTATGCCCTCAAAGATCACTGACGTCGCTCCCGCCGAAAGTGGACCATACAGTATATAGGAGTGCCCGGTGATCCAACCTACATCGGCGGTGCACCAGAACACCTGGCCATCCTGATATTGAAATACAGTTTTGAAGGTATAGTCCGTATAAACCATATATCCCCCAATGGTATGCACCATGCCTTTTGGTTTTCCAGTTGATCCTGACGTATACAGAATAAAAAGTAAATCCTCCGCATCCATTTCTTCTGCCGGACAAGTTGTGCCGGCTTTACTCATTTCTTCGTGCCACCAGGCATCTCGTCCCGACTGCATGTCGGGATTTGATCGAATACTTTCAAGCACTATTGATGTCTCAATTGTTGGGCAGTTAATGATAGCTTCATCCACAATTTTTTTCAGGTCAATTCTTTTCCCGCCACGCGAAGAGCCATCCGCCGTTAAAATAAGTTTACAGCCTGAATCATTGATTCTATCGATAAGCGATCCGGATGAAAACCCGGCAAATACCACTGAATGTACAGCACCGATTCTTGCGCACCCCAACACCGCATATGCCAACTCCGGCACCATAGGCATATAAATGCACACGCGATCTCCTTTCCTTATTCCGCGTGACTTAAGCATGTTACCAACCTTACAAACCTGCTCATGCAGTTCTTTATACGTAATGTGCTTTGCTTCATCCTTTGGGTCACTCGGCTCCCAGATAATCGCCGTCTGATTTGATCGGGTAGATAAATGACGGTCGATACAATTTTCCGTAATGTTGAGTTTACCCCCTGCAAACCATTTTACTTCCGGTTTGTGGAAATCCCACTCCAGCACTTTATCCCATTTCTTTCTCCACACAAATTCGCTGGCAATCTCAGCCCAGAAGTCTTCGGGATTTTCAACGCTGCGTTTGTACTCTCTGTAATATTCGTCTATTGAATGGATAGGGTTCATAAAAAGTGTCTCCGGTTAGGTAACATACATGTATCTTAAAATACTACTCTTTTTTTGGAAATTCAAATTCTATAGCGAAGTGTGTCAAAGACACATTCGATAATTTGCTGATTCTGAGTTTATCCTGCGAAAAAGGACTCGGCTCGCCAATTTTAAACGAAACAGCGTCCTCCAATCATCCTTTTCGGACAATCCTATTGAAGAGACTAATGGGTTAAAAATCCATCCCGAAACTCTTTTGCTATCTGATGCGTCTAAGCTACGGTACCCTGTCGCTGAGGTTTGGCGCCATTTCTTTGCCTTTGTGTTAGGTAGGATATAGCATAAATGAAATCGGTGGTAAGTCAATTCATACGTGAACAATATTTCTTAATATAGAGTTGAATAACTTTAGGCGTCGGTTTCGTATATTATAGATTCTATTTCTGCATGGCTGCACCCTTTGATCATATTGCCACTTCCATGGATACGGTTTTTGCCCCAAGTGTCATCGGCCAGTTACACCGAAAAAGGGTATGGCGCTATATGGAAGAAATAACTCCTCAGCTGAATGGGATGGATATCCTGGAACTCAATTGTGGCAGCGGAGAAGATGCAGCATTGTTCGGTCATAAGGGCTTTAACATTTTGGCGACCGACGTGTCAGAAGAAATGCTGAAAGTAACCGCTCAGAAAGAAAATCGATTTTCCATGCTAGGCAAAGTCAGCTCACAATACCTGGATCCGGATAGTTTTGATGAGACTGTATTCGATAAAAAATTTGATTTGATTTTTTCCAATTTCGGTGGATTGAATAGTATTGATAAACCATCGTTGCAGGTGTTGCTCAGTAAAATTCCATCAATTCTCACTCCCGGAGGCCGGTTTATTGGGGTGGCTATGTCAAGGTTTTGTATGTGGGAGACAGTTTATTTGCTCCTTAAATTCCGTTTCAAAAAAGCCTTTCAAAGGGTGATATGCAAGGCATTTGTTCAAGATGGGCAAGGGACTCCATTAACAACATGGCTTTACAATCCATCACAGATAGAAAAATGGTCCGGCACAAAGTTTAATTTAATAAGAAAGATTCCAATCGGATTTGCATTGCCTCCGGCACATCTCGAAAAGAATTTCATAAAAAGAAAACGGCTATTGCTTCGGCTTCACCAATGGAGTAAAACGGTTGAACGCCTCTCCTTCCTCTCCGGAATGGCTGATTACTATTTGATTGACCTTCAGCTAAAATGATCGATATAAAGCCTCAAACCAGGCTTCACCAAAATATCAAATGATTATGCAAGGCCTATTGCAGCGCTATTGTTATGTTTCCACTGGTATGAACATCAACAGGAATCCCTCCACCGTTCATACTGCCGTTCACCTTGTGTTCATCCTGTTCTCCGCTGAAATTCCGCAATCCATCAATCTTAATTCGCTCTGCCCGAAGCTTTAAGTCAAGTCCTTTTTCGCCAGGCATTGATAAGCGAATACTCCCTCCGGAGTTGGACGCAGTTACATACGCTCCCAATTCCTTAATTTCTATATCCATACTCCCGCCACTTGTAGATGCGTCAATGCTGCAGGCAAGGTCTCGTAAGGAAACACCTCCCCCGGATGTGTGCGCTATTAGTTCTCCTTTGATTTTCGAACCATTAACAGGTCCTCCGCTGGTTCGCGCTTTGATAGTTCCCTGCAATACATTCATGCTAATGGATCCTCCTGAAGTGGATAGCGCAAGGTTTCCTCTGCAATTATCCGCCTCAATACCTCCTCCACTTGTAGACAGATTGATATCATCTTGCGAATCCGAGATGCGAATACCCCCTCCTGAGGTTCTTCCATATATTTTCCCGCTAAGGTTTTCAATATGAAGGCCACCGCCGCTGGTGGAAAAATTCTGCGTTCCCGATAAATTTATCAAAGTTATGGCACCGCCGCTGGTTCTCAGATCTGTTGAAACATTTCTTGAAACATAGACTTTGAAGGAAATGTTGAGGGTGCGCTTCCAATTCAAGTTAGATTGCTTTGCTTTAGCTATTGCTGACAACTTGCCGCCAGAAACTGACACATTCAGATCGTAGTCTTCTTCCAATCTTTTCTTGATCTCATCCTTCGAGAACTCATCTTGTCCCCCATTCGATCGGACATAAACCTCAATACGTGTTTCACTGGAGGGAACCCCTGATACAGTGATACTTCCTCCTGAAGTACGTGCATAAACTTCGTTTATGTTGCTTTTTGACAGTGATTTTGTAAAATAGGGCTCATGGTCTTGTGCATTGACTGCCGAACCTAACAGGAGCGCGAACATAAGATTGAGAAACTTTTTCATTGCAGTTGTGAAGTTATTTGAAGTAAGCGTTTTTATGACCATCTCTAAATTGGTTGCACTACTTTAAGAGCGATACAGGCAATATTTATGCAGCAGACTGCCAAATCCTTACACGATTTCAACCCTGCCCGGTGACTGAATCCCGGCAGA
>Ga0224500_10000129_pt1 | contig 56306 bp, 52 predicted proteins | sample SF_Oct11_sed_USG_FD_168126 | JGI IMG/M metagenome (GOLD analysis project Ga0224500, IMG submission 168126) | Sediment microbial communities from San Francisco Bay, California, United States - SF_Oct11_sed_USGS_4_1 | ecosystem: Environmental > Aquatic > Marine > Sediment | place: USA: California...
ACCGATGGAAGGTGCTCCGTCGTGATGGCACACCCCTGCGCCGAAAGGTTTAAAACAACTCCGTCCGAGTTGACTTCATTGCTGCACCATTTGCAAGGAAGCTGGACGGCAAACCGCTGGGCCTTGCGAAACTCTTGTTTCATACGATTCCTTCTCACCTCTGCAGATTGAATCCTACCCGATCCTCCGCCTGTTGTCCTAACCCTCTGTCGTCTGCAGGGACGATTACTCACATATTCCCAATGCTGGATCTCCACCCCATGGACAAACTCCGTACACCGTCATAGGCGAAAATTGTCGTACATAGGCGCACAAAATGACAGAATTTGGTTGGCTCTATCAGGGAATGAATTCAACCAAATCCAGAGGTTAGATGGTGGCAACGTCTTACTGAGAGCGGCATGCCCCTTGCTCGGTCAGGAGGTGCCATGGTGCAACCAGCAATAGGATCAAACCGAGGACGGTGGGGACAGGGCGGATATACGCTCTTGGAATTGATGATTGTCGTCGCGATCATCGGAGTGATCGCGGGTATTGGAGGAGTTAATTTCGGAGTTTGGAAATCTCGCGCGGACTTGAAGGAAGCGATTCAGCTAGTCAGGAACGAATTGGCTGTCGCACGCATGACATCGATGAGCCGAAATGTATCTGTCACCACGAATATCACAGTCGTTCCTACAATGGTCACGGTGACAACCCTCAATACGAATACATTAGCGGTACTTTCTACAACATCGAGCAAGATTACACGCATCAATGGCATCACCAATCAAACAGGAGGCGTGCCTGCTGCGCCTGTCTTTACAGCAGCCCCGGTTGCCACGGTTCAGTTCAATGCAATGGGGTTTCGAGTCGGAGGAAACGTGCCGGCATCCCAAAACCAGGTTATTGGCATTGTCAATGACGTGGGGACCACCTATGCCATCCGCATCAATCCGCGTGGTGTGGTGGACTGGTGTCCAAGTCAATTCTGCATGGGGACTCGTTAGCGGGAAGAGATCATGAAGATAGGACGAACCGAATCGGGATTCACGCTACTGGAAGGCATGATTGCCACCGTGATCTTGTCGGTTGGCGTGATCGCTATGGGCGCGATGCAAGGGATTGCCATCACGCGCAACGTCGATTCGACGGAACTCACGCTCGCAACCAACATGGCTTCAGAAATGCTCGAGCGGATCCAATACAACCGTCGGAACGTCACGGCCTATGCCGGCATAGATACCAACAATCCATGTGTCCTTCCTGCAATCCAAACCATGGCGCAGGGAGATTGTGTCCAGTGGCAAGCAATGATGACGAACCAAGGAGCCTCAGGGATCAGTCAGGCATCGATGCTGACTGGGGTGCGAGGGGTGGTGACGGTGACTCCTGTCGTGACCAATCCACCGCTGAATCAGAGCAGAGTGAATGTCGTCATCACGTGGACTGGGCGAAATATGGGCACGACGGCAGCGGCCCCACGGAGAGTGATGTTGGATACCACCATAGCACCTGAGTGAAGGGATAGTCGGCAGAACATGGAAAAGCCTAGGCGTCAGACGAGTAATCAAGACGGGATGACGTTGGTCGAGCTGATGTTTGCCGGAACCATTGCGGTGGGTATCGTGGCCGCCGGGCTTGCCGTGGTGACGTCATTTGAACGGTCCAATGCCACCACAGGGCAAACGGGAGAAACGCAGCAGAATGTGCGAAACGCCATGGAAATGATTGCCCGAGATATCAGACAGGCAGGATTCGGATCGATAGGGGCTGTGGGCAATTGTCCAACAGCTATTGTCCCTCAGGACAATGCCGTCGCTGGGCCCGACACAGGTCCGGATCGTATCAGTCTGGTCGTGCCGCTTGGAAATCCAGTGGGGACGGTGACCAGACCGGCCTGGGTACTACAAGCCCCAATCGGCCCTGGCTTTAATGCGTTTACATTGGCTTCGGCGCAGGCCGTAACAGATATGACCGCTGAGTGGGGCGGAGCCAGTTTAATAGGGGCCACGGTGAGTATTGCAGGGAGCTCAACCGCCACGGTCACCGCAGTCGGTGGATCGACCATCACCATCACGCCGGTTCCAGCTCCGGTGGCTTTTGGCTTGAACGCGCCGGTGTATCTCCTCCAGTGCATCACCTATCAAATCATTCCGCCGCCGGATGCGAATGGGCTCTGTGACGGTCGCTCCCCATGTTTGGTACGGGGCGTGGGCACAGGGGGGCTGGATTGTAATACGCCAAATAGTCGCTGCCTGTCCATTGCCGATGAAATCGAAGACATACAATTTACCTACGCCTGCGACGGGTGCTTTATAGCGCTGAATGGCGGCATTCCCGACGGCATCATTGATAATCAGGTCGGGAGTGCCGCTGGGTTTGATCAGCTAGATTTTGTAAGTAATAACGCTTGGAATAGTGCGCCCATGACGCCGGACAAGATCAGTTTAGTGCAAGCCAGCATCGTCGGGCGCGAACGCTTTGTAGATCAAGGAGCGGGAGAAGGGATCGTGGCCGGCCGTGTCGTGCAAGCTCAACCATTGCAAGTGTCAGATCACAACCATGGAGCCGGGCTCTTTGCGGCTGGTGATTTCGCGGGGCTCAATCCACCCTATACGTCGACCAGACGGCGCATGTTCGTTCGAACGATAGAGGTACGTAATCCAGGGCGATAGTGATGCGAAGGAGATGTAGCGTGAGCACAATACGTTCAAAACGAAGGCGGCACGGAGTGTTGAATAATGAGCGAGGCTTTGCTCTCTTTGGTGTCTTTCTGACCATCCTCATGATGACGGCGCTTGGGATTGCCGCGATGACGATGACGGGGCTGGAGAATCGCATGGCTGGATCTGCCAATTCTATGGATGCAGCGGCGGCAGCGGCTGAGTCCTGTATAGGGACCGGCGTCAACGTGATTATGCAAACCTTGCAGGATCGGCAAGTCCCTCTCAGCTATGTCGGGTCTGTGGTTCCCGCAAGCGCCGAAGGCGCGACAGCACCTACCCTCACGCAAGAAATCATGGGGCAGGCGAACAATAACGCAGACGTCGCTGGTGCGTCTCCCGATATTCAGATGACCGCCGGGCCCTTTGCAGTCGTTGGCGACATTGATCGCCTCTACTTCAAGAACAAGGTCGGTGGATCGTTGCAGTTTGCATCTGGGTATGAGGGAGCCGCTCAAGGGGCTGCAGGAGGAGGAGGCGAAGCCATTTATCAAATCGATTGCACGGCCACACTGGCGGCGACCGGGGCGGCGAGTCGGATTCAGGCGGTTTATGCCTGTGTCAGTGCGGGGGGCGAAAGCTGTCAGCGGAAGATCTAAGGGAGGTCTCGATGCGTCACAACGATAGATGCAGAGTCAAGACAATCACAGGCCTGTTCCTCCTGGGATGCGTGGCAGGGACCGGTGGGATCGTGACGGAGACTTATCTCGGTACGATGGCGGCGGCTCATGATGAATCCGGTCTTTATGCCGGGATGAAAAAAGGAACGGTTGATGCCATTGCAGAGCGGTCGCTGCGGATCGATAAGAACGAATACGGCCTCACGGAGAAACTCGAAGTCACCGATCAGTACCTCCGTCCGGTCCACCTTAAGGATGTCGAAAAAGGTCAAGACGTTTACTATCGACTGGATCATAAGAATCGAGTCGACAAAGTGATTGTGCTCATTCCAAGCTAGGCCTGAGTAAACGTGGACTCTGAGACTACGCTTGTGTAAGGAGGGTGTCATCATGAATGGCCGTCATATCGCCACTTCAATTGGGATTGCCCTGCTTGTTGGTGCCGGATTCGGGATGAGCCCTGAAAAAGTTCAGGCACAAACCTTGTCGCAATACACGTCAGAACCACCCTTTCTCACGGAGGCAGTCGCTCCCAACATTCTTCTACTCATGGATATGTCTGGGAGCATGAGAGAGTCAGCCTATCACCGTCAGGGGGAAGCCTATAATCCTGCAACCACCTATTACGGCTACTTCAGCCATTTGCATTGCTATAGCTATGGGTCGTCGAAGTTTACGCCTGGTGCAGCTCGAGCAGCGGTCCCGAACACCTGCATCGGATCAGACAAATGGGACGGCAACTTCTTGAACTATATTTCCCATGACAGATTTGAGATCGTGAAATGGGTCATGATGGGCGGAAAGTGCGCCCCTCGAGCCATCAATGGCACCTGTTACCCTGGAGGCAAGTTGTTTCTCGAATCTGATGAGTTGGTCGATCCAGTAGACAATCTGAACGGCACCGGCTTTACACCCTACAATTCAGCAATGTGCTTCGATCGAGCCGGGAGTGATCTCCAGGTCTATAACACCGGATGTGGTAGTGGTGCGACCTCATTCAAGCTTACAACGGAGATAGCTTCAGAACCGCAGGGTGTGTTGCAGCAAATCGGAGACAAGGCCAGATTTGGGTTAATGAAGTTTAATAAGCAAACCGGCGGTGGCAGTGCCGACGGAGGGAAAATCGTCGCTGAGATGGGTTCGGGGATGACCAGTATGGTCAATGCCATTGAGAACTCGGCTGCGGAAGGATTTACCCCCTTAGCTGAATCGCTCTACGAAGCGACGCGCTATTTCGCCCAGATCCCACCCGCCTATGTGACTTCAGACTATTCGTACAACGTGCAGAACAAAGATCCCTACTATTACACATCACCCTGGTCCGACAGTCCTCAGTACGTCAAATGCTGCAAAAGTTTCGTCATGATCTTTACGGATGGGCAACCGACAAAAGACACGAATGTTCCAGCATCGATCAGGGATCATGCTCACACTGCCGCTTCGCATGCCCCGGTGGGATTTGTTGGCCATTGTCCTGGCGGCGCAGGCTGTACGGAAGCACATTCGTCGGCGCCCCATATCTCTCATGGCGGGGGGATGGTCAATCACGGTGCGAATGGTCAAATAGATCATCACGACAACTGTTCTGCGTATTATGGTGGGCTGAGTGCCGATACCTGTACGTCGGAGGGTAGCCACTATCTGGATGATGTCGCCTACTATGCCCATACGACGGATCTTCGTCAGGCCACGTTGCCGGTTCTTGGTGAAGCCGGAAAGAATATCGATGGATTTCAGAATTTGATCGTCTACACCTTTTATGCGTTCGGGACTGCCTCGAACATTCTGAAGGATGCAGCCAAATACGGAGCGTTTGAGGATAGGAACAACAATAGCGTATTCGATGCCGGTGACGTATGGGATCAATACAATAACTACACTGGAGGATTGGGAGCAGACGGGTTACCCGATGCCTATTTCGAATCATCGAACGCAGAAGAGATGCGCGATCGCTTCGTTGCGGCCATCAATAGCATCCTCCGTCGGAGCCAATCCGGTACCTCCATTTCGGTCTTGGCGACATCCGGGACGGGAGAAGGCGCGCTCTATCAGTCATTTTTTTACCCCGGCACGTCAGAGCCGGCAACCAACGCGGATGTCCGATGGACTGGATTTACGCAGGGTCTCTGGGTAGATAAGTTCGGAAATATCCGAGAAGATACGCTGGAGGATAACAAACTCACGTTGGCGGACGACTATATCGTGAAGACGATTATCGATCCGACGACCGGCGATGTCGGCGTTCAACGGTTTGTGGATAGTAATGCTGACGGGGAAGCCGACAATCCGGCGGCGCCTCTTCCGACTATTCCCTTGAGAGAGGTGAAGGGGATTTGGGAGGCTGGCAAGCAACTCGCCAAGCTAGACCACGCGAGTCGTCGAATCTTAACCTGGGTCGATGCCAACAATGATGGTGTGGTTGACTCGGGGAAAGATACGAAAGGCCAAACGGACGGGACTCATACGGCAGCGTCGGGAGAAGTAATCCCATTTACGACGGCAAGCGCAGCCTTGTTGAAGGAGTATCTCAGGGCTGATGCCGATGCACCGACCACCAATCCGTTTAAATCAACCGATATTATCCAGTTCATTCGAGGTTGTTATGACACCAGCGCCAGCGGGCCTTGTCCAATGTCGGCTCAGCTCCGTGATCGCCGGTTAACAGTGCCGGGAGTGGGGCTGGCTGTATGGAAATTCGGCGACCCCGTGCATTCGACACCGACGATTGTCTCCCAGCCGAGGGAATCGTACGACTTTATCTACGGCGATCCAGGCTACTTGAATTTCTTCAAGCGATGGAAGAACCGAAGGCATGTTGCCTATGTGGGAGCGAATGATGGGATGCTCCATGCATTTAATGGGGGATTCTATAATCGGGGCGACGATGCCAGTACGACCGGGGTGGTGGAACATGGATGGTTCTCCAATACCCCGACGAGTGATGGGCGGGGACAAGAGCTCGGCGATGAACTCTGGGGCCTTATCCCCTATCAACTCTTGCCGCATCTTCGCTGGTTGGCGCAGGCCGACTACACGCACGTGTACTATGTGGATCTCAAACCGAAAGTGACGGACGTTCGTATCTTCACTCCCGAGCCGGCCTGCAGTAATCCAGTGGCCACGGGCTGTATCCACCCGAACGGATGGGGCACGATTCTCATCGGGGGATTTCGCATGGGTGGGAGCTGTGGGGCTTGTGGCGCAGGTGGTGCTCCTCCCATGACGGTGAGCATCGGAGGAACCAACCGAACGTTCTACACCGCCTATTTTGCCCTCGATATTACGGATCCTGATGCGGAGCCTAAGCTCCTCTGGTCGTTCAGCGATGCTGGCATGGGGTTATCGACCAGCTATCCCGCAATCATACGAATGAACCCACCTGGTCCGAATACCTGTCCACTGACCGGTCCCTGCGATGATGTATGGCTTGCCGTCTTTGGATCAGGTGCAACCGGATATGAGGGCCAAATTGGGCAGACAGGGAAATTTTATGCGGTCGATATCAAGGTCGGCCCCAAGACGGGCACAGGGGGCAGTGCAGCCAATGTGTTCACAACGTTTCCGATAAAGAGTGCCTCAGGAGGGGATCTGAATACCTTCGTCGGCGATTTGGTCAGCGTGGATCGTGACTTGGATTATCGCGCCGATGCGGTCTATGGCGGGTCGGTGATTAATGACGGTAGTCTTCCCTGGCGAGGGCGGATGTACCGGTTGACTGCCGGTGGATGCGACATTGCCCCCCCCTGCTCGTCTTCGACATGGGGATATGATTTGTTGGGCAGCCACGTACCCACCGAGGTATTAGATAACTTTTCACCCTATCCCTCAGGGACTGCGATCCAAGCCGGGCCAATGGTAGCTGCTCCAGGCCTTGCGGTCGACGATGCCAACAATTTGTGGCTCTTTTTCGGGACTGGGCGGTTCTTCGGCAATCCCGACAAGACCAACTCCGAATCACAGCGACTGTACGGCGTTAAAGATTCGGTATTGAGTAATAGTTGTACAGAGGGGAGCATAGACGGTTGTAAGGCGACCAGCCTCGTGAATGTCTCCGACGTTGCGGTATGTGTCGTCTGTGCAACAGGGACGAATCAAGTGACTTCGACAGCGCTTGGCAGCGTCACGAAGCTTGAAGGGACTGATCCAACCACGACTTTGCAAGGTCTGGTGCAAAGCAAGGACGGTTGGTTTACCAATCTCACAACCACACGGGAGCGGTCGATTACCTCGCCGACGGTACTCGGCGGGATCGTGTTCTACCCCACCTATGTGCCTCAGGACGATCTCTGTATCTCAGCTGGTGACGGGTATCTCTACGGTCTGTTTTATCAAACTGGGAGTGCCATGAGCACCCCGGTCCTAGGGACCTCCGCATCGGGGAGCAGTACGATGTCGAATGCAAGGGTCGATATCGGTCAAGGCACGGGAATGCTTTCGGTGATGGCCGTTCACATTGGTGCCCAAGGAGGGGGCACTGGTGGTGCTGGGACTGGTGGAAAAGGGTGTCAGTCAGGCATTACAGGAATGATGCAATCGAGTGCGGGATTGACCAACACGATTTGCACGAACCCTGGAGCTGTCACGAGTCGGTTCATCGCTTGGATCAATCTGCGTGAGTGACCGAGTGCAACATAGAGGAGTACAAACATCCGGCGAGCGGTGTGGCTGTTCTTCTCAAGCATGTTTGGGAAGAACAGCCGTTCAGTCGCATTCGTGGAAGCGATCGCGGAGAGGGATAGAGTCAGTCTGTGTTCTGTTAACGATCATCTCTCTGCCCGTCCCTGGCTGCACATCGCGATCCAGTGAACCTCCCAAAGCTAATCAGCCGCCCGCCATTCACTCCATTGTCTTGGGGCCGACTCCGTTCAATCGGCAAACGGATCTTATCGCGCAGGTCAACACGCATGATCCGGACAATGACACGGTCCAAGTTCGGTATCACTGGTATCTGAACGATCAGGTAGTCGATGGCGAGAAAAGCCCAACTCTTTCGGCTTCTCTGCTAAAGCGAGGGGACCGAGTTCATTTGGAGGCGGTGCCGTTTGATGGAAAGGTTGCCGGGGCTAGCCGAAAATCTGACACCATTACGGTGGACAATACTCCTCCATCGATTACTCAGGTCGGTATTGGCTTGAAATCGGACGAACGAGGAGATCGTCTTCAAGCACTGGTGGACGCCTCGGATCATGATCAAGACATCCCACAGTTTCTGTATCGATGGACCAAGAACGGACGCGTCGTGAAAGAGGGTGAAGAAGATTTTCTCGAACTAACTGAGGTCAGACCGCAGGATCTCGTCGTGGTTGACGTCAGGCCGCGGGACCAGCACGCCGCAGGAAAGGTGTCGCGCTCGGATCCCTACACGGTTGGGAATAGCGCACCCAAAATCGTCTCATCTCCACCAACGTCCATCGATCGCAATCGCTATGAATATGCAGTGAAAGCTATCGATTCAGATTCCGACTTGGTGAGCTTCCAGCTCGATATGGCCCCGCCCGGTATGGCTATTGATAAAACGACGGGTCACATTGTGTGGGATATCGGACTTGTGAAACCGGGAGTGCATCGAGTGAAGGTTGTCGCGACGGATGAACAAGGAGGGTTTTCCTTCCAAGAGTTCGAACTCACCGTCGCAGCTCCTGAACGGTCCAAACCAGAGTCTTAGTCTGCGATGTGCGTCGCTATTCCCTGTGCTTGTCTCGACTTTTCTTAGTCTGTTACAATCCCTTTCTCATAGAGGAGGGAGACCACCTCAGACTCGTGCGCAAACTCAAACTACGAGAAGGTACCAATACTGCGGTCTTGTTCGGTCACCATGACCGGCATCTCAAGCTGATCGAAGACGAGTTGGGTGTTCGACTCTCTGCCCGCGGGGAAGAACTCACGCTGGATGGTCTTCCCGAAGCTGTTCGTCAAGCGGAACGCATTCTCATCGAACTTGCTTCTCTGACCAACCAAGGGATATCACTCCAAACTGAAGATGTCACCCATGCGCTCAGCGCATTGCGCCGAACCCCCGAGGCGTCGCTCAAGGACGTGCTTGGCGAGTCGGCCATGATCGTGACGAACAAACGGTTTGTTGGTCCCAAGTCGCCCACGCAGAAGGTCTACATCGAAGCAATCGAGCAGCATGATATTGTCATTGCCATCGGGCCGGCTGGAACGGGAAAGACCTATCTCGCTATGGCCATGGCGATCAGCGCGTTGATGAATAAAGAGGTGAGCCGGATTATTCTTGCGCGGCCAGCTGTTGAGGCGGGGGAAAAACTCGGGTTCCTGCCCGGCGATATCTACGAGAAAGTGAATCCCTATCTGCGGCCGCTCTATGACGCGCTGTTCGATATGATGGATATGGAGCGGGCGAATCGCTTGATCGAACGGGGAGATATTGAAATCGCTCCCCTGGCGTTTATGCGCGGGAGAACGCTCAATGATTCGTTTGTCATCTTGGACGAAGCACAAAATGCTACAGCAGAGCAGATGAAGATGTTTCTCACCAGGCTGGGGTTCCATTCCAAAGTGGTCGTGACCGGTGATATCACGCAAGTTGATTTACCGAGTGATCGGGTGTCCGGCCTCATTGAGGTAAAAGACATCCTCCATGACATTGAAGGAATTGAGTTCGTGTACTTCGACGAAAAGGATGTGGTCAGGCATCGATTGGTTCAAGAAATTATCAAGGCCTATGATCGCCACCAGCCAGTACACGGTAGTGATGTTCGGCATACTCGAGGGCAGGTCTCGTCTCAACAGCGGCCATCGTCTAATCCCCGCAAGTCGCCTGCGTCAGGCTCGTCGCCTGGCGACCTAACCAGCAGCTCTCATTGATGGCAATCTATCTTCGCGTGCGTCTCACGCGGTTTGCCGTCAGACAAACCATACTGGCCCAGTTAGCTGAACGCCTCTTATCGGCGGTTGGAGAGTCTCGGTCGGAATTGAGCCTGGAGTTGATTGGAGATAGACGTATGCGACGCCTGAACCGTGAGTATCGCAAGAAGGATCGACCAACTGATGTCCTGGCTTTTCCCATCCGTGAGGCCGTGATGCCTCACGGTGTGCGTCCTGTCACCCACATGCTCGGGGATGTTGTGATTTCATTACCGACCGTCGTTCGCCAAGCAAAGGAAGCTGGACGATCGATCGACGATGAGCTGACGATGTTGTTGGTTCATGGGGTGCTCCATCTCTGTGGATACGACCATGAACGTAATCCACGAGAAGCGGCGCGAATGGCGCGTCGTGAGCGAGCGTTGTTTCGTCGGATTTCACCTGTGCCGCGCATGGTCACGCTTCGCACTGCACGGCAAAGAAGGAGTCGTTGACGATGGGATGGTTTCAACGGCTGAATGAGGGGCTCGGCAGAACACGCCATGTCGTGCAACAATCGCTGGACCGATTCCTCGGACGTGCACCGGACGAAGAACTTCTTGAAGATCTGGAGGCAGCGCTGCTCGCCGCCGACCTTGGTGCACGTGCCGTCGATCGTTTGATACGGCAGGTCAGGGAAGAGACGCGGGGGGCAGACGCAAAAACTTCGGAAGGGGTGCAGAATGTCTTGAGTCGGTCGCTCTATAGTATTCTGAAAACCGTATCAGGCCCAACGATCGATCAGCTGGTCACTGAAGGCCCTAAGCCGTTTGTCACTCTTGTCGTTGGAGTCAACGGCGTCGGAAAAACAACCACCATCGCAAAAATTGCACAGCGGATGATGCAGGGCGGGCGGCGACCCCTTCTTGTCGCTGGAGATACCTTTCGTGCGGCGGCTATTGATCAACTTCAAGTGTGGGGCGATCGGGTCGGAGTGGAGGTCATTCGCCAACGACATGGCGCCGATCCAGCTGCCGTGGCTTTCGACGGTATCGTTGCAGCCAAAGCCAGAATGGTAGACATGGTCCTCGTGGATACGGCCGGCCGGTTGCACACCAAGTCCAATCTGATGGACGAGCTGCGGAAAGTGAAACGGGTGATCGCTCAGGAGTTACCCGGTGCGCCACATGAGGTGCTGTTGGTCCTGGATGCCACGGTCGGACAGAACGCGCTAGCTCAGGCTCGTCAATTTCACGAGGCCGTTGGGGTTACAGGACTTGCTCTGACGAAGCTCGATGGGACCGCTCGAGGGGGGATTGTCGTAGCCATTGCCGAAGAGCTGAAGCTCCCTCTGCGCCTCATCGGTGTGGGAGAAGGAGCTGATGACCTCCAGGACTTTAATGCCGAGGCGTTTGTCGCGGCTCTGTTCGGGCAGCCGACATCTCGCTCATAAACCACGCATTTTCTTCTCATTGTTCACAGCCTCGTGCTATTCTCCTTGTGCAGGGTAGACCGTTTTAGGTTGTGGAGGGCCGGCGGCGATGATCAAAGTCTTAATCGTGGACGATGATCAGATGAATTGTGATCTCTTACAGAATGTGCTCGCCCGGCACGGGTGTCACGTTATTTCGACAACCAGTGGGCGAGAAGGTCTTGATCTCTTCCGCGCACACAATCCACGAGTCACCCTGCTAGATCTCCGTATGGCGGAGATGGACGGGCTGACTGTTTTAAAGGAGATCCGGGCCATCGATCCTCATGCCCCGGTGATTATTCTGGGTGGTGGAGCCACAGAAAGTCAGGAGAATCAAGCTCGAGCTCTCCGAGCTACGGATTTTATCAGAAAAGGATTGTCGCTGGACGTCCTCGTCGAAGCCGTCACTCGACTCTCACAGTTACCTGTGCCGTCAGTGACCACGCAGCTCCCTCTTAGGAATGGGAATGTCATCGAGCAGATTGACGAGTCGGTCTTGGTCGTCGACGACGAACCTCTCCTATGCGACCTCTTGGTCCGGTTTCTCACTCTGCGCGGGTATCGGGCGTTTGGCGTCAAAAATGGCGACGAGGCTCTGCGGATAGTCGAAGAGATGCCTCCCGATGCGATCGTGCTCGACCTGATCATGCCTGGAATGCCGGGGGTGGTAGTGCTTCGCTCCCTGCGTGACAGGAACTATTCAGGTGGTGTCATCATCATGACGGGAAGTCACAATGAGGAGCTGCTTGGAGAAGCGTGGAGTCTAGGCCCTCAGGAGATTCTTATCAAACCCGTCGATCTTGAACGCCTCTTAACCGCGATCCAGCTTGTACTCGTCTGCCGCGAGTGCTAAAACGCTTCCTGATGTCCATTAGGAAGCGCGTCCTTCGCTCTTGTCTCATCGGTTTGCTGGCGACCTCCATTGTACACACGTGGTGTACTTCGGCTCTGCCTGCCCAGGAGACTGTCACCAACGTTCATCACACCCTCTCAGTTGAGATGAGTCCCGCAGCACATGAGCTTGTGGCGAGCGATCAGATCGAACTAGAAGTAAATTCACAGGTCACGGTGGCCACGTTTACGCTTGCCCATACGCTGCATGTCGAGTCCGTTGTTATGCGAACGCACTGGGTTTCGGGTGGGGAGGGAGGCCGGGATGAAGTCGTTCCGTTCACGATAGTGCGTCCTCCTGAGGCCACAGCCCAACGCATTGTCGTCTCGCTTCCCAAAGACCATAGCCGGAGAGTGATCTTGGTCCTGAGTTATCGGGGTCAGATCAATGACCCTCCCAGAGAGCCGCGCCACTTGAGATTCGTGACCCCCAGCGAGACAGCGGGACATGTCGGTGTGGAAGGTGTGTACTTAAGCGGTGAGAGCCAATGGTACCCAGATGTCATCGGCTCCTTCAGCACCTATCGAGTGACGGCTCAGATTCCGCAGGGCTGGACAGTGGTGGCATCGGGCCGTAAGGAAGGCGAAACGACGAGCGCGGGGAAGACCTCCTCAACCTGGATCGTTCAGGACAAGTCTGAGGCGTTCACACTCGTTGCCAACAAGTTTGTGACGACATCGCGGGAATGGAAAAGTCCGACCGGACAGCGAGTCGAACTCCAGACCCATTTCTTGCCCGACAATGCGGGCTTGGCGGATGAGTATCTCAATGCGACTGCAAAGTACCTCGACGCGTATGTCAGGGTCCTCGGGGACTATCCTTTTGACAAATTTGCAGTGGTCGAGAATTTCTTTGCGAGCGGTCTTGGACTACCGTCGTTCACCCTGCTCGGAAGCGGCAGCATCAAGCGCCACTACATCCAACCCTATGCCTTGGGTCACGAGATCGTCCATTCATGGATCGGCAATTCGGTGTTCAATCGCGACGAACATGGGAATTGGGTCGAAGGCATGACCACCTACTTGGCGAATTACTACTGGCACGAGCTGGTGCAGGATATTCCGCAAGCTTTCGAACAACGGCGAATGATGCTTGATGGGTACAATCTTTATGTGAGGCCTGAAACCGACTATGCAGTTTCCCAGTTTCTGAGGAAGCATGACGAGAAAGACAATGCGATCGGCTACCAAAAATCGGCCTTTGTCTTTCATCTCCTTCGACAAGAAATCGGAGATGAGCCATTCTGGCGTGGCGTGAAGACCTTCGTTCGCAGCTATCGCAATCGCCCGGCGGACTGGCAATCAATCGAGGAAGTCTTTTCTCGAGAAAGCAGTCAGGACTTGCGATGGTTTTTCGAGCAATGGGTCGAACAGCCTGGTGCCCCACGAGTATCCTTGCGCGATGTCCACGCCCGTCGAGTGAAGGGAGAGGGTGGCAAAGAAGCTTGGCGGCTGACGGTTGAGATTGAGCAGGCTGAGAAGCCGTTTCGGATGACGATTCCCCTCCGCATTGTGATGAAGGAATCGATGGACATCAAGTCGATCACGCTAAGCCAGTCGCAAACCAACGTTGCCGAATTTGTGCTGCTCAACCAGCCGCTGCGGGTGGAGCTTGATCCAGATCTCATGACGTTTCGCCGCGTGACAAGACCTCAGCTGCCGCCGATGCTGAACGTCTATGTGACGGATCCACACAAGACGGTGGTGCGGGCGTTTGCTGACCCTGTGTCGCCGTTGCAGCAGGTTGTGTCTCGCATTGCCGATCATGAACTCACGGGATCGCTTCGAACGACGGTGGTTTCGCTCCAAGAGAATGCCCTTCCCCATGCGGGATCGATCCTGGTACTGGCAGGAGTCGACCAGCGACAGGCGGTCCAATCCGTCATACAGGAGTCTTGTGGTGACCGGGTTGCTCTTGGAGATAGGGGTTTTCAGATCGATGGTCAGACGTATGATGGGCCGACGATGGCCGTGCTGTTTTCCTGCCCTCGAGCGAATGTGCCGGGTAGTGTCATCACAGTGCTGTATGGCGTGACCTCGGGTGCGGTTGAGAAGCTGTCGCGCTTCCTGTTTTATTATGGATGGCATAGTTACGTGATTTTTCAAGATGGAGCCGTGACGAAGCGTGAAGTATGGCACGGTTCGCCGGATGTCAAGGAGGTTAGGAGTGATGCAACGTCGTAAGGTTATGAGGATTTGGCTATGGGGGCTCTGTGCATTGATGGGGGTTTCCCCATTTGCTCTGGCCGCTGATCAACATAAAGAGACTATGACGTCGGTTCGGTCTACGGAACGGCATCTAGCCAATATCCGACAGCTGACCGTTGGCCGCCAGAATGCGGAGGCCTATTTTTCATTTGACGGGACCAAACTGATCTTTCAGTCGACCAACGATTGGTCGAAGGACGTCCTGGGGAACCGTTCGAAACCAGCTGACGCAGGGTTGGGTTGCTATCAAATGTATGTGATGGATACGGAGAGCGAGGCTGTTCGCTTGGTGAGTACCGGGAAGGGCGCTACGACGTGCGGCTATTTTTTCCCCGGCGACCGCCGGGTGCTGTACTCATCCACCCATGCTGCCGGGCCCAACTGTCCGCCGAAACCTAAACGAGATGGAGCCTATCGATGGGCACTCGATGATTATGATGTCTACGCTGCGAATCTGAGCGGACAAGACATGCAGCGGCTCACATCATCACCAGGATATGACGCAGAGGCGACGATCTCTCCCGACGGGAAAACCATTGTGTGGACTTCGGTGAAGGATGGAGATCTTGACCTCTATACGATGAGTCTGGACGGGACAAACGTTCGCCGCCTGACGGACGATGTTGGCTACGATGGCGGGGCATTCTTTTCACCAGACAGCAAGCGAATCGTCTATCGGGCGGCCCATCCAACTGATCCGTCCGAAGTGGCCAAATATAAGGAGTTGTTGGCTCAACGGTTGATCGAGCCAGGTCAGCTTGAAATTTTTGTCATGAATGCCGATGGGTCTGGGAAGAAACAGGTCACCACGACCGACGCGTCAAATTTTTCTCCGTATTTTCATCCTGACGGCAAACGTATTATCTTTTCCTCCAATATCGAAACGAGAGGGGAAGGGGGACGTCCCAGTTTCCATCTGTATCTGGTGGGTGACGACGGAACTGGGTTGGAACGTCTCACCACTGAAGGGCACTTTAATAGTTTCCCCATGTTTTCCCCTGACGGCAAACGCCTCGTCTGGGTCTCGGATCGACATGCCAAGGAACCCGGAGAATTCAACGTGTTCTTGGCCGATTGGGTGCCGTAAGGCACGGTGATCGGTGATCAGTTCCGGACATCCAGGGAACCTTGTTACAGATGGTGGCTTAATGAGAGCCCCGTCTCAGTCATCGCGGAACACAATCTCCTCGATCGCGGCAGTCAGTAGTTCCTGTATCGCGTTGGCCATCAGCTTTCTCGGTGTGGCCCAGTTTGATCTGCCAATCACCAAGTATGTTCGATCGGTGACGATTCATCTCCCCTGGGACCAACTCACCGTTCCGTGGATGGCGTTCACCAGCGATATGGGGGACTGGATCGGCCAAGGATGGCGGCTGACAGCCGTCAGCCTCCTTCTGCTCGTCGGCGCGTGGGCCTTTGAAAAGCCGACAGTCAAGATCGTGGCCATCCAGTCGTTGATCGCTCACGGCATCGCCGCGCTGCTCGCCAATGGGCTGAAACACCTCATCGGCAGGCCTCGACCGAAGTTCGTCCATGCGGGAGACTGGCAGATGACCCTTTCCTGGGCATCGGGACTGGACTCCTTTCCGTCGGGACATAGCACGGCGAGTTTTGCCGTCGCGACGGTGCTGGCTAGACGGTTTCCCCTCGTCGGACCGCTCTGTATCGTGATCGCACTGTTCGTCGCCCTCAGTCGTATCCTCCGAGGATCGCATTTTCCGACCGATGTCCTTGGAGGGATGGTGATCGGCATCCTCTGCGGCTTCATCGCGACGGCTCCATTAAGACAATGGCGCGCGTCAATACAGGATGGACTACGATATGCGGCGATGGGTACTTCGGCGGTATTTGCCTTGCTTTGGGTTCTTTCCCATCGAATGGAGGAGGGAATGCTAGGCATCCTGTTCTTGGCGCTCGGGGTTGGTGCGGTGGCGGCTGGCGTATGGATTAGACGAAGTCATTGGATTCGTGGGGGAGGATCAGGAGTGAGCAGGTGCTCGAATACCTCAGTGTTACTGATCATCTACGGGCTGGCGGCCCTGACGACCTCACCTCTTGTCCTCTCGTCGGTCGGATTCGCCTGCATGGCGTGCTGGCTCGACGCGATAGGTCTGAACGACGACCACGCTGAGGAATCGCTTGGCTGGTCTATGATGCGGGAAAGTGCCTTGCTTGGGGGGGTGGCTCTCGCCATTCTGATTCTTGTTGATGCGCGAGGGGTCCTGCCCTTTCAGTGACCGGTATTGCGCAGGGGATGTGTGCTGGCTCCGTTCAATCTTCCCTTCCAGGCATCCTGCCGATGGTACTCGCCATCAGAAGAAGATATGAAAAGCCGAGTCGAGAGTAGGTCAGTGTCCAAGAGTTTTGGGCGCTGAAGGAGTGCCAACGCTTGCACCCTGAGGCATGGTGATCATCGGTTGATTGCCTAACAAGACGTAGCCGTACCGCTTAAGAATCAGCTGAAAACCAGCTGCTTCTTCCGGCAAGGCATCCTGAACATATTCCGGGAGGAGGATCATCGTCCGACCATCTTTGCGCAGCGCCGTTCGCAGCCGGTCGATTTCGTTGGCTGGGATAAAGGTCACGGTTTGCCTCGCGTAGAAGGCGATGGATGGTCTGGTCGAACCGAACGCAATCAGCTGGTCGGTCGGATTCAGGTTCAACCCGGCTGCGTAAGCCAATTCCTGCGGTGGCGCAATTGCGTAGCGATTGAGTCCGGGAACGACCATCAGGATGGCGATAAGAAATACACTCGCCAGCGTGCCTCCGGCTACTCCAAAGGCCATGCTCCGCCTGCTGTCGTTCAAGCCAAAATATCCGATCAGCCCCATAGCGACCGCGATGATTGTTGCGCCAACGTAAGGCCCGATACCCAGATCAAATTGAGTGGCCAGCGGGAACTCTTTGACCATCTTTCCTGAGAATTTGATGAACAAAGAAGGTGCACACGCAAACCCAATCGCCAAGAGATAGCCAATTCCCATCATGAAATGGACCGACCCTCGCAGACCTCTTGTGGAAGAATCTTTTAACCCTTGGTCCCAAAATAAAGCAGCCAGGATGGCGCATGCGGGAAACAGCGGGCCGATATAGTGAGGCAGTCGGGTGGAGGACAGGCTAAAGAAGATGAACACGCCCACGACCCAGAGCCCCGCAAACCAATCCAACTCCCTACCGGACCCTGGCGGTGTCTCTGAGTCGTGTGTGCGATTCCTCATCAGGCGCCATTCTCGCCAGCTCTGATAGGCTCGATAGAGCCCTGCCGGTAGGAATGCGCTCCACGGATAAAAGCCCAGCAGCAGGACCGGAAAATAGAACCACCAGCCCACTCCGTGGCCTTCCATCGGAGCGAGGAATCGCCCAACTGTGTGGACTTTCGCTTGAGTGGAATAGGCATCTCCATGGAGAAGGAACATAGCAGCATACCAGGGAGCGGCGAGGAGAAGGAACAGCAACGTGCCGACGATAGGCGCGCCTCTCTGCCAAAAGATCAGCCATTGCCGGGTGGCAGCGAGATACAAGAGACCAGTAATCAGCGGCACGGCGAATCCCACCGGTCCTTTGGTTAAAGTCGCGATGGCCATGCCGGCATAAAAGGCCCAGATCCAATGGCGTCCTCGGCCCGGTTCATGAAGGCCGAGCCAAAATCCGTAGAGCGACAAGGTGGTGGAGAAGATTAGGACGCTATCGGTAATCGCCATGCGCCCAAGCGCCAGCACCTCAATGTTCAACAGCAACATCAAGGCGCCAAACAGGCCGACGGTTGGGCCACGCAGCCGAGTGAGAAACAGATAGTGCATCATGATCAACCCCACCCCAAACAAGGCTGAGGGTGCCCGTGCCGCAAACTCGCTCACGCCGAAGATGTGGTACGAGATCGTCATCAGCCAATACACGAACACCGGCTTGGCGACGCGTAGTTCCCCATTGAAGGTCGGGGTGACGAAGTCTCCGGAGGCGAACATTTCCCGCCCGGCTTCGGCATTACGGCCTTCGTCGCGATCCGTCAGGCCCATACTGCCGAGACCAGTGAAAAAAAGCAGACCGGATAGGAGCAGCAGAAGAAGCAGTTGTATCGGCTGAGGAGAGGTGCGTTCCATGGTCGGATGTGGCCGTTACCCGTGGGTCGTGAAAGGCGCCGAACGGTGGTGTGTGTTGCTGCCGCTCATGCCTGTGGCCGAGGCTCGCTCTTGGTTTGATCCGTGCGATGAATGAGGACCAGATTGCGCACATAGACGACCGACCCGAGTGCTTGCCCTGAGATAAACACAGGGTCCATGCGGTAGATCGCATAGGTCAGCGTAATCAGCCCTCCGATGAGGCTCATATACCAAAAGGAAATAGGGACGCGGCTTTCGGCAGTCCGCTCGGAGGCAATCCATTGCACCAACCAACGACCAAAAAACAGTCCTTGGCCGAGAAAACCGATGCCGAGCCAGATGGTTTCAGTAGTCATTGGGATAGTCAGAAGGAGGTCAACATTCGCATATCAGCATCGTGGAGGGATCTGTCTTGAGGTTGGTTGTGCATGTCAGTTATCACGGAATTTGTAGCGCAACACACGATGCTGCATCCACCGAACCGCGATCAGATCATAGAGCGACTTAAACAGGCGGTTCCCCATCCCGTACTTGGAGACCCCATGAATGCGTGGATAATGCCGAACCGGCACCTCCGTCACTGTAAAGCCATGCATCAATGCGAGCGCCGGAAAGAATCGGTGCATTCCCTCAAAGAGACGAATCCGCTCCAGCACGGGCCGTCGAAAAACCTTGAGCGGGCATCCCGTATCATGGACACCGTCATGAGTGAATAAATTGCGCACAGGGTTCGCAATTCGGGAGGAGATCATCTTCACGAAGCCGTCCTGTCGTTGTTGCCTCCATCCACAGACCACGTCATGAGAGGCGGTATAGGGAATCAGCTTCAAGATATCTTCGCTGTCTTGCTGAAGATCGCCGTCGATCTGGATGATGATCTCCCCGGAAGATTGTCGAAATCCAGCCTCAAGCGCGCAGGTCTTTCCGTAATTTCGGTCAAAGTGGAATACTCGAACCTGAGCATGCTCACGAGCCAATCGATCCAGCTCATCGCTGCTTCCATCGCTGCTCCCATCGTCAACGAAGAGAATCTCGTACGGGCGTGAGCGTGATAGCTCGTGCGAATCCATGACTTTCAGCAGGTTTGCCATAAGCGGAGACAGGTTCTCTCGTTCATCCTTGATCGGGATGATGACAGAGGCCCAAGGATTGGAATTGAGGCTAGATGGCGTCGTCATGGTACGCAAAAATTCGAACTGCGGTCAGAGGTGGCGATAAAAACTGGCGCATTCTAACGGAAGGCGGGGAGAGGGTCAAACCCGTGTCGGAGGGGTAGGGCTGACCGTCAATCAGGCTATTGGCCGGACGCCACAATAGTGAAACGCATCGTGCCTATGAGGGTCATCTCGTTGACTTGCTCGCCGGTATGAATTTCAACCTTGTAGCGCCCAGGCTTCCAACCCTTCTGTGGGGGCGACAACGTGAGATACCCGCTTTCATCCTCCAGGGCAATGTGCATCGAGTCTTCGCTGACGATCGTCCCGGGTAAGCCACCGGCCACCTGTTCGGGCATGCATCGGCCGAACACTGTGAAGGCCTGATAATGTTGATGCAGTGAGAAGACAATGAAAATGGCAGCCACATCCTCACGAAATCGTTCAGTTGGTTTGATCGGCACGATTTCATGAGTTCGAAGGGGCCCCAGGCGCTCTTCAAAGTCTTCGGCCATGGCGATTGAGCGAAACATGCCACGCGGTGGAGCATCGAAATCATAGGCTTTGATGTCCTCTGTGCGGTTTTGAAACTCGGAGATCGGCACATTCTCGGTGAGTGGGATCTCTTCAGCAGGCGTTGCCTGACAACACAGCAGCGCCGCCACCATCACACCGCCGGTCAGATGAAATCCTCTGGTCATCATGTCTGTCTGCTACACCTGTCGAGGGGACCCTGTCAAGAAATCGGCGAGCAAGGAGCCCATTGCGGCATTTTCCAGGCATCTGTTAGGATTTCGGCCACTGAACGGACAATTCATCGAACATTCTCACTGGTGACGGAACGACATGTTGCAAGATGCTGACGCCCTTCCGCAGTTGATCGGGGAATATAAGCCGCTCGATCAGTGGCAGATCCATCTCAACCAACTCTTCTATGGACTGCGAGGGGACAAGCTCCGATCGTACTACCAGACGTTCGCCTCCGCAGATTTCCGGCTTGCCCATGCGCTGGCGGCTGATTATTTTGAGCGCGTGACAAAGCGTGAGAAGACAGCAGGCCGTCAATCTTCCAACCCCGTACCCCGTACCCCTCACGCCTCTCCTCTTACCGTTCTAGAGCTGGGGCCTGGCAACGGCAACCTGGCAGCCTGCTTCCTCAGTCATCTCAAGACCCTCGATAAAGAACGTACGGTGTATCCACGAGTACGGTATGTCATGGTCGATTGGGAGAAATCGGTGTTGGACGGGGCTCTCGCTCATCCAGACCTGGCAGTGCATCGGGACCGTGTGGACCTTCTTTGCGGGTCGATACATCACATAACAGGTGTGGCCGATGGGACCGTCGACCGGATCATGTGCAACGAGCTGTGGAACGATCTGCCGACGAAATTGTTGGCGAAACATGGCGGCGAGGTCGAGGAAGAGTATCTCCGTCCCAATCTGAGCGAGTTGCTCCATGCCAAGATTCAAGATTGGTCGTCGTTCGTCCGGGCTTTTCAGGAGAAGAATCTGGATGAGCTCAAGACGTTTCCACCCTTTCTCGATGAGCTGGTTTGGGAAAAAGAGTATCGTAAGGTCGAATGGAAAGACTTGCCTTACCGGAAAACCATCGTCGACTTCCTCCAGGCCATCGACCAAGAAGTCTTGGTGCCAGTCAACGTTGGGGCCTTCGCGACGCTAAAAGAGGCGAAGCGGCTTCTGGCTCCGGACGCGGTCGGCTTCAGCGCCTTCGATGCCGGGACCGCCGACATGAACGTCTTGAACGATCCTGAAAAGCCCTGCTACGGCCAGTTCGGTGGGCAATACAGTTTCATGATCAACTTCGCGTTAGTCGACGCTGTGGCCAAACATCTGGGGCTGAAGCAGATGACCTTTGAGCCCCAGCGGGAATTCGTCGGGCGGTCGTTGACTACGAATGTGATTACCCTCATGGATCTGCTGGCGACGCATCCCTCTGCTGGGCCTACACTGCAAGCTTGGGAACAAGACAGACTTGTGCTGAAGACCATCAGGGCGTTGAACGAAATATTTGAGAGTCCCTATCATCGTCGCCTCGAATTTCCGTTAGGCGCCAATATGCCGCCGGACGAGCGAGAGACCTTGGGCGCGATCGTGCGCGCCCTCAAAGACAACGGCATTCCCGACACCGTGGCCTACGTAACCGAAGAGGAACTCACCCGCGCACAAAAAGATTTGGAAGAGATCGGCTACGATGTAGATGCCATTCAGATGGCCATGACAGCGCCTCCTAGCCCTGTTGAGTACTGCCACTTCGCTTGTCGGTGATATGTAGGAGTGAGTGTGAGCGAGGTTGGGAAGGTAGCCTCCGCATCCGCCGCTCAAGGCTATGACTCACCCATCGAGTTCCCAGAAATTCAGGCTCACTCTCAACCGCAGTGCAAGGCCTCGGCCAACAGTGAGCACGCCCTACTGGGGGCCATTGAGTGTATGTTCTGCCCGGATACTGTTTCATCATCCTGCGAGAAGGAGTAGAATTGTCTCGCTGAACGTTGCCGCAGTATGATGCGGAGAAAAGTCGGTGTCGCGCCTTCTGGTGCCACCAGCATGGTCTCTGAAATTCCAGAATGACCGGGGGAGAGGGCTATGAGTTCGTTTGGGACAAGCATTGCCGGGCTAGTGGGTGGAGTGGTGCTTCTGATGGGTCTGTTTGCATTGTTCCAAAGGGAATGGAGAGCAGCGTGTGTGTGGTTTCTTTCGGGCCTGGCGCTGATTGCTCTGTTGACGTTTCTTGACAAACCGGGATCTCATCCATCAGAACCCGTTGAAACTCGCCAGACGCGTGGGTAACCGCGACTGAGCTCCGTGAAGTGGTCCGCTCCCAGTTGTGACTGCCCCGGGTACACCCTACCCATCAAATACCGCAGGGTAAAGGTCACGCCCCTAAATAGAGTAATGGCTAAAGCCGTTCCCAGTATGGCTTCGTGCGTATCTTTATCGGCGTCAACGCCGCCGGCCACCGTAGCCAGGCTCCCATGTGCAAGACTCCTGCGACAAGAATTGCTGAGGGTGCAGCCAGCCCTTCTTTCACGCGCTGGCTAAACGGCGCTGAAGTTATGCACTGGGAAGTTGAATCTGCGAGAAGATAGCGGCCTCGTCGGGAGATCATTGAGAGCGACAGGATCCTGAACTGCGTTTCAAAAAGCCACGTCCACTTCGGACGAGACTCTGAGGGGAAAGCGAAGCGTTTGCAGAGGTGTCTATCGCTCCTTGAGTCGGCCGAGCGTGCTCTCCACCGACCGCTCGAGTTTGTCCGCCGCTCCACTCAAGGCGAGCTCAACCGTCGCGGCCTGATGGGTCACGGCGATGGGCTGGTGACCGGCCAGTCTGGCTTCCAGGACGCAACGGATATCGTCACCTTTTGTTTTGTGACTGTTGGTATCGCTGAGATGCGCTTCGACCCGTGTAATCCGATCACGAAATCGACCGACTGCTCCTTCCAGGCTGGTCTCAACAAGAGCGACGATCTCCTCACGTCCATGGATATGGTTATCCGTATTGACCTGAATCTGCATCCGACTTCCTCCCTCACATGAACTGTTTTAAGCATGGACCCTACTCGCCAGCGGCAAAAAAAGTCAATCGAGGCACGGCTACGGATGAAGTCTTATTATCTGCAGGGTAGATGATCAGAAGGAGAGAGGGGAATTGAGAAGGCTACAGATGCGGAGTCACCGGTGAGCATGCGGGGGTACATCCAGAAACTTGACTTTGGTATGGCAAGACAATAGGATTCACAAAAATTGTTCCAAAAGGAAAACTAGGGTTCCGGCTTTCTTTCTTCGAGGAAGGAGCGTCTGGTCCAAGAGTTTTCGGCCTCCCATAACGAGGCTCCACGGAGGGATAAAAACCCGGGAGATCATGTACTGAGGTGCATGGCCTTTTGGGAATTTAAACTTCCAGCAGGAGGCTTCGTTATGCAGCTCCGTTTCTGCCCTCATCGATCCTTGCCAAAACAGTCAGACCTGCTGTCGAGTCAGAGAGGTCTGCCATGGTAAGTCAAGAAAGTCCGGATACGGTTTTTCCTACTCCCGCTACGAATACTCCTGAGACACTCCACCGCAGCCTCAGTCTCTGGAACAGCCTGACCATCGGCTTCGCAACGGTTTCGCCGGTTGCCGGGCTCTACGCCATTATTGGTGTGCAGACAGTCGTCACAGGTGGCGGGTGGTTTCCGGCACTGGCGTTCTGTTTGGTGATGCAGTTGTTGGTCGCGACCGTGTATGCGGAGTTGTCCTCGCAGATTCCGATCGCAGGAGGCGCGTACAAATGGGCCAGGCAGCTGGGAGGCGCAACCACCGGCACATACGCCGGGGCCATCTATGTCAGCTCCACGATCGCAATGCTTACCACGACCGCCTACACCGGCGGGATCTGGATGGCTATTTTTTTTGGATCCGCGAGTGGGGCAGGAGTCACCCTTGTGATCTGGGGCGTGGTGTTTTTGCTGGTTTGCACCGTCCTCAACCTCGTCCACGTCTCGGTCTTTAAGTATCTAATTTCCCTAGGAGTCTATGCAGAAATCGTCGGCTCGTTCGGTGTTGCGCTGTTGCTGTTCTTCTTTTTTCGGCAGCATGAGTTCGCTGAACTGTTCGCTCATATGGGGACAGGAACCGCACCCAGCCAGACCGCCGCGTTTTTAGCGGCGCTTGCCATTTCCGGGTGGGCATTCATCGGCTTCGATGCCTGCTCGACCATCGCCGAAGAAACGCAGGAGCCCAAACGGATGGTTCCCCGCGCGATCTTTTTATCCCTCTGCATGGTGGGTGGTGTAGTGCTCTTCAACTCTGCCGCCCTGACTCTGAGCTTCAACCGTGAGACCTTACAGCAAACGAGTGCGGTGTCCGATCCTGTCACCCCGGTGATCGTCGCCAACTTTGGTGCCTGGGCGGAAACTCCTTTTCTGGCCATTGTCATGATCGCATTTCTGGCTTGCGGGTCATCCATGGTCCAGTACACCTCTCGTATCGTGTTTTCCATGGCTCGCGAAGGCAGTATGCCGGCCTTCCTCAGTCGGGTGACTGCTGCCGGTGCGCCGAGGAATGCTGTGATGTTCACGGTGCTGCTGGCCACGCTCGGATTGCTATTCGGGCTCAACGATGAAGCGGTCGCCACAGTCTTGGCATTCGGCACGGGCGGGTTGTACGCCATGTTTGCGATGACTACGGGCGTTGGACTCTACACCCGTCTCACCGGGCGCTGGGATCCTTCGTTAGGTCAACTGAAACTGGGCTCGTGGGGATTACTGATCAATACGGCGGCGTTTCTCTGGTCACTCTTTGAATTCATCAACATCGCCTGGCCGCGCCCCTATGCCGTGTCGCCCGATGCTCCCTGGTGGCAACTCTGGGCTGTCCCGCTGGTTCTCGGAAGTATCCTCGGTGTGACCACGCTGTATCTCCTGGTCGGGAGATCGACAAGGAGCGACGCCCTGCGGAGTCCGCGGGAGTCGACACCAACTGAAGAATGAAAGTTTGGCCGTTCGCCATACTCGTGTTGCAAGAAGTGTTTCAGCGAGAGTCAGAATCCATTCATCCGGTAGAAAGGAGCACTCATGGCAAAGAAGAGAACATACCAAGGCAAGGTTCCTCTACACGACAAATACGGGCCAGAGGCGAAGTTCGCCGTGGAAGCGGAGGCGCTGCTGCCGACGACGAAATATGAAGAAGAAGTGGCCCGAGGTCTTGAATTGGGACTGCCTGGGGCTGATTCCATCAAAGATCGCCGCATTCCCACCTTTAGTCGTGGAGAGCTCCCGCACTTCGCGGGCATCAATACCTTCACCAAAGCGCCGTATGTCGAAGACGTTCGCAAGTGCGGGGAATACGACGTTGCCATTCTCGGAGCGCCGTTCGACGGGGGGACCACCTATCGGGCCGGAACTCGATTCGGTCCCCAAGGCATTCGCAAGATCTCCGCGTTGTACGGCACCTATAGCTTCGAGCTTGGCGTGGATCTCAGAGAGTCGATCTCCATGTGCGATCTCGGTGACGTGTTCACCATCCCCGGCAACATCGAGAAGACCTTCGACCAAGTCAGCAAAGGGGTCGGCCATGTCTATGCGAGCGGGGCCTTTCCCGTGGTATTGGGTGGGGACCATTCGCTTGGCTTTGCCACCGTGCGGGGCGTGGCTCAGAATATGAACGGCAAGAAGCTCGGGATCCTTCACTTCGATCGGCATGTCGACACGCAGGAGACCGATCTCGACGAACGCATGCACACCACGCCCTGGTTTCATGCGACGAATATTCCCAACGTGCCGGCCAAGAATCTTGTGCAGATCGGCATCGGCGGCTGGCAAGCGCCCAGACCCGGCGTGAAGTCAGGCCGTGAACGTCAAACCACCATTATGACCGTGACCGACTGCGTGGAAATGGGCATCGAGAATGCGGCGAAGCAGGCCCTCGAGGTGGCGTTTGATGGGGTGGATGCGGTGTGGTTGAGCTTCGACGTGGATTGCTTGGATGCCGCATTCGTGCCGGGAACAGGGTGGCCCGAGCCCGGTGGGTTTCTGCCGCGTGAAGTGTTGAAGTTTCTCCAGATCATTGCCGACACAAAACCGCTGGCGGGGATGGAAATCGTCGAATGTTCACCGCCCTACGACGCGGCGGAGATCACGAGCCTCATGGCTACCAGAGTCATCTGCGATGTCCTGGCCTGCCAGGTGCGATCTGGAAACCTAGCCAACCGGAAGAAACGCTAAGACGTGGTGACGTAGGTATGACAAAGGAGTGAATTGACGGGCTGGCATCCGTGCAAGCCTGTCAGCTGCTTGTGCGTTCGGGAGGGGAACACACAAGGAACCACCGTGTTGAGAGTATTCCAGCTTCCTCAGCCGTGGCATCAGTCACGATGAACTGTAGAGAAGTGTGACGCCTTGGATGGTCACAATAGTTTTCTGAAACGCTCCTCGTTTGACTCACGAAGAATCCGTTTATATACTTAAGATCCTCAACCGGAGACGATCGAGATGAAAATAGCCATAGGCTTGCTTGTCCTAGTGGTCCTCCTTGTAGGAGTTGCCCTCTCCCTTCCCTTCTTGATCGACCTCAATAAATATCAAGATCAATACAAACCGCTCATCGAGGACGCTCTCAATCGTAAGGTCCAGCTGCAAGACATTCGCTTGACGATCTGGCCGAGGATCGGCGCGCGGGTGGCGGGTTTCTCAGTGCTGGATGATCCGGCCTTTGGGACCGGTCCCGTTGCATCTCTATCGTCGTTGGAAGTGGGGGTGCAGTTGATGCCGTTGCTGAGCAGCAAGGTCGAAGTGGAGGAAATCACGCTTCGCCAACCGGTGATTACGGTGATCAAGAACCAGAAGGGAGTGCTGAACATTTCAACGATCGGCCGCAAAGGTGTGTCGGTGCCGGAGAAACCTTCGCGCGCCCCAATTCCTTCAACAGAGGGGCCGCTCAAGATTCTGGCGCTGCTGGCCGTGGACCGTGTGTCGATCGAGGGTGGGAAATTGACCTACCGTGACCTATCTGCCGGCAAGCCGACGGAATACGTATTACAAGATTTGGAGGTGCTCCTGCAATCAGTGCGGCTTGGGCAGACGCCACGTGTGCATGTCGGTTCACTGGTGCAACCATTCAATCTGCCGGTGAAACTCGACGGCACCTTTGGTCCACTGCGAGAGACGATGGACATTGATGCGATCAATTTCCAGCTAGGCCTGGGAAAGACGGACTTTGCCATTACAGGAAAGGCCGCCGGGAATGATGCCATAATCAATATCAGCTCGCCGGTGATCAATACCGCGAACTTACCGGTTGCGCTTCCGCTGAAGACACCGGTTGAGATCAAGGATCTCCAGATTGCGGCGGAAGTCATGGGGCAAGAGGCCAAGCTGAAATCCCTGGCGTTCCGTCTGTTCGACGGCGAGGTGAAGGGGCAAGGCAAACTGATCGCCGGATCAGACATGCCTCCATTCAAGGGAGCTGTGACGATTCAAGGATTACAGCTTGGCCCGGCGCTCAATGCGGTCGCTGAGACGCCGATCTCGATCAGCGGCACAGCGGGCGCCGATCTTTCTCTGCAAGGCAAGGGGTTCTCTATGCCGGACCTGACAAAGGCATTGGAGGGAACCGGTCACTTGGCGGTGAAAGATGGGAAGATTGAAGGGGTGAATATTCTCCAGGAAGTGGTCTCGGCCCTCAAGGTGGCGGGCATTTCCCTCGGCGATGCGAAGGCCACGGCCTTTTCGACGATCGAGACGGATCTCGCCATTAAGCAAGGGGTGATCAATGTGCAGCGGATCTTGATGGATAGCCATGATTTTCAGGCGACTGGCGGAGGCACGATTGGGTTTGATCAGCGACTGAATCTTGCCGTGAATCTCAACCTTTCCCAAGATGTGAGCCAAAAGATTGCGGCGGCCTCGCCCGTCGTCAAAATCGCTTTGAAAGACGGCCGATTGAGTCTTCCACTCACGATTACCGGAACGGCTCAAGCTCCATCGTATGGAGTTGATGTTAAGGGTCTCAGCGGGAAAGTGCAGGAGCAGGTCAAGAAGAAGGTCGAAGAAGCCGTCGGCGGGCTGCTCAAAGGGACGACAAAGCCCGAGGACCTCCAGAAAGAGGGGAAAGAGCTGCTCAAAGGATTGTTCGGTCGATAAGGAAATCTCTCCATGAATATTCTGGATACGCTCACTCAATATGCCGTGCAGTACGGGTTGCAGGCTGCGGTCGCGCTCGGCATCTTCATTGGCGGAATGATGGCGTCTCGTGGGGCTGCCAATTTTGCACAACAGGCGCTCGAAAAACAGACCCTTGAGCCACCGGTGCGCCTGCTTCTGGTGCGTATCGTGAAAATCATCGTCATACTGTTTACGGCGATGATCGCGCTCCAAGCACTGGGCGTGCCCATTGCTCCGCTGCTCGCCGGCGTGGGAGTCGCCGGTGTGGGTATTGGGTTGGCCTTACAGGGAGTGTTGAGCAACGTGATGGCTGGGTTGTCCATTATCTTCAGCAAACCCTACAAGGTCGGCGAACATATCTCGCTGCTCGGAGTCCACGGGGATGTCGTGGTCATCGACATCTTCACGACGACACTGATGCACGCGGACCGATCTCGCGTTATCATTCCCAACAGAAAAATCGTTGGGGAGATTCTGCACAACTTTGAAACAATCCGTCAGATGCATTTGACCGTTCCCGTGTCACCGAACGCGAATCTTGATGAGGCCCTTACTCAAGTTCGGGATGTCCTCAATCGGCATCCATCGGTCCTGAAAGACCCTGTTCCTTCAGTGGGAGTATCATCCCTCGGGGAGTCGTCACTGACCGTGGCTATTGCCGCCGAGCCTTGGACAGCCGTGGCGGATTACAGCTCGACACAGAGCGAGTTGAATAAATTGATTCTTCAACGATTTCAAGAACGTGAGATTGCGCTACCCTCCGCAAGTCTTACCGTCCATGTGGTGAACAACTAAAAACCGCTGGTTCCCACAACGGCACTCCGCTTCTCGGGCGTTCTACAGGCACGACACATTCAGTCTTGTTGATGGCGCTTCCCAGTGCTAGGATACCACCTCTGTTGTTCGCGATTGTGATGAACGGAGAGGGAAGCGAACTATTTGCTGACGTCGAATCGAACGGCGGTCGATCTAGAGCGATGAGGAGCATGTCGTTACCGGGCTTGTTACCTCGTGACCCCGACAGGAGGTGAGGCGATGACTACATCACGTTCCGCAGATCAGCCCCTGATCGCTCGTGAAGACCCAACGACAGACCCTGACCGAGTCGGTGGGCTACCACACCCTGACGATCGATCCGCAAGCGGGAACCTCGACAAGATTCGCGATATTCTTTTCGGCGCACAAGCCCGAGAACATGACCGTCGGTTTGCACAACTCGAACAACATTTAATCCGTGAAGCCTCTGATCTCCGCAACGATCTCAAACGACGTTTTGAGAGCCTTGAGCTCTACATCAAGAAAGAAGTTGAGGCGCTTACAAGCCGGTTGACCAAGGAGCAGGAAGTCCGAGGGGAATCCGTCACGAACCTGACACAGGACCTCACCCAACTGGCCACAACCCTTGAGGATAAAGCACGTCTGCTCGATATGCAGGCGACCCAAGTACAAGCACATGTTCTCCAGCAGCTGACAGAACGGACGAGCGAGCTGGCGACCGACGTTCGTGCTCGACATGCCGAGGCGACGTCGGCACTCAATCAGGCCGTCCATGATCTCCGTGCAGAAAAGACGGATCGTGCGACGCTCGCAGCCATTTTATTGGAGGCATCTCAACGGCTATCCAGTGATGAGGCGGTCTCCGGTCGCGGGTGAGCCTAACAACAGCGGGCTGTGCGGCAGTCTCTTTGTGATCTATCAAGTCCATGACGAGTGTGTTACCCCATGTCTACCGATCCACACAGGCCTCATCGCGATTCTCCATCTTCTGAAGGACGTACGTCTTTAGACGAAGACTGGACCCAGCTGCGCACTCTTTTACTCTCTCCGGAGCAGACGCAACTCGACGAACTTCGGGATCGGCTCGACAATCGGGCGGTTCAGCCTCGTGATGTCAGCCGGGTACTTCCTGAGGCATTTGCCGTTCGTGGGGAGAGAGATCCACAGTTATCGACGGTTCTGACTCCCTACGTCGAGAACGGTTTTGTCGCGACCATACGGAAGTCGCCACGGGCGATCGTCGATGCGATCGCCCCAATCATGGGGCCAGCCATTCGGCAGGCCATCGCGCGTGCCTTGCAAGGCATGACCCAGTCCTTTAACCACTCGTTGGATGAAAGCCTGTCCGTCCGAGGCCTTCGCTGGCGATTGGAAGCCTGGCGGACAGGGCGCCCGTTCGCGGAGGTCGTACTTCTCCATACGCTCCGCTATCGCGTGGAACAAGTGTTTCTTATCCATCGGGAGACAGGCCTTCTCCTGCATCACGTGGCAGCCGAGGGGGCTGTGGTCCAGGATCAGCAGGTCTTGTCCGGCATGCTGACGGCAATTCAGAGCTATGTGCGGGATTCGTTTGGCGCTTCACCGGACCAGACGCTCGACCATTTTCGAGTAGGTGAATGGACTGTGTGGATTGAACAGGGGTCCCACGCCTACTTGGCCGGTGTCGTTCGGGGTGCTCCCCCTGAAACCCTCAGGGAGGATTTCCAAGCCGCGCTGGATGATATTCATGCGCAGCAACCCGATGCCTTGACCCATTTTGATGGAGACGCGGCGCCGTTTAAGACGACACAGACCTACCTGGAAAGCTGTTTGCACGCCCATTATGAACCACCACCGCGACCCAGTGTCTTGAAGCTATGGATTCTGGGCGGGGCGATTATCCTCCTGCTCTCGTGGTGGGGTGTCATGGCCTACCAAACCCATGCTCGGTGGTCCAATCTGCTGGCTGAGCTGGGGACAGAGCCGGGCATGGTTGTCACCGTAGCAAAATCGACGTTGACAGGCTATCACCTCGAGGGGTTGCGAGACCCCTTGGCTAAAGATCCTTCGGCGGTGGTGATCGAGGCTGGCCTTGAGCCATCGAGCGTCAAGGCTGTCTGGTCCCCCTATTATTCGCTGGACCCTCAACTCGTTAAGACGAGGGCTCAATCGATGCTGCAACCTCCGAGATCTGTCAAGCTAGACCTGGAGGGTGATACGCTAGTGGCGACCGGTTCAGCTCCAATCGACTGGGCCAGAGAGACGAAACGTCTGGCACCACTGATTCCGGGAATCGCCCATTACCGAGATGAAGGTCTTGTCACGGCACCCATTCCAGATCTCCTCGAACGGGTCAATCGAACCGTGGTGCACTTCCGCTCCGGGTCGTCAACTGTGGAGCCGTCGGAACGGGCAGTATTGGGTGCTGTCTCGGCTGCGTTACGAGAGTTGGATCAAGCGGCATCTCAATCAGGCCAGCGAGTGAGGCTCGAAGTACTGGGGTCGACCGACGACACTGGTTCTGTAACACGCAATATTCAGCTGAGCAAGGAACGAGCCCATGTTGTGCTCGTGGCCCTCGGAGGCGAGCAACTTGGTGAGGCCACGACTGTCATTGCAAGCATTGTCCCATCTACCGACCAGCGGCGGCCAACGGGAGAAGCCAGCGACCAGCGGATCGTCATCCTGAGGGCCTCTCTCGCGGCTGCGAACCGGGGGAATGAGGCGGCCCGTCCATGATGCAGAAGAAAGTCTGCATGTTGGGCGGATTCGCGGTCGGGAAGACCAGCCTCGTGCGCCGATTTGTGAGCAATGTGTTTTCTGATCACTATCACACGACGATCGGGGTGACCGTGGAGAAGAAGAGTGTCAAGGTCGACGACCGGGACGTGATGCTGGTGCTGTGGGACATCTATGGAGAAGACGAGTTTCAACGGGTGCGTGAGTCGTATCTTCGCGGCTCAGCAGGCTATATCCTGGTCATGGACGGCACCAGAAAAGCCACATTGGACACGGCGCTCGCTCTGCAACAGACGGCCGCCAGAACGATCGGAGCAGTTCCGTTTGTCTCGATCATCAACAAGGCGGATGTTCGATCTGAGTGGGAGATCGATGAGCGCGTGATCGAGCAGCTCCGTGAGCGAGGCTGGCCCGTCCTGTTCGGCAGTGCCAAGCTTGGACAGGGAGTCGAAGAGTTATTTGCGCTACTGGCAACCCAAATGGTGAGTGCCCCTTCGTTTCCTCGTGATTGATATGAACAGTCGGAATCCCGAGTTCACCCCGGTCGACGAATCCCTGTTCAATCGCGTTCTGTTGACACTCGATATAGCAGTGCTTGAGCGGAGCGAGGATGGAAGCGCCTTTCATCTTCGGGGGCTGCCGCCTAAATGGTGGCGTCTATGTTTCGGTCTAGCAGAAGCCACAACGTTGGATTCAAACCGATGCTCGCCGTTTTTGCGGGAATACCTCATGAACCCACATCCGGTGTGGGAAAACAAAACCGGCGAGATTGAGAGGTCCGGTCCTTGGACGGAATCCAAAGAACAGGGCGGTACGATGACACTAGAGGCAACTGCGCTGTCTGTCGGAAGCAAGAATCTGCTCCTCATCGAGCGTCTTGGTTCCCATTTCGAACACATGAGAGACATCGTCCAGCGGGCTCGAGAACGGATGCTTACCGAAGACATCACCACTAAGTCATATCGAAAAACTCAGACGCGTTTGATCGGTCAGCTCGAGGTGAGCGAGCGCACAAAGGACGACGCGCTGGCCCTGCTTCAGCATCTTGGGATCACCGCGCTGGTCTTGGACGAACGAGGGCATGTCACATTTGTGAGTGATCGTGCTCTTGAGATGCTTGGACTCGGGTCCAACGATGTTGTGGGTCAGAAGTTGGAACGAGTACTTCCCTTCCAGGAGCAAGATCGCCAGTTGGTTCAGCACCTGCTCGATGGCTCTTCACGCACAGGGTCGGGTGGCCCATTTCGTCTTGATAGAGCTCGTCCTCAGTGGGTGGAGGTGGAAATTCATCGAGACCCACTTCATCCAGATCGGCGCATCATGGTCTTACATGACCGCACAGAGATCCACGCACTCCGCCAGGCGCTCAACGAACAAGCGTCGTTTCACGATCTGGTGGGGAAGAGTCCCGCCATGCTTCGAGTCTATCAACTTGTGCGAGACGTGGCGCAGGTCGATACCACCGTGTTGATCGAAGGGGAAACGGGAACCGGAAAAGAGCTGATCGCGCGTGCCATTCATTCTTGCAGCGGCCGAAAACATAAGCCGTTCATCGCCGCTAACTGCGCCGGATTGACCGACTCGATTCTGACGAGCCAACTCTTCGGCCACAAGCGTGGATCCTTTACCGGGGCGGTGAATGATCAACAAGGGTTATTCGAAGCTGCGGAGGGAGGCACGTTGTTCCTCGATGAAATCGGAGATATCCCGCCGCCGGTCCAAACGGCTCTTTTGCGGGTTTTGCAGGAGAAGGAGATCACCCGGCTGGGAGAGGCCAGACCTCGAAAAGTCGATGTGCGTGTGGTGGCGGCCACCCACCATAACTTGAGCGAGGATGTGGTTCGTGGGTCCTTCCGAGCGGATTTGCTCTACCGCATTCGTATCGCCAGAGTCCAGCTTCCCCCTTTACGTGAACGCCGCGAGGACATCCCTCTCCTCGCCCATTCGTTCCTGAGCCAACTCTGTACCGCCACCGGAAAGACCGTTGATGACCTAAGTCCAGACACCCTCCGGCTCCTCATGAGCCACGCATGGCCGGGAAATGTGCGCGAACTGAAAAGCGCCATCGAATTCGCGGTGATCAGCTGCAAAGGCAGAGACATTCTTCCCACGGATCTCCCGCCGGAAATAGCGGCCATGCCGGTTGCCCCTAGCCCCTCCACGTGGATTCCGTTGTCGGGTCAGGATGAGAAATCCAAACTGCTTGCCGCTCTCTCCGATGCCAAAGGCAATCGGACCGAAGCGGCTAAACGGCTGGGAGTCAGCCGAGCCACGTTCTATCGCCGTCTGGTAGAGCTCAATATTCATCCCCGCTAGACGCATCTGCAGGAACGGCCTGTCTTCTACTCAGCAACGGGTCTCAGGGCGGTCAATGTCGGTCGTATCTAGCAGCTCTGCTCCGCACAGGTCACACAAATATATCCCTGGGCAATCGCGTGGAAGCAGCGCGCCTCTTAGGCATCAGCCGAACCACTCTCTGGCGTCGTCTCGTCGAACTTGATCTCGCTTCCGATCAATAGCCTGATTCCAAGCCTCCTCCCCTGATATCCATCTTGTCTCAGTCATTGTCTCATTTGAGACGTGTGAAACACGCGTGAGACGCGAAAGCGTTTCATGTCCTTGCGTATTCTCAAGGCGGGTTTTGAGCGACTCGCCGAACTGCCTCATATTGCAGCACAATCCTGTGTGATGGGTGTCAGGCACGGGTTTTGAGTTAGGAACTTCACGTGAGCGGCATTGAAGACAACTTGGTGAGTTAGAGGAAGGAGGCCATCATGACACTCCTATTCACAACAGCCAATACACGTATCCTCCTCCTTGTCGCCAATCTCTTCTTCGGCACCGTCGCGATTTCCGAAGCTGGGGATCTGACCCTGGGGCCCGCCATCAAGGTGATCGCGCCGAAAGAGAATATGGTTCAAATCGCACCGTTTGATATCGACATCCGCTTTGAGCAGCGAGGAGCAGCGGTGGTCGATCTCGCGAGCCTCAAGGTCTTCCTCATGAAGCTGTGGAACATCGACATCACCGACCGGGTGAAACCCTATGCATCGGGCGATGGCATTCATCTGACGCACGCAGACTTTCCCAAAGGCCAACACACCATCAAGATCGCCATTGCCGATCACGAAGGACATGAGAGTTCACGGACAATGATCGTGATGGTTCAATAGTCGTCCACGGAGGAGCTGCTCGATGCGTTGTAAACGATGCCACGGCCTGATTGTGATGGAGCGTTGCGCAGATGCGGAGCTCAGTGCAGGTTTGACGGGAATGAGTGCGTTACGACGAAACGGGAGCGTGGATACTTGCACCATAAAATGACCCGCGCGAAGCGAATACATGAGTGCGGAAGAGGAAATTCATCATGCAAATACTCAAAACCACTATGCTTGTGACAAGCGTGGTCATGATGGCCGGCTGTTCCTCGTATGCCAACCGATCGACAATGGAGAACCTGGCGGCCCGTCTCGTGGCACTCGAACGCGAGCGTCACTGGCTGGCCAACAACCAGGAGCGGCTAATGGCGGAGCTGGAAGCCGCGAAGCGCCGGAATGTGGAACTTGAGCAGCAAGTGGATGGTCTCAGTCGGAACAGCCTCACCAAGGCCAAACAGGATCTCACGCAGGCACGGCGACCGTAAAGGGCGCGCGGCAGCCTCTTGGTCCGGCAATCTCAGCGCAGTGGAGGATCCACGGTATCACCGGCCGCGAGGCCATTTCAGGGAAGGAGCAGTCCGATGCGATCGATCACACGAGTCTTAGTAGGTCTATGTGCCCTGACAATACTTGCTGCGCCTGTCTTTGCAGAAGAGCCTGGTGTCTCTTCCGATTCGGGGGAGACCAGCGCCACTAGTGCGTCGGGCATGCCGACCGAGTCCACCGCCGACGCGGGCGGAGGCGGGGAGCTCCTCCCTCCGAATGCGAAAGCGGGGGAATGTTATGCCCGCGTGTATACGCCGCCGGTCTATAAGACCAAGCAGGAGCGGGTGGTCAAACGGGCCGAGTCAGGATCGGTGTCGATCATCCCCGCGAAGTTCGAGACCGTCCAAGAAACCGTACTGGTACGGGAAGCTGCCAGGCGGATCGAAGTCATTCCCGCCACCTACGAGTGGGAGAAGGAACAGGTTTTGGTGAAGCCGGCTTCGACGAGGCTCAAGGAAATCCCGGCCACCTATGAGACGGTGTCGGAGCAGATCCTGGAAAAACCTGGGTATACCTACTGGAAGAAAGGGACCGGGCCGAAGCAAAAGCTTAACAACGCGACGGGCGAAATCATGTGTCTCGTCGAAGTCCCCCCGGTGTATCGCACCGTGACCAAGCAAGTCGTGAAGACGCCGGCCGGCGTGCAAGAGATCGACGTGCCGGCCCAATATGCGACGGAGCGGAAACGCGTGATGAAGACCCCGCCGACGACTCGGGAGATTGAGGTTCCGGCGGAGCATAAGACGGTGAAAGTCACGAAGCTGGTCGAACCGGCCAAGGAAATTCGCCATCCCATTCCCGCCCAGTACCAGACGGTCGCCAAAACCGTGATGGTGGAGGAGGCCAAAATGGAGTGGCGCCCGATCCTCTGTGACACCAATATGACCAAGGGCAATGTGCAGAAGCTGCAAAAGGCGCTCAAGCGCGCCGGTTACAACCCCGGCAAGCTGGATGGGGTGCTCGGCAAGCAGACGCAAGTCGCCATCAAGAAATTCCAGGCCGCTCACCGTTTGCCGACGGATGCCCAAGTCAACCTGGAGACGGCGAAGGCTCTCCACATCAGTTACTGATCGTCTCCTGTCCCGAACTGAAACGAGCAAGACCATGAACACATCCAGCCAACGATCGACCACGGCTCAGCAAGAGCTGGAGTTCCACGTGCAAGCAACCATCGTGGATACAGCATGCAGGATCGAACGTGGGCATGAGGTGCTGACCCTTGTCGTGCCGGGGCGTGTGCTGTTCCTGGCGGAAGAGAATGAGCTCACCCCAATAGGTTTTCTGATGGCCCACCAACTGGGGACGTTGTTGATGATCGCGCCATTCAATGAAATTCGTGTTGTAGGGCCTATCGATTGGGCTGGCATGTCCGGGAGTTCACCGGGTGAATTCGCTCAAAAGCTGGTCTTATCCAAAGCCCAGGCAGCAGCCCTTGTTCGGCAATTGCAAGAGAATGGCGTGGAAGCCACGAAACTGTCCGCGGAGTGGTATGGCCATATTCGGCTGATCGTGACCTCAGAGCCCCACGTCAACGGTCAGGATAATCACCGCCTGGAGATTATCCTCGAAACATAGGGTGTAACAAATAGGAACCATTGGAGATGAACATGAAGAAGAGGTCCCGTACATCAATCATGATCGTCACGGCATTCTTGTCAGGATTTGGGTTGGGAGGGTTGTCCCTACACTATGCCTCTGCGCAGGGTATGTTTGGACTTTCAACATCGGTAAGCCAACTCGGCAGTACGTTGATGGAGATGCAAAAGAATGTCGACGATCTTCAGAAAAACATGGGGACGCTCAAGCAGGTCAAGGAACAACTGACCAGTCTGTCCCCACAAGGTGGAGGCCCTCCAGGAGGGGACCTCCTGAAAAAAGGTGGCGATTCATTGAAAGACATGACGCCGAAATTCTGAGGTGCGTGACGCGAACACTTGGGCGACAGAGTCATAGGTCACTGTGGGGAGGGAACCCATGAAGCAGATATCCAACAGTACCGCGAGTACGGGTGCAATCAGTTCCGAACCGCGTCTCGGCATGACCTGGGCTGTGACGGTAGGCATGGTGATGCTGCTGATCGGGACTCCCGTGGCGTCAGCTGAGCAGACCGCCACAGAATCAGTGAGAAGCACCATGGATGAGGTGATCCATATTCTCAACACCGAAGAGCTGAACCAGCCGGGCCGCTCGGTGGAACGACGTCAGAAGATTGAGCACGTCATCAGGCAGCGCGTCAGCTATGAAGATATGGCCAAACGGGCTCTGGGTGGGCCCTGGATAGAACTGACGGACATTGAACGGCAAGAATTTGTTGCCCTCTTTGTTCAGTTACTCCGAGACGCGTTTGCCGGTCGAATCGACAACTACGCCGACGAGCAGGTGCTTTACCTGTCTGAACAGCGGGAAGAGAACTGTGTCGAGGTGAGAACAAAGCTGTCGGGTCCTAAGGTGGACACCCTCCTGGATTTTCGCTTAGTCGACAAGATCGGCCATTGGTATGTGTACGATGTGGTCATCGACGGCGCGGGCATCGTGAGCAATTACCATGCACAGTTCGCCAGTATTATCCGCGACCATTCGTATGCAGCTTTAGTGAGCAAGATGAAAGCGAAGACCCTGGTGGTGAAAGCGTTTGAAACGACCACGGCTCCATAGTTCTGGAGTCAAAGGCAGCGAGTGGGCATGCTGGGACGATCTTCAGAAGAACCTGGGGACGATCACGCAAGTGAAGGATCAATTGACTAGCCTGAGGCCCCAAAGTGGGGGGACGCCGGGAGGGGACCTCATGCAAAATATAAGTGATTCGTTGAAAGACGTGAAGCCGAAGTTTTGTTAACCAGGTACAAGATTCGCTCACACGAAGGCCGACACATTTCGTAGGTGTTGATCCAGGCTGAGCTATGGAACCATTACGAAACGGGGATTGCTTTGACACCCGATAGTAGCATGAGTGGATCAGAAGATTGTTCGGGTTTGCACGCGGGGATCAAGGGCACCTTGGATCGGAGTATTGCTACAGGTGTGACGGGCGATTGCAGGGGATCACGGCACACACAGTCGTCCGCCTTGGCTAAGAAGGCTTCATGACTGGCACCAGCACAGTCGTTCCATCACTCACCATCGCGATTATTAGTGGTCAGTATGTCGTAATGCTCGGATTGCAGAAGATTTTCAGAGATAGCAAAAGCCTCCAGATCGTCGTGCAACCGCACCAGCGGATGACGTCTGACGCGCTACTCCCGGAGAAACGCCCCGACGTGTTCATCCTTGATATGGAGACCGAACGAGACACCATCTGCAGTATCAGTCAGATTAGGGCGTCAGCCCCGAAAAGCAAGATCGTTTTATTGAGCGGGTTCGAGGACAAGGAACGTACGCGCGAGGCCTTCGAATACGGCGTCGATGGTGTGATCTTAAAGGTTCAACCGCCTGAAGTCGTGCTCGCTGCGATCGAGGCGCTGTATTCCCACGCTAACAACCACGTCTATACCGAACGCAAGGGAGTGTTGTTCGTGGATCTCAGGGAAACCTTCAAGAAGAAAGCCGAGTTCGAAACACAGCTACCTGTGTGGTTCGACGCATTGACCGAGCGCGAACGTGAGGTTACCACATTGGTTGGCCAGGGACTCTCGAACAAAGAGGTCGCCTATCGACTGTCTATTTCTGATAGTACGGTACGTCATCATCTGACCAGTATTTTCGACAAGGTCGGTGTTCCCAATCGACAGAAGCTCCTGATTCACACGCATCATTTTCGGTCCACCCCTGGCTAGCCGGATCATTCATGAGAACTTCTACCGCAATTGCGAATTCATCGCTTCGACCGTGGAACAAGGATTGTCCTTGTACTCAATAGTGTCATGAGGGAGCCAACCGTATTCATGGAGCATTCTACTAAGCCGATACCGGCTACCGCTGTAGAGAGGATGACGAAATGATTGCACAAGGATTTCTCGTTGGAGGCCCAAACGGAGAGAATTTCTTGCTTACCACCGAACCCTATTTCGAAATGAAGACTCATCGGTTGGTTGTGATGCAAAAACTCAACGGCAAGTGGGAACACATGAAAGGAATTCAGGAGTCGGCTTGTCGAGAAGCACTGATCGGCGCATTCGTCGATTTCTTGGTGGATATATGCAGAGTGTTGAACTCCTCTGGCTCCGATCGGATCGTTGCGATGGCTCCAGCGTCAGGTCGATCTCGCCCACGACGCGCGCTCCCTCTCAAGACCCAGAGGACCCCGTAATGAGGATGTATCCAACGGCATAACTCGTGGGAGATCTGTGATGCGGTGTAAACGATGTGGTGGATTGATGATTGTGGAGCTGGGTGCGGATGAAGATCTCGCAGAGCAGGCGGCGGGGCGGGGGGCGTTGCGCTGTGTGAATTGCGGGGCGATGGTGAATATCAGGATGCTGAGAAATCTTGCGGCTCAATATACCGAAGGACTCGCACCTGTCAGGCAATCCGTTCCGAGGCGTCGTCACACTGAACGCCAGCTTACCATGGGAGACGACGTGTGAGAAAAGCAAGAAGGGTTAGGGTCGTATCGTGCCCGATGAAATCCCAATGGCGAAATGGCAAGGGCAGATATCACCCATGTGTGTATATGAAAGGGCCCATCTGTCGATCGCGATGGGCGACACGCTTTCTCTGGCTTGAGCACAGCTGAGTTCTGGCACTTTCACGAAACTGGGATTACCCGATGGACAAACTCACTGGAAGACGAGAACCGATTCGTGTGTTGCTCATCGATGATTCTGTCCTGACTCTCCATGGACTCAAGACTGTTCTCTCGAAGAACAGCCGGCTCGATATCGTTGGCGTTGCAAGGACTCAGGCTGAGGCTCTAGCCGCAATCCAGAATCACAGCCCACAAGTGGTGGTGTTGGAGGTGCGAGTTGGGCAAGCGAGTGGAATCGACCTGTGCAAAACCATCCGTGAGTCACATCCGAACATTGGTGTCCTGTTCTTCACTGCGCATGACGACAAGAATCTCTTGCATTCCGCCATTCTGGCCGGGGCACAGGGGTATCTCTTAAAGACTGCAGCCGCCGATGTGGTTGCGAAGAGCATTGAGGTCGTCGCGACCGGGGAGGCAATCATGGATCAGCAGTTGACTCAGCAAGTAATTACATGGGTGCGGAATGGAGGGTTGGCTGGACAACAGCGGATCCCCTATAGCTGTTCGAAAGACGATCGGCAGCTTCTCTCTCTTGTGGCCCTAGGGAAGACAAACAAGGAGATCGCGCAAGAATTGAACCTTGCGCCTCGTGTGGTGTCAACTCGCTTACAAAGAATCTATAAGCGTTTGAAGATATCCAGGCGATCCGAAGCGGCACGATACTATGTGCATCTGGAAAAGGATCGGCATGGGCTTGAAGGCGGCTCTCACTAGAACCAAAAACGTATCAGGCCGGCGATGAGACAGCTTCCACGTGTGCCTGAAAAATACGAAGTCCATACAGGGCATGGCGGAGGCGGACAACAACTTATTGCAGTACCGAGTTAAGCCATGTATATACCTAAGTTCGACTAACCATAACTGACCTACTTAGCCACACGAAGGAGAATCAATGAAGTCACTCATGCTGCTGGTTGCAGTCTTGGCTCTGAGTACGATGGCGACCTCGGTTTTTGCCGATGATGGGGCGCTCGCGACTACGCCAACACCGATCCTTGATGTCGTGACCTTGAAAGACGGCAGCGTCATCTATGGTGAAGTGATCGAGATGTCGGGCGGGTTACTACAGATCAAGAACTCTCTGGCAGGCGATATCATCAAGATCAAATGGGCTGAAGTGAGCAAGCTGGCGGTCTCGCATCCGATACCCTTTCATTTAAAGGAGGGGAGCGTACTTGTTGGTACCGCTGAAGAGGGTGAAGCGGGAACGATGAAGTTGAAGGCGGGACCTGGGGAAGGAACGATGATCATCCCGATGAATGCGGTGACCCAAGTGAACCCGGTCGTTCAGCCACCGGTCATCTATACCGGGAGCCTCAACGCGGGCTACTCGCAATCCGTAGGAAATAGCAGTCTTCGAAACGTCAGTATTCTAGGAGATCTTGTGGCACGCAGTGAGCAGCTCCGGCTGACCCTCTTGGGCCGCTATGTTAATGGAGACAACAACGGCAGCTTACAGGTGAGGAATGCGCGCGGAACGATCAAGCTCGACTTCTTTATCACCAAGCGGTTTTTCTGGTTTGCGTCCGCCTATGTCGAAAACGATTTTCTCCAAAACCTCAAGCTGAGAACGGCGATCTCCAGTGGCCCGGGGTACCAATTTCTCGAGCGTGGAGATCTGAAGGGCATTTTTAAGGATATGACCTTCTACGCCGAAGCCGGTCCGACATATTTCAATGAGGACTACCGCGATAATAGCATCACCGGCGATCGGGCGAGCTTTCGCGCTCGCGTCGCGATGAAATGGGACTGGCCGCTGTTTGATGGCCGTGTCACGCTGTACCATTACAACGAAATATTTCCATCCGTCCAGAACGCGTCGGATTTCTTTTTCACGATGGATAACGGGGTTCGCATGAAGATTTTGGCCGGTCTGGCGAGCGGATTCCAGGTGACCACCCGGTATAACAATCGGCCGCCTGCCGGCACGGGCGATACCGATAACTTATACTTGCTCACGTTGGGATACGCGTTCGACACCACCCGCACGCGATAGGGTGGTAGTGGGCCGGTTTGAATTTGGATGTTTCCTGGCATTCCAATTTCAAAACGAAGAGCCCCTGGCTCACGGACTCAATTGAAGAGTGTTCACTTTAGACCACTTTCCGTTTGGGGGAAATGGTACCGTTAGGTTCCCCACAATATCGTACTGAGGCGTTTCCATGAGGAGGAGCACTATGCTGAAAGAATTTAAGGAATTCGCCATGAAGGGGAATGTCCTCGACATGGCGATCGGCGTCATCATCGGTGGCGCGTTCGGAAAAATCGTGTCGTCCCTCGTCAGCGACGTCCTGATGCCACCTCTTGGATTGTTGATGGGCAAGGTGGACTTTTCAAGCCTGTTCATCGATTTGTCCCAAACCTCACCTGCATCATTAGCTGCGGCCAAAGCTGCAGGGGCCCCGACGCTCAATTATGGAGTCTTTCTACAAAGCGTGTTCGACTTCATTATCATCGCCTTCGTCATCTTCATGTTGGTCAAACAGGTCAATCGATTTAAGAAAGAAGCGCCTGCAGCCCCACCACCGCCTCCCCCGGCGCCGAGCAATGAGGAGAAGTTGTTGACGGAGATCCGTGATCTCCTCAAGCACCGCTAATGAAGATCGGCGGTATAACCAGCAATATGGCGTGGGAGGGCGATGGACCCATTCCTGTTGCGATATCGATACGAAGGAGGTCCTCATGCGATTAGGTAAAGGTGTCCTACTGATGACAGGACTTGTTGTCCTGGTCGGTTGTTCTTCCATGAAGCATTCTGACGGCTATATCAAGCAGCCGACTGTTTGTATCGATAAAAAATGGTACGGCTATCACCAGGGCAGCGGGTGCCCTTCAACAGCGAAAGCAGTGATGCCGGACGCCTCTCAAGAAATGGCCGCCCGTCTCGCGGCTCTGGAAAGAGATCGGTCACGATTGGCCGAGGAACTGGAAGCGGCGCGAAGGCAAAACGGAACCCTCAGCAGCCGCGTCAGCGATCTGGAGAGACAGCTCGCCGATCGTGATCGGGAAATCGCCGCACTGCGTTCCGATAGCGCTGATTCTGCAAAACTCTCGGGCCAGACACAAGGGGACAGCGATCGGCTTGCCGCTGAACTCGCTGCGGCAAGGCAACATAACGAAGATCATGACCGGCTGGCGGCGGAGATGGAGTCGCAGTTAGCGGCGTTGAGACAACGTAATTCTGATCTTGAGGCTCAATTAGCCGATCGAGACAAGGAGCTCTCCGGGCTAAGGGGGGACCTTTCCGCAGAGATGGAAAAATTGAAGCAGGCGGAGCGCGGATTGATCAGGGCGCTCAAGCCGCAAATCGATGGAAAAAACATCACCGTCGATCTGAATAACGAGCGATTGCTTATCAACCTGGCTTCCGGCTACCTATTCGGGTCGGGCGAAGACCAGCTCAAGCCGGCTGGAGCCGATGCGCTCAAGCAGGTCGGTTCTATCCTCAAGGATTTCCCGGAGTATAAAGTTCATGTTGAAGGTCATACCGACAATCGGCCGATTCTCGGCGCACTGAAAAAGAGGTTCCCGTCTAACAAGGAATTGTCCGAAGCACGAGCCACGAACGCCGCGCAAGCATTGGTGGACGGGGGTCTCTCCGGCGCCCATGCAATGGGAGTCGCTGATACGAAGCCAGTGATGCCGAATGTCACCACCGAGGGGCGGGCGAAGAACCGCCGAGTAGAAATCAGCGTCATGAAGTAGCCGGGCAATGTAGGAGGGGCAGCTGCGACATGGTCGCGGCTCCTTCTACGATCACCGGCGATTCGGTTGAAAGGAGATTGCAATGAAATTGAAAACGGCTCAAGTGAGCGCAGTGGTGACGGTGTTTCTCGTCGGCCTTACCACATCGGCGTGGGCTGTCGACATGGGTGCTATGAAGCAGAAGGTTGAGACCGTGAAGGGTCAAGCGGAGAACGTGAAAAAAGAGGGTGGTGAGACTACACAGAGCGTCAAGGATATGAAGGCGCAGGATGCTATGAAAAACGTGGGAGAAGCGAAGGACGAGGGGAAAAAACTTAAAGATGCCGCCATGGGAAAATAGCTTTGGCAGAGGTCTCTTCATAGTGAGGCCGGCGTGTCACAGACACGCCGGCCTTTGGCCTACCTATCAAACCGACAACTCCCTTCCGGGTGGCTCTTCGCCATGGACTTCCTGAGGGCCCCCATTGAAGTTGAACTCCTGTGGCTTGTCTGTATTCACTGCCTCAACTAGTTCTTGGGTAGTACTGGTCAGAACCACCTGAAGCTCAAGACTCGATGCCATCTGACGCGTGATCTGCTGAAGGGCCGATGGCAACACGCTGGCCCTAGCCTGAATAAGCAGATCGTACGACTAATCCATGCTTCAAAAGAGGAAGAGGCCATCATCGCGTCTGAGGGTGGCAACGTGCCATCACGTTACAGCCTTGACACAAATTCTTGCAGTGCTTAGAGTCGCCAAGCCCAACTGCTGTCACGCCAAAGCTGGAGGCGAATATGCCGATAGATCAAGCGTTCTTCATGGGCAGCGGCGATATCCATTTAATACGCGGCCAAACAGCTGAACGGCTGGATCGTCGCCTCGTGTTCGGCGTTGTCCCTGACGGCACGAAGCGCGCAGATGAATATATTCCGGCGAATCAGGATGTGAGCCTCGAGTTCAAACCGCTGTTTAAAGGCACAAGAAACGGAGATCTGCTTGAAGGACATGGCCTCAAGGTCAATGTCAAAACCGGCCAGATCGAGGTTCAGAAAACCGCCCCAGCGACGGTGAAAAGCAATTTCATCATCGAAGCGGTTGCGAAGAACCTTCCGGATGGTCCCACCTTCACGGAGATAATCCGGGTCCACATCCATCCTTCAGCGGTGCGCATCTGGTTGACGCCGGACCAGCTAGTGATCCGCCCGGCCGAAGCAACCAGACCGAAAACAACATCGTCCAGCTTTACAGTGCGCGCCGAGTTTTCCGACGGAGTCGTCGGCGACATTACCAGAGAACACGGCGTAACCTGGTCGCCGTCTTCCAATGTTACCGACGGCTCTTTTGCCGGTTCTCTGATTATCGCCTCGGGAAATAAACCCGGCGATGACATCACGATCAGAGCCAAAGCTCCCGTAGCGTGGGGCAATCTACTGGCGAAGGCGACTATGCATATCGAGAAGTCCTGGTCTGCTGAAACCAATCCCCCCAAGGCCGAGATCATTCCTGGTGGTGGCTGGCCGGGAATTCAGCGGCCGGAGAATGTGCCGAACATCCTGTTCTTTGGTGATGGGTTTTCGAACAACGAAACCTCGTTCGTGAATATCACCAATAGTTTTGTCCAACACCTGAAGTCGAGTCATTTCACGTCACCGTACAACCATCTTGCCACGTCGATGAACTTTTGGCGCGCCTTCATACCGGCTTCAGCGACCGGCATCTCCGTGCAGAGCGAGGTCTTTACATTCACCGTCGATGGCAAGGTGTTCGCAAGGACTCTTCCCGTTGCCCGAAAACCAAACGACGCTTCCTTATGGACCATCGAGAATCTGCTTTACGTGTTCGGTCTGCCCATGCCGAAAGACAGCCTGAAATCCGAACAGGATCTGCGTGACGAGTGGAAGCAATTGGTTGATCCGAATGTTCTCGACCCGGCGACCTTAACGGATTGGGCACGGATCGTCACTCCTGCTCCAGACGAGGTTGACCTCTATAGCGATCTGATCGCGCAGTGGAAGGCCATGGGTAGCCGAAGCTTCATCGATGAGATCGACAGTTTCCCGGGCATGACATATGGGGATCCTCCGGCGGCCGAGCGGGCAGGTGACAATTTCGCTCTCGGTGTACGCAATTCGTTCAGTCTGGCCGAGGCATTTTTCCCGTTTCTGGTTGCTGCCGATGGTACGAAGCTCGACCACGACAAGCCCCTCGGATTGCTCTGGGCCAAGACCGATCCCAGTTTCAAATTCGACAACACCAGTTTGGTCGTCTACCTCTCGGCGGTTCCTGGAGGCCGGGCGAATTCCATGATCGCCATGAGTCTGGGGTCCGGCAACATTGACCTGCCGGTGATTGCCGTTCCCGGCCGAAACTCCTTCAAGCTTGGCGCGTTTGATCTTCCGCAAGAGGCTCCGCCCGACGCGTGCCGTACACTGGCTCATGAACTTGCGCACAACTTCGGCCTCGGCGATGAATATACGGAATTTAATCGGCGGTTTGATTTGCAGGACGAGCCGCTCGGATCGGCTAATCTACAGACGGAAAAAAACGCACAGAATCCGGTCGGGAAATTTTCCGGCGATGAGATCAAATGGAACTGGCACCGGATCAGCAAGGCGGCGGTGATTATGCCGAACAAGACTGATCCGGACAAACCGCCGATTACCGAAAGCTCGGGTCAGTTCGAGATACCGCTGCGTCTCGGCCACGGACTGCAATTCGTCAAGGGCGACAAAGTGCTGTTGCGTGTGCGCAAATGGAACGAGCCGATCCAGAAAAAGCCGGACACCCTCAGCCTTGCGCAGCTGCTTGAAGTCGTCGAGATCAAGAAGTTCGAGTTCGGCGTGACGGATCCTCCACCGCGGGATCGCATTGTCGTCCGGCCCGTGAATGCCGGTGCGGTGACCTTGGCGCAGCTCGAGCGCTTCAAGGAGGGCAGTATCGTCTATCTCCCGACGCCCGCGCCGGAATCGGTACGTCATCCGGTGAACTATCCCTTTGCCGAGATGGTGCCGTTCAACATCAAGCAAGCAATTACAAGCCAAAATCGCCCGCTCACGCCGGTGCCCTGCACCGACCTGACCGGAGCATTCATGCAGTTGCCCGATTTGACGAATATCGAGGTGAATTTGCGCGGCAAATTCTTTAGGCCGTTTATCGTCGGACTCTATGAAGGCGGCGGCAAGGATACTTGCGGCATTATGCGTCCCGCCGGGAAATGCATGATGCGCGCGCACTATGAAGAGCATGCGTTTTTCTGTCCGGTGTGCCGCTATGTGATTGTCGACTTTGTGAATCCGTTCGTTCATTTCGAGATCGATCAAGAGTACGGATTTATTTATCCGCAGTCATAACCTGCCGTTCGGTCGCGTCGGGACATATCGACGCAAGGCCAGGCATATGAGCGAGCATTCCAGCACGCTAGCCACTCTCGGACGCCATCTCACGCTCGCGTTGCGCCCGCTGCGCGATGCGGTCTTGGACAAAGAGCGTTTTCGAGCGCTGATGTATCAGCTGGGCTGGAGTCCTACGGATCTGCCGCCCAGCTATGCGGCGTTGGCGACTGCGATCGATGATGCGACTGCGAAGCTCGACACCCTTGCCGATCCGCCGACACCCGAGCAGATTGCCGATCTCTTGGCTGCGGTCAAGAATGGCTATCAAGCGATTCGGGCAATCTCCGTGGCCCCGCCGGGCGTCGATGCCGGTGCGTTTCTCGGCGAAATAGGGGAGCGATTATTTGAGCTGTTGCTCACCGAATATCTCGCTGCGGCGCTCCCGCGCGCCTATCGCATCTTGCAGATGCTGAACGTCATCGAAACGGAATCCATACCGCCGAGCGTCGGACGCTCATCATTCATCCGGACGAAGTTCAAATGGGCGGAGATTCCGAAGATCGTTACCGAGCCGGATAAACTGCCCGCACGCGTCTATGGCTGGGGTAACAAGAACCTGAACACGGATCGCGTGATCTCTCATGTCGCCGAGTTGTTGACAGCGCTGCACTTTCATGTTCGGGTCGAACGTCCGGCCGAGCGTCTCGTACGGGGCTATGCCGGAATGAGTAGTACCCCCACACCACTCACCTCGTCGTCGTTGATCGCGCCGTTCTACTATATCGATATCGGCGACAAAACGCATGAGGTTGCGATTGCACTGCGTGCGTTACCCGGTAGCGGCGACCGACTCCCCGGACTCGTGATCGAGCCGCAGATCCCGGCTGACTTTCCGCTCACGCTAAAGGCTTCCGAGGAAGTGACGTTTCAGGTTCGTGCGGGCACCAACATCGCCACGACATTAGGAATTCTCCTTCGTCCCGATGAGGCTTCGATCAAGTATCCCTTTCAGCCCGGCACCACGCCACCTGCCGCTGGCATCGGCGCAGGTTTTGAGTACAGGCCACAGGACGCCACAGTCATCTTGGGGGCGATCAATGCCACCCGGCTGGAATTCAAGGGAGCGTCGGTCGATTTCGGGGCCAAGACCGTCGAGGGTGAACTGGACATCGCCTTTAGCGCCCAGCTGAAACAATTTGCTCTGGTGCTCGCCGCCGGTGAAGGAGACTCATTTCTCAATTCAATACTCGGGAGCGGCGAGCGGCGCATCGAATTTCCCTTCGGCATCGAATGGTCGCGGCGTCATGGCGTCCGCTTTTTGGGAAGTGGTGGCTTCGAAACCGTGGTGAAGACCAACCTTTGTCTCGGTCCCATCACGGTCGACTCGGTTTCATTTCAGCTGCTTGTCCCTGTCGACCGATCGGCCGATCTGGCGCTGGCGGTCGGCGCGAGCATAGCCGGCCGGCTTGGTCCCATTACGTTTGTCGTTGAGGGAGTAGGGCTTGCCCTGGAAATGCGTTTTGCACCAGGAAACGTTGGCCCCTTCGATCTCTCCTTGGGGTTCAAGCCGCCGAGCGGCGTGGGATTGGCGATCCAGGGGCCGGGGGTGGCGGGGGGAGGGTTCCTGTTCTTCGACCCAGCGAAGGGCGAGTATGGCGGGGTGCTGCAGCTCGAACTGGGCGAGCGCATCGCCGTGAAGGCGATCGGGTTGCTCACCACGAGAATGCCTGATGGGAGTAAGGGTTACTCGCTGGTGCTCTTGATTACCGCCGAGGGTTTTACCCCAATTCCGCTGGGGTTCGGTTTCACTCTGACCGGCATCGGGGGTTTGCTTGGGATCCACCGCACGGTGCGGACCGAGACCCTGCGCGAGGGCCTCAAGACCGGCACCTTGAACTCGGTGTTGTTTCCACCCGATCCCCTCCGCAATGCCCCGCAGATCTTCAGTGACCTGCGCCGGGTGTTCCCGCCGACCGCCGGCCGCCATGTCTTCGGTCCGATGGTCCAACTGCGCTGGGGGACCCCCACGCTCCTGACGCTCGAGCTCGCCCTGCTGCTCGAACTGCCGTCGCCCGTCCGGGTGATCGTCTTGGGCCGGTTGCAAGTCTTGTTACCGAACCAGAGCCATCCGCTCGTGCAGATTCGCATGGATGCCTTGGGCGTGCTGGATGTGAGTGCCGAAACCGTGGCGTTGGATGCGACACTGTATGACTCCCGGATTCTTCAATTTACGCTGACCGGCGATATGGCACTTCGCGCGGGCTGGGGGCGTCAGCCACAATTCATCTTGGCGATCGGCGGGTTCCATCCGCGGTTTGCCCCGCTACCGGGGCTTCCAGTGTTACAACGGCTGGCGCTGCAGTTGGCCGATGGGGACTCGCTCCAATTACGCTGTCAGGCCTATCTGGCGGTCACCTCCAATACGGTGCAGTTCGGCGCCCGGGTGGATCTGCATGCGGCCGGTGGTGGGTTCAGCTTCGATGGGATGCTCGGCTTCGATGCGATCATTCAGTTGGCCCCCTTGGCCTTTGAAGTTGACGTCGGTGCGGCCTTGGCGTTGCGCTATCGCGGGCGGCTGCTGGTGGGCGTCTCGTTTAAGGGACGTCTGGCTGGACCCACGCCCTGGCAGGTGGAGGGTAAGGCCTCAATCAAGTTGCTGTTCTTCTCGGTGTCGGTATCCTTCTCGCGGACATTCGGGAGCAAGACCGCGCCACCGCTGCCGGCGGCGGTGGATGTCGTGGGCTTGATCGCCGCTGCCCTGGCCGACCGGCGCAATTGGAGCGGGGCCGTGCCCCGCAGCAGTGCCCCGGTGGTGACCATCAGAGAGACCGCCCCGCCAACGAACGGACTGCGCGTGCATCCTTGGGCGGAACTGACGCTGCGCGAGCGGATCGCGCCCTTGAACCGACGGCTCATGAAGCTGGGCACGGCACCACTGGTCAGCGGGCCCACGACGGTGACGGTCACGCTCACCGATCGTGCCGGCGCCCAACCCTGGCGGACGACGCCGGTCTCGGAGCCCTTCGCCCTGGCGCAGTATGAAGACCTGCGCGAAGACGAGCAGTTGGCGCAACCGGCGTTTGTGCCCTTACAGGGCGGCCTCACGGTCGCGGCCGACGATCTGGCGGTGGACGACGAGGCCGGTCTCGCCACACCGATTGCCTACGAGACCGTGCTGATTGATCCGACGCGGCCGCCGGAGCGGCCCAAGCCGGGCTATGTGCTCTCGGCGGCAGTGTTGGCCCGGGTCGCTCCCTTCGGCGCCGCCGGCCAGGCCCCGGCGCGGAAACGGCGACGTGCCACCGCACTCATGACGTAATTCAATTGGGATGACACACCATGCCTGAACAGACCGCAGCCACCTATCGCTTCTACTCCTGGCTTCGCCGAGGACTCCTCGCGGGCCTCTCCGGTCCCGGAGTTTCCAGCCCGGCCACGGCGGGCCGCCTCGTATTGCCCGTCCGTCTCAGGGTGAACGAGCGTGCGCCCATCGATGTCAATGTGCAACTCCATGGCCCCGGTGACATCACCGGCCTGGACGCACGCGAGATCATTCGCACAGAGCCCCATGCCCACATGACCGACTTCGAGCCGAATTACTTTCCGGCCATCGAATTCGACCGGCCCGATTTCCCCTGGCTCTTCACCCCGGCGTCGTCCGACAGCGCGCGACGCCTGCGACCGTGGATCTGCTTGATCGTCGTCCCCAAGGAACGGGCCACGCTCAAGACCAATCCGCAGCGGCCCTTGCCGGCGGTCACCTGCGCTCTGGAAGACCTGCCCGACCTCGATCAGTCCTGGGCCTGGGCTCACGCACAAATCGTGGCAAGCCAGAGCGCGACGCCCGATCCCTCACCGCACACGACGTTGCAGAAGCTTCTTCACGACCATCCGGAACGCACACTCTCGCGGCTGCTGGCTCCGCGCCGCCTCGATCCCAATACCGCCTACTACGCCTGCCTCGTGCCGACCTACGATGTGGGGAGGAAAGCGGGGCTGGGCGAGCCGATCACGCCGGAGGATGAACAGACATTAAAACCGGCTTGGGTGAAGAACGCCGCGCCCGGACTAGTCACATTGCCGGTCTTTTTCCAGTGGGAGTTTCGGACCGGCCTCGCGGGAGACTTTGAATCGCTCGCACGCCGGTTGAAGGCCCAGCCCCTGCCCTCTACGGTTGGCTTGCGGCCGGTGGACATCCGAACTCCCGGCTGGGGCATGCCGACGTTGTTGCCTGGCGCGCCGGGCAGCCTGTTGGATCTGGGTGGAGCCCTGCTCACTCCCGAGACTCAACCGCGTGCCTGGCCAGACCAACCGCGCAAGACGTTCCAACTGGCCCTTGGTGCCATCCTCAACGCACCCGCAGCGATGGCCGGCACAAGCGGAGCCCCAGCGCTCCTCGGCCCGCCCCTCTATGGGCAATGGTACGTAGATCGAGACAGCCTGCCGCCCGCCGACCAACCGCCGCACTGGTTCCACGATCTGAATCTGGATCCACGCCACCGCATCGCCGCCGGCTTCGGCACGATGGTCATTCGCAACGAGCAGGAGCCGTTGATGGCCTCGGCCTGGGATCAATTGGAACAAGAACGGAGGGATCGACAGCGGCTCAAGCGCGCGCAGCTGGCGGAGGCCGTCGGCGACAATCTCACGGAGAAACACTTCGCCGCACTCGATCCGGCCAGGCTGCTGCAACTCACGGGACCGGCGCTGCGAACATTGACGGGTACCGCCACGTCTCCTACGCCGCCACCGACTGTCACCAATAACCTGTTGTCCGGCCATCCGGCCGTGACCGGCGCCTTTCGCCGCCTGACGCGCGCCCATGGCCCAATCGCGTCACATGCCGCCACACTCGACGCGCTTCGGCTCCCCGCCACGTCGCCCGCCTCGACGGCAGGCCAGGCATTCCGCCCGCTCATGCAATTCGCCGTCGCCACCAAGCAGCGGCAGGCGCCGGCATTGCGTGAATGGTCTGAGCTGAAGGTGGAGATGCTGCGGCGCCTGGCCCCGAAGGAGGCGGTGTTGGCTGCGGTGAAAAAGACGATGCCTACCGTCGAGAATACGGAGCTGACGACCTTCGCGCCGAGCTTTCCGCAGCCGATGTATGAACCTCTACGCGACTACGCACCGGACCTGTTGTTGCCCGGCATGGACCAGGTGCCCTCAAACACCATCGCGCTCCTCAAGACCAATCCGGAGTTGATCGAGGCCTACATGGTCGGACTCAACCACGAGATGAGCCGCGAACTGCTCTGGCGTGGGTTTCCGACCGATCAGCGCGGCACCTACTTCCGGCAATTCTGGGATGCCGGTGGCGATGAACTGCTCAGAACCGATGCAGAGCGCGAGGCTCGCTTTGACATCACACGGATCACCTCCTGGGCGGCGGACAGCCGCCTCGGCTCCCACAGTGCGCGTGGCTCGGCGGTCGGCCAGATGGTGCTGCTCATCCGCGGCGACCTCCTGCGGCGTTACCCACGCGCCATGGTCTATGCGTTGGAAAGCGTCTGGTCTGCAGATGGCACCAGGCGTGAGCTGGGCACGGTGGAACGGTATCCCATTTTCCGCGCGACCCAGGCATCAGACATCACCATGCTCGGGTTTCCGCTGACCGAAGCGGACGTTCGCGGAGCCGACAACAAAGCCGGAGGACACCCGGGCTGGTTCTTCGTGCTGCAGGAGCAGCCGACGGAACCGCGATTCGGCATGGACGTCGCCACGACCTATGGCGGTACCCCCGCTCACTGGCGCGACCTGACATGGGGACATCTGGCGCAGGACGAAGCCGCGCTGAAACAGATTGTGTATGTGCCGATCGACGGTCTATTGAAAGATGCCGTGGTCGATCAGATTCCGTGGGGAAAAAATTCGGCGCATATGGCCACCATTACCAGACAGCCGCCGTTCCGCGTGGCGGTCCATGCGAGAACCTGGCTGCCGGCTCGGCAGTAGCGGCGGAAAGAGACGAGATCATGCCCTATTTGGAACAAGAGATTGCGCGACTCCAGACGGCCCTGCAGGCCTCGGTCACGCAACAGACCGCCTTGACGACCCAACTCACGACGCAACAACAGGCGGTAACGGCGGCACAGGCCCAGCGCAGCCACGCGCAGAACGGCGTGGCCCAGGCCCAAGCCCGCATTCCGCCGCTGCAGGCAGCCGCTGCCGCAGCGGACGCTCAGGTCGCGGAGGCGCAACAGGATCTGCTCGATGCATCTGAACCGCCGCAAGGCATCCCTCCCGCCACCTGGAGAGCGCGTCTGGCCGCGCTGAGAAAACAACTCGCCGAGGCCAAGACCGCCGCAACCGCAGCGCATGCAAGGGTGACTGAAGCACAGCAGGGCGTGGCGCAAGCGCAGGCGCAAGTACGGGCTGCGGATGTTCAAGTTTCGGCGGCGACCGCCGCGGTGCAAGCCACCCAGGCTGCGATCGCCGCCCTTCAACCCCGCCGGCAGGAACTGCAAACGAAGCTCGCCGAGATCGAGCGCATGAATGCAGAAATCACGCGTGACCCGCTGGAAAGGGAGACCCTGCAACAGGTGGCAAGGGAACTGTCGGCCCGCACCGCGGCGTTGGAAGATTCCCATCTGACGGCGCGGTTCGAGTTGGAGGATGCCGAGACCCTGCTCGCCGGTTTGCTCATCAGGCGCAACGAGCTGACGGCACTCATTGCCGACCTCGCCAGACAAATCCCGGAGGCGGAAGCACAAGAGACGGCATCCCAGCAGGCGCTGGCGGCGACCGAGGCCGAAGTCAGCACGCATTTACAGGATGGGCCGTAGGTTTCTGTTAAGGAAAGGATTAGCAGTGTGAGACCGATCGCTGAAGGACCAGATATTCCCGAACGGGTGCCTCCGGCACTCCTCCGGGCATGGGCAACGAAACTCCGGCAATTGCAGTCGGCGCACGACCGGGCCGTCGCGAGGGCCCAAGCCGCGCAACGGCGGGCCGCCCTCCTCATCAGGCAACGGGCGCTCCACCAGGCCGAGTTGGCCCGGGTGAACGCGCAAATCACGGCCACGGAGGAGACGGTGGCTCGGAAGAAAGCCGACGTGGCGGTGCTGTCGGCGCAGGTCGACGAGCATCGATCCGCCCGCGATGCCGCGACGGCCCGGCTGCTTGGAACGGATCGCCTCAGCGGTACAGTTGCCGCGACCCATCCGCTGCTGCTGTTCCCCGTCCGTGTGGAAACCAGGTTTGCCGCGAGGCGGACAGGACCGGGCACCGACCTTCTGCTCCGCGTGTATCCCGACGACATTCATCTCGACAGTCACGAACCGGCTCTCACCGAAGAAGAGGAACGCCGTGGCAAGGAGTTCTGGGCCCATGTCACCGCCGCGTCCGTAGGCACGGATCGGCAGGAGCACCTCAGGCAAGGCTGGCAACGACTCACCGAACAATTCGGCACGACCCGCGCCGCTTGGATCGCCCACGTGCTTGATCTCGCCCAAGCCGGAACGGTCGCGCGTCGGGACGACAGCTGGACGCGCGCTCCCCACACGCAGGTCCTGCCGGATCGCTGGGTCGCCATTGGCTATCGCAGCGATGCAGCGCGTGTCACTGCCTGGGGCAAGGCAATCCCGGAGACCGTGGCGGTCGGGCCGGACCCACGCGGCACGGGCCCGGTCGGTAGCAATGGACTGCCGCCTGTCGATGAAGGCATGAAGTGGATCACCGATTTCGATACGGCTGAATCCATCGGGATGGGTCTACGTATTCCCGTTACAGAGGAAGACGCCCGGGCAGGTTTCGATCGGATCGTCGTGCTGGGCCTCAAGGCCTCATGGGATGCCCCGACCACGGTCGACCGATTGGTTCGACTGCTCGATGCCCACCATTACACCGGCAGCCTTGCTCTCGTGGAGCAACAGGTGCCCACGAACAACACGGCGGAAGCCTCCGCCGGGTATCGTTCGACGGGGCGCGATGTCGCCGACAGCATGGGCGTCGAACTGGGTGCTTCGCTCCTCCGTCCTGGGTCCGACGGCGAGTTGCTGGCGCAGGCCTTGGGCCTGCCGACTTCCGTCTTTGCCCATGTTCGCGGTGCCGACGGATCGGAACAACGCCGGTCCTCGCTGATGCAATCGGCTCTGCTCGCGCTTTGCGACAGTCCGCTCTTGCGGCAACTGCTCGGCGCAGCCGGAGCGGACGTGCTGCGCGACCATTTCACAAAGTACGTACGTGCTCGCGGGCCACTGCCGGTCTTGCGTGTCGACAGCCAACCTTACGGCCTGCTGCCGGTGGCGGCACTCGACCGCTGGATCTCGGCGACCGGTCAGGACCAGGACCGGGCGTTGGCTACCTGGTGGCGTGCGCAACGATTGACACGCCGCTGCCAGACGTCACAAGCCCTCCAGACCACGGTTGAATCCAACCCCGTCGTACTTTTGGCGCAGGAAGCGAACGCCTCCCGCTACACCTTGCGCGAATTTCCCGAAGTCTCTACTCAACAGCCGCCCCTGCCAAAGCGGTTGCTGACCGAGGCCTTCCGGACGTTGCTGCTGACTCGCGCACTTTCTACTCCGCACGATCCGGCCTGGGACGAAGTGACGGCCCTGCCTGAACCGGTTCGGCAACAACTGCTCGCGGAAGTGATGGATCTGCTCACCTATCGCCTCGATGCCTGGGGCACATCCCTCGCCACCAGGCGGTTGGCCGTCATGCGGCAGGCGGCGCCCTCCGGCATCAGGCTCGGCGCCTACGGCTGGGTAGAACAGGTTCGACGTGCGGCCTCGCTGCAACCGGTTCCGGCACTTCCGGCCGGTGTCCCTGCACCACTCTCACGCTC
>Ga0224500_10000132_pt1 | contig 55807 bp, 56 predicted proteins | sample SF_Oct11_sed_USG_FD_168126 | JGI IMG/M metagenome (GOLD analysis project Ga0224500, IMG submission 168126) | Sediment microbial communities from San Francisco Bay, California, United States - SF_Oct11_sed_USGS_4_1 | ecosystem: Environmental > Aquatic > Marine > Sediment | place: USA: California...
CGCCTCGGCCACCGCCGCGCCGACCTCCATGGTCGAGGCCTTGCCCTTCATGTCGGGCGTGTGCGGTCCCTCGACGATCACGCGCTCGATGGCGCGCACGACGTCGGCGGCCGCCTGCGGATGGCCGAGATGCTCGAGCATCAGCGCGCCCGACCAGATCTGGCCGATCGGGTTGGCGATCTTCTTGCCGGCGATGTCCGGCGCCGAGCCGTGCACCGGCTCGAAGATCGACGGCGCGGTTCTCTCCGGGTTGATGTTGCCCGAGGCCGCGATGCCGATGGTGCCGGCGGTCGCCGGGCCGAGGTCGGAGAGGATGTCGCCGAACAGGTTGGACGCGACGACGACGTCGAAGCGGTCGGGATTCAGCACCATCTGGATCGACAGGCCGTCGACGTGGTACTGGTCGGCGCGCACGTCCGGGTACTGCTTCTTCATCTCGGCGAAGCGCTCGTCCCAGTACGGCATGGTGATGGAGATGCCGTTCGACTTGGTGCAGGAGGTGACGTGCTTCTTGCGGGTCTTCGCCAGCTCGAACGCATACTTCATGATGCGGTCCACGCCCTTGCGCGAGAACACCGCCTGCTGCGTGACGATCTCGCGCTCGGTGCCCTCGTAGACGCGCCCGCCGATGTTGCCATACTCGCCCTCGGTGTTCTCGCGCACCACGACGTAGTCGATGTCGCCCGGCTTGCGGCCGGCGAGCGGGCAGGGCAGCCCCTCGAACAGGCGCACCGGGCGCAGGTTCACGTACAGGTCGAACCAGCGCCGGAAGTTGATCAGCAGGCCCCACGCCGAGATGTGATCGGGCACGAGGGCCGGGTTGCCCGCGGCGCCGAAGTACACCGCGTCGAACGCGCGCAGGGTCTGCGGCGCGTCGTCCGGGCACATCTTGCCGTGCGCCTGGTACCAGTCGCAGCTCCACGGAAACTCCTGCCACTGGAAGCGGATGCCATGCTTCGCGCCGACGGCTTCGAGCACGCGCACGCCCTCGGGCATCACTTCGCGGCCGATGCCGTCTCCCGGAATCACTGCGATCTTGTGCGTGGTCATGGCCGCGAGTATAGCTAGAATCCCCAGGTGAAATTCGCCGCGTTCGAGACCTCGACCGAGTGGTGCTCCGTCGCCTTGTGGCTGGACGGCGAGGTGCGCGCGGCGGAGCAGCGCGCGGAGCACCGGCATGGCGAGCTCGCGCTGCCGATGCTCGCCGAGCTGCTCGCCGGCGCGGGCCTGGGCATGGCGGCGCTCGACGCGGTGGCCTTTGGTGCCGGGCCCGGCGCGTTCACGGGGCTGCGCATCGCCTGCGGCCTCGCGCAGGGCATCGCCTTCGCGCGCGAGCTGCCGGTCTGCGGCGTGTCCTCGCTCGAAGCGATGGCCGAGGAGCTGGGCGCGCCGCGGGTCGTGGCCTGCCTCGATGCGCGCATGGGCGAGGTGTACTATGCGGCGCTGGAAAAAGCGGGGTCCGCCAGCTGGCGCGAGGTGATCGCCGCGCAGTGCGTCGCGCCGGCGCGGGCGCCGCGCCCGCCGGGCGAGGGGTGGGTGGGCTGCGGGAGCGGCTTCGCCGCCTATGGCGACTTCGGGCTGGCGGCGGCCTGGCCGGAGATCCATCCGGGCGCGGCCGCGGTGGCGCGGCTGGCAGCGCCGCGGCTCGCCGCGGGCCAGGGGGTGGATGCGGCGCGCGCCGCGCCGGTCTACCTGCGTGACAAGGTCGCGCTGACGACGGAGGAGCGCCGCAGGCCATGAGCGCCGTGCTGAAGAACGAGCCGCAGCTCGCCGCGATGCGCGAGGCGGATCTCGACGAAGTGCTGGCGATCGAGTCGGCCGTATACAGCCACCCCTGGACCCGCGGCAACTTCGTCGATTCCCTGCGCTCCGGCTACGCCTGCCGCACCTGGCGCCTGGGCACCGAGCTGCTCGGCTACTTCGTGGTCATGGCCGCGGCCGGCGAGGCGCATCTGCTCAACCTGTCGGTGGCCGGCGCGCGCCAGCGGCGCGGGCACGGCTCCGCGCTGCTGCGCGAGGCGATGCGCCTGGCGCGCGCGCTGGGCGCACGCCACATGTACCTCGAGGTGCGGCCCAGCAACCGGCCCGGCCAGGCGCTGTACGAGCGTTTCGGCTTTCGCAGGATCGCGCGCCGCCGCGATTACTACCCGGCGGCCGCCGGGCGCGAGGACGCGCTGGTGCTGAGCAAGGCGCTGTGAGCCGGCGTTCGCAGATTCTCGCGGAGATGGGGTTGAGTCCTGTCTGGGTCTTGAGGCAGGAAAAGACTCCCCCGGTTTCGGCAGAGGCGGCCGAAACCGGGGGATCGAGGGAAGAGCGGATCGCGCGCATGGGCTGGGACGAGCTCAGGGCGACGGTCAAGGGCTGTACGGCGTGTCCGTTGCGCGCCGGCTGCACACAGACTGTGTTCGGCGTGGGCGACGAGAACGCCGACTGGCTGCTGATCGGCGAGGCGCCGGGCGCGGAAGAGGACCGGCTCGGTGAGCCCTTCGTCGGGCAGGCGGGAAGGCTGCTCGACAACATGCTCGCCGCGCTCGAGCTGCGTCGCGGCGAGAACGTGTACATCGCCAACGTGCTCAAGTGCCGCCCGCCGGGCAACCGCAACCCCGAGCCGGACGAAGTGGCGAAGTGCTCGCCGTACCTGCGGCGCCAGATCCAGCTGATCCAGCCGAAGCTCATCGTGGCGATGGGCCGCTTCGCGGTGCAGACGCTGCTCGACACCGACTCCACGATCGGCAGCCTGCGCGGCAGCGTGCACGCCTACCAGGGCGTGCCGCTGGTGGTGACCTACCACCCGGCGTATCTGCTCAGAAACCTGCCGGACAAGGCGAAGGCGTGGGCGGACCTGGTGTTCGCGCGGAAGACCATCAAGCAATAGAGAAAAGGGGGTCAGAACAACATTTCCTGTTGCCCGCGGAAATGTTGTTCTGACCCCCTTTTCTAGTGCTTCTCCGAGCGTGCGATCTCCAGCAGCGCCTCGATCTCCTCGCGGTGCACGCGGCGATTGCGCCGGTACCACAGCAGCACCGCGGTCATGGTACCGGCGACGAACAGGCCGAAGATGACGATCACCGTGAAGATGGAGAAGCCGGCGCCGAGCAGCGCCGAGTACACGGCGATCATGACGAGGATGGAGGCGTTCTCGTTGAAGTTCTGCACCGCGATCGAGCGGCCGGCACCCATCAGGTTGTGGCCGCGGTGTTGCAGCAGCGCGTTCATCGGCACGACGAAGAACCCCGCCAGGCCGCCGATGAGCACCATCAGCGGGATGGCGACGCGCACGTCGGTGACGAAGACCATGGCGAGGACGATCACCCCCATGCCGATGCCGAGCGGGATGACGCGCACCGCGCGATCGAGCGACACGCGCCACGCGGCGAGCACCGCGCCCAGCGCGATGCCGAAGGCGACGACGCCCTGCAGGATGGCGGCGCGCGACAGGTCGAAGCCGAGCGCGGCGCGCGCCCACTCGATGACGATGAACTGCAGCGTCGCGCCCGCGCCCCAGAACAGCGTGGTCACGGCGAGCGAGATCTGGCCCAGCTTGTCGGTCCACAGCCGCTGGCAGCAGTGGTAGAAGTCGCGCAGCGTTTCCCCGGGATTCGGTGGCAGCGGCTTGAGCGCCACGCCGGTGCGCGGCACGTACAGGTTGAACGCGGCGGCGGCCGCGTACACGAAGGCGATCACGGCGATCGCCGCCTCGGCGGGCGAATCGATGCCGGTGTCGAAGTGCGGCACGTCGAAGCCGAGCAGCTGGCCGGAGACGCGTGCGCTGATGAGCACGCCGCCCAGCACCGTGCCGAGGATGATCGAGGTCACGGTCAGGCCCTCGATCCAGCCGTTGGCGATCACCAGCTTCGCGGGCGGCAGGTACTCGGTGACGATGCCGTACTTGGCCGGCGAGTAGGCGGCGGCGCCCAGGCCGACGAGCGCATAGGCGGCGAGCGGGTTGACGTCCATCAGCATCAGCACGCAGCCGGCGAACTTCACGGCATTGGCGGCGAGCATCACCTGGCCCTTGGGCAGGCGGTCGGCGAAGGCGCCGACGTACGGCGCCAGCACCACGTAGGAGATGACGAAGAAGAACTTGAGGTAGGGCGTGAGCCAGGTGGGCGAGTCGCTCTGGATGAGCATCGCGATGGCCGCGACCAGCAGCGCGTTGTCGGCGAGCGACGAGAAGAACTGCGCCGCCATGATGATGTAGAAGCCCAGGCTCATGGCGGCGGACTTATAGCATGGAAGCACGGCGCGCCATGGCTGCGCCGGCGTTAAAGTTTGACGAATCGGTAGGCTATCCTAGCGCCATGCCCCGGCCGATCCGCGCCACGATCCGCGCTTCCGCGCTGCGCCACAACCTGAAGCTCGCGCGCGAGGCCGCCGGGCAGGCGAAGCTGTGGGCGGTCCTCAAGGCCAACGCCTACGGCCACGGCCTGGAGCGCGCGGCGCTCGCGCTTGCCGAGGCGGACGGCTACGCGGTGCTCGACTTCCAGGAGGCGGCGCGGCTGCGGCTGGCCGGCGTGACCAAGCCGATCCTCATGCTGGAGGGATTCTTCCGGCCGCTCGACGTGAATCTGCTCTTCAAGTATGACCTGACGCCGGTGATCCACAACGCCGAGCAGGTCGAGCTGCTCAGGCACCTGGACTTTCCTTCCGCGCTCGACCTGTACCTCAAGGTGAACAGCGGCATGAACCGCCTGGGCTTCGGCGTGGACGCGGTACGGGTCCAGTACAACGCGCTGCGCCTGCTGCCCGGGGTGCGCGAGATCACGCTCATGACGCACTTCGCGGACGCCGAGGGGGAGGAGGGCATCGTCGGCCAGCTGCGCTGGTTCGAGGAGCTGGTGCGCGGGCTGGAGGCGCCGAGGTCGCTGGCCAACTCGGCCGCGCTGCTGCGCTTCAAGGAGGCGCGCGAGGGCTGGGCGCGCCCCGGACTCATGCTCTACGGCTGCTCGCCGTTTGCCGACTGGAGCGCGGCCGACATCGGCCTGCGGCCGGCGATGACGCTCGCCTCCGAGCTGATCGCGGTGCAGGAGCTCGCGCCCGGCGAGCGCGTGGGCTACGGCTTCGGCTTCGAGGCCAAGGAGCCGATGACCATCGGCGTGGTTGCCTGCGGCTATGCCGACGGCTATCCGCGCCACGCGCCCACCGGTACTCCCGTCCTGGTGAAGGACCGGCGCAGCCGCGTGGTCGGGCGCGTGTCCATGGACATGCTGTGCGTGGACATCACGGACGTCGAGGAGGCCTACATCGGCACGCCGGTCACCCTGTGGGGCGAGAATCTGCCGGCGGAGGAAGTTGCGGCGGCCGCAGGCACGGTTGCCTACGAGTTGCTGTGCGCGCTGGCACCGCGCGTTCCGGTGCACGAGGAGCCGTAGTGGCCAAGCCGAAGTCGGTGTTCGTGTGCTCGGAGTGCGGCGCCACCGCGCTCAAGTGGATGGGGCTGTGCCCGTCGTGCGGCGAGGCGGGCACGCTGAGCGAGCAGGCCGCTGAGCGGGGCGGTCGCGCCGCCGGACCGGCGGCGAGCCCCGTGCCGCTCGCCGAGGTCGAGGCGCGCGAGGCAGTGCGCTTGCCGACGGGGCTCGCGGAGCTGGATCGCGTGCTCGGCGGCGGCCTGGTCGCCGGGCAGGTGACGCTCATCGGCGGCGATCCGGGCATCGGCAAGTCGACGCTGCTGCTGCAGGCGCTCGCGGCGCTCGCCGACGGGCGCAAGGTGCTGTACGTCTCGGGCGAGGAATCCGCGGAGCAGGTCGCGCTGCGCGCGCGGCGGCTCGGCGTGGGCGCCGCGCGCGTGGGATTGCTCGCTGAAATCCAGCTCGAGCGCGTGCTCGGCGCGCTGCAGGCCGCGCGGCCGGACGTGGCGGTGGTGGACTCGATCCAGACGCTGTGGTCCGAGACCCTGCAGTCGGCGCCCGGCTCGGTGGCGCAGGTGCGCGAGTGCGCCGCGCAGCTCGCGCGCCACGCGAAGAAGGCGGGCTCGGCGCTGTTCATCGTCGGCCACGTTACCAAGGAGGGCGCCATCGCCGGCCCGCGCGTGCTCGAGCACATCGTCGACACGGTGCTCTATTTCGAGGGCGACCCGCATTCCGCCTTCCGCCTGGTGCGCGCGGTGAAGAACCGCTTCGGCGCGGTCAACGAGCTGGGCGTGTTCGCCATGACCGACAGCGGCCTGCGCGGCGTGGCGAACCCATCCGCGCTCTTCCTGCAGCGGCACGAGAAGGATGTCGCTGGCTCGTGCGTGCTGGCGACGCTGGAGGGCACCCGGCCCCTGCTGGTCGAGATCCAGGCGCTGGTGGACGCGGCGCACGCGCCCAATCCGCGGCGCCTCACCGTCGGGCTGGAGCAGAACCGGCTTGCCATGCTGCTCGCGGTGTTGCACCGGCACGCAGGCATCGCCACCATGGACCAGGACGTCTTCGTGAACGCCGTGGGCGGCGTGCGCATCGGCGAGCCGGCAGCGGATCTCGCCGTCGCGCTCGCCATCGTTTCGTCGCTCACCGACCGGCCGGTGCCCGGCAAGCTGCTCGCGTTCGGCGAGATCGGCCTGGCGGGGGAGGTGCGCCCGGCGCCGCGCGGCCAGGACCGGCTGAAAGAGGCCGCCAAGCTCGGCTTCGAGCGCGCGATCGTGCCCAAGGCCAACGCGCCGAAGGGCAAGGTCCCGGGCCTGGAGATCCTCGCGGTCGAGCGCGTCGACCAGGCGGTGCAGCTGCTCAGGAATCTTTGAGCAGCCGCTCGTAGCGCCGCAGGTCCTCCGCGGAGAAGCAGCAGAAGACGACGCGCGCCAGCGGCGCGCGTGCGGCCGCGCGCACCGTGTCCACCGCGATGCGCGCGGCGTCCTCCTTCGGGTAGCCGTAGACGCCCGTGCTGATCGCCGGGAAGGCGAGGCTGCCTACGTGGTGCTGCGCGGCGAGCTCGAGCGAGCGCCGGTAGCACGAGGCGAGCAGCTGCGCCTCGCCGTGGCCGCCGCCGCGCCAGACCGGTCCCACCGCATGGATGACGTATTTCGCCGGCAAGCGGTAGCCGCGCGTGATCTTCGCGCCGCCTGTCGCGCAGCCGCCCAGGCCCCGGCACTCCTCGAGCAATTGCGGCCCCGCCGCGCGGTGGATGGCGCCGTCCACGCCGCCGCCGCCGAGCAGCGACTCGTTGGCCGCGTTGACGATCGCGTCCACCGCGAGCGTGGTGATGTCGGCCTGCCGGGCTTCGAGCCGCGTCACGCCTGCAGGGCGGATTGCGCCGCGCGCACGCCGCTGCGCGCGGCCGCCTCGAGCGTCGGCGGGTACTCGGGATCGGTGTAGTCGCCCGCGAGGAAGACGCCCGGCATCCCGGTGTCGATCGCGGGCCTTGCCAGGCTTGCGCCGACCGCGATGGTCGCGCGCTTCTCGGCGATGACCTGCGACCACTGCGGCGGCGGCAGCGACGGCAGCGCCGCGGCGAGCTCGCGGTGGCACGCGGCGGCAAGCGCTTCGTGGGTCATCTGCTGGTGATCGCCCTGCGCGCTGATCACCGCCGCGAGCAAGCCCTTGTCGCCGGTGAGCGCGCCGCGATCGAACACCCATTGCACGACCCCGTGCGCGAGGCCGAGCATGGGCAGGGGCAGGCGGATGCGCGCCTCGTACTGCAGGTAGCAGGTATAGATGGGCTGGTACTCGAAGTCGCGCGCGAGCTGCGGCGCGAGCGCCTTCAGCTGGTGCGGCCCGACAGCGAGGATGACGGCATCGAACTGCGCGCGCAGCGCGCCGAGCTCGCGCACCGTCGAGCCGCAGCGCAGCTCGCCGCCCTGCGTCGCGAGCCACGCGGCCGCCGGCTCGGGAAACAGGCGCGACAGGTCCACGCGCGGCAGCAGCAGGTCGCTCGCGTCCTCGCCGCCCGCCAGCGTGTCGCGCAGCACGGCGAGGAACACGTTGGCCGAGGCGCGCTCCGGCGGCGTGTTGAGCGCGGACACGCACAGCGGCTTCCATACGTAGTGGCCGATGCGGCCGTCCTGCGCATGGCGCGCGAGCAGCTGCTGCACGCTGCAGTCCTCGGGCAGGCGAAAGCCGAGCCGGCGCAGCGCGCGCATGAAGCGCAGCGCGCCGAGCCGCTCGCGCCACGGCAGGCCGCGCGCCGCGAGCAGGCCCCCGAGCAGGCCGAGCGGCTCGGGCAGGAACAGCCGCCGCAGGCGCACGCCGTCGGCGTAGCGCAGCTCGAGCGGCATGCGCAGCACCGCGTTCGCGGGCACGCCGACCGCGCGCATGAGCGAGAACAGCGTCGCGTAGGCCCCGACCAGGACGTGCTGGCCGTTGTCGAGCGTGCGGCCCTGGGTCGCGACGCGGCGCGCGCGTCCGCCGGGCACCGGCCCTGACTCGAAGACTACCGATCGCGCCCCGCGCTGCGCGAGCGTCACGGCGGCAGCCATGCCGGCGTAGCCGGCGCCGACCACGGCTACGCGGCGAGCCACGTCTTCCAGGCCACCCAGAGCTTGCGCAGCGGCGTGAGCGAGGTGCGCTGGCGCAGGACCTGGAAGCCGTCGCGCTCGATCTCCTCGAGCAGCGTGCGGTAGATGGCCGCCATGATCAGGCCCGGGCGCTGCGCGCGGCGGTCCGCCGCGGGCAGCGCCTCCATGGCGCGTGCGTAGAAGTCGCGCGCGCGTGCGGCCTGGTAGCGCATCAGCGCGACGAACGCCTCGCCGTGGCGGCCCTGCAGCAGGTCGGCGGCGCTCACGCCGAAGCGCTGCAGGTCCTCGATCGGCAGATAGATCCGGTTGTTGCGCGCATCCTCGCCCACGTCGCGGATGATGTTGGTGAGCTGCAGCGCCGTGCCGAGCGATTTTGCGTACTCGAGCGTGCGCGGGTCCGTGTAGCCGAAGATGCCGGCGGCGAGGATGCCCACTACGCCCGCCACGCGATAGCAATAGCGCTCGAGTCCCGCGAAGTCGAGATAGCGCGTCTGCGTGAGGTCCATCTCCACGCCGTCGACGATCTCGTTGAGCCGCGCCGCGGTGATGCCGAACGGCGCGAGCGCGGGCTGCAGGGCGCGCGACACCGGGTGCTGCGGCCGGCCGTCGAACAGCAGCGCGATCTCCTGGCGCCACCAGGCGAGGCGCGTGGCGGCCAGTTGCGCATCCGAGGCCTCGTCGACCACGTCGTCGACCTCGCGGCAGAAGGCGTACAGGGCGGTGATGGCGCGGCGCCGCGGCGGCGGCAGGAAGCGAAAGGCGTAGTAGAAGCTCGAGCCGCTGGCCGCCGCCTTGCGCTGGCAATACTGGTCGGGCGTCACAGGGCGCGCGCCAGGATGCCCGGCCAGTCGAGCGCACGCAGCACGGGGCGCCGCCGGAATACGTCGAAGCCCACCTGCTCGATCTTCTCCAGGATGCGCAGCCCGCCTTGCACCGTGGCGCGGATCTCCACGCCGACGCGCCCCGGCAGGCGCCGGCCGAGCGGCGCGCCCGACCGCATCAGCGCGCGCGTGCGCTGCACCTGGAAGCGCATCAGCGCTCGCCAGGCGTCGTCGCAGACGGCCTGCGCGAGGTGGCGCTCGCCGACCCCATGCCGCGCCATCTCGTCCTGCGGCAGGTAGATGCGGCCCCGCGCGTAGTCCGTCGCCACGTCCTGCCAGAAATTGGTGAGCTGCAGCGCCGAGCAGATGGCATCGGACTGCGCGAGATCCGTTTCAGACGTCCGTTTGAAAAGATGCAGCAGCAGCCGCCCGACCGGATTGGCGGAGCGTCGGCAGTAGTCGAGCAGCTCGGCGTAGCTCGCGTAGCGCGACTTGACGACGTCCTGCGAGAAGGCGTCGAGCAGGTCCGCGAACGGCGCGCGCGGCAGGCCATGCTCGTGCGCGATGCGCTCGATCTCGCCGCGGTGCGCTTCGAGCTTCGCCAGGCGCCGGGCCGGGGGATCGTCGCCTTCGTCGGCGAAATCGTCCGCGGTGCGCGCGAAGCGGTAAATTGTTTCCACGGGCGCGCGCAGCGCCGCCGGCAGCAGCCACGAGGCCACGGGGAAGTTCTCGTAATGGGCGACCGGCACGCGCAGGTATAATACTTTCTTTCCATTCGCTTTTTCCCGGCGAAGGTGGCGGAATTGGCAGACGCACCAGACTTAGGATCTGACGCCGCAAGGCATGAGGGTTCGAGTCCCTCCCTTCGCACCAACGCATCGAGTCGAGGAATCCGAGAGGCATGGCGGTGAACGTGGAGCAGCTGGGCACACTGGAGCGGCGACTGCAGATGTCGCTGCCGGTCGAGGGCATCGAGCGAGAGATCGACGCGCGCCTGAAGAAGATGGCGCGCAACGTGAAGATGCCGGGCTTCCGCCCCGGCAAGGTGCCGATGAAGCTGGTCGCGCAGACCTACGGGCCGCAGGTGCGCTCCGAGGTGCTCGGCGACGCGGTGCAAAAGGCCTTCAACGACGCGGTGCGCGAGGCGAACCTGCGCGTGGCGGGGCAGCCGCGCATCGAGCCCAGGCAGGAGCCCGCGGCGGGCGCGATCGAGTTCAGCGCCACGTTCGAGGTCTATCCGGAATTCAAGGTCGGAGACGTATCGGCGGCGCTGGTCGAGCGTCCGCAGGTGAGCGTGGACGACGCGGCGGTCGAGCGCACGCTCGAGCTGCTGCGCAAGCAGCGCGTGACCTACGCGGCGGTGGATCGGGCGGCCGCGGACGGCGACCGACTGACGGTGGACTTTTCCGGCACGATCGGCGGCGCGCCGTTCGCCGGCGGCGAGGCGCAGGGCTTCGCCTTCGTGCTGGGCGAGGGGCGCATGCTGCCCGAGTTCGAGGCCGCGGGCCGCGGCATGCGCGCCGGCGAATCGAAGACCTTCAGCCTGAGCTTTCCCGCCGACTACCATGGGCGCGAAGTCGCCGGCAAGGCCGCCGAGTTTTCGCTGGCGGTGAAGCGCGTCGAGGCGCCGCAGCTGCCGCCGCTGGACGCCGAGTTCGCGCGCGGCCTGGGAGTGGCGGACGGCGACCTCGCCAGGATGCGGGCCGACGTGCGCCAGAACGTCGAGCGCGAGGTGGCGAAGCGCATCGAGGCGCGCGTCAAGCACCAGGCGCTGCAGGCGCTCGTTGCCGCCACGCCCCTCGATCTGCCGCAATCGCTCGTCGCGCTCGAGACCCGCGAGCTCGCGGAGCGCGCCGCCGCCGACCTGCGCGCGCGCGGCCTGCAGGTCGAGAAGCTGCCGCTGGATCCGGCGGCCTTCGAGGAGACGGCCAGGCGCCGCGTGGCGCTCGGCCTGATCATCGCCGAGCTGGCGCGCGCGGAAAAGCTGCAGCCCAAGCCGGCGGAGGTACGCGCGCTGATCGAGCAGGAGGCGCAGTCCTACGAGAGTCCCGCCGAGGTAGTAAAATGGTTTTACATGCAGCCGCAGCGGCTGTCGGAGATGGAGGGCATGGCGCTGGAGGCGAACGTGGTGAAGTGGGTGCTGGGCAAGGCAAGAGTGGCCGAAAAGGCGATGGCGTTCGACGAACTCATGGGAAGCAACGCGTGATCGGACAAAGCCGCATGCCGGAAGTGAACGCCGCGATGGAACCCGCCCGCGGGTTGGGGCTGATCCCGATGGTCATCGAGCAGTCGGGGCGCGGCGAGCGCGCCTACGACATCTATTCGCGCCTGCTCAAGGAGCGCGTCGTGTTCCTGGTCGGCCCGGTGACCGAGTCGACCGCCAACCTGATCGTCGCGCAGCTGCTGTTCCTCGAGTCCGAGAACCCGGACAAGGACATCTCCTTCTACATCAACTCGCCCGGCGGCTCGGTGTCGGCGGGGCTCGCGGTGTACGACACCATGCAGTTCATCAAGCCCGACGTCTCCACGCTGTGCGTGGGCCAGGCGGCCAGCATGGGCTCGCTGCTGCTCGCGGCCGGGGACCCGGGCAAGCGCTTCATCCTGCCCAACTCGCGCGTCATGATCCACCAGCCGATGGGCGGCTTCCAGGGCCAGGCGACGGACATCGAGATCCATGCCAGGGAGATCCTGTACCTGCGCCAGCGCCTGAACGAGATCCTGGCCAAGCACACCGGCAAGTCGATCGACATTATCGCCCGGGACACGGAACGCGACTTTTTCATGAGCGCCGAAGAAGCGGTAAAGTACGGCATCGTGGACAAGGTGCTGACGGCCAGAGAGACCGTTTAGATGTCGGACAAGCCCGCCTCCGGCGAGAAGCTGCTGTACTGCTCCTTCTGCGGCAAGAGCCAGCACGAGGTGAGGAAGCTGATTGCCGGCCCGTCGGTGTTCATCTGCGACGAGTGCATCGAGCTCTGCAACGACATCATTCGCGAAGAGACCGCCTCGGACAAGGGCGGCAAGGGCGCCAAGTCGGACCTGCCGACGCCGCACGAGATCCGCAACATCCTCGACCAGTACGTCATCGGCCAGGACCTGGCGAAGAAGATCCTCTCGGTCGCGGTCTACAACCACTACAAGCGGCTCAAGCACCTGTCCAAGAACGACGAGGTCGAGCTCGCCAAGTCGAACATCCTGCTGATCGGCCCCACGGGCTCGGGCAAGACGCTGCTCGCGCAGACCCTCGCCCGGCTGCTCAACGTGCCGTTCGTGATTGCCGACGCCACCACGCTCACCGAGGCGGGCTACGTCGGCGAGGACGTCGAGAACATCATCCAGAAGCTGCTGCAGAACTGCGATTACGACGTCGACAAGGCCAAGCGCGGCATCGTCTACATCGACGAGATCGACAAGATCTCGAGGAAGTCGGACAACCCGTCGATCACGCGCGACGTCTCGGGCGAGGGCGTGCAGCAGGCGCTGCTCAAGCTGATCGAGGGCACCATCGCCTCCGTGCCGCCGCAGGGCGGGCGCAAGCATCCGAACCAGGACTTCGTGCAGGTCGACACCACGAACATCCTGTTCGTCTGCGGCGGCGCGTTCGACGGGCTGGAGAAGATCGTGCGCAATCGCACCGAGAAGACCGGCATCGGCTTCGGCGCGGAGGTGCGCTCGCCGGGCAACTCCAAGGCGATCTTCGACCTGCTGAACCTGGTCGAGCCCGAGGACCTGATCAAGTACGGCCTGATCCCCGAGTTCGTCGGGCGCCTGCCGGTGGTCGCGGCGCTCGAGGAGCTGGACGAGAGCGCGCTGGTGCAGATCCTCACCGAGCCGAAGAACGCGCTGATCAAGCAGTACCAGCGCCTGTTCCTGATGGAAGGCGTCGAGCTCGAGGTGCGCTCGGCGGCGCTGGCCGCCGTGTCGCGGCGCGCGCTCGCCCGCAAGACCGGCGCGCGCGGCCTGCGCTCCATCCTCGAGAGCGTGCTGCTCGACACCATGTACGAACTTCCGACGCTGGAGAATGTCAGCAAGGTGGTGGTCGACGAGCAGATGATCCTGGCGGACGGCAAGCCGCTGCTGATCTACTCCGACCAGCAAAAAGTTGCCGGCTCTTCGGCGTAAGCGCCAGATTTCACTGCTTTTTCCGCGTTGCAGTGCACGCGCGTTGCGTGTACGCTCACCCCATTGATTTGCCTGCGGGAACCCGCACATGCCTGAGATGACCGAGACCCCCCAAGGCGTCACCCAGTACCCACTGCTGCCTTTGCGCGACGTGGTGGTGTTCCCGCACATGGTGATCCCGCTGTTCGTCGGGCGCGCCAAGTCCATCAAGGCCATGGAAATGGCGATGGAGGCGGGCAAGTCGATCCTGCTGGTGGCGCAGAAGTCGGCCGCCAAGGACGATCCCGGCCCGGAAGACATTTACGAGATCGGCTGCGTCTCCGGCATCCTGCAGATGCTGAAGCTCCCCGACGGCACGGTGAAGGTGCTGGTCGAGGGCGGCAGCCGGGCGCGCATCCGCTCGGCCACCGACCTGAAGACGCACTGGGTCGCCGAGGCCGAGCCGATCGCCGTGGAGGAGGCGCCGCCCGCCGAGATCGAGGCCATGCGCCGCGCGCTGCTGTCGGCCTTCGACCAGTATGTGAAGCTGAACAAGAAGATTCCCCCGGAGATCCTGACCTCGCTGGCGGGCATCGACGAGCCGGGCCGCCTGGCCGACACCGTGGCCGCGCACCTGCCGCTCAAGCTCGAGCAGAAGCAGCAGGTGCTGGAGATGTTCGACGTCAAGGTGCGCCTCGAGCACCTGCTGTCGCAGCTCGAGACCGAGATCGACATCCTGCAGGTGGAGAAGCGCATCCGCGGGCGCGTCAAGCGCCAGATGGAGAAGAGCCAGCGCGAGTACTACCTGAACGAGCAGGTGAAGGCCATCCAGAAGGAGCTCGGCGAGGGCGAGGAAGGCGCCGACCTCGAGGAGATGGACAAGCGCATCAAGCGCGCGCACATGCCCAAGGACGCGCGGCGCAAGGCCGAGAGCGAGATGAAGAAGCTCAAGCTCATGTCGCCGATGTCGGCCGAGGCGACCGTGGTGCGCAACTACATCGAGACGCTGGTCAACCTGCCCTGGCGCAAGCGCTCCAAGATCTCCAAGGACATCAAGCTCGCGCAGGAGGTCCTCGACAAGGACCACTACGGGCTGGAGAAGGTGAAGGAGCGCATCGTCGAGTACCTCGCGGTGCAGACGCGCGTCGACAAGATGAAGGCGCCGATCCTGTGCCTGGTGGGCGCGCCGGGCGTGGGCAAGACCTCGCTCGGCCAGTCGATCGCCAAGGCCACCAACCGCAAGTTCGTGCGCATGTCGCTCGGCGGCGTGCGCGACGAGGCGGAGATCCGCGGCCACCGGCGCACCTACATCGGCTCGATGCCCGGCAAGATCCTGCAGAACATGTCCAAGGTGGGCGTGCGCAACCCGCTGTTCCTGCTCGACGAAGTCGACAAGCTCGGCCAGGACTGGCGCGGCGACCCGTCGTCCGCCCTGCTCGAGGTGCTCGACCCCGAGCAGAACCACACCTTCACCGACCACTACATCGAGGTCGAGTACGACCTGTCGGAGGTGATGTTCGTCGCCACGGCGAACACGCTGAACATCCCGGCGCCGCTGCTCGACCGCATGGAGGTGATCCGGCTCTCGGGCTACACCGAGGACGAGAAGATGAACATCGCCGTGCGCTACCTGCTGCCCAAGCAGATGCAGGCCACGGGCCTCAAGGAGGGCGAGCTGTCGGTGTCCGAGACGGCCATCCGGGACATCGTGCGCTACTACACGCGCGAGGCCGGCGTGCGCGCGCTGGAGCGCGAGGTCTCCAAGATCTGCCGCAAGGCGGTCAAGCAGCTGCTGAGCGAGAAGCAGTCGGGCGAGGCCAAGTCGCGCCGCATCACGGTCACGCCCAAGAATCTGGACAAGTTCCTCGGCGTGCGCCGCTACACCTTCGGCATGGCCGAGAAGCAGAACCAGGTCGGGCAGGTGACCGGGCTCGCCTGGACCGAGGTCGGCGGCGAGCTGCTCACCATCGAGACCGTCACCATGCCGGGCAAGGGCAAGACCATCACCACCGGCAAGCTGGGCGAGGTCATGCAGGAGTCCATCCAGGCGGCGCTGTCGGTGGTGCGCAACCGCTCGCGCAAGCTCGGCGTGCAGGAGGACTTCTACCAGAAGAACGACATCCACATCCACCTGCCGGAAGGCGCGACACCCAAGGACGGGCCGAGCGCGGGCATCGGCATCGCCACCGCCATGGTCTCGGTGCTGACCGGCATCCCGGTGCGCGCCGACGTCGCCATGACGGGCGAGATCACGCTGCGCGGCGAGGTGCTGCAGATCGGCGGCCTGAAGGAGAAGCTGCTGGCGGCGCACCGCGGCGCCATCAAGACGGTGCTGATCCCGGAAGAGAACGTGAAGGACCTGGTCGACATCCCGGACAACGTCAAGAACCGCCTGGAGATCATCCCGGTGAAGTGGATCGACAAGGTCCTGGAGGTCGCGCTCGAGCGCAAGCCAGAGCCGCTGCCCGAGCGCGAGGAGGCCGCGCCGTTGCCGCCCGCCGAGGACAAGCCCGGCTCGACGACCGCGGTGAAGCACTGACGGAGCGCGGCGGTGAACAAGGCCGACGTCATCGAGCACATCGCGCAGCAGGCGGAGATCTCCAAGCTGGCCGCGGAACGCGCCATCGACGCGCTGGTGGGCGCGGTCAAGTCGAGCCTGCGCAAGGGCCAGCCGGTGACCCTCGTCGGCTTCGGCACCTTCTATGCCGGCGCGCGCGCGGCGCGCACGGGACGCAATCCGCGCACCGGGGCGCAGCTGAGCATCGCCGCGGCGCGCGTGCCGCGCTTTCGTGCTGGCAAGGCGCTGAAGGACGCGATAAACTAGCGCCCCTTTTGCGGGTGCTTAGCTCAGCTGGTAGAGCGTCGCTCTTACACGGCGAATGTCGGCGGTTCGAACCCGTCAGCACCCACCAAGAGAACAACGCTGCATTGCGAAGCAGCAGCGGGCCGCTGCATCGCAATGCCCTACTTTCAGAAAATGCAGCAACGGAGCGGTAGTTCAGTTGGTTAGAATACCGGCCTGTCACGCCGGGGGTCGCGGGTTCGAGTCCCGTCCGCTCCGCCACAACCTGCACCTGCGCTGAATGTTCGAGCTCGTCCACAAACGCAAGCGGCTGGCGCAGGTCGTCCTCGTCCTGCTGGTGATCCCTTTCGCCTTCTTCGGGCTCGAGTCCTACACGCGCTGGGGCGGCGGCAAGGACGACGTGGCGACCGTGAACGGCGCGGGGATCACGCAGCGCGAGTTCGCCGAGGAGCTGCGCCGCCAGCAGGATCGCCTGCGCGCCGCCTTCGGCCCCAATGTCGACCCGGAGGCGCTCGATACGCCCGATACCCGCCGCGCGCTGGTCGAGTCGCTGGTGGCGCAGCGCCTGCTGGCCGATGCGGCACGGCGCGCCGGGCTCACGGTGAGCGACGACGCCCTGCGCCAGACGATCGCCGCGGTCCCGGCCTTCCAGGCCGAGGGCGGATTCTCCAGATCCAACTACGAGGCGTTGCTGCGCGCGCAGGGCATGACGCCGCAGATGTTCGAGGAGCGGCTGCGGCAGGACCTGATGCTGCAGCAGCTGGGCGAGGCGGTCGGCGGCACGGCGCTCGTGTCGCGCGCCGTCAGCGAGCGCCTGGCGGCGCTCTCCGGCGAGCGGCGCGAGGTGCGCGAGGCGCTGGTCGCCGCGCAGCCCTTCGCCGCGCAGGCGAAGATCGGGGAGTCGCAGGTCAAGGCGTACTTCGACGCGCATCCCGAGGAGTTCCGGTTGCCGGAGCGCCTGCGCGCCGAGTACGTCACGCTGTCCGCCGAGGCGCTGCGCGAGCGCGAGCCGGTGGCGGAGGAGGCCATCCGCGCGGCGTACGACTCGCGCGCGTCGCAGTTTGCCGTCGCCGAGCAGCGCCGCGCCAGCCACATTCTGGTGAAGACCCGGGAGGAGGCCGACCGGCTGGCCGCCGAGGCGCGCAAGAACCTGGCGCGTTTCGCCGAGCTGGCGAAGAAGCACTCGCAGGATCCCGGCTCGGCCGCCAAGGGCGGCGACCTGGGCTACTTCGGCAAGGGCATGATGGTGCCGCCGTTCGAGGAGGCCGCGTTCCGCCAGAAGGAAGGCGAGATCGGCGAGCCGGTGCAGAGCGATTTCGGCTGGCACGTCATCCGCGTCACGGGGGTGCAGGCTGCGAAGGTGCGTCCGTACGCCGAGGTGCGCGCGCAATTGGCCGACGAGCTTGCGCGCCAGCAGGCCGCGCGCCGCTTCGCCGAGTCCGCGGAAGCCTTCAGCAATATCGTCTACGAGCAGTCTGACAGCCTGAAGCCGGCCGCCGAGCGCTTCAAGCTGCCGCTGCGCACGAGCGGCTGGCTCACGCGCATCGCCACCCCGGAGGCCGGCGTGCTCGGGCATCCGAAGCTGCTGGCGGCGCTGTTCTCCGAGGACGCGCTGAAGGCGCGGCGCAATACCGATGCGGTCGAGGTCTCCCCCAGCGTGCTCGTGGCCGCGCGCGTCGTCGAGCATGTTCCCCAGGCGCAGAGGAAGTACGAGGAAGTGCGCGCGGAAATCGAGGCCAGGCTGCGCGCGGACGAGGCGACGGGGCTCGCGCAGCGGGCGGGCGAGGCGAAGCTGCAGGCCCTGCGCAAGGGCGAGGACGCGGGGCTCAACTGGAGCGCGCCGAAGGCGGTTTCGCGGCGCAGCCCGCAGGGTATTCCGGCGGGCGCGCTGCGGCCGCTGCTGGCGGCGGAGGCCGCGCGCCTGCCGGTGTTCGCCGGCGCGGCGCGCGGCACCGAGGGCTACGTGCTGTACCGCGTGGACAAGGTGCTCGAGCCGGAGCCGCGGCCGGAAGCGCAGCGCAGCGCGGAACGCGCGCGCGCGGCGCAGCTCGCCGGGGCGCGGCAGATGGACGCGTACATCGCCAGCTTGCGCGCGAGCGCCGACGTGGAGATCCACGCCGCCAACTTCGAGAAGAGGCCGTAGCGGCGCCGGCTAGAATGGTCCGCGTGCGGCGCAGGGTTGCCGCGCAATCGCAGGGGAGCTGCATGAGGCAACCATGGTGCTGAGATCCCTGCGCGCCGCCTGGGCTTACGCCATGCTCTGGTACGGCCTCGGGCTGCTCGCGCTGGGCAGCCTCGCCTGGGGACTGGTGGCGCTGCCACTGCAGGTCGCGCTGCCCAGGCGCACCGGGCGCGCGATCGGGCGCGCCGTCATCGCGCGGGGTTTCCGCCTGTACCTGGGTACGCTGCAGGCGGCCGGGGCCTGCCGCTTCGATCTCGGCGCGCTCGATGCGCTGCGCGGCGCAGGTCCGCTGATCCTCGCCCCCAATCATCCCTCGCTGCTCGACGCGGTGATGGTGCTGTCGCGCGCGCCGCAGGCCACCTGCGTGCTGAAGGCGACGCTGTTCGACGGCGTGCTGTTCGGCGGCGGGGCGCGGCTCGCGGGCTATATCCGCAACGACTCGCCCATGGCCATGGTGCGCAGCGCGGTCGACGAGCTGCGCGCCGGCGGCCAGCTGCTGCTGTTCCCGGAGGGAACGCGCACGGTGCGCGCGCCGCTCAATCCCTTGCGCGGCGCGATCGCGCTCATCGCCAGCCGCGCCGGCGTGCCGGTGCAGGCGGTGGTCATCGAGGCCGACAGCGCGTTTCTCGGCAAAGGCTGGCCGCTGACGCGCCGTCCCGCGCTGCCGTTGCGCTATCGCGTGCGCCTGGGCCGGCGCTTCGATCCGCCGCAGGACCTGCACGCTTTCGTGCGCGAGTTGGAGCAGTACTTCGCGCGCGAGCTGGCCGAGCCTGCGGCGGCGGCCCCGGGCCTGCGCGCCGACGTGGAATCGCGGCCGGCGTGAGCGCGCGCGCCGGGTCGCGCTCGCACCTGGTGGTCATCCCGAGCTACAACCCCGGGCCCCAGGTGTTCGCCACGGTGCGCGCGGCGCGCGCGCAGTGGGCTCCCGTCTGGGTGGTGGTGGATGGCAGCACCGACGGCACGCGCGAGGGACTGGAGCGCATGGCGCGCGAGGACGACGGGCTGCGGGTGCTGGCGCTGGAGCGCAACGGCGGCAAGGGTGCGGCGGTGCTGCACGCCCTGCGCGCCGCGCAGGCCGCGGGCTACAGCCACGTGCTCACCATGGACGCCGATGGCCAGCATCCGGCCGCTTCGATCCCGGAGTTCATGACGGCGTCCATGCGCTCGCCCGGCGCGGTGGTGCTCGGCGTGCCGCAGTTCGACGCCAGCGCGCCGGCGCTGCGCGTGCACGGCCGGCGCGTGTCGAACTGGTGGGCGAACCTGGAGACGCTGTGGGCGGGCATCGGCGACTCGCTGTTCGGCTTTCGCGTCTACCCGGTCGGTCCGCTGCTAGCGATCATGCAGGCGCAGCGCTGGATGCGGCGCTTCGACTTCGACCCCGAGGCCGCCGTCCGGCTCGTGTGGCGCGGCGTGCCGCCGCTCAACCTGCCGGCTCCGGTGCGCTACCTGCGGCCCGAGGACGGCGGGGTGTCGCACTTTCGCTACTGGCGCGACAACGCGCTGCTCAGCTGGATGCACGTCCGGCTGATGCTCGGCTTCCTCCTGCGCCTGCCGTGGCTGGCGCTGCGCCGCGTTACGCCATCCCGCCGTTGATGGGGATCGTCTGGCCGGTGATGTAGGCGGCGCGGTCGGAGGCAAGGAAGGCAACCAGCTCGGCGACCTCCGCGGCGGTGCCCGCGCGCTGCAGCGGCACCAGCTCGCGGATGCGCTCCGCGGGGAAGCTCGCGCTCATCGCGGTTTCGATCAGGCCGGGGGCGACCGCGTTGACGGTCACGCCGCGCTTCCCCAGCTCGAGCGCTAGCGTGCGCGTCGCCGAGATCAGCGCGCCCTTGGCCGCCGCGTAGTTCGCCTGCCCGCGGTTGCCGAGCACCGCGCTCACCGAGGCCATGTTGACGATGCGGCCCCAGCGCGTGCGCAGCATCGGCAGGACGAGCGGCTGCGTGACGTGGAAGAAGCCATGCAGCGACACGTCGATGACGCTCTTCCACTGCGCCTCGCGCATGCCGGGGAAGGCCGCGTCGTCGTGGGTGCCGGCGTTGTTGACCAGGATCTGCACCGGTCCGCGCTCGAGCAGGCTTTCGAGCGCGGCGCGCGCCGCCGCGGCGTCGGTCACGTCGAACGCGAGCGCTTCGGCGCTGCCGCCACGCGCGACGATGTCCGCGGCGAGCGTGCGCGCGGCGTCCAGGTGCCGGTGGGCATGCACGACGACGTGCCGCCCGTCGGCCGCCAGGCGGCGGCAGATCTCTGCGCCGATTCCGCCGCTGCCGCCGGTGACCAGGGCGCGCAGCGCGCTCATGCCCGCTTGCGCGCGTCCAGCACCACGGTCGCGCGCCCGTGCAGGAGCTCGCCGGCCTCGCCGGAGATGCTGAAGTCGTAGAGGATGTGGTCCTGCTCCCCGCTGCGCCGCTCCGCGGTGACGCGCAGGGGCCCGGGCACGTCGTCCAGCCGGTCCGCGTGCAGCGTCAGGGCGCGCACGCTCGCGAGGATTCCCGGGCCAAGCGGCGCGCCGTCCGCCGCGAGCAGCGCGCCGTGCACTGCCATGGCCTGCGCGCCGTACTCCACGCCGCACGCCGCCGGCAGGCGGCCGCCCACGCGCAGCGGATTGCCGGGATCGGCGTGGCTGCTCGCGCGGCACACGATGCGCCGGGCATCGTACTCCAGCACTCCGTCCAGCAGGCACATCGCGCCGTGATGCGGGATGTGCGCCTCGATCCAGTCCTTGCCTAGGCGCATAACGTGACCCCGACCGCGAGGCTCAGGCCGTCGAGATACTCGAGGACATCCTCGCCGGCCTCGCGCCGTGCGATGCGGCGCAGCAGCGGCAGCGCGCGCGCGGTGGGAATCGCGCGGCGCACGTGCTCGAGCGCGGGAATCGCCAGCGGCTCCGGCGTGCGGGCGCCGAGCGAGAGCTCGAGCGCCGCGAGGCTGCCCGCGCTGGCGGCGGGACTCAGCAGCAGCGCGGCGCCGAACGCATCCGGCACCGGCCGCTTGGCGCGCAGCGGCTCGGGGTAGGGCGCGTCGTAGGCGATGAGCAGCACCGCTTCGCCGCGCGCGCGAGCGAGGGCGCTGGCCTCGAGCAGTCCCGCGACGAAGCTGCCGTCGTAGGCGCACAGGCTGGTCGACGGCGCCATGCTGCGCGTGGCGATGCTCCAGTAGCCGGCCGGGGCGTTGTGCACCGAGTTGTGGAAACGCGTCGGCGAGATCAGGCGGTCGTCGCCGGCGAGCTGCTCGCAGATCGCGTGGCAGGTATCGCCGTCCGCGGACGAGGAGGCGAACACGGTCGGCAGCCGCGCCGGATCGCGTCCGCTCGCGTCGAGCGCCGCGGCGCCGGCGGCGAGCGCGATGCGCACCGCCAGGCCGCTGCGCCGGCGCTCGTTCGGCGGCAGCAGCACCGCCGGCGGCACGGCGGTCGGCGCAGCGACGTAGGCGCGCTCGCCCGCGAGCACCGCGCGCGCCTCGTCCCAGCCGCTCAGGCCCGGCCCGATCAGGGCGATCGCGTCGATGGCGGCGCGCAAGGCGTTCACGCACGCCCCAGCACGAGGCTGCAATTCGTGCCGCCGAAGCCGAACGAGTTGCTGAGCACGCGGCGCACTGACGCGTCGCGGCTCTCGCGCACGTAGCATGCGCGCAGCGCCGGATCGGGCGCCGTCGTGTTGGCCCCGCCCGGAATGAAGCCGTGGCGCAGCGCCAGGGCGGCGATCACCGCCTCGACGGCGCCGGCCGCGCCCAGCGTGTGGCCGGTGGCGCCCTTGGTCGAGCTGCAGGGCGTGGACGTGCCGAACACCTCGACCATCGCGCGGTCTTCCGCGGCGTCGTTGCTGGGCGTGGCGGTGCCGTGCAGGTTCACGTAGTCGATATCGCGCGCGGCGAGGCGCGCGTCGGCCAGCGCCGCCTGCATGGCGAGACGCGCGCCCAGGCCCTCGGGGTGCGGCGCCGACATGTGGTGGGCGTCGCTCGACTCGCCCACGCCGAGCACGGCGATGGCGTCGGCGGGCGCCGCCGCGGCGAGCGGCTCGAGCAGCGCGAAGGCCGCCGCCTCGCCGATCGACAGGCCGCTGCGCGCGCGGTCCCAGGGGCGGCAGGGCTCGCGCGCGAGCAGCTCGAGCGAATTGAACCCGTACAGTGTCGTCAGGCAAAGGCTGTCCACCCCGCCCACCACGGCGGCGCCGATCAGCCCGGCCTCGATCATGCGTGCGGCCGTGCCGAACACTTTCGCGCTCGAGGAGCAGGCTGTGGACACCGTCCAGGCCGGGCCGGCGAGCCCGAGCCGCGCGCGCACGTAACCGGTGACGGAGTAGGTGTTGTGCGTGCGCGCGTAGTCGAAGTCCGCGGGCAGCGTGCCATCCAGCGGCGCGCGGCGGCGGTAGGCGAGCTCGGTCTGCAGGATCCCGGAGGTGCTCGTGCCGAGAAACACGCCCACGCGCTGCGCGCCGTGGCGCGCGGCCGCGGCGCCGACCGCGGCGGCGAAGCCGTCCTGCGTGAGCGCAAGCTCGGCGAGGCGATTGTTGCGGCAGTCCCACGCCGCGAGCGCCCCCGGCAGGCGCACCTCGTCCACGTTGGCGATCTCGCCGATGCAGGTGTCAAGCGCCGCGGACTCGAACTGGCGCGCGGCGAGACCGCTGGCGCGGCGCTGCAGGGCGTCGAGCGTCGGCCCGCATCCGCGCCCGAGGCAGCTGGTGAGGGTGTAATGGGACAGTTGCAGCGGCTGCATGGAGGTCAGTCGTGACGCGGAGCGCGGGCGACGAGCAGGACGTTGGCGAACGGCGTGCCGCGGCTCATCGGCTCGGCGCGCACCGCGAAGCCGAGCGCCTCCAGCGCGCCGCGCCATTGTGCCACGCTGCGGCAGTGGAAGCGGGTCGCGCCGTGCCCGCGCGCGCAGGCGACGCACCAATCCGCCCAGTTGCTGAGCAGGAACGGCAGTCCGCCGCCGGCATCGCCGATGCGCAGCAGCAGCGTGCCGCCGGGGGCGAGCGCGGCGCGCACCCGAGCGAGCACCGCGTCCTGGTCGGCGAGCGGCAGGTAGTGCAGCACGTCGAGGAGGACGACCACGTCCGCGGAGCCGAACGGGGCCGTGCGGATGTCGCCTTGCGAGACGCCGCAGTCCCCGCCCAGCGCGCGCCGCGCGCGCTCGACGTCGCGCGCCATCAGCTCGAATCCCCGGTACGAGGCGAGCCGCGGCTCGCCCGCCGCGTCGAGCAGCGCGCGCAGCAGGCCCTGCCCGCAGCCCAGGTCGAGCAGCCGCGCGCCCTCCGGAATGAGGCGCGCCTCGAGGAAGTGCCGGAACGCCGGGTCGCGGCCCAGCTTGCCGCGCGCGAAATGCCAGGCGAAGCTCCCCGCCGCGCGATATGGCGCGCTCGCCGCCTCGACGAGGCGCGCGTATTGCGCGGCGGCGCTCAATCGAGCGCGGCGCGCAGCGTGACCGGCCGCAATCCGGCGGCCGCGATGCGCTCGAGCAGCGGCGGCAGCGCCTCCAGCACGACCGGGACGCCGCTCGCGGTGCGCGCCGCGTGGCCGTCGTGCAGCAGCAGGATGTCGCCCGCGGCGAGATCCCGGGTGAGGCGTCGCAGGACGGCGGCCGTATCGGCGCTGACCGTGTCGAAGCCGCGCCGCGTCCAGCTGGCGAGCGTCAGCCCGAGGCGCGCCAGCACGTAGTCGAGAAACGGATTGCGTAGCCCCGCGGGGGCGCGAAAGAAGCGCGGCGCGTCGCCGGCGAGCGCGGCGAGCGTCTGCTGCGCGCCGCCGAGCTCCTCGAGATAACGGCCCGGGCCGAAGAACGCAAAGCCGTGGCTGTGCCGCAGCGAATGGTTTTCCACCGCGTGCCCCGCCTCGACCATGGCGCGCACCAGACGGGGGTGTTGCGCCGCGCGCTCGCCGATGCAGAAGAACGTCGCGCGCACGCCGGCGCGCGCCAGCAGCTCGAGCACGCCTGGGGTGACCTCCGGGTCGGGGCCGTCGTCCAGCGTGAGCGCGATTTGACCGCGCGCGGCCGCCGGTGCCGGCAGGCGCGTCCAGTTCGGTCCGAGCAGGCGGCTGCGCGGCAGCAGGCCGCCGGCCGCCAGCAGAGCCTGGTTCGCGGCGATGGCGCCGAGCGCCCAGCCCCAGTGCTCCGGAGCAGCGGCGAAGCCGGCGAGCGCCGCGCCGTGCAGGAGCACCGAGCCCTGCAGGTAGCGATTCGGGCGCCACGGCGCGCCCGTGCGCGCCGCCGCGTGCACAAAGGCCATGGGCGGATTATCGCGCATCGCCGCGCGCGCCCGCGAGCAGCGCGGCAAAGGCGAGCGCCAGCAGCGTGCCCGTCGCCACGGTCACGCCGAGTGCGCGCAGCACCGGCACGTGCGAGCTGGCGAGCACGCCGAAGCCGACCACCGTGGTGGCATTGGCGAGCGCGAGCGAGGCGAGCACGCGCGGCGCGGGCGGGCCCTGCGCGGCGGCATGCTCGAAGAACAGCGCGTAGTTCGAGCCGACCGCCACCACCAGCAGGAAGCCGACCAGGTGCAGGAGCGTGAGCGGCTCGCCGGCGGCGGCGAGCAGCGCCGCCGTCACCAGCACCGCGGCGCCGAGCGGCGCGGCCACGCGCCCGACGCGCGCCGCCGAGCGCAGGGCGATCATCAGCAGGAGCAGCACCACCGCCACGCCGGCGGCGGAGAGCGCGATGGCTTCCCCCAGATAGGCCGCATAGAGCGCGTCGGCTTCCGCCTTGAGGTCGAGGAATTCCGCGCCGCTGCCGAGCAGCGCCTCGCGCGCCTGGCCGGTATCGATGAACCCGCCGCCGGAGGGCGGGCCGCGCAGCGGCAGTACGGCGAGCCAGCGCCCGGCCCGGGGCAGGAGCAGCGCGTCGAGCGCGACTCCCAGCCCGGTGCCCTCGAGATCTGCGCGCTGCAGGCGCGCGCCCGCGTGCACCTTCGCCACGTCGGCGACGAACGCTTCCAGGCGCGCGGCGCGCAACGGCAGCCCGCGCAGCGCCCGTTCCAGCCGCGCGCGCAGCTCGCGCAGCGGCGGCAGGCTGGCGGCGCGCGCGCCCTGCGTCGCCTCGCTCGGCAGGTAGGTGGCGGGACTGTCGAATCCGGCGATCACGCCTTGCGCGACGAGCGGCTGCAGGGCCGTGCCCACGCGCTCGGCGGCGCGCAGCGCCTCCTGCGCGTCGTTGCCCTCCGCGACCACCAGATAGCGCGCGTCCGGCGCCCCGAGGTCGGCGCGCAGGCGGCCGTCGTAGGCCTGCTCCTCCTCGCTCAGAGTGCTGAGGACGGACAGGCTGCTCGCCCACAGCGCATCGCGCTTGGCGAGCAGCACCACCGCCGCGGCGATCACCAGCAGCGTGACCACGCCGCGCCAGCGCGGCGCCGCGGCGCACAGGCGCGCCAGGTGCACGCCGAACGGCGACAGGTCGCGCACATGAAAGGCGGCCGGGAGCAGGCTGGGCAGCACGAAGCGCGTGAACAGCGCGGCGGCAGCCAGCCCGCAGACGGAGTACAGGCCGAGCTGGGCGAGGCCGGGAAAGCCCGAGAGCAGCAGGGCGCCGAAGCCGGCGAGCGAGGTGAGCACGCCGAGGCGGATCGTCGGCCAGAACTCCGCCAGCCAGGCCGCGCGACGCGCCTGCGCGTCCTGCGGCGCGGCCGTCTGCACGAACAGGTACACCGCGTAGTCCACCGCCTCGCCGATGAGGGTGATGCCGAAGCCGAGCGTGATGCCGTGCACCACGCCGAAGCCCAGGGCCACCGCCGCGACGCCCGCCAGCGCGCCGCTCAGCACGGGCAGCAGCCCGAAGGCGAGCGCCGCGGGCGAGCGGTACGCGGCGAGCAGCAGCACGGCCACCAGCGCCATGCCGAGCGCGGCGACGCGCGCCACTTCCTGCTTCATCGTCGCGCGCGACTGCACCGCGAACACGCCCGCGCCGCTCATGCGCAGTCGCAGGCCGGACGCGCTGCCGGCGTCGAAAGCGGCGCGCGCGGCCGCCATGGCCGCCGCCTGCCCATCGGTGTCCGCGCCGCCGGCCGCGGTGCGCGCGAGGAGCACGGCGCGCTCGCCGTCGCGCGACGCCCAGACCCCTTCACGACTCAGTGGCGGCGCCGAGCCGGCCATGCGCGCCTCGGCAAGGCGGGCCACTTCGCCGGTCGGGTCGCGCGCCAGCAGGGCCTGCGCCAGCCCCCCGGCGGAGGAAGCGACCGTGTCGAGGTTGTCCACGATCGCTTCGCGCAATCCCCCGGCGCTGAAGCGCTCGGGCGTTACTGCGGGGCTGAGCAGGTAGCGGTGCTCGACCAGCAGACGGCGCTCGCGCTCGGTGCTGCCGGCGGCGCCGTTGGCCACGTAGGCGAAGCGCGCGTCGGCGCGCAGGCGCTCGGCGAGCGCGCGCGAGGCCGCGGCGCGCGAGGCCGCATCGCCGCCTTCGATGGCGAGCAGCATGACGCGGCCGACGGCGCCCTCGCGCAGCTGGTCGACGAGCAGCTGCTGGGCGGGGCTGGGCGAGCGCGGCAGGAAGGCCGACAGGTCGGCCGTGTAGCGCGCGCCGGCGGCGATGGCGGCCGCGGCGACGAGCGCCGCGAGCCAGGCGAGCAGCGGAACGCGCGCGCGGCTCAACGCGCCCCCGGCAGACGCTGCACGCTCATGAGCGAGCGGTCGCCGTTGGCATGCACGATCTCGACCACCGAGATTTCGGCATGCCGGCCGGCGATGCGCACGCGCGCGACCAGGTCCGACATCGCGGGCGTGCGCGGCACCAGCGTGAGCGCCCAGGAGGCCGCGTCCCCCTCCAGCGCCAGCTGGTAGGCGCGCTCGAGCGCCTCGCGGTCGCCGGCCAGCGTGCCGCGGATGCTCTGCACGAAGGCGGCGACCTCCGGATAGCTGCGCAGGTCGAGCTGCAGGCGGCGCTCGCCGCGCTCCAGCGTCAGCCTGTCTCCGTCGAGCACCAGCAGCTCGGGGCGCGGGCGCAGGGTGCGCTTTTCCAGCCGGTCGGGCGCCGCGAAGCGCAGCTCGCCCGAGCTGACCAGCGGCCGCTCGAGCACGCGCACGGTCTTCCTCTCGACGAAGCTGGCGCGCGCCTCGCGCGTCTGCGCGAAGCCGGCAAGCAGCCGCTCGACGTCCCAGGACGGGGCCGCCGGCGCAGCCGCCGCCCAGGCGAGCAGGACGACGCCGAGCAGGCGTTCAAGCCGCGGCGCCATCGGCCCAGAAGTCGTAGAAGTTGAACCAGTTGAACGGCGCGGCGCGGCAGTGCCGCTCGAGGCAGGCGACGTAGGCCGCGAGCGCCGCCTCGGGCCGCGGGCGCGGCGTCGCGCCGAAATCGGCCAGCGGCTCGAAATGCAGCGCATAGCGCCTGCCGCCGAGGTACAGCCCGGCCATGAACAGCGTGCGACAGCGCAGCATCGCGGCCATGCGCATCGGCCCGAGCGGGAAGCGCGCCGGCGTGCCCAGGAAGGGCACGCTGCTGGCGCCGCCCTCGGCGAGCGCGCGATCGGCCAGCACGCCCGCGATGCCCCCGCCTTCGAGGAAGTCGCGCACCCGCAGCATGGCATCCACGCGCCCGAGCGTGATGACGTCCTGCCGGGCGGCCGGGCCGAGCGCGGCGAGCGTCTCGTTGAGCATGCGCGCATTGTCCTCGTACATCACCATGGCGATGCGCAGGCCGGTGGCGCGGCGCCCCGGGGCGCGCAAGGCCTCGAAGCTGCCCAGGTGCGCGCCGAGCAGCAGGGCGCCGCGACCGGGCGCGAGCGCCGCGCGCAACGCGTCCTCGCCGTGCACCTCGATGTCGAACTGCTCGAAGCGCTCGTCGAGCAGATACACGCGGTCGAGGATGGTGGCGGCGAAGCTGTGGAAGTGCCGGTAGCGCTCGGCGAGCGTGGACGGCCGCCCGAGCACGCGTGCCAGGTAGGCGCCGGAGGCGCGCCGCTCGCGCGGCGCTAAGGCGAGATAGTAGGCCGTGATCGGATGCAGCACGGCGCGCGCGACGCCCCGGCCCAGCGCGAGCGCGATCCAGCGCATCAGGCGCAGGATCTGGCGATGGCTGCGCTCGGGCCGCGCGCGCCAGGCAGCCGTCATGCGCGCGCCGCCTGCAGGGTCACGCTCGCCACCAGCTGCGCGCCGACGCGCAGCTCGAGCCGGGTTGCGCCGGCGCGCCGCACCTCGACCCCTTCCCCCGGCCCGACCGGCCGCAGGAACTTCACCGCGGCGATGCGCGTGCCCGCGCCGCCGAGCCCGTGCGCGGCGAGCGCCGCTGCGAGCAGCAGCGCGCCGGGCACCACGGGCGCACCGGGAAAATGCCCCGGAAACGCCGGGTGCGAAGCGGGAAAGCGCAGGGTCGGCTCGCTCATCGGCGCGGCGGCACGTGCGCGCGCGCCAGCGCGCGCAGCGCCTCGCGCGGCAGCTTGCCCGTCTGGGCGCGCGGCAGGCGCTCGAGCAGGACCAGCGGCCGCGGCAGGAAGGCCGGGTCGATGCGCTGGCGCAGCTCGGCAAGCAACGCGGCGCGCGTGAGCGTCGGCGCGACGACGAATGCGGCCAGCCGCCGCACGTCGGCGCCCGAGTCCTCGTCGGGCATGTAGAACGCGCCGTCGGCCACGCCGGCGATGGCGCGCAGCTGCGCGTCCAGGTGGGCGAGCGAGGAGCGCTTGCCCGCGACGTTGACCATGTCGGCGACGCGGCCACGCAGCAGGAAGCGGTCCTCGGCCAGCGGCTCGAGGACGTCACCGAGCCGCGTGGGCTGCTCGATGTGGCCGCCCTCTGCCCAGGCCTCGCCGTCGCGCACGGACACGCGGATGCCGGGCAGCGTGCGCCACTCGGATTCGCGCGCGCTGCGGCGCGTGGCCATCTGGCCGGTTTCCGTGCTGCCGTAGATCTCGAGCAGCGGCGCACCGCAGCGGGCCTCGGCCTGCTCGGCCAGCCCGGCATCGAGCGGCGCGGTGGCGCACAGCAGCAGGTCGAGCGGCGGCGGGCGCGGCGCATCCTCGAGCAGCGCGCGCAGGTGGAAGGGGGTGGTGACGAGCGCGCGCGGGCGCGGCACGCGCTCGAGCGCCGCGCACACGTCGCCGGGATAGAACGGCCGCTCCGCGCACAGGGCCCCGCCGCCGCACAGCGCAGCGAGCACGCTCGATTCGAAGCCGTACATGTGCTGCGGCGGCACGGTCGCCACGATCGCCGGCTGGCGCGGCGCGATGCTCCAGCGCTCCAGCGCGCCGCGCACGTCGCGCGTCAGCGCGCCCCAATGCTTGGGGTTGGGCGCCGGCGCGCCGGTCGACCCGGACGTGAACACGATGGCGCACAGGTTCGCGGCGGGGATCCGCGGAACGGCGAATCCGCCCGTGATCGGGCTGTGCGCGGCGCTCACCGGGATCCGCGGCAGGTCGATGGGCGCAGTGCCTTCGTCCGCGAGCACATAGGGCTGCGCGGCGAACTCGCGCAGCCGGCGCACGGTTTCCGGCGTGTGATCGGGCGGCAGCAGCGTCACCTGCCCGCGCAGCAGCGCGGCGGCGAGGCCCACCGCGAAGCCGTAGCGGTCCGCGCAGGCATTGAGGACGTGGCCGCGGGCGGGCAGGCGCGCCGCCAGCGCGGCGGCATCGGCGAGGTATTGCGCGGCGCTCACCGGCTGCGCACCGCGCCACGCGAGCGTCTCGCCGGGCGCCGCGGCGCCGATGAGCGGGATCCCCGTCACGCGGGCGGGGCTAACGCGGCCCGGCAGGGCTGCGCGCGATGGAGTCCCAGTACGCGCGCATGCTGCGCAGGACGCCGGACGCGAAGCCGCCGCGCGCCTGCTCGGGGCAGGCGCGCAGCCGGACCACGTACTCGGCGACGAACATCGCGCCCACCAGCGGCAGCGTGAGCACATTGGCGAACAGCGACCAGGCGCTGAGCGGCGCGGCGACGTAGAGCAGCACCGAGAGCGCCGCCATCGCGGCGCAGAACAGCGCCCAGGCGAGCGTGACCCGCCGCGTGTACGCGAGCGCGCGCGGGCTGAGCGTGCCGTTCACGGCCCGGGCGAACCGCGTGACCTGCGCCTCGCGCCCGGGCCGCAGGCTGGCCGCGAACCACGCCGCGAGCGCGACGAACATCGCCACGTGCTGCAGCAGGTAGAGCCAGGGCAGGTAGGGCGCCAGCGCGCCCAGCGCCTCGCGGCCGCGGGCGGTGGTCAGCCAGTGCCCGAAGGCGGCGTACGCCAGCACCGGCGCTGCGAGCAGCGCGAGCCAGACGCCGGTGCGGCCGCGCATCACTTCGTGCGGTTCTGCGCGATGAAGCGGGCGAGGTTGGAGAGCGAGGCGAAAATCACCGTGTTGTCCTCGTGATCCGAGCGCAGGCGCACGCCGTAGCGCCGCGACACGACGAGCGCGAGCTCGAGGATGTCGATCGAGTCCAGGCCGAGGCCCTCGCCGTACAGCGGCGCCTCGGGCGCGATGTCCTGCGGCTGGACCTCGAGATTGAGCTCGGCGACGATCAGGCCGGCCAGCTCCCGCAGCAGGGCGGGATCGGCGGCGGGCGCGAGAGGCGCACTGCTCGGAACGCTGGACATGGACGAAGTCTAGCGGCTGCTCAGAGTGTGTTCAATCCGCCGGGCGCGCGGAACGCGAGCACCGCGTTGCTGCCGCCGAAGGCGAACGAATTGGACAGCGCCGCGCGCGGCCGCGCGCCGCGCAGCCCCGCGCCGAGCACATGCGCCGGTCCTGCGCATTCGGGGTCGAGCGTCTCGGCGGCGCCCAGCGTCGGCGGCAGGTCGCCCGCGTGCAGCGCGAGCACGGTGATTGCGGCCTCCAGCGCGCCCGCGGCGCCCAGCGGGTGGCCGAGCGACGACTTGGTCGAGCTCACCCGCACCTGGGACAGGCGCGCGCCGAGCGCGGCGCGCAGCGCGGCGATCTCGACCGCGTCGCCCTCGCGCGTCCCGGTGGCGTGCGCGTTCACGTAGTCGAGCTCCGCCGGGTCGAGGCGCGCGTCGGCGAGCGCGGCGCGCACGGCGCGCGCCTGGCCGTCGGCGCTGGGGCGCACCAGGTTCAGGTGATCGCTCGACTCGCCGAAGCCGGCGAGCTCGGCGTAGATGCGCACGCCGCGCCGCTCGGCGCGCGCCCAGTCCTCCAGCACGAGCGCGGCGCCGCCCTCGGCGAGCACCAGGCCCGCGCGGTCCGCGTGGAACGGGCGGCAGGCGCGCGCGGCGCTCGCCGCGTCGCCGGGCGCGAGCACCTGCAGCGCGAGCCAGGCGCGGATCACCCCGTAGGCGAGCGGCGCTTCCGAGCCGCCGGCGAGCATCACCGGCGCGCTGCCTGCGCGCACGCGCCGGAACGCGTCGCCGATGGCCATCGCGGCCGAAGCGCAGGCATCCGAATGCGTGCTGCAGGTGCCGCCCAGGCCGAAGCTGATCGCCAGGTGCGACGCGCAGGCGTTGTTCATGGCCTGCACCACGGTGAGCGGCGCGAGCCGCTCGCGTCCCGCGGCGTACACCTCGCGGTAGCCGCGCTCGAAGGTGAGCGCGCCGCCCATGCCCGTGCCCCAGGCGACGCCCCAGTCGGCGCGGTCCTCGTCCGCGCCCTGCGCCAGGCCCGCGTCGCGCCACGCCTCCAGCCCGGCGACCACGCCGAGCTGGCTGTAGCGGTCCATGGTGGCGGCGCGCGGCTTGCCGAGTGCGGTGACCGGATCGAACTCGGCGCACACCCCCGCGGGCACGGCGAGCGGATGCGGCGCATCGGGCGGCGCGAGCAGCCGCAGTCCCGAGCGTCCCTCGAGCAGCGCGGCGAAAGCCGCGCGCGCGCCGGCGCCCGCCGGGCTCACCATGCCGAGCCCGGTCACGGCCACGCGGCGCGCGCTCATTGGCCGCCGGCGGCGGACCTCGGCGCGGCGATGCGCTCGAGCAACTGCGTCAGCTCGCCGCAGGTGCGCGGCGGCGGCGTGTCCTCGCCGACGCGCAGGCCGAGCTTGTCCTCGATCTCGAACATCAGCTCGAGCAGCGCGAGCGAGTCCACGCCCAGCGTGGCGAGATCGGCCGCGGCGTCGGCCGACTTCAGGTCGATGCCCAGCCGCTCCTCGACGAAGCGGTAGGCGAGCGCCGCGTCGCGCATCATGGCTATTTGCCGGCCGCCTTGCCGATCTTGTGCACGGCCGCGCTGAGGCGCTTGGCGTCCTCGTGCCAGAACGTCTGGAACTCGGGCGCGTCGAGGTAGTTGAGCGGCGTGCGCACCTTGGCCATCGCGCCGGCGAACTGCGGATCGGCGACCGCCGCGCGCACTGCGGCGCGCAGCTTGTGCTGCGCCGCGGCCGGCGTGGCCGCGGGCGCCACGACGCCGGACCAGATGTAGAACTCGACGTCCTTGTATCCCAGCTCCTTGAAGGTCGGCAGCTCGGGCATCAGGTCGAGGCGCTTGGCGCCCCAGCCGGCGAGCGCGCGCATCTTGCCGGCCTGGATCTGGCCGACTGCGGCGGCCGGTCCCGAGGCGAGCGCCTGCACCTCGCCCGAGAGCAGCGCGCGCACCGCCGGCCCGCCGCCCTGGTACGGGACGTGGAACAGCTTGATGCCGGCGGAGCCGGCGAACATCTCCATCGCCACGTGCAGCGTGCCGAAGATGCCCGAGGACGAGTAGTTGATCTTGCCCGGGTTGGCCTTCGCGTAGGCGACGAAGTCGGCCACGGTCTTGTACGGGCTCGACGCGCTCACCACCAGCACGGTGGGATCGGCGGTCACCAGCGCGATCGGCACGAAGTCCGAGATCTGGTAGGGCGCCGCACGGCCCTGCAGGGGGTCCGACACCGGGAAGATCGAGATCGAGGAGAGGGCCATGAGGACGGTGTAGCCATCCGGATCGGCTTTCGCCGCCGCCGTCATGCCGACTGCCCCCCCGGCGCCGGGCCGGTTGACCACGACGATCGGCTGCCCGAGCGTCTTCTCCATCGATGCGGCGAGCGGCCGGCCGACGATGTCGGCGACGCCGCCCGGCGGGAAGGGCACGATCATGGTGATCGGCCGGGTCGGATACTCCTGCGCCTGGGCGCCGAGCGCGAGCAGGGCGGTGATCGCCGCGATGATTTTCTTCATGACTCGGTTCCTCCTCCTCCTGGAATACCTGCCACTACGTTGCGAAAGCCTGCGTCCACGTACATTACCTCGCCCGTGACCCCGGCGGCGAGGTCCGAGAGCAGGAAGGCGGCAGCGTTGCCGACGTCCTCGGTGGTCACGTTGCGCCGCAGCGGCGCCTGCTCCTCGACGAACCTGAGGATCTTGCCGAAGCCGGCGATGCCCGAGGCGGCCAGCGTCTTGATCGGTCCCGCGGAGATGCCGTTCACGCGGATGCCGCGCGGACCGAGGCTCGCCGCCAGGTAGCGCACCGCGGCCTCCAGGCTCGCCTTGGCGAGTCCCATGGTGTTGTAATTCGGCACGACGCGCTCGGCGCCCAGGTAGGTCAGTGTCACGAGCGAGGCCTTGCGCCCCTGCATCAGCGGCAGCGCGCCCTTGGCGAGCGCCGGGAAGCTGTAGGCCGAGACGTCATGCGCGATGCGGAACGCCTCGCGCGACAGGCCGTCGAGAAAGTCGCCCGCGATCGCCTCGCGCGGCGCGTAGGCGATGGCGTGCACCAGGCCGTCGAGCCCGTCCCAGCGCTCGCCGAGCCGCGCGAACAGCGTCTCGACCTGCGCGTCCTCGGCGACGTCGCAGGGCAGCGCGATGTCCGAGCCGAGCTCGCACGCCATGTCCTCGACGCGCTCCTGGAAGCGCTCGTTCTGGTAGGTGAAGGCGAGCTCCGCCCCTTCGCGCCGCGCGGCCTTCGCCACGCCATAGGCGATCGAGCGGTTGCTGAGCAGGCCGGTGACGAGAATGCGGCGGCCGGAAAGGATCGGCATGGCGCCCGATTATACTTGCGCGATGCGGGCGCTCCTCGTGCTGGCGATCCTCGCCGGCGGCTGCGCCGACGTCTGGAACGATCCCTATCCGGCGTCGGATCGCGGCAAGAACATCCTGTACTCGGCGTTCACCGAGCGGCCCAAGCACCTCGACCCGGTGCAGTCCTACACGGAGGACGAGGCGCGCTTCACGCAGCAGGTGTACGAGCCGCCGCTGCAGTACGACTATCTCAGACGGCCCTACGCGCTCGTGCCGCTCACCGCGCTCGAGGTGCCGAAGGCGGTGCCCGCGCGCGGCGGCGGCGTGGTCTACACGATCCGCATCCGGCGCGGCATCCGCTACCAGCCGCACCCCGCGTTCGTGCCGGAGAACCACGCGCTCGCGCGCGAGCGCATCGAGCGGCTCGACAGCCCCTACCAGCTGCCGACCGGCACGCGCGAGCTCCTCGCCGACGACTACATCTACGAGATCAAGCGCCTGGCAAGCCCGCGCCTGCACTCGCCGATCCTCGGGCTGATGGCCGAGAAGATCGTGGGCCTCGCCGCGTTCGCCGAGCGCCTGAGGAAATTCGACACGCGCAGGCAGGACTGGCTCGACCTGCGCAAGCACCGCCTGGAGGGCGTGGAGAAGGTCGACGACTACACCTACCGCGTGCACCTCAAGGAGCCGTATCCGCAATTCGTGTACTGGCTGGCGATGCCGTTCTTCGCGCCGCTGCCGTGGGAGGCGGAGAAGTTCTTCCACCAGCCGGGCATGGCGGAGAAGAACTTCACGCTCGACTGGTGGCCGGTGGGCACGGGCGCGTACATGCTCACGCAGAACGATCCGAACGCGAAGATGGTGCTCGAGCGCAACCCCAACTTCCGCGGCGAGCCGTATCCTGCCGAGGGCGAGCCGGGCGACGCGGCGGCGGGGCTGCTCGCCGAGGCGGGAAAGACGATGCCGTTCATCGACACGGTGGTGTTCTCGCGCGAAAAGGAGAGCATCCCCTACTGGAACAAGTTCCTGCAGGGCTACTACGACGCTTCGGGCATCCCGGGCGACACCTTCGACCAGGCGGTGCGCGTCGCGGTGGGCGGCGAGGTGTCGCTCACGCCGGAGATGCAGGCGAAGGGCATCCAGCTGCGCACCTCGCCCGACACCACGATACTCTATCTGGGCGTCAACTGGCTCGACGACGTCGTGGGCGGCGCTTCCGACCGCGCGCGCAAGCTGCGCCAGGCGATCGCCATCGCCGTGGACTGGGAGGAGTACATCTCCATCTTCCTCAACGGGCGCGGCGTGGTGGCGCACGACCCGCTCGCGCCGGGGATCTTCGGCCAGCGCACGGGCCGCGAGAGCATCAACCCCGTGACCCACGTGTGGAAGGACGGGCGCGCGCAGCGCCGCTCGGTCGAGGAGGCGCGGGCGCTGCTCGCCGCGGCCGGCTATCCCGACGGGCGCAGCGCGCAGACGGGCGAGCCGCTGGTGCTCTACCTCGATACGGTGGGCCGCGGGCCGGGCGACAAGCCGCGCTTCGACTGGTGGCGGCGCCAGTTCGCCAGGATCGCCGTGCAGCTCGAGATCCGCGACACCGACTGGAACCGCTTCCAGGAGAAGATCAGGAAGGGCAGCCAGCAGCTCTACATCCTGGGCTGGAACGCGGACTACCCCGATCCCGAGAACTTCCTCTTTCTGCTGCACGGCGCGCAGTCGCGCGCCAGGAGCCAGGGCGAGAACACCTCGAACTACGTGAACCCCGAGTTCGACGCGCTGTTCGAGCGCATGAAGGCGATGCCCAGCACGCCCGAGCGCCAGAGGATCATCGACCGCATGGTGGCGCTGTACCGGCACGACGCGCCGTGGGTGGGGGGCTTCCATCCGGTGACCTACGGCCTGTCGCATGCCTGGATGCTGAACGGCAAGCCGAACAACATGGCGCGCAACAACCTCAAGTACCTGCGCGTCGACGTGGACCGGCGGGCCGCGCTGCGCGCGGCCTGGAACCGGCCGGTGCTGTGGCCGGCGCTGCTGATCCTTGCTGTGCTGGTGATCGGATCGGTGCCGGCCGTCGTCAGCTACCGCAGGCGCGAGCGCATGGCGGCCCGATGATCGCCTACATCATCCGCCGCACCCTGTACGCGATCCCGATCCTGATCGGGATCAACTTCATCACCTTCGGGCTGTTCTTCCTGGTGAACACGCCGGACGACATGGCGCGCATGCAGCTCGGCGTGAAGCGCGTGACCCCCGAGGCGATCGAGAAATGGAAGGCCGAGCGCGGCTACGACAAGCCCCTGCTCTACAACGCGGCCGAGAGCGGGCGACGGTTCCTCACGGAGACGATCTTCTTCGAGAAGTCGGTCAAGCTGTTCGTGTTCGACTTCGGCCGCGCCGAGGACAACCGCGACATCGCCAACGAGATCCGCACGCGCATGGGGCCGAGCCTCGCGCTCGCCGTCCCCGTGTTCCTGGTGGGCATCGCGGTGAACATCACCTTCGCGCTCGGCATGGCGTTCTTCCGCGCCACCTACCTCGACCTGTGGGGCGTGATCCTGTGCGTGGCGATGATGTCGATCAGCTCGCTGTTCTACATCATCGGCGGCCAGTACCTGGTCTCCAAGCTCTGGCACCTGGTGCCGATCTCCGGCTACGCGGAAGGGACGGACGCGGTGAAGTTCCTCGTGCTGCCCGTGCTGATCGGCGTGGTGGGCGGCATCGGCGCCGGCAGCCGCTGGTACCGCACGCTGTTTCTCGAGGAGATGGGCAAGGATTACGTGCGCACGGCGCGCGCCAAGGGGCTCGCGGAGTCCGCGGTGATGTTCCGCCACGTATTGCAAAACGCCATGATTCCCATCCTCACCGGCGTGGTGGTGGTCATCCCGCTGCTGTTCATGGGCAGCCTGATCACCGAATCCTTCTTCGGCATCCCGGGGCTGGGCAGCTACACGATCGACGCCATCCAGGCGCAGGACTTCGCCGTGGTGCGCGCCATGGTGTTCATCGGCTCGGTGCTCTACATCCTGGGGCTGCTGCTCACCGACCTTTCCTACACCCTGGTGGACCCACGCGTGCGGCTCGACTGATGCCGGTCCTGCTGCCCACCGACGCGCTCGTCTGGCTGCTGGTGGCCGCGGTCGCCGCCTTCGCCTGGTACAGCAGCCGGCGGCCGCACCTCGCGGCGCCCTGGGCGCGCGTCCTGCGCAGCCGCGCGGCGGTCGCCTCCGCGGTGGTGCTCGGCTGCTTCATGCTCGTCGGCCTGCTCGACTCGCTGCATTACCGGCCCGCGCTGCCAGCGAAGGATCCCGGCGCGCCGGTCGCCTACTCGGTGGAGGTGCGCTCGGCGCTCGATGCCCTGCTCACGCCCTTGCGCACGAAGCTGGAGAAGACCTACTCGGCCCCGCTCGCCACGCGGCTGTACCAGAAGGAAACCGTGGAGCGGCCCGACGGCAGCACGGCGCGCGAGTTCCCGCGCCTCGCGCATGGCGGCGCGCACCTGAAGGACGAGGCGCGCTGGGGCAGGGACGTCGCGCTGCGCATCCTCGCCGGGTTGGCGGGCGCCGTGGCGCTGTGGTCGCTTGCGGTGCTCGCCGGGCGCAGGACGCTCGCCCGGCGCTGGCCGCGCGTGCCCTGGAGCGCGGCGGCCGCGGCGCTCGGCGGCCTGCTCGCGCTCGCCGGGCCGGCGGCCATGCTCGCCGGCGGCTACCACGTCCTCGGCACCAGCCAGGTGGGCAGCGACGTGCTCTACCAGGCGCTGAAGAGCATCCGCACCAGCCTCGTCATCGGCACGCTGACCACGCTCGTGCTGCTGCCGCTCGGCATCGTCGCGGGCATCGCCGCCGGCTACTTCAAGGGCTGGGTGGACGACGTCATCCAGTACCTGTACACGACGCTCAACTCGATTCCCGGCGTGCTGCTGATCGCCGCCTCGGTGCTGATGGTGCAGGTGTACGTCGACACGCACCCGGAGCTCTTTCCGACCTCGGCGCAGCGTGCCGACTTCCGCCTGCTCGCGCTGTGCGCGATCCTCGGCGCGGTGAGCTGGACGGGCCTCGCGCGCCTGCTGCGCGGCGAGACGCTCAAGCTCGCCGAGCTGGAGTACATCCAGGCCGCGCACGCCTTCGGCGTGTCGCACTCGCGCGTGCTGGGACGCCACATCCTGCCCAACGTCGCGCACATCGTGATCATTTCGCTGGTGCTCGACTTCTCCGGGCTGGTGCTCGCCGAGGCGGTGCTGTCCTACGTCGGCGTCGGCGTCGACCCCTCGACCACCAGCTTCGGCACCATGATCAACGCCGCGCGCCTGGAGATGGCGCGCGAGCCGATGGTCTGGTGGTCGCTGGCCGCCGCCTTCTTCTTCATGTTCGCGCTGGTGCTGGCCGCGAACCTGTTCGCCGACGCGGTGCGCGACGGCTTCGACCCGCGGGTGCGCGTATGAGCGCGGCGCTCGAGCTCGCCGGCCTGCGCACGACGCTCGACACGCCGCGCGGCGAGCTGCGCGGCGTGGACGGCGTGGACCTCGCCATCGCCAGGGGGGAATGCTTCGCGCTGGTGGGCGAATCCGGCTGCGGCAAGTCGATGACCGCGCTGTCGGTGCTGCGCCTGCTGCCGGAGGCGGGCCGCATCACGGGCGGCAGCGTGCGCCTCGGGGAGCTCGACCTGCTCGCGCTGCCCGAGGCGGCGATGCGCACGGTGCGCGGGCGACGCGTGGCGATGATCTTCCAGGAGCCGTCCACCGCGCTCAACCCGGTGCTGACGGTCGGCCGGCAGGTGGCCGAGGTGATCGAGCGGCATACGAGCCTGCGCGGCGCCGCGGTGCGCGCGCGCGTGCTCGAGCTGCTCGGCGCGGTCGGCATTCCGGAGCCCGAGCGGCGCATGCACGAGTACGCGTTCCAGCTCTCGGGGGGCTTGCGCCAGCGCGCGATGATCGCCGGCGCGCTCGCCGTGGACCCCGAGGTGCTGATCGCCGACGAGCCGACCACGGCCCTCGACGTGACCATCCAGGCGCAGATCCTCGAGCTGCTGGCGAAGCTGCAGCGCGAGCGCGGCATGGCCCTGCTGCTCATCACGCACGACCTGGGCATCGTCGCGAAGATGGCCGACCGCGTGGCCGTGATGTACGCGGGCGAGATCGTCGAAGTCGCGCCGCGCGCGGCGTTCTTCCGCGCGCCGCAGCATCCGTACTCGCAGAAGCTGTTCGCGGCGCTGCCGGGCGCCGCCCAGCGCGCGGGGCCGCTCGCGCAGATCCCCGGGCAGGTGCCGCCGCTCACGCAGGCCTTCGCCGGATGCCGCTTCGCCGAGCGCTGCGAGCTCGCCTTCGAGCGCTGCCGGCGCGAGCCGCCGCAGCCGATCGCGCTGGAGTCCGGCCACGAGGTGCGCTGCCACCTGCGCGAGCGCGAGCGCGCAGCGCCGCGCGCGGCGCCGGCAGGCGAGCCGGCGGCGCGCGCCGCCGCGGCGGCCAGGCCGCTGCTCGAGGTGCGCGACCTGAAAGTGCATTTCCCGATCCGGCGCGGGGTCCTGCGGCGCACCGTGGGCCATGTGAAGGCGGTGGACGGCGTTTCGCTCGCGGTGGCCGAGGGACGCACGCTCGCCCTGGTGGGCGAGTCGGGCTCGGGCAAGACCACGGTCGGCAAGGCGATCCTGCAGCTCCTGCGGCCGACGGCGGGCAGCGTGCGCTACGCCGGCGAAGAGCTCACGGGCCTGGCGCGCGCGGCGATGAAGCGCCACCGCGCGGCGATGCAGATCGTGTTCCAGGACCCCTACGCCTCGCTCAATCCGCGCATGCGCGTGGCCGACATCCTCGCCGAGGGCATGCGCAGCCTCGGCGTGGGCGCGACGGAGGCCGAGCGCGCGCGGCGCATCGGCGCGCTGCTCGAGCAGGTCGGCCTGCCCGCCGACGCGCAGGCCCGCTACCCGCACGAGTTCTCGGGCGGCCAGCGCCAGCGCGTGGCCATCGCGCGCGCGCTGGCGGTGGAGCCGCGCCTGATCGTCTGCGACGAGCCGACCAGCGCGCTCGACGTCTCGGTGCAGGCGCAGATCCTCAACCTGCTGCGCGCGCTGCAGGAGCGGCTCGGCCTCGCCTACCTGTTCATCACCCACAACCTGGCAGTGGTCGAGTACCTCGCGCACGAGGTGGCGGTGATGCGCGGCGGGCAGATCGTCGAGCAGGGCCCGGCCGGGCAGGTGCTGGGCGCGCCGCGCCACGAGTACACGCGCGCGCTGCTCGCGGCGGTGCCGAAGGTCGACTAGAAGATGGTGAGGCGCTGCCCGGCCGTGATGTGCGTGCGGATCCGGTTCCAGCGCTGCAGGTCCTTCACCGACACGCCGTAGCGGCGCGCGATGCTCCACGGCGTCTCGCCGCGGCGCACGACGTGCGTGCGCCCGCCCTTCGGAATGGGCGGGGCGTACATGATCGGCAGGCGCGCGAAGGCCTCGGCGCCGTTCTCGATCGGCACCACCAGCAGCTCGGGCATGCGCCGCGCGCGCGGGTGGATGCCGTTCACCTCGCGCAGCTGCGCGAGGCTCAGGCCGTGCTGGCGCGCGATCGACTCCAGCGTGTCGCCGCGCCTGGGCTTGTAGGTCTTCCAGGAGACCAGCGTTTCGCCCTCGAACTGCTCGAGGTTCTCGTGGAACACCTCCACCTTGTCGGCCGGCAGCACGATGCGCGAGGCGACCGTAGAGCGGATCACCGGCCGGCTGAAACCCGGGTTGAGGGCGATGAACTCGTCCACCGGCATCTCGGCGAGCTTGGCGGCGAGCAGCACGTCGATGTCGCGCGTCTTGGTGATGGTGGCGAAGTAGGGCTCGTTGGGAATCGGGTGCAGCCTGATGCCGTGCGCCGCCGGGTTGGCGATCAGGTTCTTCAGCGCCTGCAGCTTCGGGATGTAGCCGCGCGTCTCGCGCGGCATGGGCAGCGACAGGTAGTCGGTGGGCTTGCCGGCCTTGCGGTTCTTCTGGATGGCGCGCGCCACGTTGTTCTCGCCCCAGTTGTACGAGGCGAGCGCCAGGTGCCAGTCGCCGTGCATCTCGTACAGGTCCTGCAGGTAGTCGAGCGCCGCGTTGGTCGAGGCGACCACGTCGCGGCGCCCGTCGTACCACCAGTTCTGCGTCAGCTCGTAGCGCTTGCCGGTGCCGGGGATGAACTGCCACAGCCCGGAAGCGTGCGAGCGCGAGTAGGCCATCGGGTTGAAGGCGCTCTCCACCATGGGCAGCAGCGCGAGCTCGGTCGGCATGTGCCGCTTCTCGAGCTCGTCGACGATGTGAAAAAGATACCGGCGCGTGCGCTCGAACATGCGCTGCAGGTAGTCCTGGTTGGCCACGTACCAGCGCGTGCGCTCCTCGACCTGCGGCGAGCGGATGTCGGTCATGGCGAAGCCGCGGCGCAGGCGCAGCCACAGGTCGTCGGTCGGCGCGGTGCGATCGAGCTTGGCCACCATCGGCGGCGCCGGCAGCACGCGCTGCTCGCCTTCGAAGGGCGGCAGGCGCGTGGCGTCGAGCAGGCGGACGGCGGGCAGCGGTGGCGGCGGCTCGGGCAGCGGCGCCGGAGTCGCGGGCGCGGGCACGGGCACGGGCGCAGGTGCAGCCGCTGGCCCCGGCGCCTCGGGCTCGGACGGCAAGCTCGCGCAGCCACCCAGCAGGGCCGCTACCGCGAAAATACTTGCAATCCTGCCTCTAAGTCCTTGCATGAAAGGCGATAGTACTAGCTCAAGCTCGATTCTTCCAGTCCCGGATGGCTGCGAAGACTTTTACGGGGTCCGAGACCCTGGCGCCAAGGTACTTGTTGGCGGACTCGATGACCGCGGGCTCGGCCCAGCGCAGGAAGGGATTGGTGGCGCGCTCCTCGCCGAGCGTCGAGGGCAGGGTGGGCTTGCCGGCCTCGCGCAGCTTGCGGTCGCGCACGAGGCGTGCCGCGAGCGCGCCGTTGCCGGGCTCCACCTGCTGCGCGAAGGCGATGTTGGCGAGCGTGTACTCGTGGCCGCAGTACACCTTCGTGTCGTCGGGCAGCGCGGCGAGCTTGGCGAGCGACGCCATCATCTGCTCGGCGGTGCCTTCGAACAGGCGCCCGCAGCCGCAGGCGAAGAGCGTGTCGCCGCAGAACAGGCTGCCTGCCCCATAATAGGCCACATGCGCTCGCGTATGCCCGGGGATGTCGAGCACGGAGAGCGCGAGCCCGAGCTCGGGAATGTCCACGGTGTCGCCTTCGGCCACGGGGTCGGTGAGCGTGGCGATCGGCTCGCCCTTCGGGCCGTAGACCGGCACCGGCCCGTGGCGCAGCAGCTCGGCAATGCCGCCGACGTGGTCGGGGTGGTGGTGCGTGGCGAGGATCGCGGCGAGCGTCAGCTTTTCGCGCGCGAGGTACTCGAGCACCGGGCGCGCCTCGCCGGGATCGACCACCGCGGCGAAGCGCGCGTCGCGCAGCGTCCAGATGTAGTTGTCGCGGAACGCGGGTAGAGGAACGATATCGGGCATGGATCGGCAGTCCTTCGTGTCGGAGGCCGCGGCCAAGTATAACGGCGAGCGCGCGTCGTTCTCCCAGTGGTGCACCACGCCGCTCGGGCGCTACGCGCTCGACTGGGAGCGCGACCAGTTCGACAACGCCGTGGAAGACGTGTTCGGCTTTCGCGCCATGCAGGTCGGTCTGCCGGAGCTGGATTTCCTGCGCCGCAACCGCATTTCCCACCGCTTCAGCCTCGCGCTGGAGGCGGGCGCCGCGGTGGCGGCCGATCCGCTGCAGCTGCCGGTGGCCTCGCAGAGCCTCGACCTCGTGGCGCTGCCGCACGCGCTGGAGTCGCACCTTGATCCGCATGCGCTGCTGCGCGAGGCCGAGCGCGTGTTGCGCCCGGAGGGGCAGGTGGTCATCTCGGGCTTCAACAACGCCTCGCTCTGGGGTCTGCGCCGCTGGTTCACGCGGCGCGACGCCGGCTCGCCCTGGGACGCGCGCTTCATCGGCCTGCTGCGGCTCAAGGACTGGCTGCAGCTGCTGTCCTTCGAGCTGAACGGCGGGCGCTTCGGCTGCTACGCGCCGCCGCTCGCCAACCCGGTGTGGCGGGAGCGCTTCGGCTTCATGGACCGCGCCGGCCCGCGCTGGTGGCCGATCCTCGGCGGCATGTACGTGGTGCGCGCGGTGAAGCGCGTGCACGGCATGCGCGTCATCACGCCCGCCTGGCGCAAGGAACGCGCGCGGCGCCGCGCGCTGGCCGCCATGCCGCAGAAGAACGGGCACGTGGCGCAGCGCCGGCATGAGCGCTGAGGTGGTGGAGGTGTACGCCGACGGCGCCTGCCGCGGCAACCCCGGCCCGGGCGGCTGGGGCGTGCTGCTGCGCGAGGGCGGGCGCGAGCGCGAGCTGCACGGCGGCGAGGCGGCGACCACCAACAACCGCATGGAGCTCACCGCGGTGATCCGCGCGCTGGAGGCGCTCGCGCCGGGCGCGCGCGTGCGCGTCTTCACCGACTCGCAGTACGTGCAAAAGGGCATCAGCGCCTGGATCCACGACTGGAAGCGGCGCGGCTGGCGCACCGCGGACAAGAAGCCCGTGAAGAACCAGGACCTGTGGATGCGCCTGGACGAGGCCGCGCGGGCGCACGCGGTCGAGTGGCACTGGGTGCGCGGGCACGCCGGGCACCCGGAGAACGAGCGCGCGGACGCGCTGGCGAACAAGGGGATCGACGGTGGCCTCTAGGCAAATCGTGCTCGACACGGAAACGACGGGCCTGAACGCGGGGCTGGGCGACCGCGTGATCGAGATCGGCTGCATCGAGCTCCTGAGCCGCCGCGTCAGCAATCGGCACTTCCACCAGTACGTCAACCCCGAGCGCGCGATCGACGAGGGCGCGCTCAAGGTGCACGGGCTGACCGACGAGTTCCTCGCCGACAAGCCGAAGTTCATGGAGGTGGCCGCGGCGTTCCTCGACTACGTGCGCGGCGCGGAGCTCGTCATCCACAACGCCTCCTTCGACGTCGAGTTCCTCGACGCGGAGCTCGGGCGCGCGGAACTCGGGCGCCTTGCGGATCACGTGGCCGGCGTGGTGGACACGCTGGCGCTCGCGCGCGAGCTGCATCCCGGCAAGCGCAACTCGCTCGATGCACTGTGCGAGCGCTACGCGGTGGACAATGCGCATCGCACGCTGCATGGCGCGCTGCTCGACGCGCGGCTGCTCGCCGAGGTGTACCTGGCGATGACGCGCGGCCAGGACAGCCTGGTGATGGAGCTCGATTCCCCGGCGCAGGAGGCCGCCGCGACGGCGCGCATCGACGCCTCGAAGCTCGTGGTGCTGCGCGCCTCGGAGGCGGAAGCGCGCGCGCACGAAGCCTACCTCGACGGCATGGGCAAGGAGGCTACGGGCGGGGTGGTGTGGCGAAAAATGGGGACAGACCCCATTTAGCGGTGAAGCGCGCTAAATGGGGTCTGTCCCCTAGGCCGTCTGTCCCCCGCAGGAGCTGCCGGCTCCCGCGGTGCAGCCGAAGCAGTGGTGTGCAGTGACGATGTGCCGGCGCCGCCAGGCGTCTTCGTCGAAGTCGCGGATGTGCGCCCCCGCGCCGCCTTCGAGCCCGAGCTCGAGCATCTGATTGAAGTCGCAGTCGTACAGCCGCCCGTCCCAGCCCACCGACAGCGTGTTGCGGCACATGAGGCCGTCCAGCGCGGCGGGGTTGAACGCGTTCACCAGCCGCTGCAGGTAGGCCTCGAGATTGCCCGAGTCCTGCAGCCACTCGAGGAAGCGCGCGATCGGCATGTTGTTCAGCACGTGCAGGCGGTCGAAGGTGACGCCGAAGCTGCGCATCAGCCCCTCGCGCCATTCGCGCTCGACGCTCGCCTGCGAAGCGCCGAGGAAGGCGCCGGCCGGGTTGGACACCAGTGTCAGGCGCCGCTGCGGGTCGCCATGGCCGTAGCCCGCGGCATTCAGCACGCGCAGCGCGCGCACCGAGCGCTCGAAGACGCCGTCGCCGCGCTGCGCGTCGGTGTTCGGCCGGCGCCAGTGCGGCAGCGAGGCCACGATTTCGACGTTGCGCGCGGCGAGCCAGTCCACCAACCCGGCATTGCGCGGCAGCAGCAGCACCGTGAGGTTGCAGCGGTCCATGACGTGCTTGCCCGCGTCCACCGCGGCCTGCACCAGGTCACGAAAGCGCGGGTGCAGCTCGGGCGCGCCGCCGGTGAGATCCACGGTGTGCGCGCGGCTGCGCCGCAGCGCCGCGATCACCTGCGCGAGCGTCGCGTCGTCCATCATGGCGTCGGTGCGGTCGGGGCCGGCGTCCACGTGGCAATGCCGGCAGGTCATGTTGCACAGCTTGCCGAGGTTGACCTGGAAGATGTCGAGCTGCGCCGGCGCGAGGCCGGGCGCCAGCGCGGCGAACTCGGCCGCGAGCGGCACGCTGTCGAGCAGCCGCAGCTGTTCCTGAGGAGCGGCGAGCGGCGCGGCACGCCGCTGCAGGCTCTGCGTCGCGCGCGGCGTGGCGCGGTCCAGCGCCAGATCCCCGGCAATGTCCTCCAGGCGAAGCGGAATGCTGGCCGGCCGCATCTACATTCCCAGCTTCTTCGCGTGCTCGCGCATCTGCAGGCCATGCACGAGCGAGGAGCCGCCGCGAATCGCCGCCGCGACGTGCACCGCCTCGGTCATCTGCTCGAGGTCGGCGCCCTTCTGCTGGCAATCCTGCGTGTAGGCGTCGATGCAGTAGGGGCACTGCACGGCGTGCGACACGGCGAGCGCGATCAGGCTCTTCTCGCGCGCGGTGAGGGCGCCGTCGGCGAACACGGCGCCGTACCAGTCGAAGAACTTCTTGCCGAGCGCGGGGCTCGACTCGGAGATCCTGCCGAAGTCGGCAAGGTGCTGGCTCTTGTAATACGTTTCCATGGGAACCCTTCTGTGTTTGGGGCTTCCCGCTTGGTCGGGAAGCGCGCACAGAAGCTTACAGGCTGGCGCGGCGGCCGGCGCTCAGCGCACGGTCACGTACAGCATCAGGCCGTTGAGCACCGAGCTGAAGGCGCCGCGCTGGTCGGGATCCTGCACTTCGATGTCCAGGCTGGAGCGGTTCAGGCCGAAGCCGAAGCCGACGTGCTTGAAGGTGTGGTGCTCGACGGCGATGGTGAAGTCGCTCAGGGCGCCCTGGTACTCGTCGGCGCTGTCGAGGAAGAACAGCTCGTACTTGGAGCGCATCCACCACTTGGGCGTGAACGCGTAGTCGAGGCGGAAGCCGAACACCGGCAGCGGCGCCGTCACCGAGTTGCTCTCGGCGAGGCCGCCGCCGCTGGAGCGCACCGACGCGTCCATCCGGGTGACGTGCAGGCCGACCGAGAGCGAGGTCTCGATCTCGGGGGCGCGGTAGAAGGAATAGGTGTAGGTCGCCTTGAGCGTCTCGGTATTGAGCTCGCTGTCGAGCGTGCTGCCGGGCGGGAAAGTGACGTCGCCGAAGTCGAGGCCGCGCTGGCTGACGATGAGGCCGCCGCGGTCGATCTTGTACCAGCTGAAGTCCATGCGGTGCTTGGGCGCAAAGCGGAAATAGCCGTCGAGGCGCGGCACCGTCATCGAGGTCTCGCCGCCCAGGTCCCGCTCCCAGTCGATGCTGGTGCCGATCGTGACGATGCCGCCGACCGTGCGGTCCAGGCGGATGGTGCCGTTGGTGCGCGAGACGAAATAGGCCCCGAGCGACAAGCTGTAGCGGTCGTCTTCCGGCGCGTCGGCGGCCAGCGCCGGCGTCAGCGCCGCGGCAAGCAGGGCCGCTGCGCCTGCCTGCATGCACTTCGAACCGAACGTCATCGGGTTTCGTCGGATAGGTCTCGTCCGTGCAGCGAAGCTACGCGGCCGGGCGCAGCCGGGCTTGATCCAGGTCAATCATTCGATCGGGTTGCCGATGCTTTCGATGGTGCGCTTCACCGCCATCGGATCGTCGATGCCCGTGAACAGGAAGTCGCTCACCCCGCGGCCGGTGATCTTCACCGTGCCGAAGCCTAGCAGCCGGCCGAATACGCCCTGCTCGATCTCCACCGTCTCGATCGACGTCAGCTTCATTTCCTCGGTCTTGCGGCCGATGATGCCCTTCTTGAGGATGACGCGCTTGTTGGTCACGCCGCGCTCCTGGTACTTGAGCTGCAGGTAGACGTACAGCGCGACGAAGAGCGTCAGCCCGAGCGTCGGGATGGCGAGCAGCACCCAAAGCCAGACCCACAGCCAGGCCGTCCAGTGCAGGCGGAACAGGCCTTCGACCTTCTCGCCCGCGGACAACGACTCGTCGATGTAGGACATGGCGCCAGTGTGCCAGATCGCTCAGGCCCCGCGCGTCGCGCCGCCGTCGATGCTGATGGTGGCGCCGCTGATGTAGCTGTTGCGCTCGGAGGCGAGGAAGGCGATCAGCGCGGCGATCTCCGCGGGCTGCGCGAAGCGGCCGATCGGGATGTCGCGCAGGTACTCCGCGCGCGCTTCGTCCTCCGAGATGCCCTCCAGCGCCGCCTTCGCCTTCACCATGTAATCCAGGCGGCGCGTCTCCATCGGGCAGGGGCTCACGCCGTTGGCGAGGATGCCGTCGCGCACGAACTCGTCGGCGAGCGCCTTGGTGAAGTTGATCAGGCCCGCGTTGGCCACCCCCGCCGGCATGGCGCGCGACTCGGGCTGGCGGCCGCGGTGGCCGATCAGGTTGACGATGCGCCCCCAGCGCTGGCGCTGCATGTGCGGCACCACCGCGCGGCAGCAGCGGATGACGCCGTACAGCTTCAGCTCGAGGCTCTCGCGCCAGTCGTCCTCGGGCAGCTGCAGGAAGTGCCCCGACTTCGCCGCGCCGATGCTGTTCACCAGGACGTCGATGCGCCCGAAGCGCGCCGCGACTTCCTCGACCATGCGGCCGATGTCCTCGGGCCGCGTGCAGTCTGCGCGCACCGTGATCACCTCGGCGTGCGCGCGGCCGCGGATCTCCTCGGCGGCGTTTTCCAGCGCCTGCTCGCCGCGCGCGGCGATCGCCACGCGGCAGCCCTCGGCGGCGAGCTCGAGCGCCGCCGCCTTGCCGATGCCCATGCTGCCGCCGGTGACGAGCGCGCAGCGGCCCTTCAGACCCAGGTCCATGCGCGCAATCCTAGCGCGATGCCGGGCAGGGGGCTCCCGGCGTTCGCGTCCCTTAGAATGCCGCTGCCATGACGGGCTCTGGGTGGGATTTCGACGTCGCCGTGGTGGGCGGCGGGCCGGGCGGCTCGAGCGCCGCGACGGCGCTGGCGCGGCGCGGACGCCGGGTCGTGCTGTTCGAGCGCGACCGCTTCCCGCGCTTCCACATCGGCGAGTCGCAGCTGCCGTGGTGCAACGAGGTGCTGCGCGCCCTCGGCGCGGAGCAGGCCGTGCGCGCCGCCGGCTTCGTGCCGAAATGGGGCGCGAGCTTCCGCCGGCCGGGGGGCGACGACGAGCAGTACGCGGACTTCTCGGCCGCGGTGGAGACGCCCACGCCGCAGACCTTCCAGGTGCTGCGCGAGCGCTTCGACGAGGTGCTGCTGCGCCACGCGCAGGCGAGCGGCGTCGACGTGCGCGAGCGGCACCGCCTCGTCGACGCGGCCTTCGACGGCGCGGGCGTGACGCTGCGCTACGCGGACGCCGGCGGCGTCGAGCGCGGTGCGCGCGCGGGCGCCGTCGTCGATGCGTCGGGGCGCAGCGCCTTTCTCGTCAAGCGCTACGGCCGGCATGAGTACGACCCGCTGCTGCGCAACGTCGCGCTGCATGCGCACTATGAGGGCGTGCCGCGGGCGCAGGGCCGTCGCGCGGGCGACATCCGCATGTTCACGCGCACCGACATGGGCTGGCTGTGGTTCATCCCCGTGTCCGAGTCCGCGATGAGCGTGGGTGCGGTGATCCCCGTGGCGACGCACCGGCGCGAGGGCAAGGCGAGCGCCGAGCAGAGCCTGGCGCACTACCTCGCCGACACGCCCACGGCCGGCGCGCTGCTCGAGCGGGCGCGGCGCGTGAGCGAGGTGCGCGTGGACGCGGACTACTCGTACGTCGCGTCGCGCATGGCGGGCGATCGCTGGGTGGCGGTGGGCGATGCCGCCGCATTCCTCGACCCGATCTTCTCCACCGGCGTGCTGCTCGCCATGCAGGGCGGGCTGGACGCCGCCGAGGCGATCGACGCGGGGCTGCGCCGCGGCGCGCTGCCGGCGCGCGCGTTCGCGCGCTACGAGCGGCTCGTGCGGCGGCGCTACCACCACTTCCGGCGCTTCGCGACCGGGTTCTACGACCCGGCGTTCCGTGACCTGTGGTTCTCGCCGCGCAAGACCTCGGGCATCTACCGCGCGATCGTCTCCGTGCTCGCCGGCAACTGGCGGCCGTCGCTCGCCACGCGCCTGCGCATCGCGGCGTTCTTCGCGCTGGTGCAGTTGCGGCGCGTCGAGCGCCGGCTGCGCGGGATGCAGGACGGCTGAGGGTGCCGCGCGTGAGCGGTCGGGCAAGCGCATCGGCGGCAACGCTGCTGGGGATCGTGCTTGCCGCCTGCGCGCTGTGCCTGCCGGCGGCGCCGGCGCTCGGCGACGCCACGCGGCCGCGCGTGGGCCTGGTGCTCGGCGGCGGCGGCGCGCGCGGCCTGGCGCACCTCGGCGTGCTGCAGGTGCTCGAAGAGATGCGCGTGCCGGTGGACTGCATCGCGGGCACGAGCATGGGCGCGCTGATCGGCGGCATCTACGCCTCCGGCGCGACGGTCGAGGAGATGACCCAGCGCATCCGGCGCATCGACTGGGACGCGGTGCTGGTCGACGACCCGCCGCGCGCCGAGCGCCCCTATCGCGCCAAGCGCGACGACTTCGAGAACCTGTTCCGGCTCGAGCTCGGCCTGCGCGACGGGCGCCTGGTGCTGCCGCCCGGCGGCACCTCGGGCTACAAGGTCGAGTTCCTGCTGCGCGAGATGGCGGCGGGCGCCGGCAACTACGCAGAGCAGAATTTCGACTACCTGCCGATCCCTTACCGGGCAGTCGCGACCGACATCAAGGACGGCACGGTCAAGGTGTTCCGCGACGGCGACCTGGTGCGGACCATGCGCGCCAGCATGTCGGTGCCCGGCGCGATCGCGCCGGTCGAGATCGGCGGCGCGCTGTACGTCGACGGCGGCCTTCTACAGAACCTGCCGGTGGCGGCGGCGCGCGAGGCCTGCGCCGACGTGGTGATCGCCGTGAATGTCGGCAGCGGCCTGCTGCCGCGCAAGGAGCTGGCCACCGCGCTCGGCATCTCGCTGCAGATGCTGCTGGTGCTCATGGAGCAGAACGTGCGCGAGTCGGTCGCCGCGCTCGGGCGGCGCGACCTGCTCATCGCGCCGCAGCTGGGGGAGTACAGCGCGGCGAACTTCGCCGAAGCCTTCGCGCTCGTCGGACTGGGCGAGGAGGCCGCGCGCGCCAAGGCCGAGGCATTGCGCGCGCTATCGGTCCCGGAGGCCGAGTACCGCGCCTGGCGCGAGCGCGTGGCGGCGCGCCAGCCTTCGGCGCCGCGCGTCACCGAGGTGCGCGTCGCCACCACCGGCTCGCGCGTCAATCCGGAGGTGATCGAGCGGCAGCTCGCCGAGGTGCCGGGAATCGACGTGCGCCGCCGGCCGGAGACCGACTTCAGCCTTCCCAACCTGCACCGGCGGCTCGAGCAGGTCTACGGCGAGGGCGACTTCGAGCGCATGGACTACCGCCTGCTCGACCGGCACGGCACGCGCACGGTGGTCGTGCGCGGCGAGGAGAAGTCCTGGGGCCCGAACTACGTGAAGTTCGGCCTGGGCCTGGCGGCCGACACCGACCAGACGCGCTTCAGCGTCAACCTGACCCACCGCGCCACCTGGGTCAACGCGCTCGGCGCCGAGTGGCGCAACGACCTGCAGTTCGGCTACCGCGACCGGATCGCGAGCGAGTTCCACCAGCCGTTCTCGAACCGCGCCGGCGTGTTCATTGCGCCGCGCGCCGAGGGACAGAACCAGCCGGTGGTCTACTACCTGGACGGCCGGCGCGTGGGCAGCTTCGAGGTGAGCACGGCGCGCGCGCACCTGGACATCGGCACGCAGAACAAGTACGGCGAGCTGCGCGCCGGGCTGTTCGCCGGGCGGCTGAGGGCCGAGGAGGACTTCGGCGTGCTGACCTTCGTCCCGGACTTCGACGTGCGCCAGCGGGGCTACACGCTGAGCGCCGTCTTCGACCAGATCGACAGCCCGAGCTTTCCGCGCGACGGGCTGCTGCTGTCGGTGAAGAGCTTCGGCACCGTGGGCAAGTGGGGCTCGGAGGACGAGTACAACCGGACCGAGCTGCTGGCGATGGGAGCAAGGAGCTGGGGGCCGCACGCCGTGCAGCTCGCCGGGTACCTCGGCGACACCCTGCACGGGCAGCTGCCGGCCTACGACCCGTTCTTCCTCGGCGGCTTCCTGCGCGGCTCGGGCTACGGCATGGACGAGCTGATCGGCGAGCGCATCGGGCTGGCGCGCGCGGTGTACAGCTACCGCCTCGCTTCGCTGCCGGCGCCGCTGGGAAGCGGTGCGTACGCCGGCGGCTCGCTCGAGGCGACGCGCGCGGTGCAGGGCGTCGATCCGGCGGCGGACACGGAGGTGCGAAATTCGGCGAGCGTGTTCCTCGCCGCGGACACCAGGCTCGGCACGGCCTATGTGGCGTTCGGCATGGGGCTGAGCGGCAACCGGCCGCAGACCGTCTACTTCCTGCTTGGCACGCCGTGAGCCGGACCCGGCGTCAAGCGCCGGGCGTGTCGTTGCCGACGCCGAAGGCGTGCACGCCGCAGCGGCAGCTGCCTTTGTAGGTCTTCAGCATGCCTGCGGCGCATTGCCGGGGGATCGTTCCATCAGGCATCCCGGTGCACGGTGGCGGGCGAGAACGCGGGCAGGCACACCGCAATGTACTCGGCGCCGCCGGCATCCGGCGTGCTGTAGCGCACCCATTCGCCTGGCTGCGTGACGACGCATTGCCCGGCGGCCACGTCGCACTCGCCGCCCTCATGCTCGAGATGAATGCTTCCGGACAGGACGACGGTGATCTCCATGAACTTCGGGCGCTGGCCGGGTTCGATCCAGCCTGCCGGAGAAACCATGCGCGCCACGCTCACCCGCGAATGATTCGAGTTGATGCGACCGACGTACTCCTCGATGCGCTTCGGCTTGTTGCCGGCGGCTTCGACGATCGTGGGCGATTCGATGATACGGGGCATGCGGTGCGTCTCCGTTCTCCGGTTCGTAGAGGAGGCCGGCAGCCGGCGCCGCCATTGGAACCTCCTCGAGCGTTAGGTCGAGGTGTCCACTTTATCGAATGAGGTTCCGCGTCGGTCAACAACGCGTTGTTAGGAGTCATGCTCACCCTTCATTCTGTTGCCGAGCGAGCGATCGGCGCCGTCCCCACTGGCTGCCGTGAGGGCCTTCACGGCGATCGCGGCCAGCAGTGCGGTGAACAGCACGCCGCATACCCCGATGAGGATTGCGAGCGTGCGTGCCAGCAGCGTCTTCGGGGCAAGATCGCCATAGCCGATCGTGAGACCGGATACGAAGGCAAAGTAGATCGACTCCTGTATCGACCAACCTTCCCTCAACCCGACGACGAGGCCCAGGGTGACCATCAGTCCGACCAGGAAAGACAGGACTGGCCATACCACGCGCAGTCCGTCGAGGAGGGCGGTGGCGAAGTTGCGTCTCATCATGCGCGAATCCATGCAGCCTCCGGGATGATCATCATCGGGTACCCTCCGTCATCCGGGCTTCGCTTGATCGGGACGATACCCCCGGATCACGAAGAGCAAATGCCAGCGAAACGCTTGGCATTCGATGTAGGAAATGACGTCGTCGCCCATTCGCGGACCGGTGACTCCTAACGAATGAAAGGGACTTCCCCTACTCGAAGCGGGCTTGCGCCTGCACGGCATCGAAGTGCCAAGATTGAAGTGTCTGAGTTCAATCTGAATACGAGAGGGGAAGTCATGGAAAAGATTACTACCGTGGGGATCGATCTGGCAAAGAACGTGTTTTCGCTGCACGGGGTGGATGGCGCGGGGAGGGTGGTGCTGCGTAAGACGGTGCGGCGCGACCAGCTCCTGGGGGTGGTGGCGGGTTATCTCCCTGCGTGATCGGGATGGAGGCCTGCAGCGGGGCGCACGAGTGGGCGCGGCGGTTTCAAGGGCTGGGGCACACGGTGCGGCCGATGGCGCCGAAGTTCGTGACGCAGTACCGTAAGAGCGGCAAGAACGACGGCAACGACGCAGAAGCCATCTGCGAGGCGGTGAGCCGGCCGAGCATGAGGTTCCTGCCGGTGAAGTCGGCCGAGCAGCAGGCGCTCTTGGCGCCGCACCGGGTGAGGCAGGGCTTTGTGGTGGAGCGGACCGCGACGATCAATCGGCTGCGCGGGCTGATGTCGGAGTTCGGGGTGGTGCTGCCGCTGCGCTCGGTGACGGTGCGTCGCCAGGCGGCCGCGGCGGCCGAGGCGCTGCCCGAGCTCGCGCGGCGCATGGTGGCGGAGCTGCTCGAGCAGCTGCGGCTGCTTGATCAGCGCATCGACGCCTACGATCGGGAGCTTGCGGCCCAGGCGCGGCTCTCGGAGGCCGCGCAGCGCTTGATGAGGATCCGTGGCATCGGGGCGACGACCGCCTTGGCGATCGTGGCCACGGTGGGCAACGCCCGGGAGTTCCGAAATGGCCGGCAGTTCGCCGCTTGGCTTGGACTGGTGCCAGGGCAGTACTCCACCGGGGGCAAGGCGCGCCTGGGACGCATCACCAAGCGGGGCGATGCCTATCTGCGCAATCTCCTGGTGCAGGGGGCGCGCTCGGTGCTGCACACGGCGGCGGCGCACCGCGACCGCGTCTCGCGCTGGGCGCTGCAGCTTCAGGGCCGCTGCGGCTACTACCAGACACTGGTGGCGATCGCCAACAAGAACGCGCGCATCGCCTGGGCGCTGCTTGCGCGCGGCGAAGAGCTGCGCGCGAGCTGAGCGAGCATTCTTCCTGCGACTGCAAGCGACACGGTCAGACCGGCGCCCGGATAACCTGCAATGCGAAAGGCAGATGTCGATGCCGACTAACGGTGGAGTTCAGCGGCCGCCGAAGGCGGTCCGCTGGAACGACTGGTTAGGCGGCCAGCGCCATTCAACGTCGACATCGCGGTCAGTCCACCTCGATCACGATCTTCCCGTTCGCTCTGTTCTCGTCCATCAGGGTGTGGGCTTCACGAAGTCTCCCAAAACGGAAGCTCGGTCCGAGCTTGAGGCTGAGCTCGTCGGATTCTACGAGAGACACATAATGTTGAAGCTGCGCGGACGTGATATCGGCTGCTTCGCCGCTATATGACGTCAGCTTCACGCCAGTAGGAACATCGCCCATCGGATGGAAGTCCTGCAGGACCCAGCTGCCGCCGAGAATGCCCGTCATGCAGACGATGCCGCCCCGGCGCGTGGCCCGCAGAGAATCGAGCAGTGTGGTTGCTCCGATGAGCTCCAGAACTCGGTCATAGCCGTCGGCATAGATGGCGCGGGCTTTGTCCGCTATCGCGCCCTCGTCAACGATGACATGAGCCGCGCCGGCAACTTTGAGCTCGTCGGCCTTGGCCGGGTTCCGTGTGGTGGCGGTGACTTCAAGGTCTGCCGATCGGGCCAGGGAGATGGCCGTGAAGCCGATGGACGAGGTCGCGCCTCGCACAAGAATGTTCTTCGCCCGCTCGATCTCCAGTCCGACGTGGAGCGAACCGTGAACAGTCTGAAGCATCTCAGGCAGGGCTGCGAGGCGCTTCCATTCCAATTGTGTCTGTAATGCAAAGACATTCTGCTGCGGCACCAGCACATACTCAGCGTAAGACCCGTCAAACTGCCGCCCCATTCCCCCCATCATCGCAACGACGCGCTGTCCAACCGGCAAGCTAGAGCCGGGCGCGGCGACGACTTCGCCGGCACACTCAATGCCCAGCACGCGCGGGAACCGTACCGAAGGCGAGTCCCCGCGCCGCGTGAACCATTCTGATCGGTTGAGTCCGAAGGCCCGGTTTCTGATGAGGACCCATCCGTCCCGTGGCGACGGGCGCAGGATCTCTTTGAGCTCCAGCCTTTCCGGACCTCCGGGCTCGCTTATCACATAGGCCTGCATCGTGTCTGCCATCGATTTGCGTTGCTCCAAGATCCGAAGCCAATCCCAGGCCGCCTAACGTCCTTGAGTGCGGCGGGCCCGCTCGCCACGAAACATTGTCGCTGCGCTGGCAGCCCGTCCGCACCAGCCGGAGCCAGACGCCTTGGTCATTGACGATCGGCCTTTGCCGCAGATGATGACGACGAAGAACCGGCGAGCAGTTCAGGAAACCACATTCTTGCCGTGCCCTCGCCGCAGCGCCGCTCAAGTGCATCGTGGGATCGGAGAAGCTCCGCAACGTAGTCGCGAAACTGCTCCAGGGGCTCGCCGCGCGACAACAATTCGCCGATGAGGAGATGTGAAATGGAATGCTCGCGTTGCAGGCGGTCCCTGAGCTTTGCGACACTCGATCGCTTGAGGTCGTAGTGCATCCAGGCGCGACTGGCAGTCCAAGGCAGATTGCCGACGAGCATTCCGACAATGAGGCCCGCCAGGGTACCGACTATCGCAGCGGGCCAGCCAAAGGAGGAGCCGTAGCTGCCGCCGATGACTGCACCAGCAGCCGCTCCGAGAAGCTTCAGCAGGTCAAAGAATGTGAACATCGGACCGTGTCATGCAAACGCCTGGCGCAGATCTCGCCCAGCGGCTGCCGTGGTGCGCCCGGCCGAGCGATGGGCTAGCC
>Ga0224500_10000133_pt1 | contig 55795 bp, 58 predicted proteins | sample SF_Oct11_sed_USG_FD_168126 | JGI IMG/M metagenome (GOLD analysis project Ga0224500, IMG submission 168126) | Sediment microbial communities from San Francisco Bay, California, United States - SF_Oct11_sed_USGS_4_1 | ecosystem: Environmental > Aquatic > Marine > Sediment | place: USA: California...
TCATCACGCCGCACCAGAAGTGGGGCATCCACTCCACGTACACCGACAACCTGATGATGCTGACGCTCTCCCGCGGCGGGCCGATCGTCTGGCTCTCCGAGGACGACGCGCGGAAGATCGGCGTCGAGGACAACGACTGGATCGAGCTCTACAACGTCAACGGCGCGATCGCGGCGCGGGCGGTCGTCTCGCAGCGGGTGAACAACGGCATGTGCCTCATGTACCACGCGCAGGAGAAGATCGTGAACGTGCCCGGGTCGGAGGTGACCGGCACGCGCGGCGGCATCCACAACTCGGTGACGCGCTGCACGGTCAAGCCCACGCACATGATCGGCGGCTACGCGCAGCAGGCCTACGGCTTCAACTACTACGGGACGATCGGCACGAACCGCGACGAGTTCGTGATCGTGCGCAAGATGAAGAACGTGGACTGGATGGACCAGCCGGCGGCCGCGGGCTCCGAGGCATGACCGCGCTCGCCACCCTGCGTTTCGTCATCCCCGCGAAAGCGGGGATCCAGCGACTTTCCGTCGCAAGACACTGGGTTCCCGCCTGCGCGGGAACGACGACGAGGATTAACACACAGCGTGTCCGTACACGTATCGCTGGAGAAACGAAATGAAGATCCGCGCGCAGATCGGCATGGTCCTCAACCTCGACAAGTGCATCGGCTGCCACACCTGCTCGGTCACCTGCAAGAACGTCTGGACGAACCGCGAGGGCATGGAGTACGCCTGGTTCAACAACGTCGAGACGAAGCCGGGCATCGGCTACCCGAAGGACTGGGAGAACCAGGGCCGCTGGAAGGGCGGCTGGGTGAAGCGCAACGGCGGCATCGAGCCGCGCCAGGGCGGCAAGTGGTCGATCCTGATGAAGCTCTTCGCCAATCCCAACCTGCCGGAGATCGACGACTACTACGAGCCGTTCACGTTCGACTACGAGCACCTGCACACGGCCCCCGTGATGAAGGCGTCGCCGGTGGCCCGCCCCCGTTCGCTGATCACCGGGCAGCGGATGGAGAAGATCGAGTGGGGCCCGAACTGGGAGGAGATCCTCGGCGGCGAGTTCGCCAAGCGGAGCAAGGACGCGAACTTCGAGGGCGTGCAGAAGGAGATCTACGGGCAGTTCGAGCACACCTTCATGATGTACCTGCCGCGGCTGTGCGAGCACTGCCTCAACCCGGCGTGCGTGGCCTCGTGCCCGTCGGGCTCGATCTACAAGCGCGAGGAGGACGGCATCGTCCTCATCGACCAGGACAAGTGCCGCGGCTGGCGCATGTGCGTCTCCGGCTGCCCGTACAAGAAGATCTACTACAACTGGTCGTCGGGCAAGGCGGAGAAGTGCATCTTCTGCTACCCGCGCATCGAGGCGGGGCAGCCGACGGTGTGCTCGGAGACCTGTGTGGGCCGCATCCGCTACCTCGGCGTGCTGCTCTACGACGCCGACCGCATCGGCGAGGCGGCCGCGGCGGACGACAAGGACCTCTACGCCGCGCAGCTTGGCCTGTTCCTCGACCCGAACGACCCGCGGGTGATCGAGCAGGCGCGCGCCGACGGCGTGCCGCAGGCGTGGCTGGACGCCGCCCGCGCCTCGCCCGTCTACAAGATGGCCGTCGACTGGCGCGTCGCGCTGCCGCTGCACCCCGAGTACCGCACGCTGCCGATGGTCTGGTACGTGCCGCCGCTGTCGCCGATCCAGTCCGCCGCGAACTCGGGCGCCATCGGCGCGTTCGGCTCGCTGCCCGACGTGCGCAGCCTGCGCATCCCGCTGCGCTATCTCGCCAACCTGCTGACCGCGGGCGACGAGCAGCCGGTGGCGCAGGCGCTGGAGCGCATGCTGGCGATGCGCGCCTACATGCGCGACCGCCACGTCGAGAAGCGCGAGAACGCCGCGGTGCTGAAGCAGGCGGGGCTCACGGTCCGGCAGGTCGAGGACATGTACCAGATCATGGCCATCGCCAACTACGAGGACCGCTTCGTCATCCCGACGACGCACCGCGAGCACGCCGAGAATGCGTACGACCTGCGCGGCGAGTGCGGCTTCTCGTTTGGCAACGGCTGCTCGGACGGCGCGACGCCGGCCACGGGGCTGTTCGGCGGCAAGAAGCGCCGCACGATACCGATCAGGGAAGTGGTCTAGGAGAGCGTGATGTCGATCACCTACAAGGCGCTCGCGGCGCTGCTCGCCTACCCCGACGCGGAGCTGGTCGCCGCGCTGCCCGAGATCCGCGCGGTCGTCGAGGCCGATCGCTCGCTGCCCCGCGCGGAGCGCGCCGCGCTCGCGGCGCTGGTCGAGGAGCTCGGCCGCATCGACCTCATCGATGCACAGGAGCGCTACGTCGCGCTGTTCGACCGCGGGCGCGCCACCAGCCTGCACCTCTTCGAGCACGTCCACGGCGAGTCGCGCGACCGCGGCCAGGCGATGGTGGACCTCAAGTCCGAGTACGAGCGCGCGGGACTGCGGTTGCGCGAAGGCGAGCTGCCCGACTACCTGCCGGCGCTGCTCGAGTTCCTGAGCCTGCAGCCGCACGACGTGGCCGAGGTGATGCTCGCCGAGAGCGCGCACCTGCTGCGCAAGGTCGGCAACGCGCTCGCCGCCCGCGGCTCCTCCTACGCGGCGGTGCTCGCCGCCGCGCTGGCCTCGGTGAGCGAGCGCGGCCTCGACGAGAAGCCGGCCGTCGAGCCCGACAAGCCGATCGACGAGGAGTGGGCGGAGGCACCGGTCGTGTTCGGCCCGGGCGCCGCGCCCTCCTGCGGCGCCGGCGCGAGCGCCGCGTCCGTCGTCAAGTTCATGCCCCGCCCCGCCGCACGCTGATTCGAAGGACCCACCATGGCCGCGAACCTCAACACGTTCCTCTTCGGCATCTATCCCTACATCGCGCTCGCCGTCTTCCTCGTGGGGAGCCTCATCCGCTTCGACCGCGAGCAGTACACGTGGAAGAGCGACAGCTCGCAGCTGCTGCGCGCGGGCCAGCTCCGGCTGGGCTCGAACCTGTTCCACATCGGCATCCTCGGCATCTTCTTCGGCCACTTCTTCGGCATGCTGACGCCGATCGCGCTGTTCCACGCGCTGGGCGTCGAGCCGCCGGCGAAGCAGCTGCTGGCGATCGTGGCCGGCGGCATCTTCGGCGCGATCATGCTGGTGGGCCTGGTCATCCTGATGCACCGCCGCTTCGCCGAGCCGCGCATCCGGGCGACCACGCGCGCGACGGACTGGCTGGTGCTGTGGATGCTCCTCATCCAGCTTCTGCTCGGGCTCGTCTCGCTGCCGGTGTCGGCCGGCCACATGGACGGCGGCGAGATGATCAAGCTGATGACCTGGGCGCAGCACATCGTCACGTTCCAGGGCGACGCCGCGAACTACGTGGCGGGCGTCGCGCCGGTGTTCAAGCTGCACCTGCTGCTCGGCATGACGATCTTCCTCGTGTTCCCGTTCACGCGGCTGGTGCACGTGTGGAGCGGCTTCGCGGCGGTCGGCTACGTGACGCGCGCCTACCAGGTCGTGCGCGGGCGATGAGCATCCGCGTCAACGGCACGGTCCTCGACGACGACGCGATCCGCGCCGAGGCGGAGCTTCACGCCGGCGCGCCGGACCCCGAGGCCGCAGCCCGCCGCTCGCTCGCGGTGCGCGAGCTGCTGCTGCAGCGCGCGGGCGCGCTGGGGCTCCTCGAGGGCGGCGCGGCGCGCGAGACTGTCGCCTTCGCGAGCCGGGAGGCCGAGGACGAGGTGATCGCGCGGCTGCTTGACGCCGACGTGCCCACACCGAAGGCCACGCCCGAGGAGTGCCGGCGGCAGTTCGATGCGCATCCGGAGCGCTACCACTCAGGCGAGCTCGTCGAAGCGCGCCACGTCCTGTTCGCGGTGACGCCGGGCACGCCTGTGAGCCTGCTCCGCGCGAAGGCGGAGGAGACGCTCGCCGAGCTCGCCGCGCACCCCGAGCGCTTCGCGCAGCGCGCGGCGGAGCTGTCGAACTGCCCGTCGGGCGCGCAGGGCGGCAACCTCGGCCAGTTCGGCCGCGACCAGATGGTGCCCGAGTTCGACGCGGCGGTGTTCGGCACGCGGGCCACCGGCGTGCTGCCGCAGCTCGCGACGACGCGCTACGGCTTTCACGTGATCGCGGTCGACCACCGCATCGCGGGGCGCACGCTGCCGTTCGAGCAGGTCGAAGGCGCGATCGCCGCGTCCCTCGAGGCGCAGGTCGCGGCGCGCGCGTTGCGCCAGTACGTCGAGGTGCTCGCGGGGCAGGCCCGGCTCGAGGGCGTGGTCCTGGCGGCCGCCGCGTCGCCGCTCGTCCAGTAGAATCTCCGCTCCGCCCGGTACGGAGCCGACATGAACGCTGTGACCCTCGGCCGCGTCGTCGCGGCCGTGCTTTTGGCGTGCGCCGCCGCCGCGTCCGCCCAGCCGGCGCCGGCGCCCGACCCCGCCGCCACGCCCCGCCGCCTGCAGGTCGCGAACAAGCCCTGGAAGGGCGACTTCGACCAGATGCTCGAGCGGCGCATGATCCGCATCTACGCGCCGTTCTCGCGCTCGCTCTACTTCAGCGACAAGGGCCGCGAGCGCGGCATCGCCGTCGAACTCGCGCGCGACTGGGAGCGCTATCTCAACGTCAAGTACTCGAAGCAGCTCGGCAAGCGGCCGCTCACCGTGTACGTCGCGCCGGCCACGCGCGAGAAGCTGCTGCCGCATCTCGACGAGGGCCTCGCAGACGTCTCGATCGGCAACCTGACGGTCACCGAGGAGCGGCTCAAGCTGGTCGACTTCGTGCCGGGCGACGAGGGCCGGCGCACGATCGACGAGGTCGTGGTCACGGGACCGGCGAGCCCCGAGATCAAGACGCTGGACGACCTCTCCGGCAAGACCGTGCACGTGCGCAAGGCGTCCTCGTACCACGAGAGCCTCGTCGCGCTGAACGAGCGGCTCGCGCGCGAGGGCAAGGCGCCGGCGAAGCTCGAGCTCGTGCCGGAGTCGCTCGAGGACGAGGACATGATGGACATGCTGAACGCGGGCCTGCTCCAGGTCGTCGTCGTCGACGACTGGAAGGCGCGCATGTGGGCGCAGGTGCTGCCGAAGGTCAAGCCGCGCAACGACCTCGTGCTGCGTTCCGGCGGGAAGACCGGCTGGGCGATCCGCAAGAACAGCCCGAAGCTCCAGGCGGAGATCGCCGACTTCTTCCAGAACTGGGCGATGAAGAACGGCGTCGCGGACTACCGCATGAACAGCTACATGAAGCGCGTCAAGGAGCTCAAGGACCCGACCGGGACCGCCGAGTGGAAGCGCTTCCAGGAGACGCTGGCGCTGTTCGACAAGTACGGCAAGCGCTACGGATTCGACCCGCTGATGCTGGCCGCGCAGGGCTACCAGGAGTCGCAGCTCAACCAGGGCGCGCGCAGCCACGTGGGCGCGATCGGCGTGATGCAAATCATGCCGGCGACCGGCGCCGAGCTCAAGGTCGGCGACATCCGCGTCACCGAGCCCAACATCCACGCCGGCGCGAAGTACATGGACCAGCTGATGACGAAGTACTTCCCCGACGCGAAGTTCAGCGAGGGCAACCGGCCGCTGTTCGCCTTCGCCAGCTACAACTGCGGCCCCGGCAACGTGTCGAAGGCGCGCAAGGAGGCCGCGAACCGCGGGCTCGACCCCGACCGCTGGTTCAACAACGTCGAGCTGGTCGTCGCCGAGAAGATCGGCACCGAGACGACGACCTACGTGCGCAACATCTACAAGTACTACGTCGCGTACACGCTGACGCTGCAGGCGCGCGAGCAGGCCGAAGCGGCGCGACGCCAGGTGGCGCCGGCGGCGAAGTAGGGCGCGGGCAGCCGGAGGACGCGTCGTGGACGACGAACTCGTCAAGCGCCTCGCCCGCTTCGAGCGGAGCTTCTTCCCCAAGTACCGGGAGGCGTACCGCCGGCTGGTGAAGGAAGGCCAGCACCCGCGCACGCTGTTCATCGGCTGCTCGGACTCGCGCATCGTTCCCTACGTCCTCACGGGGACGGGGCCCGGCGACCTGTTCGTCGTGCGCAACGTGGGCAATCTCGTGCCGCCCTACGATCCGTCGGGCAGCGACCCCGCCCTCGGCGCGGCCGTCGAGTTCGCCGTGCAGAGCCTGCGCGTGCGCGACATCGTGATCTGCGGGCACAGCCACTGCGGCGCGATCCGCGCGCTGTACGAGGAGCCGCAGGCGCTGCGCGACATGCCGCAGCTCGCGCGGTGGCTCGACCACGCGCGCGACGCGGTCCTTCCGGTCACGGTCTCCGAAGAGGCGCTGCGCCGCACCGAGCAGCGCTCGATCGTGCTGCAGCTCGAGCGCCTGATGGGCTACCCGGCCGTCGCCGCCGGCGTGGCGAAGGGCGCGGTCTTCCTGCACGGCTGGCACTACATCATCGAGGAGGGCCGCATCCTCGTGCTCGACGTCGAGACCGGCCGGTTCGTCGCGACCGACGTCGCGATGGGCGAGCCGGCAGCGGGCGCGGCCGACGCGGCGTCGTATCAGCTGCAGTAGGCGGACCCGGCCCCGGCGTGGCCGGGGTTGGCCGCGACGCGCGTTCCGTGCAACAATCGCGCCAACGAATTCGATGCAGGGGCAAGCGATGCTGGATCGCGACGGGTATCGCCCGAACGTCGCCATCGTCATCGTCAACCAGAGGAACCAGGTTTTCTGGGGCAAGCGGATCCGCGAGCACTCCTGGCAGTTTCCGCAAGGCGGGATCAATCCCGGCGAGACGCCCGAGAAGGCGATGTACCGCGAGCTCCGCGAGGAGGTGGGGCTCGCCGCCGAGCACGTGCGCATCCTGGGGCGCACGCGCGACTGGTTGCGATACGAGGTGCCGCAGCACTGGATCAAGCGCGAGTGGCGCGGCAGCTACCGCGGGCAGAAGCAGATCTGGTACCTGCTGCGGCTCACCGGCCGCGACACGGACATGAACCTGCGCGCGAGCGAGAAGCCCGAGTTCGACGCGTGGCGCTGGAACGACTACTGGGTGCCGCTCGACGCGGTGATCGAGTTCAAGCGCGAGGTCTACCGGCAGGCGCTGCTCGAGCTCGAGCGATTCCTGCACGCGCACTCGCGCGCGCGCCGCGCGCGCCAGTACGGCGGCCTCTCGCTGCCGGCGATGCCCGACTCCTACGCCGAGCCCGGCGTCCGCCCGGCCGAGTGAGGCGTCAGGCCGGCAGCGCGGGCTTCGGGGCGAGCCCCATCCCGGCCATTCCCAGGCCGAACACGATGCCGATGACGAGCCCCGCGACCACGACGACGATCGTGTAGACCAGCGCCTTCTCCTGCGCGCACTTGCCCAGCACCGGCGCGCCGAGGAAGAACGTGTACCACGCGTACACGCCCGCCGCGATGCTGAGGATGGTGCCGACGGCGCCGAGCAGGCCGAAGATCGCGCCGACGAACGCCGCCGTGTAGCTGAACGCGGAGAGCTTGAGCGCGGCGACGAAGTCCTTGCTGCCTCCGAACGAAGGCGCCAGCGCGTCGATGACGAAGGCCATGATCGCGGTGACGGCGAGCACCATCACGTATTGCGCGATCGCGAACGCGAGGCCCTGGGTCGTGGCCAGCAGGACCAGCGGCCCGATCGCCGCGAGGATCATCACCCAGTTCGTGTAGATGCCCTGCGCGGTCATCGGCTCGGCGGCGATCTTCGGCCACTCCGTCTTCGGCGACAGCAGGATGCCCTTCAGGCGTTCGACGAGGTTCACGGCTCCCCTCCCATGGCTGCGCGGTGAGGAAGTGTATGCGCCCGCGCGGGGGCTGTCGAACCGCACCCAGGCGGGATCGGACGATTGCGGATCCGGCGGCGCGGTTGGACAAGTCCGTCCGCGTTCGCTTCCCGGATAGCCCGGCGCGCCGGGAGGACCTAGACTAGATGCCTCTGAGCGGACTCATCGCTGTCGAGGTCCATGCAGTCATCCGTCCACACGATTCGTATCCGGACCGACGACGCCGACGAAGCGTCGGAGCGCCTCGCGCACGCGTTCGGCAGGCACGACCGGGTTCCGGAGCGCTCCGGGCCGCTGGGATACGAGTTCTTCGCGGTGGGTACGCGCCGTGTCACCGCGGGGACCACTGCGGTCCGTATGGGCAGCACAGTGCGGGCCGCGACCACCGGTCCCACGCTGCACCTGCCGCTGGACGCTTCGGCGGTCTATCGGCTGGGACGGCGCGAGCTGCGGGCGCAGGCGGGGTCCGCGGTGCTCCTCGCGCCCGGGCACGAGTACTCGGTGCGCCTGACGGCGGGGTCGTGGCTGGCCCTGCGCGTCGACTCCGCGCTGCTCTCGGAGGCGCTCGCGGCGCGCGGCCGCACCTGCGCACACGGGTGGACGGTGGACTCGCTCGCGTTTCCCCTGCCGGCGACGGCGGCTTCCTCCATTCGCGAGGCGATCGCCGCGCTGCGCGCGCTCGGGAAGAGCGGTGCCGGCGCCCGGTCGCCAGCCGTCGCGGCGGCGGAGCTGCACGTCGCGGGATGGTTCGCGGACCTGCTGCCCGATGCCCGGGCGCTGCGGCCCGCGACGGCCGCCGGGGCGAGGGTCGCCCTGTCCGTCGATCGGTGGATGCGCCACCGCATCGCCGCGCCGATCGCGCTCGGCCAGCTGGCTGACGTCGCCGGCGTGGGTGAGCGCTGCCTGCAGAAGGCCTGCCTGGCGCATTGGGGGTGCTCGCCGCTCGAGCGGGTGGCGTCGCACCGGCTTGCCGCGGCGCGACGGCTACTGCTCCAGGCGGCGCCAGGCGCGTCCGTCACCCGCATCGCGACGGAGTGCGGCATCGCCCACCTCGGCCGCTTCGCCGTGGCGTACCGGCGGACGTATGGCGAGTCGCCCTCCGAAACCCTCGCACGCGGGCACGAGGGGGCACGGCGCCTCCGCGGCGCACGGCGCGCGCAACGGCCGGCTGCCGTGTTGCCGCAGCGGCCGGGGGACACCCGCAGCCCCGCGCGGCTCCTCGCCGGCTGACGCCGGCACGCCCAACGATCACCCGTCCGCAGCACCTCCGATCCACTCCACGCACTCCATCATGCCGACTACCCTCTCTCGCTTTTCCCGCGCGGCCATCCTCGCGCTCTCCTTCGTCGCGGCGCCGGCGGCGCAGGCCGACTACAACGTCACCTGCGGCAGCGTCGGGGGCCGTCACAACACGTGCCGCCTCAGCGAGCCCGGTTACGTGACGCTGACCAAGCAGATCTCCGGCGCGCGCTGCGAGCAGGGACGCAGCTGGGACTACGACCGGCGCGAGATCTGGGTCGACAACGGCTGCGAAGCCGAGTTTCGCGTCGAGCGGTGGGGCTACCGGCGCGACGGGCAGCCGTCCACCGGCGGGCCGACCGCGAGCAGCAGCAGCAGCAGGGATGCGGCGACGGCGGCTGCGGTGATCGCCGGAGCGGCGATCCTCGGCGCGCTCGCGAACAACAAGGACCACCAGGACGACTACAAGTACCGCGACCAGAACTACTACGGCCCGCGCCACACGTCCTACGTGCCCGGGTGGATGGTCGGCACGTTCCGCGGCTACAACCCGCTGTACGGGGCCGAGGTGACCATGACCATCCGCCCGGACGGGCGCATGGCCGCCATGGCCAACAACCAGCCGATCGACGGCTACGTCAACGACGAGCAGTTGCACGTCGGGCCGGTGATCTTCGACATCGACCAGACGCGCGACGGCTTCGTCACGTCGCAGAAGGGGGATCGCCACAACGAGGTCCGCTACCGGCGGATCAACTGATGCCGGCCGCGCGAACGCTGCAGAGGTCCCCGATGAGGGTCCGTTCGACGTTGTTCATGGGCATGCTGGCGATCGGCTGCGCCGCCGCCCTGCCGGTCGTCCACGCCGCCGCGCCGATCGAGACTCGCCCGGTCAGGTTCGCGAAGGGCGCGTCGTCGGCCACGATCAAGGGCTCGATCAAGGGCGACAAGACCATCGACTACAAGCTCGGCGCGCGCGCCGGGCAGACGATGAGCGTGACCCTGAAGGCGAGCAACGCGTCGACGTACTTCAACGTGCTGCCGCCGGGCTCGAACGACGTCGCCGTGTACAACAGCTCGAGCGCCAGCAACGAGTGGACGGGCAGGCTCGAGGCCGACGGCGAGTACAAGGTGCGCGTCTATCTGATGCGCAGCGCGGCGCGGCGCAACGAGGCGTCGAACTACACGCTCAGCGTCGCCATCACGGGGGACGCCGCAGCGAAGGCGCAGCTCGGGACGGCGCCGGCGAGCGACGCCAAGGTCAAGGGCACGCCCTACCACGCGACGGGCCAGGTGCCGTGCTCGATGGGAAGCGCCGCGCCGGGCTCGGCGCAGTGCGACTTCGGCGTGATTCGCGGCAAGCCGGGCAACGCGGAGGTTCACGTGACGCTGCCGGGGGGGTCGAAGCGCGTGCTGACCTTCCTCGGGGACAAGGTCAGCGCGGACGGCGGCGCCGCCGCGAAGGCCGTGAAGAGCGGTGACGGCATGTGGTCGGTGGACGTCGGCGGCAAGGAGCAATACCGCATCCCGGACGCGGTGATCTCCGGCGGCTGACGGGCGCGTGCGAGCGTTTGCCGGGGAGGTCTCGTGATGGACATGCTCGCCCGGTGGCTGGTGCAGCAGCCGCTGCACATCCTGCTGGTCGCGGCGGCCTTCTTCGCGGCGTGGGGGCTGGTCCGGGCGACGCCGCTCGGCAAGGTTCCGCGCGCCAACGCCCTCCGGGTCCCGGCGTTCGCCTGGCTCGCGTACGCGGGGTGGGAGTGGCTGGTGCACGTCTTCTCCCCCGGGGCCGACATCCGCGTCGACCTGCTGTTGATCTGGCCCGTCGTGGGCCTTGCGACACTTTGGGGTCTGGTGCGGCTGCTGGCCGCCGCCGTCTCCCGCTGACGCTTGCCCCCCGGGCGCGCTTGCGCGCACCATGCGCCGGTTGAACGATGCGGGGGGGCGCCATGGCAAGGATAACGCTGACCGTCAACGATCGGGAGCGCGCGCTCGACGTGCGCGACCCCGGCGAGCCGTTGCTGTTCGTGTTGCGCAACCAGCTCGGGCTGACCGGCGCCAAGTACGGCTGCGGCGTCGGGCAGTGCGGCGCGTGCACGGTACTCGTGGACGGCGAGGCGGTGCGGTCTTGCCTGGTTCCCGCCGGCAGCGCGGCCGGCCGCGCGGTCACGACCGTCGAGCACCTCGGCACGGCCGAGCGCCCCGGCCCGCTTCAACGCGCGTTCATCGAGCAGCAGGCGGCGCAGTGCGGCTACTGCGTCCCGGGGATGGTGATGAGCGCGGCGGCGCTGCTGCGCCGCAACCCGCGGCCGACCGGCGACGAGGTCAAGCGGGCGCTCGACGGCAACCTGTGCCGCTGCGGCACGCACCAGCGCATCATCGACGCGGTGTTGCTCGCGGCGGGGACGCGATGAACCGGCGCGAGTTCGTGTTCTCGGGCGGCGCCCTCGTCGTGGCGTTCACGTGGAGGCGGCCGGCTGCGGCGCAGGCGCCCACCGAGGCGGCGCCTGCCGGCCGCACGTTGGCGACCGACGAGGTGGACGCGTTCCTCGCGATCGGCGCCGACGGCCGGGTGACGATCTACTCGGGCAAGGTCGACCTCGGCCAGGGCTTGCGCGTCGCGATCCCGCAGATGGCGGCGGAGGAACTGGGCTGCGGCGTGGAGCGCATCGCGTTCGTCGAGGGCGACACCGCGCTCACGCCGGACCAGGGGCCGACGGCGGGCAGCACCGGGATCATGCGCGGCGGCGTGCAGATCCGCCAGGCCGCGGCGACGGCGCGCGAGGCGCTGCTCGACCTCGCCGCCGCGCGTCTCGCGCGACCGCGCGCCGAGCTCGCGCTGGTGGACGGCGAAGTGCGCGCTACCGGCGGCGCATCGTTGGGCATCGGCGAGCTCGTGGGCGGCCGCCGCCTCGGCGTGAAGCTCGACCCGAAGGCCCCGCTGACGAACCCGGCGCGATTCCGCGTGATCGGCAAGCCGCTGCCGCGGCCCGACGTCGCGGCAAAGGTCGCGGGCACGCACCGCTTCGTCCACGACGTCGTCGTCGCAGGCATGCTGCACGGCGCCGTCGTCCGCCCGCCCGCGGTCGGCGCGAAGCTCGTCGAGGTCGACGAGGCGTCGGTCGCCGCGATCGGCGGCGTCCGGGTCGTCCGCATCCGTGACTTCCTGGGCGTGGTGGCCGCCGCCGAGTGGGACGCGATGCGGGCCGCGCGCGCGCTGAAAGCGCGCTGGTCCGACGGCACGGGGCTGGTCGGCGACGCAGGCGTGCGCGCGTGGATGAAGAAGGGGCCGCCGGTCGACGAGACGCTGGTGAAGCGCGGCGACGCCGCGGCGGCGCTCGCCGGGGCGGCGAAGCGCATCGCGGCCGAGTACTACTGGCCGATGCACTCGCACGCCTCGCTGGGGCCGTCGTGCGCGATCGCCGACATTCGCGAAGGCGAGGCGACGATCTGGAGCGCGTCGCAGGCCACGCACCGGTTCCGCGGCACGATCGCCCGCCTGCTCGGGCTCGCGCGCGAGAACGTGCGCGTGATCTACGTCGACGGCGCGGGCTGCTACGGCATGAACGGCCACGACGACGCAGCCGCCGACGCGGCGCTGCTGTCGCGCGCGGTCGGCAAGCCGGTGCGGGTGCAGTGGACGCGCGAGGACGAACTCGGCTGGGATCCGAAGGGGCCGCCGCAGCTCCTCGCGCTGGAAGGCGCGGTCGACGACGACGGGCGCATCGCGGCGTGGCGCACGCGGATGTGGATCCCGCGCGCCACGGCCAACCTGCCGAGCATGCCGCTGCTGGGGCCCCAGGCCGCGGGGATCGAGCAGGTGCCGGGGCTGTCGACCGGGCTCATCAGCCAGAACGGCAACCCGCCCTACGCAGTGGCGAACCAGGAGGTCGTGGTGCACTGGCTCGCCGACGCGCCGCTGCGGCCGTCGAACCTGCGCGCGCCCGGCAAGATCGCCAACGGCTTCGCGGTGGAGAGCTTCACCGACGAGCTCGCCGCGGTCGCGCGCCAGGACGCGCTCGCATTCCGCCTCGCGGGCCTCGGCGACCCGCGCGGCATCGAGGTGGTGAAGCGCGCCGCGGCGCTGATCGACTGGCAGGCGCGTCCGTCGCCGGGGCCCGGCGGCGTCGGCCGCGGCATCGCCTACCTGCACTACAAGAACAACGAGACCTACGTCGCGATCGCGATGGAGGCCGAGGTCGACCGCCGCAGCGGGGCGATCCGCGTGCGCCGCGTCGGCTGCGCCCACGACTGCGGCCTGGTGATCAACCCCGACGGCGTGCGCGCGCAGATCGAGGGCTCGATCCTGCAGACGCTGTCGCGCGCGCTGTTCGAGGAAGTGAAGTTCGACCGTGCGCGCGTGACGAGCGTCGACTTCGCGTCGTACCCGCTGCTGCGCTTTCCGGACGTGCCGCGCATCGCGATCGACCTCGTCTTGCGCCAGCACGCGCCGCCGCTCGGCGCCGGGGAGGCCGCGGCGACGCCGGTCGCCGCGGCGCTGGCCAACGCGGTGTACGACGCGGCCGGCATCCGCCTGCGCGACGTGCCGTTCACGCGGGAGCGCGTGCGGGCCGCGTTCGGCTAGGGCCTGTTCACGCTATGGACGCATGCGCGAAGGGGTGTCCTCGCGTGGCCATCGCGGCGCTCGCCGCAGCGAATACCGGGAGTATTCGCAAGGCGAGCAACAATGAGGGGCGCGCGAGGACGCCCCTTCCCTTCGGGCTGCGGCGAAAAAGACCGTGGGCGGTGTTGCAAGCCCTTGCCGGGTTCCCGACCCGGCTGCGGCCTTGCGCCTACCCCACGGCCTTTTTCGCTGCGCAGCGCGCTTGTGTCCATAGCGTGAACAGGCCCTAGCACCCTCGCCGACGGGAGCCCGCGCTGCGCGGGCCGTGCCGGCCTACGCCGCGCCCGCGCCGTCGAGGATGGCGCGGATCTGCCGGGCGTAGTCGGTGCTCGCGGCGTCCCCGGTCACGAGCTCTATGCGGTCCGGGCCGTCCACGCCGACGCCGAGCTCGACGGCCCTCGCGATCTGCTCCTGCGCGAAGATCGCGCCGCGGGCGACTTCCGGCGTCGTGCCGAAGTGGCGCAGCAGGGCGACCCCCACCGCGTCGACGGCGACGCGGTCGGTCCCGGCCAGCACGACCTCCGCCGGCACGCGCTTGCCCGTGTCGGGCCCGCCGGTGACGAAGGCCTCGACACCGTCGAGCACCACGAGGTCGCCGCGGCAGCCGGCGTTGATCTCCGCGATCATCCGCCGCTGGTGCGGCGAGGTGTGCAGCTCGCGCATGTAGTCGTGCGCTTCGCCGGGGACGCGCTTGGCCGCGAGGCCGACCGCGTTCTTGAGCGACAGCGTGAAGTGGCCGCCGAAGCGGTGCGTCTTGAGGCAGCACGCCTGCGCGACGGCGCCGGCGCTGCGCACGATGCGCGGCAGCGCGAAGCCCTGCTGCCAGTGGCTGCCCGGCACGCGGACCGTCTCCCAGTCCCCGGCGCCCAGTTCGTCGAGCACGACGGCCTTCGCGCGGTGCGCCTGCGCGACCCGGAAGACCTGCGTGCGCTCCATCACGCTGCGCGTGTCGCCCATGCCGCTGCGGTCGCCGACGGTCAGCGGGCCGGCGCCCAGCGCCGCGAGGCCCGCGAGCAGCGCGGCCAGCGTGTCGGGGTGCGTCGAGCCCGGCGCCGGGTCGGCGCTGTTGCAGTTCGGCTTGACGAAGACGTCGCGCCCGCCGAGAGCCTCGAGGCCGAGCAGCGCGATCGCGCGCCGGGTGCCCGCGGCGCGGTCGCGCGTCCTGACGAATGCGACGCGGGCGACGGGGGCGGCTGCGGCTCGCGCCGCCTCGGGGAAGCCGCCGGCAAGCGCTGCGCCCGACAGCCCCGTCGCGTTGCGGATGAAGTCCCTGCGGTTCATGCGCCGCCTCCGGCCCGCGCCCGATCGCGCGGCAACGCGACCATCATACGCCCGCGAAGCGCGCGCGCCGGTGTCACAACCTGGTGTTGCCCGCTACGCGAGCAACACCAGGTTGTCCCTGTGGATGAGCTCCGGCTCGTCGACGTAGCCCAGCACCGCCTCGATCTCGGCGGAGGGCCGGCGCATGATCTTCGCCGCCTCGGCCGCGTCGTAGTTGACGAGCCCCCGCGCGACCTCCGCGCCCTCGGGCGAGAAGCAGCCGACGACCTCGCCGCGCTGGAACGCGCCGTCGACGGCGACCACGCCGATCGGCAGCAGGCTCTTGCCTTCCTTCGTCAGCGCGCGCACGGCGCCGGCATCGAGCGTCAGCCGGCCGGCGAGCTGCACGTGGTCGGCGAGCCACTGCTTGCGCGCGGCGAGCGTCTGCCGCTCGGCGACGAGCTCGGTGCCGATCGCCTCGCCGGCGGCGAGCCGCGTGAGCACGTCGCTCTCGCGGCCGCTGGCGATCACCGTGCCCGCTCCGCTGCGCGCCGCGCGCTTCGCCGCGAGGATCTTGGTGAGCATGCCGCCGCGCCCGAGCGCGCTGCCCGCGCCTCCGGCCATGCGCTCGAGCGCGGGGTCGCCGGCGCGCGCGCTGCGCACCAGCGTGGCCTCGGGGTCGCGGCGGGGATCGGCGGTGTACAGGCCGACCTGGTCGGTCAGCAGCACCAGCGCGTCCGCCTCGATCAGGTTGGTCACCAGCGCGCCCAGCGTGTCGTTGTCGCCGACGCGGATCTCGTCGGTGGTGACCGTGTCGTTCTCGTTGATGACCGGGATCACGCCGAGCCCGATCAGCGTGAGCAGCGTGCTGCGCGCATTGAGGTAGCGGCGGCGGTCGGCGAGGTCGTCGTGCGTGAGCAGCACCTGCGCCGTGCGCAGTCCGTGCTGCGCGAACGCCTGCTCGTAGGCCTGCACGAGCCCCATCTGGCCCACCGCCGCGGCGGCCTGCAGCTCGTGGATCGCCTTCGGCCGCGTCGACCAGCCGAGGCGCTTGACGCCCTCGGCGATCGCGCCGGACGACACCAGCACCACGGACTTGCCCTCGCGCACGAGCGCGGCGATCTCGGCCGCCCAGCGGGCGACGGCCTCGTGGTCGAGCCCGCGACCCTCGTCGGTGACGAGGCTCGAGCCGACCTTGACGACGATGCGCGACGCGCCGGCGACCAGTCCCACGTCACGCCACCCCTGTGTCGGCGCGACGACGCCTGCGCACCGGCGCGGGCCTCACCACCGGCGGCTCGCCCTCGTCCGCGGCCGGAGGCGGCGGCACGCTCGCCGGCTGCGCGTCGAGCCACGCCTGCACGGCGTAGACGAGCTCGCGGCAGCCTTCGCCGCTGATCGCCGCGACCGCGAACACCGGCCCCTTCCAGCGCAGCGAGCGCACGAGCGCCTTCGCGCGCGACTCGCGTTCGTCCGCGGGCACGAGGTCGAGCTTGTTCAGCACCAGCCAGCGCGGCTTCGCGTGCAGCGCCGGGTCGTACTTCTTCAGCTCCGCGACGATCGCGCGCGCGTCGCGCACCGGATCGGCCGTCGGGTCGAACGGCGCGACGTCGACGATGTGGAGCAGCAGGCGCGTGCGCTGGAGGTGGCGCAGGAACTGGTGGCCGAGCCCCGCGCCTTCGGCCGCGCCCTCGATGAGCCCGGGGATGTCGGCGACGACGAAGCTGCGGTTGGCGTCGGTGCGCACCACGCCGAGGTTCGGCGCGAGCGTGGTGAACGGGTAGTCGGCGACCTTGGGACGCGCCGCGGAGATCGCGCGGATCAGCGTCGACTTGCCGGCGTTCGGCGCTCCGAGCAGGCCGACGTCCGCGAGCACGCGCAACTCGAGACGCAGCCTGCGCGACTCGCCTTCCTCGCCGGGCGTCGACTGGCGCGGCGCGCGGTTGGTGCTCGACTTGAAGTGGAGGTTGCCCAGTCCCCCGCGCCCGCCCTTCGCCACGCGGGCGCGCTCGCCGTCGTGCGCGAGGTCGGCCAGCTGCTCGCCGCTGTCGGCGTCATGGACCACCGTGCCGACCGGCACGCGCAGCGCGATGTCCTCGCCGCCCTTGCCGTACTGGTCCGCGCCGCGGCCGTTCTCGCCGCGCTGCGCGCGGTGGATGCGCGCGTAGCGGTACTCGATCAGCGTGTTGACGTTGCGGTCGGCGACGAGATACACGCTGCCGCCCCGGCCGCCGTCGCCCCCGTCGGGCCCGCCGCGCGGCACGTACTTCTCGCGACGGAACGACACCGCGCCGTTGCCGCCGTCGCCGGCGTGCACTTCGATGGTCGCTTCGTCGACGAATTTCATGTCAGCGGCTTCGGGCGTCCCTGCGCCACTGACCCGCCGGCCTCTTCGGGCAGTCGCGGGTCGCGGGCAGCTGCGCGTCGGCCGGCGCGGCGATTCGCATTGGCGTCGATCCCCGTGCGCTCCGCGTCGCGGGCCGGCGATGGGCCCGGTCGCCTGCGCATGCCCCTCGACCGCTCGCCCTCGCGCCAGCCTCGGGTCGCATCCCCGCGAGCGGCGCCCCTGGTCCGCCTCGGCAGTCGCCCCTCGCCGCCGGGCGAACGCCGCTTCCCCCGGGGGCAGCGAGCGTGGCGGGCGTGGAGGTCGTCATCTCAGGGGGCCTTCCGGTAGAGCACGTGGCGCTCGCTGCGGTCGCCGCGGCGGCTGCCCTCCCACGCGATCGCGTAGCCAGGCAGCGCCGGCGTGCCGTCGGGCAGGCGCCCGTACTGCACGAGCAGCAGCGGGCAGCGCGCCGCGTCGGGCGCCGGCTCGGGCACGGTGACGACGCCGGCGAAATGATAGAACAGCGCGCGCTGCGCCAGCCCGACGTCGCGGCGCGCGATGCACTCCGTCGCCTGGCGCTGGTGGCCGATCGACCGGCCGATCGCCTGGTAGGTGCGCCGCGCGTCGACGTAGGGCAGCCAGATCGTCGACGACAGACCCCAGATCAGCGTCATCCCCGCCGCCCAGTTGAGCACGGCGCGGCGGTTGCTGCGCCGCGCCGGGCGCACGACGACGACCCACAGCACGGTGAGAAGCAGCGCGGGGACGATCGCGCGCAGGCGGAACGACGTCCCGTAGCCGGTCTCGCTGTCGCGCAGCAGGATCGCCACGCGCGCCGACATGCCGTTGAAGTAGGCGTCGATCCAGAACGCCCACAGCGCGATGGCGACGATGCCGAACGTGAGGATGCCGAACCAGTCGAGCGCCGCGGAGGGGCCGCGCTTGAGCGTGTCGACCTCCAGCGCGGCGAGGAGCGCCAGCGGCGCGACCAGCGGCAGCAGCTGCATCAGGTGCGGCTCCGGCATCGCGGCGAGCACGAGCAGGATCCACGCCGACCACGCCGCCGGCGCGATCACGCCGGGCTCGCGGAAGCCGCCGTTGAAGCCCCGCGCGCGGATCCACGCCGTCCACGCGATCAGCGGCACGGCCGGCCACGCGAACCACACGACGTTCTTCGCGAGCCACAGCGGATCGGGCGCGCCGCTGCCCGCGGCGAACGGCAATAGCGCGCCGGCCGGCTCGGCGGCGAGCCACGCCTCGTAGAGCCCCGCGGAGCGCGCGTGCAGCGCGAACGGCCACGCGGCGGCGAGCGGCGCCGCGATGGCAATGGCGATCGCGATGGTGGCGGCGAACGAGCGCGAGCGCCACTGCGCGTGGAGGAGCGGAAGCGCGAACGCCGGCGGCAGCGTCCACAGGAGGCCGAGCCAGCCGCCGGAGAGGAAGCCCGCCGCGACCGCGACGCCCAGCGCGACGCCTGCCGCGAGCGGACGGCGCAGCGCGAGCGCCGCAGCGTAGACCGCGGCGATCACCGCGACGGCGAGCCCGAGTTCGCCGGAGAGGTGGTGCGCGCGGTCGAACAGGCCGACCGAGCCGATCACGACCAGCACGGGCAGCCAGCGCAACGCGCGGCCGTTGAGTTCGCGGCTCGCGAATGCGGTGAACGCGAGCAGCAGCGCGAGCAACGCGCCGACCGCAAGTCGACCGGCGTCGGCAGCGTTGAGCGGCGGAGAGAACAGCGCGAGCGAGGAAGCCGCGAGCCACGGCACCAGCGGCGGCTCGCTGAGCGCGGTTTCCTGCGCCACGTGGGGGACGAGCCAGTCGCCCCTCTGCACCATCTCCCAGGCGACCGCGAAAGTGATCGCGTCCTCGGTCTTCCAGGGGTCGCGGCCGACGAGGCCGAGCACGACCCATGCGGTGCAGAGGAGCACGAGCCCGAGCTGTTTCGCCGCCCGCCGCGGCGCCGAAGGCGACACGGTGGCCGGGTCCACGGGCTCGGGGACGGCGGTTCGGGCGGGGCGCATGGTGGGCGACTCTACCCGCAAACGAAAAAGGCAGCCGAAGCTGCCTTTTCTCGCGGCGGGCCAGGCGCGTCGTCAGGCGGACGCGCGCGCGCCCTTCGTGCCGTAGCGCTGGCGGAACTTGTCGATCCGGCCGGCGGTGTCCATGACCTTCTGCTTGCCCGTGTAGAACGGGTGGCAGCTCGAGCAGACTTCGACGTGCAGCGCCTTGCCGACCGTCGAGCGCGTCTTGAACGTGTTGCCGCAGCTGCACGTCACGTCGATCTCGGAGTACTTGGGGTGGATGGCTTCTTTCATGGCGGTCCTCGCGGGGGGCGCTTCTCGACAGGGGGAGGCTAGCGCTCCCGGGTGCTCGCCCGCACTCGGCCTGATGGCCAGGGGCCGCACTTGCGCGGCGCCGGCAGGCGGCGGGAACCGCATATTATGGGGTCTCGGGGTCTTCGGGGCAAGGGCGCGCCGGCGTCCCGCCCGCTTTGCCCTCTCCAATCAGCGACTTGCGTCTTGCTGCGGCACAGCGGAGGGGGCGCGCCGGCCGGCCGGGAGGACCAGCCCGGCGGCAGCCAGCATCATCGCCCCGCCGGCCGCCTCCATCGCGCCCAGCCGCTCGCCCAGCACGAACGCCCCGAGCGCTGTCGCCACCAGGGGCGCGACGAAGGCGTACATCCCGGACCGGGTGGGACCCCAGTCGCGCAACAGGCGCAGGTAGATCGTCGCCCCCACGACGCCGCCGGCGACGGCCATCCAGAGGAGCCCGGCAAACGCCACGGGCGCGGCGAGGCTGGCCAGCGCGCCGGACGGGTCGCCTTCCAGCGCCGCGAGCGGCGCAAGCGCGATCCCGCCCACGAGCATCTGCGCGCCGCCGGCGGTCATCGGCGCCGCCTGCCTGAGCAGCGGCCGGCTGCCCACGGACCCGAGGCAGTAGGCCAGCGTACCGGCGGCCACCGCGGCGATCCCGGCGGCATCCACGCTCGCGCCGCTGCGCCGGGCGAACAGCAGCGCGAGCCCGAGCGCCCCCAGCACGATGCCCGCGACCCGGCGGCGCGAGAACGTCTCCTCGCCCAGCGCAAGGCCGAACGCGAACAGCCCGAGCGGCATCAGCGCGTTGTTGACGATCGCCGCGAGCCCGGTGGAGATGTGCGCCGTGCCCCAGTAGAGCCCGGCGTAGGTGAGGGTGTTGGTGAGCAGGGCGGTGGCGACGACGCGGCCCGGCGCGGCCCGCAGCAGGGCGACCACCTCGCGGGGCCCGGCGATCGCCGCCATGATCGCGCCGGCGACGATCGACCGCGCGGCGGCGAACGCGAAGGGCGGGGCGCTCGCCAGCGCCAGCTTGAGCACGAGCCAGTTCGAGCCCCACAGCAGGCAGAGCAGCGCGAACAGCCACAGCGGGGCGGTGGCGTGGCGCATCAGGACCGCGTCACATTGACATGCGCCCGGCCCCGGCAGCAAGCTTCGCAGCGGTGTCGCGCCGCCACTTTTTGGGAGGGATGTCGATGCATCTGCGCTGCGCGCTTGCGCTTGCCGCGCTGGCCACGGTCCTCTCCGCGCCGCTCGGGGCGCAGGGGCTCGTCACGACCACCTACGGGCCGTTCTCCATCACGACGGCCACGGGCACGCAACTCTCCGGCCCGCTGTACACCGTGAACGTCACCACGACGGGCACGCTGCGGGTGCAGTACAACGCCTCGGCCGGCCATTGCTCGGACGTCCGGGCACGCATCCAGGTGGACGGCGTCGAGCGCGGCGTCACGGCGTTCCTCTCCCCCGGCCAGTCGAGCGGGTTCGTCGACGTCGGGCCGGTGCCCTCCGGCGCGCACACGGTCGCGCTGCAGGGCGAGGGCCGCGTCAGCGGGTGCAACACGGGAACGCTCGTCGGATGGGGCGGGACGATGGACGTGACCACGTCGGCCGCGGCCGCTGCCGCCAGCGAGCCGATCCCCGGGCCCGGGCTGCTCGCGACCTTCCTGGCCTTCGCGCTGGGCGCATACGCCTTCGGGCCCTGGCGTCGCCGGCGCTAGCCGGCAAGGGCGCGCGGACGGCGCGGGCGCGGCGGCCCTCACCCGCGCTTCATCGACTCGAAGAACTCGGCGTTGTTCTTCGTCTGCCGCACCTTGTCGAGCAGGAACTCCATCGCGTCGAGCTCGTCCATCGGGTAGAGCAGCTTCCGCAGCACCCACACCTTCTGCAGGATCTCGGGCTTGAGGAGCAGCTCCTCGCGTCGGGTGCCGGAGCGGTTGACGTTGATCGACGGGTAGATCCGCTTCTCGGCCATGCGCCGGTCGAGGTGGATCTCCATGTTGCCGGTGCCCTTGAACTCCTCGTAGATCACGTCGTCCATCCGCGAGCCCGTGTCGATGAGCGCGGTGGCGATGATCGTGAGCGAACCGCCTTCCTCGACGTTGCGCGCGGCGCCGAAGAAGCGCTTCGGCCGCTGCAGGGCGTTGGCGTCCACGCCGCCGGTTAGCACCTTGCCGGAGGCCGGCACGACCGTGTTGTAGGCGCGGGCGAGCCGCGTGATCGAGTCGAGCAGGATGACGACGTCCTTCTTGTGCTCGACCAGGCGCTTCGCCTTCTCGATCACCATCTCGGCGACCTGCACGTGGCGCGTGGCCGGCTCGTCGAACGTCGAGGCGATGACCTCGCCGCGCACCGTGCGCTGCATGTCGGTCACTTCCTCGGGGCGCTCGTCGATCAGCAGGACGATCAGCGTGACGTCCGGGTAGTTCGCGGCGATCGAGTGCGCGATGTGCTGCAGCATCACCGTCTTGCCGGACTTCGGGCTGGCGACGAGGAGCCCGCGCTGGCCGCGGCCGATCGGGGCGATGATGTCGATGATGCGGCCGGTGACGTTCTCCTCGGCCTTGATGTCCCGCTCGAGCACCATGACCTCGTCGGGGAAGAGCGGCGTCAGGTTCTCGAAGAGGATCTTGCTCTTCGCGTTCTCCGGCGGCTCGCCGTTGACGCGGTCGACCTTGACCAGCGCGAAGTAGCGCTCGCCGTCCTTCGGCGTGCGGATCTCGCCCTCGATCGTGTCGCCTGTGTGCAGGTTGAAGCGGCGGATCTGCGATGGCGAGATGTAGATGTCGTCGGTGCCGGCGAGGTAGCTCGTGTCCGGCGAGCGCAGGAAGCCGAAGCCGTCGGGCAGCACCTCCAGCGTGCCCTCGCCGAAGATGCTCTCGCCCTTCTTCGCGTGCGACTTCAGCATCGCGAAGATGAGGTCGTGCTTGCGCATCCGGTTGGCGCCCTCGATCTCCATGGCGTTGGCCTGGTCGAGGAGTTCGGAGACGTGCTTGGCCTTGAGTTCGGATAGGTGCATAAGCTCGGGAAAAGGCAAGGGCGAAAGCCGGCGCAGGCGTCTTGCCCGCGGCGGGCGGCGACCGCCGACGCACGAAGCGAAGCGGCCGCAGGGAAACGAAACCGGGGTTTCGGGGCGCCGGAAGGACGAGGCGTCGGCGCCGCGCTGCTCTTCGAAGCGCGGCGCGGCCCCGTGGCGGGGCGCGCGGCGCGCCTACAGGCGGGGGACGTTAGCCGTGTTGGAGGTTGCTGTCAAGGAACTGCGCCAGCTGGGTCCGCGACAGCATCCCGATCTTCTGGGCCAGCGGCTTGCCGTCCTTGTAGAGGATCAGGGTCGGGATGCTGCGCACCCCATAGCGCCCCGCGGTCTCCGGGCTCGAGTCGACGTCGACCTTGGCCATGGTGACTCGGCCCTCGTAGGCCTTCGCCGCGTCGTCGAGGACCGGGGCGAACGCCTTGCACGGCCCGCACCACTCGGCCCAGAAGTCGACCAGCACCGGCTGCGACGACTTGAGGACGTCCTGCTCGAACGACGCTTCGGAGACGTGCTTGACCAGATCGCTGCTCATCGTGTCCTGTCCTAGGTTGGGGGAGGGGCGACGCGGACGCCGCAGGGACGGTGCCCTGGTCGCTGCCGCGCCCCTGCCCGGGAGGGGCGGCGCCGTTGCCCCCGCTGGGGGCACGACCTGCTCGGGCGGCCTCAAATCATAACCTAGCCCAACCCCCGGGGGCACCGCAAGCGTCCGGCGCGCTGCGGCAAAAGCTGGGGGCACTCTGGTAAAATTCAATGCTTTGCCGCAGCGCGGAGGCCGCGCCGCAGCCCGCGACGAGCGACCCCATGACCTACGTCGTCACCGAGTCCTGCATCCGCTGCAAGTACACCGACTGCGTGGACGTCTGCCCGGTCGACTGCTTCCGCGAAGGGCCGAATTTCCTGGTCATCGACCCCGACGAGTGCATCGACTGCACGCTGTGCGTCGCCGAGTGCCCGGTCGAGGCGATCTACGCCGAAGACGACGTTCCCGAGGACCAGAAGCAGTTCACGCAGCTCAACGCCGAGCTCGCCAAGCTGTGGAAGCCGATCATCGAGCGCAAGCCGGCGCCCCCGGACGCCGACCAGTGGCGCGGCGTGCCCGGCAAGCTCAAGTACCTGCAGAAGTAGCGCCCGTTTGACCGGCGTCGATCGAGCCTTCTAGAATCGCGGGATTTCTCGCTGCGGAAGCGTTTTTCGGCTGCCGCGACGGCGGCCCGGCCGCGACACCCACCAATGCCTCCCACTCCATGACGAAGACGACGATCGCAGTACTCGCCGCCGCAGCGCTCGCCGCGGGCAGCGCGCTCGCGCAGGCTCCGGCCGGCGACGCGGGCCGCGGCGCGCAGAAGGTGCAGATGTGCCAGGGCTGCCACGGCATCGAGGGATGGCGCACCGCGTTCCCCGAGGTCTACAAGGTGCCCCGCATCGCCGGCCAGCACCCGCAGTACTTCGTGAGCGCGCTCAAGGCCTACCGCAGCGGCGATCGCGCGCACCCGTCGATGAAAGGCATCGCCGCCACGCTTTCCGACCAGGACATGGCGGATCTCGCCGCCTACTACGCGCAACCGGGCGAGACGACGCGAAAGGCCTCCAAGTGACGAAGACGACGATCGCCGCCGCCGCGCTCTCCCTCGCGTTCGCCACGCTGCCCGCCGCCGCGGCGGACCTCGCCGCCGGCGCTGCCAAGGCCAAGGAAGTCTGCGCCGCCTGCCACGGCATGGACGGCAACGCGTCGCAGCCCGAGTACCCCAGGCTCGGCGGACAGCACGAGGACTACCTCGCCAAGGCGCTGCGCGACTACAAGTCAGGCGCGCGGAAGAACCCCGTCATGGCGGCATTCGCCAAGCCGCTCTCGAAGCAGGACATCGAGAACCTCGCCGCGCACTACGCGCGGCAGGCGCGGGTGGTGACGGCGAAGTACTGACGAAAGGCGGGGTGAGGGGCGACGGCTGCCGGAGCCCTCGCCTTCGTCCTGCACGGTCCGCCGCCAGGGCAGTCTCACCCCTCACCGCGCGGCTTTCCGCCCCCCGCGAAGCCGCCCTCCGGCATCGAGCGCAGCAGCGCGAGATAGAGCGCGGCGTCCGGCCCGCTGCCCGCGCGCTGCGCCTGCCACAGGACCTCCCCGAGGCACTCCAGAACGTCGTGGAGCGCGTCGTGCGCGTCGCCGCGCGCGGCGCACAGCCGCTCGTACTCGGCGCGGATGCCGGGCGGCTGGTCGATCGCGAGCTGCTCCGCGATCGCGAGGTGCAGCGACAGGTGCAGGAACGGGTTCGTCGCGCCGGCTTCGGGCGCGTAGTCGCGGTCGAGGTGACGCGCCGCGTCCTCGAGCAGCGCGTGGTACTCGGGATGCAGCGCGACGATCTCGACGACCTTGCGCTCCAGCGCGGTGAGCGGCTCGCCGGCGCGGCCCCTGGCCCACGCGTGCGCGAGGAAGCGGCGCGCCTCGTCGCGCGTCGGAGAGAACATCAGCGGCCGCGCTTCGTCCCGGCGCGCGAGGTCTTCGCGAACGGCTGCGCGCCGCGCGGCGGCGCGGCGGAGCGCGGCTTGGCGCGCGCGGGCGGCGCGGCCTTGCGCGGCGCGGGTGCGCGCGGGCGGGGCGGGGCCTCGTCCGCGGCGGGCGTCTTGTCGGCGAATTCGCAGAGGTCGCGGATCGCGCACTCGGCGCACCTCGGCTTGCGCGCCACGCAAACGTACCGGCCGTGCAGGATCAGCCAGTGATGCGCGTCCTTCGCGTACTCGGGCGGCGTGGTCGCCACCAGGCCGCGCTCGACGTCGGCCACGTTCTTCCCCGGCGCGAGCCCGGTGCGGTTGGCCACGCGGAAGATGTGCGTGTCGACGGCGATCGTCGGCTCGCCGAATGCGGTGTTGAGGACCACGTTCGCGGTCTTGCGCCCGACGCCGGGCAGGCGCTCGAGCGCCTCGCGCGCGCGCGGGACCTCGCCGCCGTGCTCGCGCACGATCGCCTCGGCGAGCGCGGCGACGTTCTTCGCCTTCGTGCGGAAGAGCCCGAGCGAAGCGAGATAGGGCTGCAGCCGCCCGGCGCCGAGCGCCGCGACGGCCTGTGGTGTCGGCGCGTCGCGGAACAGCACCGGCGTGACCTTGTTCACGCCCTTGTCGGTCGACTGCGCGGAGAGCACGACCGCGACCAGCAGCTGGAACGGCGTCGCGTACTCGAGCTCGGTCGCGGGGTGCGGCGTGCGCTCCGCCAGTCGCGCGAAGATCGCGCGGCGTGTGGCCGGCTTCACTTCGCCTTCGCCGGCGGCTTGCCGGAGCCCAGCTCGGCGAGGCGCTTCAGCCGCGCGGGCTCGGTGGCCGCGAGCCAGGCGTCCTCGCGCAGCAGCGCGTACGCCTTCGCCGCCCAGGGCGCTGCCGCAGCGCGCTCGCCGCGCGCCACGGCGATCTCGGCCAGCTCCTCGTACACGTAGCCGTCCTCCTCGCCGCTCTTGCGACCCTCCTCGGCGAGACGGAGCTGCAGCCGCTCGGCGTCGTCGAGGCGGCGCAGCGCGCGATAGCCGCGCGCGACCGTCCAGCGCGCGACGTGCAGTCGCGACGTGTCGCCGGCAGCCTCCCGCGCGTGCAGCGCCTTCTCCCAGTACTCGAGCGCCTTGCCCTGCTCGCCGCGCTCGAACAGCGTCCAGCCGACGTTGTGGTACAGCGAGGCGAGCCAGCCGCGCGCGCGCGGATCGGCGGCGCCTTCGGCGACCTCCAGCGCGCGTTCGTTCCACACGAGGCGCTCCGCGGGAGGAGCGGCGATGCCCAGCATGTGCAGCGCGTCGATCTCGTAGAACGCGTCGCCGTCGCGCCCGGCGCGCTTCGCGACTTCGGCGGCCTGGCGGAACAGGGGCACCGCGCGAGCCGGCGTGCCGGACGAGTTGAACACGCGTCCCCGCTCGAGCAGGAAGCGGATGCGCACGCGCACGTCGACGCGCTCGAGCCCGGGCTCGACACGATCGAGCGTGGCGTGGGCGGCGTCGAAGCGCCGCTGCAGGCCCTGGGCGCGGGCGACCTGTGTCGCGATCTCCAGCGCCTCGCGCGAGTTCGCGGCGTACTGCCGCAGCGCGTCCTGGAAGCGCGCCTCGGAGACCTCGGGCTTGGCGAAGTCCCAGCGGCTGTCGAGCTTCGCCGAGAAGTCGGAGCTGCGTGCCACGGCGGCGGCGCCCATCAGCAGCGCTCCCGGCGCGAACGCTTGCGCGAAGCGACCGGCCACGGTCCGCTCATCGCGCGCCCGGGCGCGGCGCATCGCCGCGGCGCTGCCGCGCGCGCTCGACCGCCGCGGCCACCCGCGCCGAACGTGCCGCGGCAGCGTCGTGCGCGGCGGGGACCGCGCGTTCGTCGAGGCGCTCGCCGCGCGCGAGGCGCACCGCCCTCGCGTCGTGGCGGCGGCGCGCGCCTAGGGCGTCCGCGCGCGTCCACGGCCGGGCGGAGGGCACCATCTCGATGCAGTCGACCGGGCATGGCGCCACGCACAGTTCGCAGCCCGAGCACAGCGCCGCCACGACGACGTGCATGCGCAGGCGCGCGCCGATGATGGCGTCGACGGGGCACGCGTCGATGCACAGCGTGCAGCCGATGCAGCGCGCCTCGTCGATGCGCGCGAGCGCCAGCGGGGCGTGAGCGCCGCACGCGGGATCGAGCGCGCGCGCCTCGCGTCCCGTCGCCCGGGCAAGCACGGCGATCGTCTCCGGGCCGCCCGGCGGGCAGCGGTTCACGTCCGCCGCGCCGGCGGCCATCGCCTCGGCGTACGGCCGGCAGCCGTCGTGGCCGCAGCGCGTGCACTGCGTCTGCGGCAACGCGGCGTCGAGGCGGTCGGCCAGGGTGGCTTCCATCGCCCGGATTGTAGCGCCGCGAGTCAGCGTGCCGCTGCCAGCAGGTCGATGCAAGAGGCGTTCGCGAGCGCGGCGGATGCCGCGACGCCGATGCTGCGCCTCTCGCATCGAGTCGGGGATCGCGCGAGCGCCCTCGGGGCGGCCCGTCGGGCGTTCGCCGCCAACGGCACGAACCAACGCACGCCGCGCGCCCGTTTTCACTCCAAGTGCCGTTTTGCATCATGCCGCCGGCGCAGCGAGCCGCTCGTTCGTTGAAGCATTTCCCCGGGTCGCGGCTGGAAGCGAACTGGCCGGATTGGTCAACGAACGACCGACTCACTACGCTAGACTGCCGGCAGCCGCGGCCTCGCCCGCGGCACCCGCGGCCGCCACCTGTCCCCGTCCCTGCCCCCGCTCGCGGACCTCGAAGCCCACGTCCTCGAGCGTGGCGAGGGGGGCGTGCTGTCGCGCCTGGCCATCCGCCTGCTGCGGCTGTTCGGCTGGCGCGTCGTGCTCTGGCGGCCGATGCCTGCCAAGAGCGTCGTGGTGTTCTACCCGCACACGTCGAACTGGGACTTCGCGATCGGGCTGCTGGCGAAGTGGGGCACGGGCATCTTCTTCCGCTTCGTGGGCAAGCACACGCTGTTCGAGACGCCGTTCGGGCCGCTGTTCCGGCGCTGGGGCGGCATCCCGGTGAACCGCCGCGATCCCGCCGACTTCGTCGCGACGATGCGCCGCGAGTTCGACGCGCACGCCAGCTTCCACCTGGCCATCGCGCCGGAGGGCACGCGCAGCCGCACCGAGCACTGGAAGAGCGGCTTCTACCGCCTGGCGGTCGGCGAGGGCGTTCCCGTCGGCCTGGCGTTCATCGATCGCCCGCGCAGGCTTATCGGCGTCGGCGCGTGGATCGACCTCGAGGGCGACCCCGGCGTCGACCTCGAGCGGATCCGCGCGTTCTACGCCGACAAGGTCGGCTGGCGTCCCGAGCGCGCGGGCCCGATCCGCTTCCGCGATCAGCGCGGCTAGCGCAGTAGGTCGGCGATTCGTCGCAGCTGGTCGGCGGCGTCCGTGCGGCGTGTCCGACAGCGTGCCGACGCGCTGAGCTATCGTCCCTTGTAGTCGGCGGGGACGCGGAACAGGTCGGCGGGCGGCTCCTCGCGCTTGACGTTGACCAGCCGGTAGATCGTCTCGCCCGATCGCGGGTCGACGGACTTCAAGTACACGACGACGTGGAGGTCGGGCGAGAACCAGCGCTCGGAGGTCACGACGATCGGCTTCTCGTTGCCGATCTGGCCGGCGGGAATAGTGTGCGTGGTCAGCGTGCCGTCGGCGGAGACGCCGCCGAAGTCGCGCTTGCCGAGTTCCTTCGTCTCGCCCTTGCCGCGCGGCATCGGCGGCACCGCGAGCATGGGCGGCGGCGCGAGCGGCGCGCCGTCGCCGCGCGCGATGCGCACGACCTCGACGCGAACCTCCTTGTCGTTGTCGCCGCCGCGGCGGACGATCACGTGCCCGGGGCCCACCTCGACGTGCGCGCCGGAGCCGTGCGCCGCCGGCGGCGCGGGCGGCGCGGGCGGCGCGGCGGCGCCCGGTGGAACGGGCGGGACCGGAGGCACGGGCACGCGCGGCAGTCGCAGCGATGTCTTGCGCTCGGTGTCGAGGACGAAGCTGCGGTCGGCGACGGGATCGAACACGTACACCTTCGTGCCGCCCGGCCCCTTCTTCTCCTGGCGCGTGCGACCCTGCGTGTCGCGCGCGAGCAGCGTGCGTGTCTCGCGCACGATGCGGTTGCCGTCGGCGAGGACCTGCACGCTCTCGGTGACCGCCTCGGCCGTGTACGGCGCGTTCTTGACGATCTCCCGCGAGCTGCCCATCTCCCCGGCGACGAACGCGAGCGCGGCTGCGTCGCCCTCGATGCGCAGGTCGTGCGAGAGCTGCGCGACGAACTCGTGCGCGCGCTCCCGCATCTCGCGGGCGAGTTCCCGCGCGTCGGACGGGAGGTCCTTCGCTTCCCAGCGGAACTCGTGGCGCTGTGCGCGCTGCGCGGTGTCGGACACCGGGGTGGCGGCGTGGGCGCCCGCGACGGCGAGGGCGGCGGCGAGGGGCAGCAGGCGGATGCGCATGGCGGGCTCCGAAGGCGGTTCAGTTGACGAAACGGAAGGCGAGCACGGCGCCGTCGGGACGCACGAGCAGCTCGGCTTCGACGCTCTGGTCGGCGCGGGCCGGGTCCACGGGCAGGCCCATCTGCGCGAGCGCGACGCGTGGCAGGCGCGTGGCCACGACGACGGCGTCCGCCGAGCGCCCGATCTCCTCGTCCGAGGCGAGCGGCAGGAAGGCGCGCGACTGCGCGGCATCGGGATCCGGCGTCGGCGCGAGCGCGGACGGCGGGACCTGGCGCACGATCGCGGAGATCGCGAGGATGGAGGCGGCGAGCGCCACCGGCCACAGGAGCCAGCGGTCGAACATCCTGCCGCCGTCCGCAGGGGCGCGGCGTCGCGCGGCGCGCCCGATGGCCTGCGCGACGCCGCGATCGACGCGATCGGGCGGCGCGGCGGAGGCGAGCGCGTGCGACAGTTCGCGCAGCGAGTCGTCGAGGGACTTCATGGCTTTCTCCCGGACCCGGCGGCGATCGCCGACGGCTTGCCGTCGTCGAGTGCGAGCCATCGGGCGAGCAGCGCGCGCGCGCGGCTCAGGCGCGAGCGCACGGTGTTGAGTTCGCAGCCGCAGATCGCGGCGGCCTCGGCGTACGAGCGCTCGGCGAGCTCGACGAGCACCAGCACGTCGCGGTAGTGCGGCGGCAGCGCGGCTATCGCCCGCCGCAGGCTGGCGAGGTCCTGCCGCTCGCCGACGAGCACGTCGGGCGTGGTCTCGACGACGTGCTCCGGGACCGACGGCATGCCGTCGTCGCCTTCGTCGAACGCCACCTCGCGCACGCCGGAGCGGCGGCGGACGAAGTTGCGCGCGATGCCGAGAAGCCAGGGGCGCAGCGCCCCGGCCGCCGGGTCGAAGTCGCCGGAGCGCGTCAGCAGGTGCACGAACACGTCCTGCGTGACGTCGGCCGCCGTGGCCGGCGAGCCGGACCAGAGCAGCGCGAAGCGGTAGACGCCGCCCCGGTGGCGCCGGTAGAGCGGCTCGAGCGCGCGCGCCTCGCCGCACGCGAGGCGCGCCATCAGCGCGGCGTCCGCGGCCGCGGAACCGTCGGCGAGTTCGGAGGGATGCGCGGGCATGTTCACGGGTGGAATGGCGCCGGGCGGCGAACGCGGCGACCCCTGGCTGCCGTATATTCAGCGAAGCGGCACGAAAAGTTCCAGCCGGGCTGCGACGCCGGCGATTGCGGCCCGGCGGCGGGCGAGAGGACAATGGCGGCAATGCCGCACGCGGACCACTTCCACGCGCACGACGACGGCCACGAGCAGCCGCACCCGAAGCCGCCGGCAAGCACGACGCTCGCTGCGCTGAAGGCCGGGCTGGCGCTGACCGCCGGCTTCGCGGTCGTCGAGGCGGTCGGCGGCTGGTGGGCAGGATCGCTCGCGCTGATCTCGGACGCCGGCCACATGGCCACGGACGCCGCGTCGTTCGTGGTCGCGCTGATCGCGCAGTTCGTGGCGCGCCGGCCGCCGTCGGCGCAGGCGAGCTTCGGCTACGCGCGCGCCGAGGTGCTGGCGGCGTTCGTCAACGCGCTGGTCATGCTCGCGCTGGTCGTGTGGATCACCGTCGAGGCGGTGTCGCGGCTGCTGCAGCCGATTCCCGTGCAGGGGCCGGTGGTGATGGCGGTGGCGATCATCGGCCTCGGCATCAACCTGTTCGTCGCGTGGATGCTCTCCCGCGCGCGCGGCAGCCTCAACGCGCGCGGCGCGCTGCTGCACGTGTTCGGCGACATCCTGGGTTCGGTCGCGGCGATCGCGGCGGGCGCGGTGATCGCGTTCACCGGCTGGACGCCGATCGACCCGATCCTCTCCGTCTTCGTCGCGCTGCTGATCCTGCGCTCGACGATCGCGCTGCTGCGCGAGTCGGCCGGCGTGCTGCTCGAGCGCGTGCCCGATCACCTCTCCTACGAGAAGGTCGGCCGCGCGCTCGCCGCGCTTCCCGGCGTGACCGGCGTGCACGACCTGCACATCTGGACGATGTCGGCCGACCGCCCCGCGCTCTCCGCGCACGTGACGCTCGCCGACGGCGCGCAGTGGCCCGCCGTGCTGGCCGCTGCGCAGCGCATGCTCGCCAGCGAGTTCGGCATCGACCACGTCACGCTGCAGCCCACGTGGGCCACGGCGGGTGGCAACGGGAGGGTGGTGCCGATAGTCGAGAAGCGGGGCCAGGGACCAGCAGCGTGATGCAAGACGACAACTGGGACACCAACGGATGCACGGCGCGCGTTGCTTCGTGCCGTTGCCGGCGAGCGCCCGACGGGCCGCCCCTAGGGCGCTCGCGTGATCCCCGGCTCGATGCAAAAGGCGCTACGTCGACCTCACGGCATCCACCGCGCTCCCGAACGCCTTTTGCATCGATCTAGATCCACCCCGCCTTGCGGAACCGGAAGTACAAGTAGGCGTCCACGCCCACCATCAGCGCCATCGCCCAGGGGTAGCCGAAGCGCCAGGCGAGCTCGGGCATGTGCGCGAAGTTCATGCCGTAGATGCCCGCGATCAGCGTCGGCACGGTGATCAGCGCGCCCCAGGCCGCCAGCTGCTTGGTCACCTCGCCCTCGGAGAGGCTGATCAGCGTCAGGCTCACCTGGATGCCGGTCTGCAGCATCTCGCGCAGCGCGTTGATGCCGGCGGTCAGCCGGGCGAGGTGGTCGTAGACGTCGCGGAAGTAGTCCTGCGCGCCCGCGGCGATCGCCGGCACGCGGCCGCCGAACAGGCGCGTCACGGCATCCATCAGCGGCCCGACGGCGTGGGAAAGCACGGTGAGCCGGTACTTGAGGTCGTAGAAGCTCTCGATGTCGGCGCGCGTCGGCGTGGCGCGGAAAATGCGCTCCTCGAGCTTCTCGAGCTCCTCCTCGAGGTCGTCGAGCAGCGGGAAGTAGCGGTCGACCACCGCGTCCATCAGCGCGTAGAGCACGAAGCCCGCGCCGAGCGCCAGGTGCTCGGGCTCGCGCTCGGCGCGCGCGCGGACGGCCGCCAGGCCCACGTCCGAGCCGCGGCGCACCGAGAGCACGAAGTTGCGGCCGGCGAACAGCGCGACCTCGCCGGTCGCGAAGTCGGCGGGGTTCTCCGGGTGCCTGGCCAGCGTGTGCACGACGACGAAGAGCGTGTCGCCGTATTCCTCGAGCTTCGGCCGCTGGTGGCCCTTCTGCGCGTCCTCGACGGCGAGCTCGTGCAGGCCGAACTCCTCGGCCATCAGCTGCATCTCGTCGTGCGTCGGCTCGAAAAGCGCGACCCAGACGAAGCAGTCCGGCCGGCTCACGTACTCGGAGATGTCCTCGACGGGGATGTCGCCGAGCTTGCGGCCGTCCTGGTAGGCGGCACAGTTGATCAGCATGGGGGCGGGCCGGAGGCGTGCTGGTGCGATCATATCGCCCGCGGCCGCGGCGGGGCTTGAAAGGCGCCCCGCCCGCCCCCATCGAAGGACGGTTTTGCAACACCTCACCCCCCGAAACGAGCGATGACGACCACGACGACCGCTCCCGGCCGCGAGACGCTGGGATTCGCCACCGAGGTGCGGCAGCTGCTGCACCTGATGATCCACTCGCTGTACGGCAACCGCGAGATCTTCCTGCGCGAGCTCGTCAGCAACGCGTCGGACGCCTGCGACCGGCTGCGCTTCGCAGCGCTCGACCGTCCGGAGCTCTACGACGGCGACGCCGACCTCGCCATCGACGTCGACTGGGACGAGGCGGCGCGGACCGTCACGGTGCGCGACAACGGGATCGGCATGTCGCGCGAGGAGGTGATCGCCAACATCGGCACGATCGCGAAGTCCGGCACGCGGGAGTTCGCGGCGGCGCTCTCCGGCGACGCGGCGAAGGACTCGCGGCTGATCGGCCAGTTCGGCGTGGGCTTCTACTCGGCGTTCCTCGTGGCCGACCGCGTGACGCTGCTCACGCGGCGCGCCGGCGCTCCGGCCGCCGAGGGCGTGCGCTGGGAGTCGACCGGCGAGGGCGAGTACACGATCGAGGCCGCCCCGGTCGAGCGCCGTGGGACCACGGTGACGCTGCACTTGCGCGAGGGGATGGAGGAGTTCGCCTCCCGCGTGCGCCTTGCCGCGATCGTGCGCAAGTACTCCGACCACATCGCGATGCCGATCCGCATGCGCCGCGAGCGCTGGGACGAGGCGGCGAAGAAGATGGTGGCGAGCGACGAGCGCGAGACGGTCAACGCCGCGTCCGCGCTGTGGACGCGCCCGAAGGCGGAGGTCACGGAGGAGCAGTACGCCGAGTTCTACAAGCACGTCGCGCACGACTTCGAGGCGCCGCTCGCGCACGTGCACGCGAAGGTCGAGGGGCGCACCGAGTACACGCAGCTGCTCTTCATCCCGAAGCGCGCGCCGTTCGACCTGTGGGACCGCGACCATCGCCGGGGCCTCAAGCTCTACGTGCGCCGCGTGTTCATCATGGACGAGGCGCAGGCGCTGCTGCCCGCGTACCTGCGCTTCGTGCGCGGCGTGGTCGACGCCGACGACCTGCCGCTCAACGTCTCGCGCGAGATCCTGCAGGCCTCGCGCGACGTCGACGCCATCCGCGCGGGCTGCACGAAGCGCGTCCTCGGGCTGCTCGAGGACCTGGCCGAGAACGCGAAGGACAAGTACGCGGCGTTCTGGCCGACGTTCGGCAACGTGCTGAAGGAGGGCGTCGTCGAGGACGATGCCAACCGCGAGCGCATCGCCAGGCTCGCGCGCTTCGCCTCCACGCAGACGGGGTCGGCCGTGCAGGACGTCGCGCTGGCCGACTACGTGGCGCGCATGAAGGAGGGCCAGGACGCCATCTGGTACGTGACGGCCGACACGCACGCGGCCGCCGCCGGCAGCCCGCACCTCGAGGTGTTCCGGCGCAGGGGGCTGGAGGTGCTGCTGCTGTCGGACCGCGTCGACGAGTGGGTGGTGGGGGCGCTCGACTCGTTCGACGGCAAGCCGCTCAAGTCGGTGGCGCGCGGTGCGCTCGACGAGGGCCTTGCGGCCGAGGAGAAGGCGGCGCACGAGGCGGCGGCGGCGCAGGCCGCGCCGCTGCTCGCGAAGCTCAAGGAGGCGCTCGGCGAGCGCGTCGCCGACGTGCGCGCGAGCACGCGGCTCATCGACTCGCCGGCGTGCCTGGTGGTGGGCGAGGGCGAGGCCTCCCCGCACATGGAGCGCATCCTGCGCTCGGCCGGCCACGCACTTCCCGCGGGCAAGCCGGTCCTCGAGGTGAACACAGCGCACCCGCTGCTGCAGCGCCTCTCGCCGGACGACCCGCGGCTGGCGGACTGGGCGAGCCTGCTGCACGACCAGGCGCTGCTCGCCGAGGGCGCGTCGCCCGCCGATCCCGCGGCGTTCGTGCGCTCCCTCAACGCGCTCATGGTCGACCTCGCGGGCAAGCCGCAGGTGCCTGCGTGAGGCCGTGGCGCCCCCGCCATGCCGCGGCCGCGCTGCTGGCTGTCGCGGCCACAGCCCTCGGCGTGCCGGCCCATGCGAGCGCCGATGCCGCGTGGGCTGCGCTGAAGGCCGGCGGACACGTGCTGATCGTGCGGCACGCGCAGACCGTGCCCGGGGTGGGCGACCCGCCGCAGTTCCGCCGCGACGACTGCGCGACGCAACGCAACCTTTCGGAGGCCGGGCGCGAGCAGTCGCGGTCGATGGGACGGCGATTGCGCGAAGCGGGGGTCGCGATCGGTCCCGTGCTGTCGTCGGCGTGGTGCCGCTGCGTGGATACGGCGGAGCTCGCATTCGGCCGCGTCGAGCGCTACGCGCCGCTCGACTCGTTCTTCGGCGACCGCAGCCGCGAGGCGGCGCAGACCGCCGCGCTGCGCGAGCGCATTCGCTCGCATCGCGGTCCCGGGACGCTGGTGCTCGTCACGCACCAGGTCAACATCACCGCGCTGACCGGCGAGGGCCCGGCGATGGGCGAAGCGCTGGTGCTCGCCCCCGCCGGTCCGGCCGGCTTCGTGCCTGTCGGACGCATCCCGTTCTAGGAAGCGCCGCGCAACCCGCGGATGCGCGTAACATCCGCGTCACCGGCTGCCCGGGCCGCGCCATCGTTCGCGACAATGATCCGCTCGCTGCTCGACACCGACCTGTACAAGTTCACGATGATGCAGGTCGTGCTGCACCACTTCCCGGGCGCGCAGGTCGAGTACCGCTTCAAGTGCCGCAATGCGGGCATCGACCTGACGCCCTGCATCGGCGCGATCCGCGAGGGCATCCGCGGCCTGTGCTCGCTGCGCTTCACGGACGAGGAGCTCGATTACCTGCGCAGCCTGCGGTTCATGAAGAGCGACTTCGTCGACCTGCTCGGCCTGTTCCAGCTCGACGAGCGCTTCATCCACGTCGCGCCGCGCGCTGACGCCCCGGGCGAGATCGACATCGCGATCAAGGGGCCGTGGCTGCACACGATCCTCTTCGAGGTGCCGGTGCTGGCGATCGTCTCGGAGGTCTACTACCGCGCCAACGTGCCGCGGCCCGACTTCGCCGAAGGGCGCCGGCGGCTCGCCGCGAAGATCGCGCTGGCCAACGAGGTCGGCGACCCGGACTTCCACATCGCCGACTACGGCACGCGGCGCCGCTTCTCGCGCGAGTGGCACGCCGAGGTCGCAAGGACGCTCAAGCGCGACATGCCGGTGCACTTCGTCGGCACCAGCAACGTGATGCTGGCGCGGGACGAGGGGCTGACGCCGCTCGGCACGATGGCGCACGAGTACCTGCAGGCTTGCCAGGCGGTGGGGCCGCGGCTGGTCGACTCGCAGCGGTTCGCTTTCGACAAGTGGGCCGCCGAGTACCGCGGCGACCTCGGCATCGCGCTCTCCGACGTCTGCGGCATGGACGCGTTCCTGCGCGACTTCGACATGTTCTTCTGCAAGCTGTTCGACGGCGTCCGCCACGACTCGGGCGAGCCGTTCGACTGGGGCGAGAAGCTGATCGCGCACTACCAGCGCATGCGCATCGACCCGCGGACCAAGACGTTCGTGTTCTCCGACCAGCTCAACGTGCCGCTGGCGATCCGGCTGTTCAACCACTTCCGGGGCCGTGCGCGCACCGCGTTCGGCATCGGCACCAACCTGACCAACGACCTCGGCTACGAGGCGCTGCAGATCGTGATCAAGATGACGCGCTGCAACGGCCAGCCGGTGGCGAAGATCAGCGACGCGCCGAGCAAGATGATGGACTACGACCCCTCGTACGTCGCCTACCTGCGGCAGGTCTTCCAGGTGCCCGAGCCGGCCGAGGCGGCGAAGCCGACGGGCTAGGGTAGTGAGTGGTCAGCTCGTCGAGCAATCCGGCCAGTTCGCAGCCGGGTATTGTCGCAGCACGATGAGAAGCAGCATTTTGAACACGACGCAGGCACGGCGCGCGTTGCTGCGTGCCGTTGCCGGCGAGCGCCCGATGGGCCGCCCCAAGGGCGCTCGCGTGATCCATGGCTCGATGCAAAAGGCGCAACAACGACGTCTCGGCATCCACAGAGCGCCCGAACGCCTTTTGCATCGATCCGCTAGCGAATCGACCTCCCGCCTCCCGGCGCGGCCGGCCTGGGTGGCCGCGGCATCGCCTCCGCGTTCGCGCGGGTCTCCTCGTACAACGGCATCGCGCCGTCGGCGGCGGAGTCGAGCGCAGCAAGGCGAGCGTCCGTGACGGGGAAGCGCCGCGCGAGCGGCGCGTCGGCGGGGAGCCGGCGCCACGCGCCCGCGGCCGACTTCGGCGAGTAGACCCCGCGGGCGAGCAGCTCCACCGACGCGCGATCCGCGGCGGCGATTTCCGCTTCCGCGTAGCGGCGCTTCAGCGCCTCGCCGGTCGCGTTGGCGACGGCGAGCGCGCGGCGGTTGGGATCGGCGGCGAGCGCATCCCCGGGCGCCACGATGGCCTCCAGCCGCGCGCGGTCGTGGCCGAGCAGCGCGTGAGCGAGCACGTGGGCGAGCAGCGCGCCCACTTCCTCGTCGGACAGCCCCGCGGCCAGGAGGCCGGTGTTCACGAGCACGCGCCCGCCCGGATAGACGACGGCGTCGGCGACGGCATCCGTGGCGACGTTGACGGTCCAGGAGTGCGCGCGCGCAGCCGGTTCGAGCGCCGCGGCCCCCGCGATGATCCGGTTGGCGATGCCGCGTGCCCGGGCCGTGACTCCGGACTCCGCGTTCAGGCGCCGTTCGGCGGCGACGGGCTGGAGCACGCGTCGGTAGGCGATCTCGCTGCCCTGGTCGATCGCGGCAGGGTCGAGCGCAGCGGCGGCGGCAAGCGACGCGGCGGCAAGGGCAAGGGCTGTGGAGAGGGCGCGCACGGGGTCGGGGGGCTGGTCTGGCGGACGAGTATAGCCATGCGGCCGACGAGGGGTCGGCGCCGGCCGCCGCGATTGTGTAAAGTCCCCCGGATGAGCACGGTTCCCGCCCAGGCCGGCCGAGCGCCGTCCGGCGCGGGGCGCGACGCCCCCCAGGGCGACCGGCGCCTGCGCCTCGACGACATCCTCAAGCTGATGGTCGCCGACGGGCTCGTCGCCTCCGCCGACGCCGAGCCGATCGCCCGCGCTCGCACGCAGCGCTTCGAGCACCCGCTCGAGCTGATCGCCGACCACCAGCTGCGCGGCGCGAAGCCGCCCCACGCGACGCTCACGCTCGAGACGCTGGTCGAGTGGCTCGCCGGCAAGCTCGGCGTGCCTTACAAGCACATCGACCCGCTGCGCATCGACGTCGCCGCCGTCACGCAGACGATGTCGATCGCCTACGCCGAGCGCTACCGCATCCTGCCGGTCGCGGTCACGCGCGACACGCTGACGGTCGCCACCGGCCAGCCGTTCGTGCGCTCGTGGGCCGACGAGCTCGAGAAGATCCTCAAGCTGCGCATCGAGCTCGTGTTCGCCAACCCGGCCGACGTGCGCCGCTACCTGGGCGAGTTCTTCAACCTCGCCCGCTCGATGAAGAAGGCGCAGGAGTCGAGCAAGGGCGAGCTGTCGCTGGCGCGCAACTTCGAGCAGCTGGTGGAGCTCGGCGCGCGCGGCAACCTCGATGCCAACGACCAGCACGTCGTCCACATCGTCGACTGGCTGTGGCAGTACGCGTTCGACCAGCGCGCCTCGGACATCCACCTCGAGCCGCGCCGCGACATCGGGCAGGTGCGCTTCCGCATCGACGGCGTGCTGCACCAGGTCTACACGATCCCGATCCCCGTGCTGAACGCGATGGCCTCGCGCATCAAGCTGCTCGCGCGCATGGAGATCGTCGAGAAGCGGCGGCCGCAGGACGGGCGCATCAAGACGGTGGCCCCCGGCGGCAAGGAGATCGAGCTGCGCATCTCGACGATGCCCACGGCGTTCGGCGAGAAGCTCGTCATGCGCATCTTCGCGCCCGAGGTGCTGGTGCGCGACTTCGCCGAGCTGGGCTTCTCGCCCGACGACCGCGAGCGCTGGGACAAGCTGATTCGCGAGCCGCACGGCATCATCCTCGTCACCGGACCCACGGGCTCGGGCAAGACGACCACGCTCTACTCGTCGCTCAAGCGGATCGCCACGCCCGAGGTCAACGTCTGCACGGTCGAGGACCCGATCGAGATGATCGAGCCCTCGTTCAACCAGATGCAGGTCGAGAACAAGATCGGCGTCGACTTCGCGCACGGGGTACGCACGCTGCTGCGGCAGGACCCGGACATCATCATGGTGGGCGAGATCCGCGACCGCGACACCGCCGACATGGCGGTGCAGGCGGCGCTGACCGGCCACCTGGTGCTCTCGACGCTGCACACCAACGACGCGCCGACCGCGGTGACCCGGCTGGTCGACCTGGGCGTGCCCGGCTACCTCATCAACTCGACGCTGCTCGGCGTGATGGCGCAGCGCCTCGTCCGCACGCTGTGCCCGCACTGCCGCAAGCCGGGCGAGCCGCCGGACGACGCGGCGTGGCGCGCGCTCACCGCGCCGTACCGCGCCGACCGGCCGACCGAGGCGATGCAGGCGGTCGGCTGCCTCGAGTGCCGCATGACCGGCTATCTCGGCCGCATGGGGCTCTACGAGATCATGACGCTCTCCCCCGGCGTGCGCCGCCTGATCCACGACGAAGCCGACGAGGCGGCGATCCGCGAGCAGGCCTACCGCGACGGCATGAAGCCGCTGCGCGTCTCCGGCGCGCTCAAGGTCGCGCAAGGCGTGACCACCACCGAGGAAGTCCTCAAGGTCGTTCCGCTGCTCTACGAGTCCTGAGCGCTTCCTCCGGGGTAGGCCCCGGCGGTCGGCTATGATTCGCCGCAGCGAAGCCGGCGCAGGGGAAGCGCCGGCGCAGGGGGAGACGCCGCGGTGGATCTCAAGCTCTCGGGGCGCGCGGCGCTGGTGACCGGCGCGAGCGCCGGCATCGGGCGCGCGATCGCGCTCGAACTCGCGCGCGAAGGCGCGCGGCTGGCGATCACGGGCCGGCGTCGCGACGCGCTCGCGGAGGTCTCGGCCGAGATCGCCGCGGCCAGCGGCGCCGCGCCGGCCGTGGTGGCGCACGACGCTATGGACGAGGGCTACGTCGAGGCGGTGGCGGGCGCGGCGCTCGCCGCGCTCGGCACCGTCGAGATCCTCGTCAACAACGCCGGCGGCAGCCGGCCGTTCGGCAAGGACGCGACCGAGGCGCAGTGGCAGGAGGCGCTCACGCTCAACTTCACGCGCCACCGCCAGCTCACGCACCGCCTGCTGCCGGCGATGATCGCGAACGGCTGGGGGCGCATCGTCAACATCACCGGCAAGTCCGAGCCCGAGGGCATCAACGGCGCGTTCTGCGCGAAGGCGGCGATGCACTCGTGGGCGAAGGGGCTGTCGCGCGAGGTGGGCGGGCACGGCATCACCGTCAATTGCGTGCCGCCCGGGCGCATCATGAGCGACCAGATCCGCCGCAACTACGCGCCGGAGTACCGCGCGTGGCAGTCCGAGCACGAGATTCCCGTGGGCCGCTACGGCGAGCCCGAGGAACTCGCGGACCTCGTCGTGTTTCTCGCCTCGCCGCGCGCGAGCTACATCACCGGCGCCGTGATCCCCGTCGACGGGGGCTTGCGCCGCTACCAGTTCTGAGGAAAACATCCGCATGAACCGCAGACAACTCCTGGCCGCCGCCGCGCTCGCCGCCCTCGCGCCGCTCGCTCACGCGCAAGGCGCGTACCCGACGAAGCCGATCCGCCTCGTCGTGCCCTTCGCGCCCGGCGGCACCTCCGAGATCGTGTCGCGCGCCGTGGCGCAGCAGCTCTCGACGCAACTCGGCGTGTCGGTCGTCGTCGAGAACAAGGCCGGCGGCGCGGGCACGATCGCGATGAACGAGGTCGCGCAGGCGGCGCCGGACGGCTACACGCTGATCCTCGGCCACGTCGGCACGCTGGCGGTGAATCCCTACGCGATGGCGAAGCAGCCCTACGACGTCGACCGCGACTTCCTCCCGGTGGCGCTGCTCGCGCGCGTGCCGAACGTGTTCGTGGTGCGCGCCGAGGTGCCGGCGAAGAACCTGAAGGAGTTCGTCGCGCTGGCGAAGAAGGATCCGGGCAAGCTCAACTACGGCTCGGCGGGCAACGGCAGCGCGGGCCACCTCGCGTTCGAGTACCTCAAGCTCGTGACCGGCATCGACGTCGTCCACGTGCCCTACCGCGGCACCGGGCCGCAGCTGCAGGACCTGCTCGGCGGCCGGCTCGACGCCTCGTCGGCGGGGCTGCCCGCGCTCATGCAGCACATCAAGAGCGGCAAGCTGCGCACCATCGCGGTGGGCACGCCGCAGCGCGTGGCCGCGCTGCCCGACGTGGCCACGGTCGCCGAGGACGGCTACAAGGACTTCGAGACGTCGCAGTGGTACGGGATCATCGTGCCGAAGGGCACGCCGCGCGAGATCGTCGTCAAGCTCAACGCCGAGATCAACAAGGCGCTGGCGTCCAGCACGGTCACGCAGCGTTTTGCCGATGACAACGCCGCCGCGGGCGTGGGCTCGCCCGAGGACTTCGCGGCGTTCATCGCGAAGGAGCAGGCGCGCTGGAAGGAAGTCGTCGAGCGCGGGAAGATCCGGATCGAGTAGGCTCCCGGGTCCCCCGCGTCAGTCGGCCGCGGCGGCTCGCGGCTGGGCGCGCGCCTTCGCGATCGCGTGCAACGCCGCTTCGAGGTGGCCGACCGAGCGGTCGACGTCGCCCAGCTTCTCGAGGCCGAAGAGCCCGATGCGGAACGTGCGGAAGTCCGCGCCCTCGTCGCACTGCAGCGGCACGCCCGCGGCGCTCTGCAGGCCGAGCGCCGCGAACGCCTTGCCGTTCTGCATCTCGGGGTCGTCGGTGTAGCTCACCACCACGCCAGGCGCCTGGAAGCCGGCCGCGGCGACGCTCGGGTAGCCGTGCCGCTCCATCAGCGCGCGCACCTTCGCCCCGATCTCCTCCTGCTTCGCGCGCAGCGCCGCGAAGCCGCGCGAGCGCGTCTCCAGCATCGCATCGCGCGTGCGCACGAGCGCGTCGGTGGGCAGCGTCGTGTGGTAGAGGTGCGCGCCGCCCTCGTAGGTCTCCATCACCTGCAGCCACTTCTTCAGGTCCGCCGCGTAGCTGGTGCTGGTGGTCGCGTCGATGCGCTGGCGCGCGGCCGCGGAGAGCATCACGAACGCGCAGCACGGCGAGCCGCTCCAGCCCTTCTGCGGCGCGCTCACCAGCACGTCGACGCCGAGCGCGCGCATGTCGACCCACATCGCGCCCGACGCGATGCAGTCGAGCACGAACAGGCCGCCGGCCTCGTGCGTCGCCGCGGCGACCCCGCGCAGGTAGTCGTCCGGCAGGATCATGCCGCTGGCGGTCTCCACGTGCGGCGCGAAGACGACCGCCGGCTTCTCGGCGCGAATGGTCGCCACCACCTCGGCGAGCGGCGCCGGCGCGAACGGCTCCTTCGCGCCGGCGCGCGCGCGGCGCGCCTTCAGCACGGTGCACGACTTCGCGATGCGCCCCATCTCGAGGATCTGCGTCCAGCGGAAGCTGAACCAGCCGTTGCGCAGGACGAGGCAGTGCGCGTCGGTGGCGAATTGCCGCACGACGGCTTCCATGCCGAACGTGCCGCTGCCGGGGACCACCACGGCGGCTTGCGCGCCGTAGGCCTCCTTGAGCACGGCGGAGATGTCGCGCATCGCGCCCTGGAAGCGGCGCGACATGTGGTTGAGCGCGCGGTCGGTGTAGACGACCGAGAATTCGAGCAGGCCGTCGGGATCGACGTCGGGGAGCAGGCCGGGCATGTTGGACTCCGGTCGGGGCTGGTCTTGGGTGGCGTGGTTGCGGCGGGTGGGCCGTGGGCGCATTGGCGGATGGGGTGGGATTCGAACCCACGGGCCACGTTGCCGCGGCCGCCGGATTTCAAGTCCGGTGCATTCAACCGCTCTGCCACCCATCCGGTGCGCGTGGCCGCTTGAAAGCGCGCGGACCGGCCGCATTTGGCAGGGCTGCGCGGCGGGATGTTAGCACCCGTTGTCCCGGGCGCCGGTGGGGTCTTCCGTCGAATTGAAACCCCCGCGGGTTCTGCTAGTCTAACGGTCGCTTCGGCCCCGTCGGGGCCGTTCTACGGAGGATAGATGGATCCCAAGCTCCAGCCTGTGTCGGTTTCGGGTGAGCGCCTGCCGCTGCCCCAGGCGGGCGGTACGCTGGCCCCGGAAAGCAGCCGCGTCCTGCGCAACACCTACTGGCTGCTCGCCCTGACGATGCTGCCGACCATCGGCGGCGCGCTGCTCGGCACCCAGCTCAACCTCGCACGCGTGTTCGTGGCCTATCCGATCATCGCCCCGCTGGCGCTGTTCGGCCTGATGATCGGCTCGCTGTTCGTCGTGACCGCGCTGCGCAACAGCGCGTGGGGCGTGGCGGCGCTGTTCGGCTTCACGTTCATCGCCGGGGTCGCGCTGACGCCGATCCTCACCTACGCGGCGGGGATGCGCAACGGCGGCCAGCTGGTCGCGCTCGCGGGCGGCATGACGGCGGTGATCTTCTTCGCGCTCGCCGGCATCGCCACGGTGACGAAGAAGGACTTCTCGTTCATGGGCAAGTTCCTCTTCGTCGGGCTGATCCTGCTCGTCGTCGCGTCGCTGGCCAACCTGTTCTTCCAGGTGCCGGCGGTGTCGCTGACGATCTCGGCGATCGCGGTGCTGCTGTTCTCGGCGTACATCCTGTTCGACGTGTCGCGCATCGTGAACGGCGGTGAGACGAACTACGTGATGGCGACGATGGGGCTGTACCTCAGCATCTACAACCTCTTCAGCAGCCTGCTGCACCTGCTGCTCGCGTTCACGGGCGAGCGAGACTGACGGCGCGCTTCGCCGGACGAGAAGGCGGCCCCGCGGGGCCGCCTTTTTTCACGCCTGCGCGAACAGCGCGATCGACTCGACGTGCGCCGTATGCGGGAACATGTTGACCACGCCCACGGCCTCGAGCGTGTAGCCGCGCTCGTGCACCAGCACGGCGGCGTCGCGCGCCAGCGTGGCCGGGTTGCACGAGACGTAGACGATGCGCGACAGCGCCTGCTCGTCGTCGCGCTGCGGCAGGGCCTTGACCAGTTCCACCGCGCCCTCGCGTGGCGGGTCGATCAGCGCGGCGTGCAGCGGGAGGAGAGGCGCGAGCGAATCGTGCGTGACGGCGAAGAGATCGGCCACCGCAAAGGTGGTTCGTTCGGTCAGGCCATTCGCCGCCGCGTTCTCGCGCGCCCGGCGCACCAGCGCCTCGGAGCCTTCCACGCCGGTCACCGCCGCGCCGCGCCGGGCGATCGGCAGCGTGAAGTTGCCCAGGCCGCAGAAGAAGTCGCCGATCCGCTCGCCGGGCCCGGGAGCCAGCAGCGCGAGCGCGCGCCGCACGAGCACGCGATTGACTTCGTGGTTGACCTGCGTGAACTCGGTCGGCCCGAACGGCACGACGACGCCGGACTCGGGCAGCGCGTAGGCGAGACGCGACTGCGGCGGATGGAACGGCGCTGCGGTCGCCGGCCCGGCGGTCTGCAGCCACACGTCCACGCCGTGCCGGTCGGCGAACGCGCGCAGATGCTCGCCGTCGGCGGCCGACAGCGGCTCGAGGATGCGGAACACCAGCGCGTGGACCGGCTCGCCGGGGCTGCCGCCGTCGATCGCCCGCTCGCCGACGGCCAACTCGATCTGCGGCACGCGGTCGCGGATCGACAGCGCACCGACGAGCTCGCGCAGCTGCGGCAGCAGGTCCGAAATCTTGCGCGGCAGGACGCGGCACTCGCGCATGTCGGCGACGAAGCTGGAGCGGCGCTCGTGGAAGCCGACGAGCACGCCGCCCTTCTTCGGCACGTGGCGCACGGACAGCCGCGCACGGTAGCGGTAGCCCCACGCGGGGCCGTGCACCGGCGGCAGCAGCCGGCCCGGCTTCAGGCGTCCGATGCGCGCGAGCGCATCCTCCAGCACGCGCTGCTTCGCAGCGACCTGCAGGGCGGGCTCGGCGTGCTGCAGCGAGCAGCCTCCGCAGACGCCGAAGTGCGGGCAGGCCGGCTCGGCGCGCGACGGGCTCGCGCGCAGCACCTGCCGCGTGCGCGCGATCTCGTAGCTCGGCTTGCGCTTCAGCGTCTCGATCGCGACGGTTTCGCCGGGGAGCGCGCCCTCGACGAACACGGCCTTGCCTTCGACGCGGGCAACGCCGCGGCCCTCGTTGTCGAGCGATTCGATGGTGACGAGGGGTTCCGCCATGGCCGCGCAGCCGCCTTCCGCGTGGCAGAGGGCGGTTCATTGTAACGCCGCCGGCGCATCGGACCACGAGGGTAGAATCGCCGCTCCTTCCTGCCCGCCGCCGCGATGCGCGTCCTCGCGATCGAATCGTCCACCGACATGCTCTCGGTCGCCGCCGGCGACGCGACGGGCGTCGCCGAGCGCGCCGAGCGCGCCGGTCAGGCGCACGCCGAGCGCGTGCTGCCGCTGGTCGACGAGGCGCTCGCCGCGCGCGGCTGGGAACTCGCGGACGTCGACGGCATCGCGTTCGGCGCCGGTCCCGGCGCGTTCACCGGCGTGCGCATCGCCTGCGGGATCGCGCAGGGGCTGGCGCTGGGCGCCGGCAAGCCAGTCGTTCCCGTCGGCACGCTCGCGGCACTCGCCGAGGACGCGCGCCGCGCGCACGGCGCCACGCGCGTCGTCGCCTGCCTCGACGCGCGCATGCACGAGGTCTACGTCGCGGCCTACGAGCGTCACGGCGACGATTGGCGCGAAGCTGCCTCGCCGGCCGTGCTCGAGCCCGCGGCGATCGCGCTGCCTGCCGGCCCGTGGTTCGGCGCCGGCAACGGCCTCGCCGTCGCACCGTCGCTGGCGGCGGTGCTCGAAGCGGCCGACGCCGCGCTCGTCCCGACCGCGCGCTCCGTGCTCGATCTGGCGCGGCGCGCGCTGGCGCGCGGGCAGGGCGTGGCGCCGGAGCACGCGCTGCCGCTGTACGTGCGCCACCGCGTGGCGCTGACCGCCGCCGAGCGCGCGGCCGGAGCGAGGCTGTGATGGCGAGCCTGCCGGACCTCGCAGCGCCGCGGCCGCGCGTCACCTGGCGGCCGATGGAGGCCGCGGACCTCGCCTACGTCGCCGCGCTCGAGGCGCAGATCCACGCGGCCCCGTGGACGCTCGGCAACTTCCGCGACGCGCTCAACGCGGGCTACAGCGCGCAGGTGGGCGAGCGCGAAGGGCGCATCGTCGCGTTCGGCGTGCTGATGCTCGGCCCCGGCGAGGCGCAGCTCCTCAACCTGTCGGTGGTTCCCGACGCGCGCCGGCAGTCGCTGGGCGCGGCACTGCTCGCGCGCTTCGTCGAAGACGCGCGGCGCTGCGGCGCCGAGCAGATGTTCCTCGAGGTGCGCGCCGGCAACGCGGCGGCGATCGCGCTCTACGAGGCCGCGGGCTTCGCGCGCATCGCGCGTCGCGACGCGTACTACCCGGCCACCGCCACGCTGCCGGCCGAGGACGCGCTGGTGATGCGCCTCGCCCTGCGGCCGGCTGCGGCCACGCCCCCCTGATGGCGACGCGCGACGAGATACTGCGCGAGCTGGGCCTCGCCCCGACGTGGCGGCTGCGTTCGCGTGCGCATGCGGGGGAGGCGCTGCCTGCCGAGGTGCCGGAAGCGGACGTCGTGGTGCCTGCGGGGCGCGTCCAGCCGCTGCGTCCGGCCGGTGAGGCCGGCGAGCGCCTCGCGCGCATCGCCGCGCTGGAATGGTCCGCGCTCGCCGCGGACATCGACGCTTGCAACGCCTGCGGGCTGTGCCGCACGCGCAATCGCTCGGTGCCCGGGGTGGGCGATCCGCGCGCGCGCTGGCTGCTCGTGGGCGAGGCTCCCGGCGCCGAGGAGGACGCGCGCGGCGAGCCGTTCGTGGGGCAGGCCGGCAAGCTGCTCGACAACATGCTCGCGGCGCTGGGCGCAAGCCGGCGCGAGGGCGTGTACATCGCCAACGTCCTCAAGTGCCGGCCGCCGGGCAACCGCACGCCGGAACCCGCGGAAGCCGAGGCGTGCCGGCCCTATCTCGAGCGCCAGATCGCGCTGATCGGCCCGCAGCTGATCGTCGCGCTCGGCAGGAGCGCGGCCAGCCTGCTGCTCGGCACCGACGCCACCATCGCGAGCCTGCGCGGGCGCGTGCACCGCTGGCGGTCGACGCCGCTCGTGGTCACGTATCATCCGGCCTATCTGTTGCGCAATCTGCCCGACAAGGCAAAGGCCTGGGAGGATCTGCTGCTCGCGCGCCAGGTGGCGGCGCCGGATACCCGCACTTCGTCGGCGCCTTGAGGTCGATTTCGGCAACGATTGCGCGGTTCGTCGCAGAGCCCGCTTGAAACCGCGGGGGCCGGCCGTCATAGTGCAGGCCGCGGGCCGCCGCATGGCAGTCCACTTTCCACCCGGAGGGGTCCAATGTTCCGCAAGCTCGCCGCCGTCTTCCTCGCCGCCGCCACGCTCCTGCTGGGCGGCTGCGGCTACAACACGCTGCAGTCGCAGGACGAAGGCATCAAGGCCTCCTGGTCGGAGGTGCTGAACCAGTACCAGCGCCGCGCCGACCTCGTGCCCAACCTCGTCAACACGGTGAAGGGCTACGCGGCGCAGGAGGAGAAGGTGCTGACCGAGGTGACGCGTGCCCGCGCGAGCGTGGCAGGCATCAAGGCCACGCCGGAGCTCATCAACGATCCCGCGGCGTTCCAGAAGTTCCAGGCGGCGCAGTCCGAGCTGTCCGGCGCGCTGTCGCGGCTGATGCTCGTCGTCGAGAACTACCCGAACCTCAAGTCGGATGCGCTGTTCCGCGACCTGCAGTCGCAGCTCGAGGGCACGGAGAACCGCATCACGGTCGCGCGCAACCGCTACATCAAGACCGTGCAGGAGTACAACACGACGGTGCGCCAGTTCCCGACCAACCTGACGGCGATGATCTTCGGCCACAACGTGAAGCCGAACTTCGCGGTGGCCGACGAGGCGACGGTCTCGAAGCCGCCCACGGTCGACTTCGCCAAGCCGGCGCCGGCGCAGAAGTAATCCCCGCCGCCCGCCGGTCCGACGCCCGGGGCGCGCCACAGCGCCCGGGCGGCCGGCCCGCGCGCGCCGGACGGAGCGCTCCCACACCGCCATGACGCTTGCCGGGGCTTCGACGTTGGCGTGGCTGCAGCGCGCGATCCTCGCGTTCGCGCTGTGGCCGCTCGTCGCGCTCGCCCAGTCGCCGGGCTGGGAAGCCGGCACGAACGGCCTCGCACCGATCCCGCAGCTTTCCGCCCGCGTCACCGACGTCACCGGCACGCTGAACCCGGCCGAGCGCGCGGCACTCGAGGCGAAGCTCGCGGGATTCGAACAGCGCACCGGCGGGCAGTTCGCGGTGCTGCTGGTGCCTTCAACGCAGCCCGAGCCGATCGAGGCGTACTCGATCCGCGTCGCGGACGCGTGGAAGATCGGCCGCAAGGGCCGCGACAACGGCGTGCTGCTGGTCGTCGCGAAGGGCGACCGCAAGCTGCGGCTCGAGGTCGGCTACGGCTACGAGGGCGTGCTCACCGACGCGATGAGCAAGCGGATCATCGCCGAGACGATCACGCCGTTCTTCCGGCAGGGCCAGTTCGCGGCGGGCATCAACGCCGGCGTGGACCGGGCGATCGGGGTCATCGGCCAGGATCCGGCGGCGGTGGCGCCACCCGCGCGCGGCCCGGAGCAACGCTCGGCACCCGGCGTCGACATGGGCACGCTGCTCGTCATGCTGCTGGTCGTGCTGCCGATCCTCGGGGGCGTGTTGCGCCGCATCTTCGGCAAGGTCGGCGGCGCGACCGTGGGCGCGGGCCTGGTCGGCACGGGGGTTGCGGTCATTGCCGGTTCGATCCTGCTCGGCGTTCTCGGCGCCGGCGTCGCATGGGTGGTGCTCTTGTTCATGGGCGCGGGCAACGGCATCGTCGCCAACGGCCGCCGCGGCGGCTTGCCCGGCCCGTGGATCGGTGGCGGCGGCTGGGGCGGCGGTGGAGGAAGCGGCGGCGGCTGGAGCGGCGGCGGCGGCGGCTTCGGCGGCGGCGGCGCCTCGGGCGACTGGTGACACTCCACGGACGAGCGACGGCGATGCCCTGGCGAGCCCCCTACCGATTCTGGCGTCACGCGTTCTGCGACGAGGCGGACGTCCGCCGCGCGTTCCCGCCCGAGGGCATGGCGCGCATCGAGGCCGCGATCCGCGGCGGCGAGGCGACCCACAGCGGGCAGGTGTGCGTGGCGGTCGAGCACTCGCTGCCGCTGCACCGCGTCGTCCGTCGCCCCGCCGTGGCGCCGCGCACGCGCGCCCTCGAGGTGTTCGGCCAGCTGCACGTCTGGGACACCGAGCACAACAACGGCGTGCTGATCTACGTGCTGCTCGCGGACCGCGACGTGGAGATCGTGGCCGACCGCGGCATCGATCGCCGCGTGGGGCACGACGCGTGGGAGGCGATCTGCCGGCGCATGGAGGCGCACTTCCGCGAGGGCCGGCACGTCGCTGCGGTCGAGGCGGGCGTGCGCGAGGTCTCCGAGCTGCTGGCCCAGCACTTCCCCGGGGACGGGGCGGACCGCAACGAGCTCCCCGATCGACCGGTCGTCCTGTAGTCATTCGATGCAAGAGGCGTTCGGGCGCGCAGTGGATGCCGCGACGTCGACGTTGCGCCTTTGAAAAGTAGGGTCAGACTCGACTTTCCTGGCACAACCGCTCGCTTGCCTTTGGCGCTGGCGGAAAGTCGAGTCTGACCCTACTTTTCAGTGCGGCTTCTCCATCCCGATGAGGTGTAGCGAGTCGCCCTGCGCCTGGTTGTGGCGGTGGCGCAGCAGCACGAGCAGCATCGTCGAACTGACGAACAGGCCGAAGATCAGGATGACGATCTTGATCGAGAGGTCGGCGCGGATCATCAGCGCGTAGCCGGCGAGCATCGCCAGGATCGAGATGTTCTCGTTGAAGTTCTGCACCGCGATCGAGTGGCCCGCGCCCATCAGCACGTGGCCGCGGTGCTGCAGCAGCGCGTTCATCGGCACGATGAAGAACCCGGCCAGCGCGCCGACGATCGTCAGGATCGCGCAGGCGATCAGCACGTAGTAGGGCACGTGGATGCTGCCGAGCGCAAAGCCCCCCTGCGGGCCGATGCTGCGGTCGTACATCGCCAGCACCATCACGATGAGGCCCATCGCGATTCCCACCGGGAGGATGCCGGGGCTCTGGCGCAGCGTGACCTTCGTCGCCGCGACGACCGCGCCCACCGCGATGCCGAGCGCGACGACCGCCTGCAGGATCGCCGCCTGCGACAGGTTCATGCCCAGCGAGACCTCGGCCCACTTCAGCACGATGAACTGCAGCGTCGCGCCCGCGCCCCAGAACAGCGTCGTCGTCGCGAGCGAGATCTGGCCGAGCTTGTCGCGCCACAGGAGGCTGAAGCAGTGCGAGAACTCCTGGACCAGGAACAGCGGGTTGCGGCTCGGGATGCGGTGGTCGACGCCGGTGTCGGGGATGTAGAGGTTGAAGATCGCGGCGACGCCGTAGAAGAACGCGATGACGATGATCGCCGCCTCGGACGGTGAGTCGACCCACGTGTCGAGGCCGGGCAGGTCGAGGCCGAGCAGCTGCGTGGACACGGTCTTCGACACCAGCGCGCCGCCCAGCACGGTGCCGAGGATGATCGAGCCGACCGTCGTGCCCTCGATCCAGCCGTTCGCCGCGACGAGCTGCCGCGGCGGCAGCAGCTCGGTGAGGATGCCGTACTTGGCCGGCGAGTACGCGGCGGCGCCGAAGCCGACCACCGCGTAGGCGGCCAGCACGACGAGGTACTCGGGCGCGCCCGGCGGCGACAGGAACTGGTGCATGAGCATCAGCAGGCAGCCGCCGACCTTGATCGTGTTCGTGATGAACATCACCTGGCCCTTCGGCCGGCTGTCGGCGAACGCGCCCACCCACGCGGCGAGCACCACGTAGGAGACGACGAAGAAGAACTTGAGCATCGGCACCATCCACGCCGGGCCGGCGAGTTCCGCGAGCAGCGCGATCGCGGCGACCAGCAGCGCGTTGTCGGCGAGCGAGCTGAAGAACTGCGCCGCCATGATGGTGTAGAAGCCGCGTTTCATTCGGTTCCGGGTCGGAGGTGCTCGCGCAGTTCGTCCGGCGCGCCATTTGATATCATGGACCGGCGCGAAAGGCCGGCGCTTTATACCACGAACGCGCCGTCCCGCCCCGCCCGCCCGGGACTCCGGGCGACGCCGGGCCGGCACCGCCGGAACCGATTGCCCGCACTGCCCCATGGCCCGCCCGATCGTCGCGCAGATCAACCTCGCCGCCCTCGCCGCCAACCTCGAGCGGGCGCGCGAGAAGGCGCCGCGCGCGCAGGTGCTGGCCGTCGTGAAGGCGAACGCCTACGGCCACGGCCTGATGCGCGTGCTGCCGGCGCTGCAGGCTGCCGACGGGCTCGCGCTGATCGAGCTCGACGCCGCGCTGGCGCTGCGCGACGCGCACTACTCGCGCCGCATCCTGCTGCTCGAGGGCTTCTTCGAGCCGCGCGAGCTGCCCGAGATCGCGCGCGCGCGGCTTGCGATCGTCGTGCACCACGAGGCGCAGGTGGCGATGCTCGAGCGGGCCGCGCTCCCGCGGCCGCTGGAGGTCTTCGTCAAGGTCGACACCGGCATGCGACGGCTCGGGCTCGCGCCCGGCGAGGTCGCGCGCGCCTGCGAGCGGCTCTCCCGCGCGCCCGCGGTGGCCGCGCTGCGGCTGATGACGCACTTCGCGCGCGCCGACGAGGACGACGGCGTGGCGGGGCAGCTCGCGGTGTTCGAGGCCGCGTGCCGGAGCCTGCCGTACCCGCGCTCGCTCGCCAACTCCGCCGGCGTGTTCCGCTACGGCGAGGTCGGCGGCGACTACGTCCGGCCCGGGATCATGCTCTACGGCTCGACGCCGTTCGCCTACGATTCCGCGGCGATGCTCGGCCTCGCGCCGGTGATGACGCTGAGAAGCGAGATCATGGCGGTGCGCGACATCGCCGCCGGCGACGCCGTCGGCTACGGCGGCGCGTTCACCGCCGCGAAGCCCATGCGCATCGGCGTGGTCGCCTGCGGCTACGCCGACGGCTACCCGCGGCACGCGCCCAACGGCACGCCGATCCTCGTCTGCGGGCGCAAGGCGCGGCTGGCCGGCCGCGTGTCGATGGACATGGTGACCTGCGACCTGACCGACGTCCCCGAGGCGCGCGTGGGGAGCCCCGTCGTGCTATGGGGCGAGGGCCTGCCGGTGGACGACGTCGCCGCGGCGGCCGCCACGGTCGGCTACGAGCTCCTGTGCGCGCTCGCGCCGCGCGTGCGCGTGGTCGCCACGCGCGTGGGGCGCATCGATCTTCTCCTCTGACCGACACCACTCCCGGACCCGCGATGCTCGAAGGCATGCTGATCGTCGTCACCGGCGCCGCCGGCTTCGTCGGTGCGAACCTCGTGCGCGCGCTCAACGAGCGCGGGCAGCGCCGCATCCTCGCCGTCGACAACCTCGCGCGCGCGGAGAAGGTGGCCAACCTCGTCGACCTCGAGATCGAGGAGTTCGTCGACAAGGACGACTTCCTCCACCGCCTCGCCGACGGCGAGTACGAGGACGAGATCGGCGCCGTGCTGCACCAGGGCGCGTGCTCCGACACGATGGAGGCCGACGGCCGCTACATGATGCGGAACAACTACCGCTTCTCGCTGGCGCTGCTCGGCTACTGCCAGGACAACGACGTCCCGCTGGTGTACGCGTCGTCGGCGTCGGTGTACGGCGCCGGCAGCGACTTCCGCGAGCGGCGCGGCTGCGAGGCGCCGCTCAACGTGTACGGCTACTCGAAGTTCCTGTTCGACCAGGCGGTGCGCCGCGCGATCCCCGAGCGGACGGCGCCGATCGTGGGGCTGCGCTACTTCAACGTCTACGGTCCGCGCGAGGCGCACAAGGGGCGCATGGCCTCGGTGGCGTTCCACTTCCTGCGCCAGTACCGCGAGACCGGCCGCGTGAGGCTGTTCGAGGGCTCGGGCGGCTACGCCGCGGGCGAGCAGCGGCGCGACTTCGTGCACGTCGACGACGTCGTCGCGGTGAACCTGTGGGCGCTCGACCGCCCCGAGGTGTCCGGCGTGTTCAACGTCGGCACCGGCGAGGCGGCGACGTACAACGCGATGGCCGCGGCGGTGGTCAACGCGGCGGAGGCGCGCCGCGGCGGGCCGCGGCGCACGGTGCGCGAACTGGTCGACGCCGGCGTGATCGAATACGTGGCGTTTCCGCCGGCGCTGGTCGGCCGCTACCAGAGCTACACGCAGGCCGACGTCTCGGCGCTGCGCGCGGCGGGCTACGCGGCGCCGTTCCTCGGGGTGGACGAGGGTGTCGCGCGCTATGTCGAACGGATGATGGCAGACGACTGACGCTGCGCCGTATCGTCCTTCGTGCCGGCGCGCCATCCCTGCGCCGGGACCACGGAGGACACCATGAAGCAGCTGTTCCACGCACTCGCCGCGCTGCTGTTCGCGCTCGCGATCGCCGCGCCGGCCGCGGCCGCCGTCAACCTCAACACTGCGACGAAGGACGAGCTGGTGGCGTTGCCGGGCATCGGCCCGGCCAAGGCGCAGGCCATCGTCGACTACCGCAACCAGCACGGCCCGTTCCGCTCGGTGGACGACGTGCGCAAGGTCAAGGGCATCGGCGAGAAGCTGTTCCTGCAGATCCGCCCCGAGCTGACGCTCACGGGCGGGCCGCGCGCTGCCGCGTCGCCGGCGAAGCCGGAGGCGAAGTCCGAGGCGAAGGCGGACGCCAAAGCCGCGCCGCGGGTGGCCGCGGGCCCAGTCGCGCGCGACGACAAGGCGAAGAAGTGATCGCGGCCGGCGGCGGCGGCCGGCGGGGGCGGGCGCTACAATGAGCGCCGGCCTCCACCGCGGTCCACGTCATGCTCCCGACGCTCGCCGACACCGTCGGCAACACGCCGCTCGTCCGACTGCAGCGCCTGCCGGGAGCGACGAGCAACGCCGTCCTCGGCAAGATGGAGGGCAACAACCCGGCGGGCTCGGTCAAGGACCGCCCGGCGCTGTGGATGATCGTCGAGGCCGAGAAGCGCGGCGAGATCAGGCCGGGCGACACGCTGGTCGAGCCCACGTCGGGCAACACCGGCATCGCGCTCGCGATGGTCGCCGCGATGCGCGGCTACCGGATGGTCCTCGTCATGCCCGAGAACCTCTCGGTGGAGCGGCGCCAGGCGATGACGGCCTACGGCGCCGAGCTGATCCTGACGCCGAAGGCCGGCGGCATGGAGGGCGCCCGCGACCTCGCGCAGAGCATGGTGCGCGAGGGCAAGGGCCGCATGCTCGACCAGTTCGCCAACCCCGACAACCCGCTCGCGCACTATCGCGGCACCGGTCCCGAACTGTGGCGGCAGACCGAGGGGCGCATCACGCACTTCGTGTCGGCGATGGGGACCACGGGCACGATCATGGGCGTGTCGAAGTACCTCAAGGAGCGCAATCCGTCGGTGGTGGTCGTGGGCGCGCAGCCCGCCGAGGGCGCGTCGATCCCCGGCATCCGCAAGTGGCCCGAGGCCTACCTGCCGCGCATCTACGAGGCGGCGCGCGTCGACCGCATCGAGCCGGTCACGCAGGGCGAGGCGGAGGCGATGACGCGCCGGCTCGCGGCCGAGGAGGGCATCTTCTGCGGCATCTCCGCCGGCGGCGCGTGCGCGGTGGCGCTGCGCGTCTCGCGCGAAGTCGAGAACGCGACGATCGTGTTCGTGGTCTGCGACCGCGGCGACCGCTACCTGTCGCTGGGCGTGTTCCCGTGACGGCCCCCGCAACGAGGGTGCGCTGATGGCCGCGCTGCTCGTCTTCGACATCGAGACCGTGCCCGACGTCGCGGCGATCCGCCGCACGAACGACGTCCCCGCGGACATGCCCGACGCCGACGTCGCCGCGTGGTACGCGCAGGCGCGCCGCGCGGCCACCGGGAGCGACTTCGCGCCGCTGTACCTGCAGAAGGTCGTGGCGATCGGCTGCGCGGTGCGCGACGGCGCGCGCTTCAAGATCGCCTGCCTCGGCGAGCCCGGCGACGACGAGGCCGAGCTGATCCGCCGCTTCCACGAGCTGATCGACCGCTTCACGCCGCAGCTCGTGTCGTGGAACGGCAGCGGCTTCGACCTGCCCGTGCTGCACCACCGCGCGCTGATCCACGGCGTGACCGCCGCGCGCTACTGGGAGTGGGGCGACGACGACCGCGACTTCCGCTACAACAACTACCTGTCGCGCTACCACACGCGCCACATCGACCTCATGGACGTGCTCGCCGCCTACCAGCCGCGCGCCAACGCGCCGCTGGACGCGATGGCGCGACTGTGCGGCTTCCCGGGCAAGCTCGGCATGGAGGGCAGCGAGGTCGCGGCGGCGGTGGCCGCCGGCCGGCTGGCCGAGGTGCGCGACTACTGCGAGACCGACGTCCTCAACACCTACCTGCTCTACCAGCGCTTCCGGCTCATGCGCGGCGAGTCGACGGCTGCCGAGTACTCGGCGGAGCTGTCGTTCATCCGCGAGCGCATCGCCGCCCTCGACGCGCCGCACTGGAAGGCCTACCTGGCGGCGTGGGACGGTGGCGGGAGCGAGGCGGAGCGCGGAGCGTAGGACGCGCCGCACCGGAGACTGCGGGCCCCGGCGGTCACGCCAAGAAGTCCACCCCTTCAAAGCGCCCACCGAGAACCTCGCTCGCGCCGATGCTCCACCAGCGCTGCAGGACGGTCGCGTAGACGCTGCGGAAGTCCAGCGTGTGCGCGACGTTGCCCTCGCCGTCGAGGCGTGCGAGGTCCGGCATCGCGCCGTACAGGCCGCCGCGCACGCGGCCGCCGAGCGCGAAGTGCACGCCTGCGGTGCCGTGGTCGGTGCCGCCGTTCAGGTTCTCCTTCGGGCGGCGGCCGAACTCGGCGTAGGTGAGCACGAGCGCCTCGTC
>Ga0224500_10000134_pt1 | contig 55670 bp, 40 predicted proteins | sample SF_Oct11_sed_USG_FD_168126 | JGI IMG/M metagenome (GOLD analysis project Ga0224500, IMG submission 168126) | Sediment microbial communities from San Francisco Bay, California, United States - SF_Oct11_sed_USGS_4_1 | ecosystem: Environmental > Aquatic > Marine > Sediment | place: USA: California...
TTTCTGTCGATATCGCTATCCTGCGCGAGGCAGAGATCGCCGTCGTCTTCGCCGGCGGCAACTTCGGCTTCAAGGCGAACACGAGCGCGTCGCCGGCAAACGATGCTGGATCGCTCTCGGTGGGCTCCGTGGATCAGGGCATGAAGATCGCCCGCAGCAGCAGCCGCGGACCGAACGCCTGCGACGGCAGCGTCTATCCGAAGCTGGTTGCGCCGGGCGAAGGGATCCTTACGACCGACCTGATGCCCGGTTTCTACAACGTCGTGTCCGGTACCTCGTTCTCGGTAGCGCACGTCAGCGGCGGCATGGCCCTGCTGGCAGGCGCGTTCCCGGGTGCCACCGTGAGCCAGCTGGAATCGGCGCTCATCAACGGCGCGCTGGACCTGGGCGAAGGCGGTCCCGACAACACGTACGGCAACGGCCGGCTGGACCTGGCCGCGGCCTATGACTGGCTGCAGGCCAACGGTGGCGGCACCGGCGGCAGCCCCGGCGAGCTGGGTTTGTCGGCATCGACCTACACGGTGGCCGAAACCACGGCGACGTTGACGATAACGGTCACCCGGACCAACGGCAGCGCCGGCGACATTGGCGTTACTTATTCGAGCGCCGACCAGTCGGCCATGGCCGGCGCCGACTACGTTTCCGCATTGGGTACGCTGAGCCTGCTCGACGGCGAAACGAGCAAGAGCGTCGACATCACGATACTCGACGACGCCGACTACGAAGGTAACGAGACCTTCGCGCTCAGGCTTGCGAACCCGTCCGGCGGTGCGACGCTCGGTACGGCCGACGCGGCGATCGTCACGATAACCGACAACGAGTCGGCACCGGGACCGACCGATGCCGACGGCGACGGCTACCCGTCCGGCGTCGACTGCAACGACGCCGACCCGGCGATACATCCGGGCGCCGTGGAGACCAGGCACGATGGCGTCGACCAGGACTGCAACGGCTACGACCTGACCATAGACATCCTCGACGCCAGCTTTGCGAGCGACACCGCGCAGGTCATCGCCACGAGTTCGCTGAACAGCCAGGCCGCCCTCGAAGCGACATTTACGCTTGCCGATGGCAGCACCGCGAGCGCGGGCATGTCCTGGAAATCGAAGTCCGGCCGTTGGGAGCTCAAGATACGCCGCTTCAGCCGCAGTTACGGCGCCGACCCGGTCAGCGTGACGGTGTCGGGCGTGGAGGGCAGTGAATCCAGCGGGATGAACTAGCCCGGATGACATAGCCATGAAAACGATAGCCCGTCTCCTTGTGCTGTCCGTGCTGACGCTCGCGGCGGAGGCCGGCGCACAGGTCGTCACCTACTGCTGCGACGAGACCGCGGAGGCCGCATATCTCGCGGCCATCGCGGGTCTCGGCGTCACCGTCAACGAGAGCTTTGAGGCGGCTCCTTTCGACCAGGTACGCCCGCCGTTCAGCCTGCCGAGCATTACGAACCAGGGCATCACCTGGTCGCAGCCGACAGGCGGCATCACGACGAACAACTTCAATTCCTGGGACGGCGCCTACCAGATGTACGCCGTCGGCCCGGACCTGGTGACTCACCCGATCCCGGACGGGTTCACCGTCAGCGGCGACGGCATCACGTTCCGGGCGATGGCTGGCTGGTTCACCGGCCAGAACACGAAGATGGCCTTCACCGTCGATGGCGACCCGGCCCGCGTGGACTTTACCGGCGAGGAGTTGACGGTGCTCGACTGGAAGTTCCTCGGCTTCGTCGACACGACCCCGTTCAGCAGCGTTGTGGTCAGCACGGCTGACGAGGTCGGCAACGAGACGAAACTGTTCTGGACCGACTATTTCACGTTCAGCGCCTCCGGCGCTCCGCCGAGCCCCGGCAGCCTGCAGTTCGGCAGCGCGTCCGCCACGGTCGCGGAAAACGGTGGTTCCATACTCGTTACGGTAACGCGTAGCGGCGGCAGCGACGGCGCGGTAAGCATCGGCTACGCGACCGTCGACGGCAACGCGACCGCGGGCAGCGACTACACGGCCACCTCCGGCACGCTGAACTTCGCCGACGGCGTCACGAGCCAATCGTTTTCGGTGCCGATCCTTGACGACTCGAGCTACGAAGGTAACGAGGCCTTCACGATCCAGTTGTCGGGCCCGACCGGCGGGGCGACCGTCGGGACGGTCTCGACGACGACGATCACGATCAGCGAGAACGACGCGGCGCCGCCGGCAGGCAGCCTGCAGCTCGGCGCAGGGAGCTACCTGATAGCCGAGGACGGCGTGGCGCTGCAGGTGACAGTAACGCGCACGGGCGGCAGTTTCGGTGCCGTCAGCGTCAACTACACGACCACGGACGGGAGCGCCACGGCCGGCAGCGATTACCAGGCGACCAGCGGGACCCTGGCACTCGGCGATGGCGTGATGAGCGCTGGCTTCAACGTCCCGATCATCGACGATGCGAACTACGAAGGGAGCGAGAGCTTCTCGATCATCCTGTCCGCGCCAGGGGGCGGCGCAAGTCTCGGTACCCCGGCGTCGGCAACGGTGACGATTTCCGACAACGACCCCACTCCGCCTGCGGGCAGCCTGCAGTTCAGCGCGACCAGCTACACGGTTGCCGAGAACGCGGCCTCGGTACTGGTCACGGTGACGCGCAGCGGCGGCAGCTTCGGCGCGGTTGCCGTAGACTACTCGACCGCCGACGGCAGCGCGACCGCGGGAGGCGATTACACGGCAGCGAGCGGCACACTGAATTTCGCCGACGGCGTTGCCAGCCAGAGCTTCAGCGTCGGCATGCTCGACGACACCGCCTGGGAGGGCAACGAGCAATTCACGGTAACGCTGTCGAACGCCGTCGGTGGCGCGAGCCTCGGAACGCCGGCGGCCGCAAGCGTGACAATCACGGAGAACGACCCGGTGCCGCCTGCGGGCAGCCTGCAGTACTCGGGAGCGAGCTACGGTGTCGCCGAGGACGGCGGCTCGGTCCTCCTGACCGTGACGCGCACGGGCGGCAGTTTCGGCGAGGTCAGCGTCGATTACTCGACGCTGGACGGCACGGCGACAGCCGGCAGCGACTATACGAGCACGAGCGGAACCCTGACGTTCGCTGACGGGGTCACCAGCCAGGCATTTTCGGTGCCGGTGCTGGATGATACCGATTACGAAGGCAACGAGAGCTTCACCGTCCAGTTGAGCAACGCGACCGGCGGGGCAACGCCGGGGTCGCCGTCGCTTGCCACCGTCACAATCCAGGAGAACGACCCGACGCCGCCGGCCGGTAGCCTGCAGCTCTCCGGCGCGACCTACAGCGTCGCAGAGAACGGCGGCTCGGTACTGCTCACGGTGACGCGCAGCGGTGGCAGCTTCGGAACGGTCACGGTCGACTATGCCACCGTGGACGGATCCGCCGCGGCCGGCAGCGACTATTCGGCGACGAGTGGGACCCTGTCCCTGGCCGGCGGCGTCACGAGTGCCTCGTTCCCCGTTGCGGTGCTCGACGATGCCGTGTACGAAGGTAACGAGAGCTTTGCCGTCGTCCTGTCGAACCCGACCGGTAGTGCGTCGCTCGGGTCGCCGTGGTCCGCAGCTGTCGTGATCAACGAGAACGATGCCGTTCCGCCGGCCGGCAGCCTGCATTTCAGCGGCGCGAGCTACACCATTGCGGAAAACGGAGGCTCGGTCCTGCTCACCGTTACGCGCAGTGGCGGCAGCTTCGGCGCCGTGAGCGTGTCGTACTCGACCTCCGACCTCAGCGCCACTGCGGGCCTGGATTACAGCGCCGCGAGCGGCACGTTGAATTTCGCCAACGGCGAGATCAGCCGTTCATTCAACGTCGGTATCATTGACGATCTCGTGTACGAGGGCGACGAGACCTTCGCGGTCACGCTGGCGAACCCGACTGGCAGCGCAACACTGGGCGCCCCGTCGTTGGCGACGGTCACGATCACCGAAAACGAGGCGACTCCGCCCGCGGGCAGCCTGCGATTCAGCGGCGCCACCTATACGGTCGGCGAGGGCGGCGCGTCCGTGCTGTTGACCGTCGCTCGCATCAACGGCAGCTTCGGCGCAGTCAGCGTCGACTATGCGAGTGCCGACGGTACGGCGACGACCGGAAGCGACTATTCCGCAGCCACCGGGACGCTGAACTTCGGCAATGGTGTGACCAGCCGGACGATCTCGGTGCCGATCCTCGAGGATGCGCTGTTCGAGGGTGCCGAGAATTTCACCGTAAGTCTCGCTAACCCGCTCGGCGGAGCGACCCTGGTGGCGCCATCGATCGCGACCGTGACGATCACGGACAACGACGCAGCGCCCCCGGCCGGCAGCCTGCAGTTCAGCGCCGTGTCTTACAGCGTCGGCGAAAACGGCATCAGCGCGATGCTGACGGTGACGCGCAGCGGCGGCAGCTTCGGCGCCGTGTCCGTCGACTATTCGACGAGCAACGGAACTGCAAGTGCCGGCTCCGACTACCAGTTCGCCAGCGGCACGCTGGACTTCGCAGAGGGGGAGCTGATCCGGACGTTCAACATCGTCATACACGACGATGGTTCCTACGAAGGGGACGAGACATTCTCCGTCGCGCTGTCGAACCCGGCAGGCGGGGCCAGCCTGGGAACGCCGTCGACGGCGAGCGTGACTATCGTCGACAATGACGCTGCACCTCCGTCCGGCACGCTGGCCTTCGAGTTCTCGAATTACGAGATCACCGAGAGCGGTGTCAGTATCACGCTGAACGTGCTGCGCAGCGGCGGCAGCTTCGGGCCCGTGACGGTCGACTACGCGACGACTGACGGCAGCGCAATTGCGACTTCGGACTATACATCGACCAGCGGAACGCTCAGCTTCCCGAACGGCGTCGCGAGCCAGTCGCTGACCGTCAGCATCCTGGACGACCTGGACTACGAAGGCGACGAGCAGTTCACTGTGGCGCTGTCGAATGTTACCGGCGGCGCCTCGCTCGGTACGCCCGCCGTGGCGGCTGTCACGATCCGTGAAGACGAGGCGCCCCCGTCAGCCGGTCACCTGCAGTTCGGGAGCGCGACGTACAGCGTGGACGAAGCCGGGCCGAGCATACAGCTGGCCGTTACGCGCGTCGGCGGCAGTGCCGGCATCGTCAGCGTCGACTACAGCACGACCGACCTGAGCGCGGCCGCCGGCAGCGATTACCAGGTCGCGTCGGGGACCCTCGTGTTCGACGACGGCGTCCTGAGCCAGACGCTGGACGTATCGATCGTCGACGACGCCGACTACGAGGGCGACGAAGTCTTCCGCGTCGCGCTGGCGACGCCGACCGGCGGCGCGACGATTGGCGCCCCGGCCACGGCCGACGTGACCATCCTGGAAAACGACCCGACGCCGCCGGCCGGCGTGCTGCAGTGGAGCGGCCCGACCTACAGCGTGGCGGAGGATGGGGGTTCCCTGGCGTTGACGGTGCAACGCGTGGGCGGCAGCTTCGGCGATGTGTCGGTAGTGTGGTTGACCGCCGACGGCAGCGCGGCAGGGGGAGTCGATTACACGGCCTCCGGCGACATCCTGAGCTTCGCGGACGGCGTGATCAGCCAGACCGTCAACGTCCCGATCCTCGACGATGCGACTTACGAAGGGAGCGAGGATTTCACGGTCGAACTCCGCAATCCCTCGGGCGGCGCCGCGCTCGGCGCGCCCGCGACCGCGGTAGTAACGATAGCCGACAACGATCCGACGCCGCCGGCCGGCAGCCTGGCGCTGAGCGGAGCCAGCTACACGATCGCCGAGAACGGGGCCCAGCTCCTCGTCACGGTCGCCCGGAGCGGTGGCAGCTTCGGCCCCGTCAGCGTCGACTACGCGACGGCCGACCAGACTGCGAGCGCCGGTGCCGACTACACGGCCGTCGCCGGAACGCTGAGCCTCGGCAGCGGCGTGCTGAGCGCGAGCTTCAGCATCCCGGTACTCGACGACGCGCTCTACGAGGGCGACGAGACCCTCGGGGTCGCCTTGTCGAACGCCGTCGGCGCGACGCTCGCCAGCCCGACAGCGGCTACCGTCACGATCGTCGACAACGACCTGCCGCCTGCGGCCGGCAGCCTGCAGTTCAGCAGCGCGAACTACTCGGTGGCTGAAGCGGCTGCGTCGATCATGCTGACGGTCAGCCGCAGCGGCGGCAGCTTCGGAGCAGTCAGCGTCGGTTACGAGACGCGTAGCGGCAGTGCGACGGCGGGCGCGGATTTCACGGGCGCGACAGGTACGCTGAACTTCGCCGACGGGGAACTGAGTCAGAGAATTACGATCTCGATGATTGACGATACGGCAGTGGAGGGCGACGAGAACTTCACCGTGGCCCTGACGTCCGCCTCTGGCGGCGCGAGTCTCGGTACGCCGGCGGCGGCGACCGTGACGATCCGGGAGAACGACGTGAACCGGCCTTCGGGCGGAGGCGGCGGGGGCGGCGGCGCATTCGGCCTGGCGGGCGCTGCCTGGCTGCTGGCAGTCCTGCTGCTGCGTAACGCGGCGAGCGCCGGGAGTATCCTGCGCCGCGCGGTGCTTGCTACGACCCTCTGGGTTTGCCTGTTCACGGCGCCGGCGGCCATGGCCGATGAGCATGCGGGCCACTCGCCGCAACAGCAGGCTGCCGATCCGCACGCCGCGCACCGGGCGACGGCCGCGAATTCGCTGCAACGCTCGGTCAGCGCCTACCAGCTGGCCGGGCTGTCGGTGACCGAATTCAGCGGCAAGGTAGCGATGCTGGATACCCTGGTCGACACCGATCGCACGGTGATCGTCAATTTCATATTCACCACCTGCACGACGATTTGCCCGGTGCAGACGGCGACGCTGGCCCAGGTGCAAAGGCGCCTCGGACCGGAAGCAGAGGATGTGCTCATGCTGTCGGTCAGCATCGATCCCGAACACGACACGCCCGAGCGGCTGCGGGAATACGCCACGCAGTTCGGGGCCGGGGAGGGATGGAGTTTCCTGACGGGAACGAGCGATGAAATGATAGCGGTCCAGGTCGCGTTCGACGCCTACATGGGCAGCAAGATGAGTCACAGGCCGCTGACGTTCCTGCGGGCGCCCGGGTCGCCCGACTGGGTCCGGCTCGAGGGCATGGCCAGCGCCGCCGACATCGTCGAGGAATACCAGCGGCTGAAGTCGACGACATGATCGCGGCAGGAAGCAGTATTAGGTTGCGTGGGCACGCGCTGGCGCTCGGCATGTTGCTGTGCACGGCCGTTGGTCCGCTCAGCCATGCCGACGAAGCCATGCTGGAGGCCGGTCGCAGGATCTACATGGATGGCATATTGCCGTCGGGCGAGCCGCTGACGGCCGAAGTCATCCGCGACGTCCGTGTCGTCGGTGACCAGGTCATTTGCGGCAAGTGCCATCGCAAGAGCGGTCTTGGCGCGAGCGAAGGCCAGGAGGTAGTACCGCCGGTCGTCGGCGAAATCCTCTTCAACCCGCTGCAGCTGCCCACGAGCAAACCGCCCGAACCGCCGGTGCTCCGGCCCGCCTATACGCGCGCGGGACTCGTGGCGGCTATTCGGGACGGGATCGGTGCGGACGGTGAGCCGCTCGACGTGCTGATGCCGCGCTATCCCTTGTCGGACGAGGACATGGAGTCGCTGATCGGGTACCTCGAGTCGCTGAATCTCGAGCCGGATCCGGGCGTCACGCCGGAAGAAATCCACTTTGCAACCATCGTAACGGACGACGCAGCGCCGGCCGCTGCACAAGCGATGCTCGCAGTCATGGACGCGTACATCCAGCAGAAGAATACGGAGACGCGGAACGAAAGCCAGCGCGCCGCCAGCGGCGTGTGGCACAAGGACTGGGAGTTCAAGCCCTACCGAAAGTGGGTGCTGCATACCTGGGAGCTCGCGGGGCCGCGCGCCACCTGGCCCGACCAGCTCGAGCGGCTGTATGCCGGGTTGCCGGTCTTCGCGGTCCTGAACGGCATCTCCGGCGGCAGCTGGCAGCCGATCCACGAGTTCTGCGAGCGAAAGCGACTGCCCTGCCTGTTTCCGACCACGGACCTTCCCGTCGACGACGAGAGCTTTTACTCGATGTACTTCTCGCGCGGCGTGCTGGTGGAGGCGGAAGCGGCCGCGGAAGACCTGCACGCTGCGAGCGCGGACGCCGTCGTGCAGCTCTATGACCCGGGCGATTCCCGGAGCATGGCGGCAGCCGACGCGTTCGAGCGCGCTTACGGATCCACCGTGCAACGCGTGAGCCTGGCCGAAGCCGCGAACGCCGGCGCCACATGGAGCGGGGAGGCGACGGCGGCCGCCGTGTGGCTCGACGCAGACGGCCTGGCGCAACTGGCGGCGGGCCCCGGCGTGCAGGACTCGTTGAGGGCGGTCTACCTGTCGGGAGCGCTGCTCGGCGGGGACTACGCCTCGGTCGATCCGTCCTTGAAAGTGCGCGCACGCATCGCTTACAGCGCAGAACTGCCGGACGCCCGGGCAACGCTGCTTGCCCGCTCGACCGGCTGGCTGCGCGTACGCAGGGTCATCGACAACGCCTGGCCCGTGGAGCAGGCGAATGCCTATTTCACACTGAAATCGGCCGGCAGCTCGCTGGTGCGCATCGGCGGCTATTTCAAGCGCGATTATTTCCTCGAAAACTTCGAGCACATGATGGACAACGCATCCTACACGTCGATTTATCCGAGGATGAGCCTCGCTCCGGGCCAGCGCTTCGTGTCCAAGGGGGCCGTTCTTGCGGTGTTCGATGCAGATGACGATGCGGCCCTGACGGCCGTATCCGAGTGGCAGGTCCCGGGTCAGCGCTGATACGCGCCGGATCCCGGGAGACAGGTTCAGCCGGCGCCGAGTATGCGCCGCGTCAGCTTGCGGCCCTGGGCCGTTGCCCTGACGACTATCCCGTCGCTGGTCCTGTCATGGCCGTCGTGCGCAGGCACCGCTGTCGACGACTCCAGCAGTCCCGCGTGGTCCAGTCGCTCGACGCAATGGAGGACGGATTCCCGGCTCAGTCCCAGCGCCCGGCCCAGCTGGCCGATACTGAGCGTCGACTGGTCGCAGACCAGCGACAGCGCCATGAAATCGCGGACCTCGAGGTGTGCGTCGGCGACGAGCTGGGCCAGCGAGTCGTCGGACTTGCTGAACTCGTCCAGTGCTTCCTCACAGATCGAGCGCGACAGGTCTCGTGTGCGCGTGCCGTCTTTCAAGCATGTCCTCCGCCACGACCTACTCAGCGAGAGTCGGTACCGAACATGATACGTCCGCGGCATCGTCGGGCAATGGGGTGTGCACCTGCAAATGACGGTCGGCAGCTTCCCGACCATACCGGGACCACCTGATGCCGGGCGCGTGCCGGCAGGTAAAGGCGCAGCCGGGCCTCAGCACTCGATGAAGCTGACGGGCACCTCGATGACATTCGTGGCCAGGCCGCCGCGCGAGGTTTCCTTGTACTTGTCCTGCATGTCGTGGCCGGTTTCGCGCATTGTCCGGATCACCTTGTCGAGCGAGACGAAGTGCTTGCCGTCGCCGCGCAGGGCGAGTCGTGACGCGTTGATCGCCTTGATCGAGGCCATCGCGTTGCGTTCGATGCAGGGGACCTGTACGAGGCCTCCGATCGGATCGCAGGTAAGCCCGAGATTGTGTTCCATCGCGATCTCGGCCGCATTTTCGACCTGTGCGGGCGTGCCGCCCTGCACCTCGGTCAGCCCCGCCGCCGCCATGGAGCAGGCCGATCCGACCTCGCCCTGGCAACCGACCTCTGCACCGCTGATCGACGCGTTGCGTTTGAACAGCAGGCCAACCGCGCCGGCGGTCAGGAGGAAGCGGATCACGCCCTCGTCGTTGGCGCCGGCGCAGAACTTGCGGTAGTAGTGCAGCACTGCCGGGATGATGCCGGCCGCGCCGTTGGTCGGCGCGGTGACGACCCGCCCGCCCATCGCGTTTTCCTCGTTCACGGCCAGCGCGTAGAGATTGACCCAGTCCATGATCGTCAGCGGATCCCTGAGCGCCGCCTCCGGCTGGCCCGCGAGCTGTTCGTAAAGGTCGGCGGCACGGCGCCGCACCTTGAGGCCCGGCATGACGCCCGAGGTCCTGCAGCCCCGCTTGACGCAGGCCTGCATTGCCGCCCAGATCTCGAGCATTCTTGCGCGGATCTCCGCTTCGCTGCGCCAGGCCCGTTCGTTGGCAAGCATCAACGCGCTGATCGACAGGCCGTGGCGTTCGCACAGCGCGAGCAGTTCTTCGCCGCTTTCGAAGGAGTAGGGCAGGTCGACCTTGGATTCGGCGATTACCGGTTCGTCAGTGCGTTTCTCGTTGACGACAAAGCCGCCGCCGACCGAGTAGTAGACGCGCTCCAGTATCTCGCTGCCGTCATCGGCCAGTGCTTTGAAGCGCATGCCGTTCGGGTGCCCGGGCAGGGACTCGCGCTTCTCGAAGACCAGGTCGCGCGCCGGTTCGAAATCGATGCGCCGTGAGCCGTTCAGCCGGAGGCAGCGCTCGGCCTCGATCGCCGCGATACGGGCCGGGATGCCGTCCACGTCGACGCCCTCGGGGCTCTCTGCCTCGAGGCCCAGCATCACCGCCTTGTGCGTGCCGTGACCCCGGCCGGTAGCGCCGAGGGAGCCGTACAGGCGCACGACGACGCGGCCGACCCGCTCCAGCAGATTGTTCGACTCCAGCCGCGATGCGAACGTGCGAGCGGCACGCATCGGTCCCACGGTGTGGGAACTCGACGGGCCGATGCCGATCGTGAACAGGTCGAATACGCTGATGGCCATGCGATTTGTGCCCAGGAAGCCGGGCGCCAGTGTACAGGAAGAGCGGGGTCGATCCGGCTTCCGGGACCCGCGGCCCCGGCCGGTGCTTGCAATTGGACTAGGTATATGTCCCGATATCGATATCCCGGCTGCCTATATAAATAAGAATCATTCGGGGAGGAGGCCGCCCATGGCGACGCTGCATCTGCCGCATCCGAACGTCGATTTCCGCTTGCCGACCTACGACATCGTCATGCTGCTGTACCTGGTCTCGGGTGCCGTCACGCTGCCGATCATCGCCGGCGAGTGGCTCGCCGCCGCAGGACTCGCAGGTTCCGGGTCGGGCCTGCCGGTGCCCCAATGGATGTACAACGTCGAAATCCTGGTGATGTTCATCGCGGCATTCACGCTGATGATCGCATGGCTCCCGGCCATCTATGTCTGCATACGGTACTGGAACCGCTGGCGAATCGTGGTGCCGGCAGTGTCGCTGCTCGTCCTGACGGCAAGCCTGTTCCTGGACCATGCGACCGGCCCGGAGCTGCTGGTCGCCGAGATCGCCGCGACCGTCTACGCCGCGTCCGCTTTCGGCATAGGCCTCGAGTGGTTCCTGAAGCGGAGGCGTGCCGTACAGCGCTGATCACCCGCGGCGCCGCCCGCGTTCAGTTCGGCCGTTTCATCCCGGTAAACATCGACTTGACCAGGTTTTCGCGGTGCACCCAGCCCGAGAACAGTACGCCGGCAACGTGGAAAGACACGAGCAACAGCGTTAGGTTGGCGAAAACCTCGTGCACTTCCTCCCAGAACTCGTGCTGGCCGTCCCGGCCTGCACGGGCATGCTCCGAATCCGAATCCGAGTCGTCGTCCGGTCGTTCGCTGCCTAGCGTGTCGACGGCAATCGGATGATCCGCGGCGGGGGAGCCTGCGGGCGCCCGGAGCGCGGCGAGCGGTCCGGCGCCTTCCTCGACGGCGTAGAGTTCGAGCCCGCTCCAGGTCGTGCCCGCCAGGCAGACGAGCAGCGCAAAGATCATCGCGCCGCCGGCCGGGCTGTGGCCCAGGTAGCGCGGGCTCCTGCGGCGCGGCAGGTCCCTGAGATAACGGACGATCGCCGCTGGCGAATAGGCGAAGTCGCGGAACTTCGCGTGCGTCGGCCCTATGAAGCCCCACAGGAGCCGGAATGCGACGACGGCGCCGACCGCGTAGCCTGCCCAGACGTGCAGCGTGAGGAACTCGTCCTCGACGAGGTAGGCCGTGAAGAAACCGGCGACGATGATCCAGTGGCCGATGCGGACGACCGGGTCCCAGATCCTGATCAGGCTGCCTTTCCCAGGCTGGTCCATTGCTTTGGCTCCTTCGAGTAAGGCCCGCGCCCTGGCTGTCGCCATGGGCCGGGTACAGGCTCCAACTTGCCGCAGGGCGACGATTGCTACAATGCGTCAAACAAACTAGGCGGGTCCGGAGGGGTTTGTGTATGTCGAATGACAGGGACGATCTGCGGCAGGTAGTGCTGCCCATCGCATTGTTTGCCGCGATCTTCGTGCTGATCGGCTGGGACCTGGCCGCCGATTACGGCGAGGGCAGCGACTGGGCCCACCTGGGTCTCGAACTGTTCGTCCTGGTAGCGGCGGCTTTCGGCGCGCTCGTGCTCTGGCTGCGCTTTCGGCAGGCGCGCTCCGACCTGGTGGTGCTGGAGCAGGACCTGGCGACGGCGCGGGAGCAGGCGGAGCGCTGGCGCGGCGAGAGCCGGGACCTGCTCGAGGGCCTCGGCGCCGCCATCGAGCGGCAGTTCATGCGCTGGCAGCTGACGCCCGCGGAATCGGAAATCGGCCTCCTGTTGCTGAAGGGGCTGAGCCACAAGGAACTGGCCGGCCTGCGCGATACCAGCGAGCGCACCGTCCGCGAGCAGGCCCGCTCCCTGTACCGCAAGGCCGGGCTGCCGGGCCGCGCGTCGCTGTCGGCGTTCTTCCTGGAGGACCTGCTGCTGCCGCAGCATTCCGCGGATGGCGCGGAGGCCGAATAAGCTACCGCCGCTCAGGCCGGAGGCGCCGATACCAGGCAGACGACGGACAGGCCGGGAACGGACCAGGCCAGCCCGCCGCTCCGCCCGCATCCCTCCGGGCTCGATGCGTCGAGATGCCAGTCCTGGCCGGCGGGCGGCGCCGGCGGGATGAACTGCACGGTTTGCCGTCCAGGGTTCAGAAGCAGCGCCAGTGCCGCCACGGACCCGCCGTTGCGCGCCGCCCGGCTGACACAGAACGGACCGGCTTCGGCCCAGTCCGCTGTCTCCATGGGCAGGCCATCCGGCCGGACCCACGCGATGTCCCGCAGCCCGTCGCCGAGATCGCTGCCGTGCACGTAACGGCCCTGCCGAAACAACGGTAATTGCCGGCGCAACCGAATCAGCGCGCGCACGGTCTCCGTGAAGTCCGGGTCGGCTGCGAGGCCCGACCAGTCCGGCCAGCCGATCTCGTTGTCCTGCGCGTACGCGTTGTTGTTGCCCTGCTGCGTATGACCGAACTCGTCGCCGGCCAGCAGCATTGGCGTGCCCTCGGAGAGCAGCAGCGTTGCCAGCAGGCAAAGCCGGTGCCTGCGCCGCATTTCGGCGATCGACGCGTCCGGAGTCGGGCCCTCGAACCCGTGATTGCAGCTGTAGTTGTGGGCGTGCCCGTCCCGGTTCTGCTCGCCGTTGGCCTCGTTGTGGCGGTGCTCGTAGCTGACGAGATCGGCCAGCGTGAAGCCGTCGTGCGCAGTGGCGAAGTTGATGCTCGCCCAGGGACCACGGCCGCTGCCCTCGAAGATATCCGACGAGCCATGCAGCCGGCGGGCGAATTCGGCGGCCTCGCCGCGGTCGCCGCGCCAGTAGCGACGCAGGGAATCCCGATAGCGGTCGTTCCACTCGGCCCAGCAAGGTGGGAAGTTACCCAGCTGGTAGCCGCCCGGGCCGGGATCCCAAGGCTCGGCAATGAACTTCAGCCTGGACAAGTCCGGATCGGCTTCGATCGCCGCGAACAGGGGGTGAGACGTCGAATAGCGTCGCGCCGTCCGGCCCATGATCGTCGCGAGGTCGAAGCGAAAGCCGTCGACCCCCATGTCGCCTGACCAGTAGCGCAGGCTTGCGAGTACCAGTTCGCGCACGCGCGGATGTTCGGTATCGACGGTGTTGCCGCAGCCGGTGTCGTTGACATAGCTGCCGGGGTCGCCCGGCACGGTGCGGTAGTAACAGAGATTGTCGAGTCCGCGGAAACTGACGGACGGGCCGAGGGTATCGGACTCACCGGTGTGGTTGTAGGCCACATCCAGCAACACCTCGAGGCCCGCGTCGTGGATCGCGTCGACCATTTCGCGAAATTCACCGACTGCATCGTCTCCGGCGTAACGCCCGGCCGGCGCGAAGAAGCTGATGGTGTTGTAGCCCCAGTAATTGCGCAGGCCGCGCGTGACCAGGAACGCCTCGTCGATGAACTCGGCGACGGGCATCAGTTCGACGGTCGTGACGCCCAGCGCTTTGAGGTAGGCGAGTATCCGGCCGTTGCTCATGCCGCGGAACCTGCCGCGTTCGGAGTCCCTGAGTTCCGGGTGCCGCATCGTGTAGCCGCGGACGTTCGCTTCGTAGACGATTGTTTCCGGCCAAGGAATTCGCGGTCCTCGCCTGGCGGGCGCCCTGGCGGAGGCGACGACGCTCCTGGGGACGAAGGCCGCGCTGTCGGATTTGTTGATGCGCCAGCCCTGGTCGCCGGCCTCGAAATCGAACACGGCCGGCGACCAGCGGAACTCGCCGGAGAGCGCGCGTGCCCAGGGGTCGACCAGCAGCTTGGCCGGATTGTGGCGGAGTCCGCGCGCGGGGTCCCAGTCCCCGAATACGCGGTAGCCGTAACGCTGGCCGGTGCCGCATCCTGCCAGGTAACCGTGCCAACTGCCGTCGTTACCCGCCTGCAGTCGATGGCGGGCGCTTTCGCGCCCCGATGCATCGAACAGGCACAGGTCGACGCGCTCGGCCCGGCTCGCGTAGACCGCGAAGTTGACTCCCTCGCCGTCGAAGTCGGCGCCCAGCGGAGCGGGGCGGCCCGGCAGGATCATTTGCGGATCAGCTCGATCGGGTCGAGGCGCCAGATGCCGGCGTTGTATTCGAGCATGGTCCGGTCGGTCGAGAACCGGCCCGAGGTAGCGGTGTTGAGGATGCTCATCCTGGTCCAGCGCCGGCTGTCCCGGTAGGCGTCGTTTGCGCGCTGCTGCGCGTCGACGAAGGCGCGGAAATCGGCTGCCGTCATCCACGGATCGGCGGGTTCGCGTATGGAACGGATGACTCCATCGAATACACCCGGCTCGAAGCGATTGAAGTGGCCGCTCTCGAGCAGTTTCATCACGCGGCGAAAGTCCTCGTCGGCCTCGACGATGCCGCCCGGGTCGTAGCCGTGCCGCTGGATTTCGACCTGTTCGACTGTCAGGCCGAACAGGAAGAAATTGTCTGCGCCGACCGCATCCATGATTTCGACATTGGCGCCGTCCAGCGTGCCGATCGTTACCGCGCCGTTCATCATGAATTTCATGTTGCCGGTGCCTGAGGCTTCCTTGCCGGCCGTCGAGATCTGCTCCGACAGGTCGGCCGCCGGGCATATCAGCTCCATGGCCGACACGTTGTAGTCGGGGAAAAAGACCAGCCGAAGCCTGCCGGCCATCGCCGGGTCCGTATTGATCACGCGAGCGACGTTGTTGATGCACTTGATTATGTTCTTCGCCGTGACGTAGCCGGGCGCCGCCTTGCCGCCGATTACGATGGCGCGCGGCGTCAGCCCGTCGCCCTCTCCCCGCTGGATCCGGTCGTACAGGTGCACCGCGTGCAGCATGTTGAGGAGCTGCCGCTTGTACTCGTGAATGCGCTTCACCTGCACGTCGAACAGCATCGCCGGATCGATCTCGATCCCGGTGCGCTGCCGCACTCCGTCGGCAAGCCGGGCCTTGTTGCCGTGCTTTACATCGCGCCACCGCTGCTGGAACTGCTCGTCGTCGGCGAGTGGCCGCAGGCGCTCCAGCTGCTCCAGGTCGGTCGTCCACCCGGTTCCGAGCTGTTCGCTGATCAGCGCTGCAAGCTCCGGGTTGCAGGCTGCCAGCCAGCGCCTCTGCGTCACCCCGTTGGTCTTGTTGTTGAACTTGTCCGGCCAGAGCTCGGCGAAGTCCCGGAACAGCCCCTCGCGCAGCAGGCGCGAATGTAATTCGGCGACGCCGTTGACGGAGTAGCTCCCGACGATCGCGAGATACGCCATGCGCAGCATCGGCCTGCTGCCTTCCGCGATGAGCGACATCCGCCGGACGCGATCGTTGTCCCCAGGCCAGCGATTGCTGACCTCCGCCAGGAAACGTGCATTGATCTCGTAGACGATATCGAGAAGGCGCGGCAGCAGGCGGCGAAACATCTCGACCGGCCACTGTTCGAGGGCCTCCGGCAGGAGGGTGTGGTTGGTGTAGGCCATCGTGTTGCGCGTGATGTCCCACGCTCCCTCCCAGCCGAGGCCGTATTCGTCCATGAGGAGCCTCATGAGCTCGGGGACCGCGATGGCGGGATGCGTGTCGTTCAGCTGGAAACAGTGCTTTTCGGCGAACCTGTTGAAGTTCTCGCCGTGCCGTTCCGTCCAGCGCCGCAGCGTGTCCTGCAGGCTGGCGGACGCCAGGAAGTATTGCTGCCGCAGGCGAAGTTCCTTGCCGGATTCGGTGGCGTCATTGGGATAGAGCACCATCGTGATGTTTTCGGCGGCGTTTTTCGCCGCGACGGCGTCCCCGTAACTGCCGGCATTGAATTCCTCGAGGTCGAATTCGTCGGTTGCCGCCGACGACCAGAGCCTGAGCGTGTTGACGACTTCGTTCCGGTACCCGGGAATCGGTACGTCGAAAGGGATGGCGAGCACGTCGTGCGTGTCGATCCAGCCGTGACGCGTCCTTCCGTCCTGGTCGGTAAAGGTCGAGCTGCGGCCGCCGAACCTGACGACTTGCGCGATTTCGGTGCGCTCGACCTCCCACGGAAAGCCCTCGCGGAGCCAGGAATCCGGTTCCTCGACCTGGCGCCCGTTTTCGATGCGCTGGTGAAACATCCCGTAGTGATAACGAATGCCGTAACCGATGACCGGCAGCTTCAGCGTTGCGCAGCTGTCGAGGAAGCAGGCCGCGAGCCGACCGAGGCCCCCGTTTCCGAGGCCCGCGTCGCGTTCCCGCTCGCAGACGCTCTCGAGGCTCAGGCCGAGCCGGTTCAGCGCCTCCGCCGTCTCGCCCTCGATCCCCAGCGAGATAAGGGCATTGCGCAGCAGGCGGCCCATCAGGAATTCCAGCGACAGGTAGGCGACCTGGCGGTTATCGTCGCGTTCGTTTGCAATACGCGTCCGGTTCCAGCGCTCCATCAGTCGGTCGCGCGCCGCGAGCACTACCGACTGGTACAGGAAGGGCGAGCGCGTATGGATCGTCCTGCGGCCAAGCGTTCGCGCAAAATAATGCGTGAAATCCTCGAGTATCGCGTCCGCCGTCATAGGCAGCGGGGGCGACTGCAATAACTCGATATCGCCAATGCCTTTCGTATCGTCCGGGCGCACAGCCATGCATCTTGCTCCGTCTGTCGGCGCGCGGTCAGTCGGCCGGCGCAATTATCAGCGTCGCCAGCGGGGGCAGCGTCAGGTTCAGTGAATGAGGCCTGCCGTGCGAGGGAAACTCGTCGGCCGTGATCGAGCCGGCATTACCTGCGTTGCTGCCGCCGTATGCTGCGGCGTCTGTGTTGACGAGTTCCCGGTACGCGCCGCCCCGCGGCACGCCGATGCGGTAATCGTAGCGAATCACCGGCGTGAAATTTGCAACGCAGACCACAAATTTGCCGTCCCTGGCGCGCCGCAACCACGAAAAAACGCTGCTCGCCTTGTCCTGCCAGTCGATCCATTCGAATCCCTCGGGGCTGAAATCGACCTGGTGGAGGGCCGGCGTGTCGCGGTAGACGCGGTTCAGGTCGCGCAGCAGCGACTGGACGCCCCGGTGCGCCGGCTCGCCGAGCAGGTGCCAGTCGATCGAGCGGTCGTGGCCCCACTCGGATTCCTGGGCGATTTCCGCGCCCATGAACAACAGCTTCTTGCCGGGGTGGCAGAACATGGAGCCGTAGTAGGCGCGCAGGTTCGCGAAACGCTGCCAGGCGTCGCCCGGCATGCGGCCCACTATGGAACGTTTGCCGTGCACTACCTCGTCATGTGACAACGGCAGGATGAAGTTCTCGTTGAAGGCGTACACGAGCCCGAAGGTCATCTTGTCGTGATGGTACATCCGGTGGACCGGGTCCTCCTGCATGTATGCCAGCGTGTCGTGCATCCAGCCCATGTTCCACTTGTAAGTAAATCCGAGGCCTCCGGTGTACGTCGGATGGGATACGCCGGGCCAGGCCGTCGATTCTTCCGCATGGGTATTCGCGCCGCGTGCGTGGACCTCGTGGTTCAGGCGGCGCAGGAATTCGACGGCCTCGAGGTTCTCGTTGCCGCCACGCGCGTTCGGGGTCCACTCACCCGGCTGGCGTGAATAGTCGAGATAGAGCATGGAGGCCACGGCATCGACTCGCAGTGCGTCGATGTGAAACTCCTGGATCCAGTAGAGCGCGCTGCCGATAAGATAGTTGGCCACTTCCCGCCGGCCGTAGTTATAAATGAGTGTGCCCCAGTCCGCGTGTTCGCCTTTGCGCGGGTCTTCGTGCTCGTACAGCGCGGTGCCGTCGAATCGTCCCAGGCCGTGCTCGTCACGCGGGAAATGCGCGGGTACCCAGTCGACGATGACGCCTATTCCCGACTGGTGACAGCTATCGACGAAGTAGCGGAAGTCGTCGGGTGTTCCGAAACGCTGGGTGGGCGCGTACAGGCCTATCGGCTGGTATCCCCACGAACCGTCGAACGGGTGTTCGGTAACCGGCAGCAGCTCGACATGGGTGAATCCCATATCGAGCACGTAAGCGACCAGTTCGTCCGCGAGTTCGCGATACGTCAGCGAACGGTTGCCCTCATCCGGATTGCGTCGCCAGGAGCCGAGATGCACCTCGTAGATGCTGACCGGCCGGTCCAGCGCCGGTTCCACGCGGCGGGTGGACAGCCACGCTGCGTCCTTCCAGCGATACCGGCTCTCGTAGACGATGGATGCGTTGCCCGGCGGCGACTCGCAGTAACGGGCAAAAGGATCGGTCTTGAGGGGCAACAGCCGTCCGTCCTGGTCGAGCAGCTCGAACTTGTAGTAAGCACCGCCGCGGGCGCCGGGCACGAAGATTTCCCAGATGCCGTTGCCCGGGTGCAGGCGCATGACGTGTCGTCGGCCGTCCCAGCCGTTGAAGTCGCCAACGACACTGACGCGGGACGCTTTCGGCGCCCAGACGGCGAAACGCGTCCCGCGGACACCCGCGACTTCCATGACGTGGGCTCCCAGCTTGTCGTAAACGTTGAGATGCGAACCCTCGCCCAGCAGGTACAGATCGAGCTCGCCCAGCGCGGAACCGAAGCGGTAGGGATCCTCGATGTCATCGCTGGCTCCCGCGCCGTGATGCACGCGCAAGCGGTAGTTCCTCTTCCGTGGCGGCAGCCGGCCGGCGAAGAAGCCGGCCGGATGTATGTATTCCATATCGGCAAGCACGGCACCGTCGGCGTCGATCAACTCGACGCCGGTTGCCCCGGGTTGAAACGTCCGCACGACTCGAGCGTCGCCGACCCGGTGCACGCCGAGCACCGCAAACGGATTGTTGTGCCGTCCGGATGCCAGCGCGCTCAGCTGTTCGCGCAGCGCCAGGGCGTCCGCCTGCAGCTCATTCATACAGGTCTCCAATGTAGCGGGCGGCAGCTTCGCGCCAGTCGAAGCGGGCGGCGCCGGCGCGCTCGCGGATCGCCAGCCAGGCATCAGGAGCGCCGGACTTCATGGCCAGTGCTGCAGCGATCTTGGCCACGAAATTTCGTGCCTGGGCCGAGGCCGAATCCCCGCCGAAGGCAAAGCCGTTGACCCCGTCCCGGACCGTGTCCTTCAGGCCGCCTACCGCGTGCACGACGCAGGGTTGCAGTTCGCGCATTGCCAGCATCTGGCTGATGCCACAGGGTTCGAAGCTCGACGGCATCAGGAACAGGTCGCCTGCCTTGTACAGGAGGTCTGTGAAGGTCTCGGAATAACCGCACAGGAACAACAGATTCCGATGCCGGCGTGCGATTTCGCCGATGCTGGCCTCCAGGTCGCGATCGCCGCTGCCGACCAGGATCAGCACGCCGCGGTCCAGGTCTTCCAGTATCCGCTCCAGCGCCGTCGAACCGTCCGGCAGGCGCTCGAGAAACAGCGCAGCCTTCTGGTCCGTCAGGCGACCGATGCTCGTCAGCAGGTTATCCGGCCGTTTCTTCGGCATGGCCTCGAGGCTCCTGCGGGCCAGTTCGTGCAGGTGCCGGCGCTCGGGCCACCTTTCAGTCCACGTTTCGAGTTCGGCGCCGATCGTGTCGAGCAGCCGGCGCCAGCCGGGCCTGCGGCGATCGCGCCTCGGGTAGCTGCAGCCGTTCAGGATCCCGAACAGCCGTCCGGCCGCGTTGCAGCGGCGGAGATCGGCCTCGAGGCCCTCGCCGCCGCGGAAATTCCGGGCCGGGTCGTTCGGCTCGAGTATCTCGCGTGCATAGGTCGGCGACACCGTGCTGACGCGATCCGCGAGCCGTATCGCCGTTGCCATCGCGTTGATGCAGTCCGGGTAACGCGGGTCACGCAGCCTGTCCGGGTCGAAGACGAAGCCCGGGAACCAGCTGGCGAGCGAGGAGCTGTCGCCGGCGTAGGGCCGGACGCCCTGCATGGCCAGGTTGTGTATCGTGTAGACGGTCCGGATCGGCTGCAGCCTCGCGTAACGCGCGTCGAACTCCCGCAACGCGCAGTAAAGGGCGGCATGCCAGTCGTGCAGGTGCACGACATCGGGAGCCGGGTCGAGCCCGGCGACGTAGGCGGCCGCGGCGGCCGACAGCAGGGCGAACTTGCCTGCGTCGGTGGCAAACGGTCGCGCGGGACCGTCGTCACAGTAGATTCGCCCGGCGCCCTGCGGCGTGAACAGCGGGTGCTCCAGCGCAACGTGGTGCACGCGCTCGTCCGGCCCCGGGATTTCGATTGCGCGTACAGCGAGCGTTTTGCCGGCGAACGCGACCTCGAGCGTCCCGGCGAGACTCGCTCCGGCCAGGCGCCCGAAGATGCCATATTCCGGCGTGAGCACGGTCGTCCGCCAGCCGAGATCGGCGAGCGCGACTGGCAGGTCCCGCACGACGTCACCGACGCCCCCGACCTTGCCGCCCGGCAGCGCGGCGTTCTCCGCCGCCACGATGATTGTGTGCCTGGTGTTAATTCTTCCGGAACCCGTCTAGCGCGTGAAGTGCAATTGCTGCCCCAGCATGTCGGGCGTCACCAGCGTCAGCCCGCTCTCCGTGACCCTGAAGCCGCGGGCGCGATCGGCATCGTGATCTTCGCCGATGATCGTGCCCTCGGGCAGAACGGCGCCACGGTCGATGATGCTGCGATGAATCCGGCACTTGCGGCCGATACGAACGTCGGGAAGGACGACCGAGTCGGTGACCGAACTGTAGGAGTGGATGCGGACGTTTGAAAACAGCAGCGATTTGCGGACATGTGAGCCGGAGATGACGCAGCCCCCGGAGACCACCGACTCGATTGCTTCGCCGCGTCGGCCCGGCTCGTCGAAGACGAACTTGGCCGGCGGCGACTGGCTCTGGTGCGTCAGGATCGGCCATTGCTGATCGTAGAGGTTCAATTGCGGCGATACGGAGACCAGCTCCATGTTCGCTTCCCAGAACGCGTCGAGCGTCCCGACGTCGCGCCAGTAGGCCTGGCGGCCGGTGTCTGCCTCGCGGAAAGGGTAGGCATAGACACGGTAGTTCCGGATGATCGACGGAATGACGTTGCGGCCGAAATCGTGCTGCGTGCCGGGCGTGTCGGCGTCCTTGATGACCTGCTCGTAAAGAAACGCGGTGTTGAAAACGTAATTGCCCATCGAGGCCAGGCACACGTCGCTGCGGCCCGGGAGCGGCGCCGGCTTCTCCGGTTTTTCATGGAAGGCGATGATTCGACCGGTTTCGTCGACGGTCATGACGCCCAGCTGACCCGCGGCTTCCTCGATCGGCACTTCGATGCAGGAGACCGTCATGTCGGCCTCCTTATCAAGGTGCGCGGCCAGGAAGGAACCGTAGTCCATCTTGTAAACGTGGTCTCCAGCAAGAATCAGCACGAAGCGCGGCGAATGCGTCCGGATGATATCCAGGTTCTGGTAAACGGCGTCGGCCGTCCCGCGATACCACTCGCCGCCTATGCGCTGTGACGCGGGGAGAATCTCGACGAACTCCTTGCTGCTGGCATGAAACCAGGACCAGCCATGCACCAGGTGCCTGATCAGCGAGTGGGCCTTGTACTGGGTGAGTACCCCGATGCGCCGGATGCCGGAGTTGATGCAGTTGGACAGGGGGAAATCGATGATGCGAAATTTGCCGCCGAAGTAGAGTGCCGGTTTCGCGCGCCACGTCGTCAGCTCGTGCAAGCGCGAGCCCTGACCGCCTGCGAGTATCAGCGCCACCGTTTCTCGCGTCAGGCGACTGACGTAACGCGGGTCGTCGCTTTCGTAGGTTTCGATCATCGCCGCTGTCCCGATAGCCCTCACCGGCCTGACCGCCGTTCGGGTACGTGATTGTGACACGAATGCGGAGCGCCTGCCTGCCGCCAGGCCCGCTGTCCCGGCGGGCGTCAGCTCGCCGTAGCGAACACGAAACCTCAGAGCGCCATGCTGCGACCCGCGGTGTCGACCAGTTCGCCCACGCGGTCCATGCGCGCGGGACTGAGCTGATCCGGCAGTACGCGCCAGCGCCAGTTGTCGCCCGAGGTTCCCGGCGTATTGAAACGCGCCTCAGAGCCGAGGCCCAGGTAGTCCTGCAGCGGAGCGATAGCCAGCTTCGCCCGACTCGAGAACGCGAGCCGGACGAGGTCTTCGTGCGGCGTCTCCGGGTTGCCGCCGCCGATGTCGAGCAGCGCCTTCTGCGTCCGGACGATCTCGTCCCGCGACCTGTTGTCGTCGGGGCTGCCGAGGAACCAGCCGACGCTCGTATCATTGTCGTGCGTGCCCGTATAGCACACGCAGTTCTCGCCGACGACGCCGAGATCGAATCCCCGTGTGCCGACCTCGAACTGCAGGACCTTCATCCCCGGGATATGGTAGCGGTCGCGCAGGGCCTCGACCGCCGGCGTGATGACGCCGAGATCCTCCGCGACGATGGGCAGATTGCCGAGCGCGGCGCGCATTGCGTCGAAAATCGCGGCGCCGGGACCCGGAATCCACTCGCCGACCCGCGCAGTCCCGGCCCCGGCTGGCACCGACCAGTAGGCCTCGAAGCCGCGAAAGTGGTCGATGCGGACGAGATCGGCCAGCGCCGCCGAGTGCTGGAGCCGCTCGATCCACCAGCCGTAGCCGTCGGCCGCATGCGCCTTCCAGTCATAGAGCGGGTTGCCCCAGAGCTGGCCATCTTCGCTGAAGTAATCGGGCGGCACGCCGGCAACCTGCGACGGGCGGCCGTCCTGGTCGAGGCAGACGATGTCCCGGTTCGCCCAGGCGTCCGAGCTGTCCAGCGCGATATAGATCGGCATGTCGCCGAACATCAGGACCCCGCGCTCGGCCGCATAAGCGTGCAGCCGCTGCCACTGTCGGTGGAACAGGAACTGGATGATCTTGATCGACTCGATGGCCCGGCCGCAGTCGGCTTCCAGTTTCCGCAACGCGCCCTGCTCGCGGTGGGCCAGCGGCGGCGCCCACTCCGGCCAGGGCCGCTCGCCGTGGCGTGTCTTGAGGATCCGGAACAGGGCGTAGTCGTGCAGCCAGGCCTCGTCGTGTGACTCGAGGAACCGGTCGAACGCGCTCTTGATCCCGGAATCCGCCTGCGCGTGAAAGCGGCCCGCCGCTCGATCGAGCAGGGCCTTCTTCTTCGGGATAAGCCGGCCGTAATCCACTGAATGCGCCGGCAGGCCGAGCAGGGTGTCCGCTTCGTTGGATGCCAGCAGCCCTGCACGGACCAGTGTTGCCGTATCGATCAGCAGTTCGTTGCCGGCGAACGTGGACAGGGGCTGGTACGGCGAATCGCCGAACGCCGTCGGGCCGGTCGGCAGGAACTGCCACACGCGCAGGTTCATCCGTGCCATCGAGTCGACGAAGGCGAGTGCGGCGTCGCCGATCTCGCCGATCCCGAAAGGGCCCGGCAGCGATGTCATGTGCAGGCAGACGCCCGCCTGGCGTTGTGCCGGCAGGGCCAGTTCGCTTGTCGTCGTTTTCGTCAGCATTTACTGGTAGTTCTGGTATCCGATGTTCCGCTGAGCTTGCCGGCACGCAGCCCCGGCCTCGCCACGGCCGGCATTCTAGCAGCCGGCAGAAAAACCGGCCGCAATTGCGAGCTGCGGAGCTACCGCTGTGGCGGCCGGGGATGCGGTGACGCAGGGGCTGTGAGAGCATAGGCGCGGTCCGGGGCCCAGGGCCCGCGGCCCGAGGCGGCCCGGGACAGGTTGCAAGAGATCAGTGAGTGGCCCGAATGGACAAGCAGTGCCTGCTCGTCGGTGACATCGGCGGTACCAACGCGCGCTTCGCGCTGGCCGACGCGAAAGCGCCCGGTTTTTCCAGGGAGAGGACGCTGCGCTGCGCCGACTACGAGACCGCGGACGCCGCGATACACGCGTACCTCAAGCAGGTTCGTGCACCTCGCCCGACCGTCATAAGCCTCGCGGCCGCCGGCCCCATCGTCGACCGGAGCGTACGGTTCACGAACAATCACTGGAGCATCGGGGTCGATGATCTCGTGCGGGAGTTCGACACTCCATCCGTGCGCCTGTTGAACGATTTCGAAGCGATCGCATACTCGATCCCGTTCATCAAGTCGTCCGACTGCCAGCCCATTGGCCTTCCGGCGGCGGAAAACCTGTCCGGACCCGAATTCACGGTCGGCGTGATAGGGCCCGGCACCGGGCTCGGCGCCGTGGGCCTCGCCTGCCGGGACGGCCGGCTCATTCCGATCGTCGGCGAGGCGGGGCACGTGGGCTTTGCGCCGGAAACGCTGGTGCAGCTCGATATCCTTCGCGTATTGCGCGAACGATTCGATCGCGTGTCGGCCGAACGCCTGGTATCCGGCCCGGGCCTGGAAAACATCTACTGGGCGCTGACGCGCATCCACGGCGAGAAGCGCGCGACTCTGACGGCGGCCGAGATCTTCGAGCGATGTATCGACGGCAGCGACGCTCGCGCGTCGGAGGCCGTGCACATGTTTTTCGAGACCCTGGGGCAGGTAGCCGGGAACCTCGCTCTGACGCTGGGTGCGGCCGACGGCATCTACATCGCCGGCGGCATAGCGCGTCGCTACCCGGAACTCCTGATCAACAGTCGTTTTCGCAGCGGTTTCGAGGCGAAGGGCAGGCACCGCTCACTGATGGAAAGGGTCCCGACCCAGCTCGTTACCTATGCCGAACCCGGGCTGCTCGGGGCCAGTTATTGCGCGCTGGAGATGACACGGCATGGCTGAGCGCATTGCGGCACCGGGCGACCTGACGTGAGCAGGGCGGGGGACAAGGAACGCCAGGTCCTGCGCGTCATCCTGCTGGAGGGCACCGCGAACCTGCTCGTGCTTGCGATGAAGCTTGTCGTCGGGTTCGCGACCGGTTCCATGGCCATATTTGCCGATGCCCTGCATTCCCTGACCGATGTCGCGAACAACGTCATCGCCTGGATCGTCATTCGTGCCTCGAACCAGCCGGCGGACCGGGAGCACCCCTACGGCCACCGGAAGTTCGAGGTGGTCGCGGTCTTCGTGCTGGCGACGCTGCTCGCGACGGTGGCGGTCGAACTCGGTATTCGCGCGGTCACCCGGGAGACGCGCGACGTGACGATGAGCGGTTGGAACCTGTACGTGATGATCGGTGTGCTGCTCATCAACATTTTCCTCAGCACCTGGCAGCGCGCCTGGGCGAAACGGCTTCGTTCCCAGATTCTGCTGGCCGACGCGAGCCATACCTTCGCGGACGTATTGATTACCTCCGTGGTCATTGTGGGGTGGCTGCTGTCGGTGTGGAGCCTGCCCTGGCTCGATACGGTTTGCGCGCTCGGCGTGTCGGCCATGATCATGTACCTGGCGTTCGGGCTCTTCCGGAACGTGATACCGGTGCTGGTCGACGAGATAGCGATCGAGCCCGAGCAACTGACGGATGCGATAAAGGAGGTGCCGGGAGTCATCGACGTGCCCCGGGTGCGCTCCCGGTGGATAGGCACGGAGCGAGCGGTCGATGTCATCGTAACCGTGGCGCCGGCGCTGCCGACGATCAGGTCGCACGAGATCGCCGACCAGGTCGAGCGGCTGCTCGAGCAGGAATTCGACGTGGCCGATATCAGCGTACACGTCGAACCGCACACCTGACGCATGTCCCGGTCAGTCGGCCGGGAAGGCGATGCCGAGTCTTCGTCCGAGGATCTCGCGGAATCCCGGCAGCGAGTCCGATTCGAACAGGTTGAACGCCGGCACGCCCGCGAGCTTGACGACGAGGTTTCGACCCGCGGACGTGTTCGCGGCCGGTCCGCACACCATGTCCGGCTCCAGCCCGAAAGCCTGCTGGACACCGACGACGGCATAGGGGTCCGATGCGCACAGGACCGTGCAGCAGATGTGCTTGCCGAGTTCGTCGATAGCGGCGGCGCCGTTGTAGGGTTCCAGCGGCGAGGCGCCGGCCTCGGCGACGAGAAAGTCCGGGTGGCGTTCGCCGATGTAGCACAGCAGGGGCCGGATCGCGGCCCGGAATACGTCCTCCGGAACGACGGTCGAGGGTAGTCCGCCGTCGACGAAGTCCAGGATCTCGGCCGCGCCGGCATGCCGGAAACTCAAAATGTCGCGGTAGCGGCCGGCACCGGTCAGCTTGGCGCCAATGACGGTAAGCCCGAGCTCGACCAGTTCCTTCACGATCAGGCGTCCTGTCAGCGTCTTCCCCGCGGACATAGAAGTGCCGACGATAAGGACGGTCGGAACCTCGAAGCCCGTGTAACTGGATCGCAGCGCGAAGTCTGACATGCGGATCTTCTCTCCGGTGCGCAGGACATGGCCGCGATATGCGAGCGTGATGGGTTTTGGCAGGAAGGCAGAAACCGAGGTAAAGACGCCGATGAGGCCCGCATTGGTCAGGCAGTGCATGTTGCCGTTTTCGACCTCGGTCCAGCTGCCGACTCCCTCCAGCGTAGCGGCACGATGTCCCAGTGCGCCGATCACGAGGTCACCGGCAGCTACGGGTATCATGTCGCCCCGGGTGTCCTCGATGCGATACAGCTCAGTCGCTTCGCCCGTTACTTCGCCGACGACGTAATCGCCGGTTTCCCAATCGCCCTTGTCGAGCGGCATCGTGTCATACGGGCGAGCATCGAAATCGGCGATTCGACCCAGCGAACCGATGATCGTCTTCCTCATGATGCGGTTCCTTCGATTGTGCCCGGCACACGCGGCGCGCACAGCAGCAGCGCGAGCAGTGCGGCTCGCTCGAGCGTCCGGTCTACGTACAGGAACTCGTGCTCTGCGTGAGCGCCGTCACCGACGGGCCCGAGACCGTCCAGCGTCGCGGTGTACTGGCTCGCCGTGTTGCCATCGGAACCTCCCCCCGCCCGGGCGCCATCGAGATCCAGCCCGAGTTCGCTGCCCAACTCTTGCGCATGGAGCCAGAGCGCGCGATTGCGCGCCGTCGCCTCCATGGACGGTCGGCCAATTCCGCCCTCGACCTGCAGCCGGACACCCGGCACGACGGGTTCGAGCCCATGGATGGCGCGGGAAATCGCTTCGCCATCCCTGACTGTCGGCACCCGGACGTCGACGACGGCCTTGCTGTGTGGTGCGATGACGTTCGCCTGGATGCCGCCATCGACCGTACCGACGTTGACCGAGACACCGCGGTCCGGATCGTTCATTGCGAAAAGCTGCTGGATCACGTGGGAGAGTTCCAGGATCGCGCTTGCGCCGGCCATCGGGTCCAGGCCCGCATGGGCGGCCTTGCCGAACACCGTGATCGTGAAACGCCCGACACCCTTTCTCTCGGTCTTGACGAACCCGTGCTCTCCCATGGCCGGCTCCAGCACGAAAGCGCGTTCGGCCGCGGCAGCGAGCCGCCGGATATACCGGCCGGACGTGCGGCTGCCGATCTCCTCATCGCCGTTGATGAAAATCACGGGCGTCAGCGGCACCTCCATGTCCAGCTCACGTATGGCGCGCAGCGCAACGATCAGTTGAGCAATTCCCCCTTTCATGTCGAACACGCCAGGACCACGAATCACGTTGTCGTCTACCGTGAAAGGTCTTTGCGACACGGTCCCCAGCGGCCAGACCGTGTCGATATGACCGAGGACGAGTTGCAGACCCTTACCGCGCGGTCGATCGGCCGGCCGGGCATACAGGTGCCGCGCTTCGCCCGGGCCGGGTTCATGAAACACGAAGCCCAGCTCCTGCAACTCGGATGCAATCACGGCGCGAGCCTGACGCTGCATTTCCGGCCGGGACGACGGCGACTCAGCCTCTACCAGCTGCCTGAGCAGCGATATCAGCAGCGGCTGCTGGTCGCCGATCTTGTCGAGAACGCGCTGCCCGAATTCGCTAGGCATGTTCGCGTCACTTCTTCATATCCAGCGGGAACGGAAACTTGTTCGACCGGTCGATGCGCGCGAATCGACCGGGAGCCAGGTAGGCCAGGATGGGCGAGTCGTGAATGAGCTCCTGGTCGTCCAACTCGGATACGCGGAGGAAATCCGCCTCGGCATAGGCGGCGACGATCTTCCCCGTGATGAGACAGTTCGGTCCGAAGCCGTCGATCGTCCTGAAGTGCCGGCACTCGAAATACAGGTATGCCTCCTCGATGAATCTGCCGTCGACCCGACTTGCGGGAAAGGTTGCATAGCTTTGCAGCACCGGTTTCTCCCCTCGGGCCGAGCGCGGCGAGGCGGCGAGGCTCGTGTACAGGACCTGGTCCGGACGCGGAAAGCTCACCGTGAACACGCCGCTGCGCTGGATGTTGGCGCAGGTGGAGTGACCCGGCGCGCAGGCAAAGCCGAAATAGTTTTCCCAGCCGAGTGGCATGGCCATGTGCTTGGGCGCGAGGTCGAGGGAGCCGTCCGGATCGGTCGTTCCGACGAGGATCAGTGGTGCGACGGTGAAAAACCGATCCCAGACGGGCCGATCGACCTCGATCTCGACCAGTTTCGCGCTGTAATCCGGCGAGCCCATGCTGGTTCCCACCTCGAAACTTCAGACGCCCTCCTGATCAAGCTACCCGATTAAAATCGTCGGGAAAATAAGTAGTTGCCGCCGAGCCCGTAGGCGCGCGGAGCGCGGCTCGCGCTTGTCAGTAAGTGATTGTCGCAATAGTGCGCTTCGCCCCTGTTGATAGAATTTCCTTGGTAAACAAGGATGCGACGATGATTGAAATCGAAACGATCATGAGCACCGACCTCGTTACGGTTACGCCCGAAGACACGGTCGAACGTGCGCGCGTGCTGATGCACGACCGCCGCATACACCACCTGCCGGTCGTAAACGGAAATGATGAGATCGTGGGCCTGGTGACGCTATCCAACGTCCTCGCCGCGACCGATTCGTTCCTGCGCGACGAGGGCAGCCGCATACACCCGGACCAGATCCGGATAGCGGACATTATGGTCGCCGATGTCGTGACCGTCGATCAGCATGCCGGGATACGCCAGGCCGCCCTGTTCCTCGAAAAGCATCGTATCGGCTGCCTGCCCGTCGTCAGCGACGGCAAGCTGACCGGCATCATCACCGACACCGATTTTGTCGGCGTTGCCATAAACCTGCTCGAGCAGATGGAATGGTCGGAACCGGACGAGCAAGACGTCCAGGAAATCGCCTGAGCCCGGTCCCCGGCCTCATTCGATCTCGGTTTCCATCTCGATGACGCGCGAGTCGCCGCGGTCGCGCGGATCAGACGCCGGGTTCCATGCGGCATCCTGGCGGCGGATCACCTGCACGTCCCCGAATTCCCACGAGTGCGGTTCCAGGCGGTAGCCGCGGTCACCGAGGGCGGAAATGGTTTCCTGCGGCAGCGGTCTGCCCACGCTGTACGTGACCAGTTCCGGCGGCAGCAACTGGTGATGAAAACGCGTTGCCGCAACGGCCTCGAACGGCGTCATGCCGTAATCGTAAATATTCACGATCGTCTGGAAGACAGACGTGAAGATCGTCGAGCCGCCCGGAGTGCCGACGACGAGTTCGACCTCGCCGCCCTTCAACAATATCGTCGGGGACATGGACGACAGCATCCGCTTACCCGGCTGTATCTCGTTGGCCGTGCTGCCGACCACGCCGAATATGTTCGGTACGCCAGGCTTCACGCTGAAGTCGTCCATTTCGTTGTTCAGCAGGAATCCGGCACCCGCTACCACCACGCCGGAACCGTAATTCCAGTTGATCGTATAGGTGTTCGATACTGCGTTGCCCCACTGGTCCACGATAGAGTAATGGGTCGTGTTCGGCGATTCGAGGCCGGGCTGTACGCCTTCGAGTTGCGAGATCTCGGTCGGGTTGACCTCTTGCGCACGGCGAGCAATGTATTCCTCGTCGAGCAGTTCTTCGATGCGACTGTCGATGAAATCGGGATCGCCGAGGTACTCGGCGCGATCGGCAAAGACACGCTTCTCCATTTCGGCAACGAGGTGTATGTACTGCGGCGAATTGTGGGCCACGCCCTCGAAAAGGTGCGCGATGTAGTCCTTCATCTTGAGCAGCTGCACGACGGCGAACCCGCCTGAGCTCGGCGGCGGTGCCGCGAGGATCTCGAAGTCGCGCCAGTCGCTGCGGAGCGGCTCTCGCCATATCGCGCGATAGTTTGCCAGGTCCTCGGCCGTGATCAGGCCGTTGGTGTTTTCCATGTGGGCGACTATGAGCCCGGCGGTCTCGCCGCGGTAAAAATCGTCGGCGCCCTGGTCTGCTATTCGGCGCAGCGTGCGAGCGAGTTCCGGCTGACGGAACGGTTCCTCGGCAGACATGCCACCGAAGTATTGCCAGAAATTCGTGCGATCTCCGAACCAGTCTTTCATGCTGCGAACATCGTCGACCAGTATCGGCGCCGGCATGAAGCCCTCTTCGGCCAGCCTGATTGCCGGCATAACGAGATCCTTCCATGGCAGCTTGCCGTAGCGACGGTGCGCTTCCCAGAAGCCGGCGACGGTACCGGGCACGCCGGCGGCCTGTGAGCCGATCAGGCTGGCTTGCTCGACGACTTCGCCGTTGGCATCCAGGTACATGTCGCGGTGCCCGGCAAGCGGTGCAGTCTCGCGGTAGTCGAGGAATGCCGGCTGTCCGTCCAGATAGATCAGCATGAAGCCGCCGCCACCGATATTGCCCGCGTCGATGAAGGTCACGGCGAGCGAGAACCCGACGGCGATTGCCGCATCTACCGCGTTACCGCCGGCGCGCAGGATCTGCTCGGCGACCTCCGCACCGTAGTTGTCCGGTATGGCGACGGCCGCCCGGCGAACGATGGTCTCCGCCGTTGCGGACGCCGCCCGTGGCGCCGGTGGCGTCTCGGCGGACGGACCGCAGCCCAGCAGCAGAACGAGCAGTGTGGAGGCCAGGGAGAGCCAGTACTTCGAGTACTTCATCGCCGAATACCATTGCGGACTGGAAGTCAGCAGCCAGCTTACTGGTTTTGCGGCGCGTCGTCTGCCACCCCTCGCTGCCTCGTCCTGCTCGCCGAAACGGTTACAATTCATGCGCCGGCGGCGCCGTTCGCCGCGGGCTGGAGGTGCGCATGGTTACGCGGGTGCCGGATCGCCGCACACTCGATCCTGTCGAAACAGCGAGCATCGACGAGCTAAGAACACTGCAGCTGTCGCGTCTCAAGTGGAGCGTGGCGCACGCCTACGACAACGTGCCGCCGTATCACGCCAAATGCGAGCAAGCCGGTGTGACCCCCGCTGATCTCGGCTCGCTCGACGATCTCGCGAAGTTCCCGTTCACGCTGAAAGACGACCTGCGCAGCCATTATCCTTTCGGCTGGTTCGCCGTACCGCGGGACCAGGTCGTGCGGGTGCATGCGTCGAGCGGTACGACCGGCAAACCGACGGTCGTCGGCTACACCCGGCGCGACATCGACATGTGGGCCGAGGTCTGTGCCCGTTCCATTCGCGCCAGCGGCGGGCAGCCTGGCGACCGGATCCACGTGGCCTACGGTTACGGTCTGTTCACGGGCGGTCTCGGCGCGCATTACGGGGCGGAGCGTCTCGGCGCGATGGTCATTCCGGTGTCCGGCGGAATGACGCCGCGCCAGGTGCAGCTGATCTGCGACTTCGAGCCGGAAATCATCATGTGCACGCCGACCTACATGCTCAACATCGCCGATGAGTTCGAGCGGCAGGGCCTGGACGCGGCGGCGGCGTCGCTCCGGATCGGTATCTTCGGGGCGGAGCCTTGGGGCGAGCCGATGCGCCAGGAAATCGAGTCGCGCTGCGGGCTCGACGCGGTCGACATCTATGGCCTGTCTGAGGTCATTGGGCCGGGCGTCGCCAACGAGTGCATCGAGACGAAAGACGGGCCGACCGTGTGGGAGGACCATTTCTATCCCGAGGTCATCGACCCCGTGACCGGTGCCGTGCTGCCGGACGGGGAGCTCGGGGAGCTCGTCTTCACCTCGCTGACCAAGGAAGCGTTGCCGGTCATCCGGTACCGGACGCGCGATCTCACGCGCTTGCTGCCCGGCACGGCCCGACCGATGCGCCGGCTCGAGAAGATCACCGGCCGGGACGACGACATGCTGATCATACGCGGCGTCAACGTCTTCCCGACGCAGATCGAAGAGCAGGTTCTGAAACAGCCGGAGTTCGCGCCGCACTACCAGCTGCGGGTCACCCGGCAGGGGGCGCTCGACGAACTCGCCGTCCACGTCGAACGCCGGCCCGGCGTCGGCGATTCGGCTGCGGCGGGTGCCGCGAACCGCTTGCGCAAGGCGATCAAGGACTTCGTCGGCGTCAGCGTACTGGTGCGAGCGGGCGCTCCGGGCGACGTGCCCCGGTCCGAGGGCAAAGCAGTGCGCGTCGTCGATGAGCGCCCGAAGCGCTGAGCGTCCGGCGGCCTGCTAAGGCTGCCGCGCCCCGGGCAGGTCCATCGCCGGGTTTTCGTCGAAAAAATTGTAAGGCCGAAGCGTCACGCTGTTCCAGCCGAGATTATAGACCGGCCAGTCCTCGGCCGAGGGCACGTGGTGGAAACCGAGCGTATACCACAGCACGATGTCGGTGTCCGCGACGTTGCGGTCCTCGGCGGTCCACGCAGGCAGGCCCTGGCCGGGCAGCGACTGGTTGGAGTAGCGTCCGGCTGCCCAGAGTTCGTCGGGTTCGTATGGCGTTACCCACAGGTGATAGTTGACGAATTGCGCGCGCGCGACGGGCGGATCGTCTTCATCCACGAGCGGGCGGGCGTTGCCTGACGGCCGGATCGCGTAACTCGTCGAGTAGCCATAGCGGTTTTTCGTCTGCGAGTTTTCGACCCGCCAGAGACTCGGTTTATCGTAGCTCAGGCGAAACTTTGCGCTGCTGTCCGTCGTGGCTACCTCTCTTTCGGTCGTCCAGATGCTGCGCCGCTTGCTCTCCGGCGCCTGGCGTTCGGGAACCAGCTTGTCGCGAACGAAGCGGTTTGCTTCGCCGTCCACGTCGAGGTCGAGGCGTATCGAGAAGAAATGATCGTGATTGATGCCGGCGCGCTGCGGCGCAATCAGCGGGCCGAAACGCGTGTCCTCCGCGGCGGTATCGTCGGCTAGCGAGCGGGAGCGCACTCCCTTCACCGCGTCGAGACCGGATGCCCCGACCCGGTAGGTCAGCTGGCCCTTGTTGTCGAGCACCCAGTCGAACAGGTAATCGTAGTTGCCGATGGTGGCGACGAAACGAACGATCAGTTCGACGTTGGGCCTGCCGTTGAGGTCCTCCGTAAACAGGTCGTAATGGCGCCAGGTGCCGTCACCGGTTGCGCGCTCGAACAGGCAGATCCGCCGGTCGAGTATGTCGGCGCCGCCCGCGGTATTGGCCATCACGGGCGACAGGTAAACGGCATCGGCAGGACAGTCGACGCCAGCGAGCAGGGGGCTGTGCGTCGTGCCTATGCCGTAGTCGCCTTCGTCCATGTAGGTTCGGTAGTACCAGCCCTCGGTTGTATCCTGGTAGGGCACGAAAATTTCCGAAACGTTACCCTGGTACAGGATGCGACGCGGCTTGCCGTGATCCACGTAACTGGCCAGGGACAGGACGAGTCCGGCGCGCATGTCCCAGCGCAGGTGGAAGCGCCATTTCTGCCAGGCCACCTGCCAGCCGTCGACCCGGATGTTCGTGCCTTCCGGCGCACTGATCAGCACGGGCTTCATGGCCCGCAGGCTGTCCTGGGCGCCGGGCGCGAGCGACCAGGTATCCTGCGGCACCGGCAGGACGCCCTGGTCGATGACGCGCAGCACCTCGCGTGCCTCGAGGTCCACGATCGCCAGCAGCCCTTCGATCGGGGCCGCGAAAATGTTGTCGGGATTGTTCGTCAGGTCGAAACAGTTGAGCTTCACGATGCGCCGGGTGCGTTCGAATTCCTCGCCGTAGTTGCCGCCGGTCAGTGGCGCGCAAAAGAGGGCCTCGAAGTCGGTGATCCCGCGCTTCGCGAGCGCCGCCTGCATGTCGGGGTTTTCCAGGCCAATGGAGATCGAGTCGATCACCTCGGGAAACGAGATCGGCGGCTGGCCCGGCCCGGGCACGACCTCCGTGGCAACGATAGCGCCCGCGACGAGATCGACCAGGAATTCGCGGTTGACGCGGTCCTTGCGGACTACCGCGCGCGCGACTCGGCCGACGGGCTCGCCGGCAGTCCAGTCGAGGACGACGGCCTTCGACGGCGGTTCGAGCGTCAACGAAAGTATCGGCGTCGAGTCATCGACGTGCCCGCCGGCCCGCAGCAGCGCGGCCGTCCGCATGATCTCGTCTGCATCGAGTGCGTCCAGCGGGTGCTCCGCTGTCCACGCGGTTTGCTGCAGGGCCGAAGCCGTGAGTACGAGGAGCGCCCTGCGCAGGAAGACTGCGAGGCGACCGGGCATGCCGGCATAGCGACTTGCGATCATGGGTGCCCCCCCGTGGCCCCAATCGTTGCGCCGGATTGTAGCGACCTCGCCTTCGGGCGGCTAGGACCCCTCCAGCTTCAGGTGCATGCCCGCGGCTTCCGGATCGCATTGTTCGTAGGGCGTCAGCTCGTAGTCGGGTACGAGGCGCTTCAGGTGAGTGCGTGAATAGGGTCCGGTAAGGAAGACCGGGTCCGTGACGGTGTAGGTGATTTCGAGTACGTGACCGTCCTCCAGCAGCCGGTACTGTTCCACCAGGTGCTTCTGCTCGCTGGAGTCGAGGCCCTGGCCGATGCCCCAGGGCGTTGGCAGGAAGCCCCTCGTGTCGACGATCAGCACGTCGCCGTCGATGCGTCCGATGGAATGGCCGAGCACCGAGGGTTCGAGTTCGTCCGGATGTGCCTGCACGTTCATGTGTATCGTTCGCGTGATGCCCGGAAACTCGAAGAATATCCGGTAGTCATCGCCCTCGCGCGCGATCTCGATGGCGTAGGGCGTGCCGATCAGCGACGGCAGGCCGGCGGACTCGCAGCGAAACCAGGGCTCGTCCGCCGGGTCGTAGCGGCCGACGACTTCCCGGCCGCGCGCGGTCAGCGGATAGTCGGGCAAACCCTCGCCGAGCAGCACGGCCTGCTGCGAGACTTCCTCGTCCCACTTGCCGGAGAAATCCATCGAACCGGGCTGCGCCTTGCCCGCTTCCTTCGCGTTGCGCGAATAGGCGAAGACGTCCGCGAACGCATAGCGATGCCCGTCGCCGGTCGTCATGCTGTTGAAGAACACGTAACGGTTGGCGGCGTCGCGATCCGGGTTGCCGATGACGGTCACGGTATCGCCGACCGATATCGAGTCGCGCTCCAGTCCCATCTGCTTCAGGTTCGGGATGGAGCCGAGTTCCACGGCCCATTCTTCGCTCTCACCGGTGGCGTTGCGGACCTCGAGCCACAGGAAGCCGTGCGGATTGCGGTACTGCCAGCGGGTCACGGTACCGGTGATCTCGACCTTTTTGTCGAGGTCGAAATTCGCGCGCGAGTGATGGGCAGCGGCAGGCAATGCCGATGCCGCGAGCGCCAGGCAGACGAGCGTTGTCCATATCCGTTTCATTCGGTGAGCCTCACTCGATCAGGCGGCGCTCGGAGCGCTCGAAGTACATGTCCAGCTTGCCCTCATCGTACATCTGCCGGTAGAAGGAGTCGGGGTCGCATTCGTAGGGCAGGATCACGGTCGCCGGGTCGCGCACCCACTCGCGCCGGCGGACGGGCGGGACCCGGTAGTTCTCCGGGTCGAGCAGGGTGATGACCGCCGACAGGCGCCGGCCATCGTCGCTCAGGCTGTAGCGCTCGTGCATGCGGGCGCCATCCGAAACCGGCTCGCCGCGGAAGTCGCGCACGTTCGCTTCCAGCAGCTCAGTCTCGACGACCAGTGCGCTGCCGTCCCAGTAGCCGGTGGAATAGCCCATCGGCGACGTCGGGTAATACTCCGGCGGCTCGCGCCCGTCCAGGAATATGCGCCTAACCTCGCTCTCCACCTCGTAGATGAACGTCAGCCGGCCGTCATCGGCGAGTATTTCGAACGGGTAGGCGCCCCAGGCGACCATCGCCACGATGCCCGGCGACACGCAGCGCACGTTCGGCTGGTCGTAGTGCATCAGGTAGCCCTCGAACCATGCCTGCGCCTTGTCCGTCAGGTCCATCGTGTACTTGCGGAAGTCGACTCCCGGCGCGGGCGTCCAGATGCCGGAGACATCCACCGGGCGCGGCGGCTCCGGCGCCCGATCCGGCAGCTTCCGCACGCCGGTCCACTGGCCGCCAGGTTCGGGGTCTTCGGTCGCTCCCTCGATGGTGAAGGTCCCGGACAGCTTTCCGTCCGCGTAGCGCCCCGACAGGCGCCGGTAGAACACGAAGCCGGCGAGGTCGCGGCTGTCGATACGAACGTCGAGGTTGTCGCCGTCCACCCGAACCTCAGCCGGGCCGCCTTCGACGTGGGCCACCCAGGTATCTCCCTGCCGGCCGAGCGTCAGCTGGCCGACCAGGCGCGGTCCCTTGCCGGTCAGCTCCAGCATCCAATCGCCGACCAGAGCGTCGTTCGCGGCACCCGCCAGCGGAAACAGGGCCAGGGAGACGAACAGCCCGCGGCGCGACAGTCGAGTTCGCATGCCCGGCCGCCTCAGTAATCGACTTTGCCGAGCCTGGTGCCGTCGGCCAGCTCGACCCAGATGATGGACAGCAGGTGCGGATTCTCGCGCCCCTTGTGTCCCATGATCGTGACCTTGTCGCCGACCTTGATCGTATCCCTGGTCCAGCCGCGACGCACGAGCAGGGACGGGCTCGTGCCGCGCGTATCCCAGCGCTGCGCCTCGCCGTTCTCGGCCTCGACCTCTATGTAATAGCGGACGTGCGGATTACGGAACCAGACTTCGACGACGGTTCCCGAGACGGTTGCCGTTTCCTCGGCGGTGAACTCCGCCGCGAACGAGTGATGTGCATCCGCCTGCGCCTGCAGCAACAGCAGGCAGGCGATGGCGGCCGGCCGACAGGCGCTTGCCATGGTAACGACTCCCGAAGAGATCCGGGGCCGATTATATCCGGAGCCTCGTCGCGCCATCCGTCCTGTTGCGCTATTTGATACCTCGCCCCGGGCGCCGGGCTGGCCCGGCCTATACTGGGTCCGAAACCCGCGGACATGCCGACACCGGGCCGGCACCTGGCCGGAACCGGGAGGGGAGTGAGCCGATGAGCCTGTACCGACATCGCCTGCCGCAGCTTTCGGGCGACCTGTTCCTGGCCGACGCCGGGATCGAAACGGACCTGATGTTCAACCATGGCATCGAAATCCGGGAGTTTGCTGCGCACACGCTGTTGCCCGACGAGTCGGGCCGCCAGGCAATGGCCGACTACTTCCGTGCCTTCCTGTCGCTGGCACGGGATGCCGGGGCGGGCTTCATCCTCGACAGCCAGACCTGGAAGGCCCATCCGCACTGGGCGAGGTCCCTCGGCGCGACCGTCGAGGAACTCCGGGACGCCAACCGCGAGTCGATCGACTTCATCGCGGGGTTGCGCCGGGAATTTGCCAGTAATGCCCGGCCGATCGTACTCGCGGGCATCATCGGGCCGCGAGGCGATGCGTATGCGCCGGAGCTTGCGGTCGCCGCCCGCGAAGCGGAGCGGTATCACGCGACCCAGGTAGGCTGGCTTGCAGAGACCGACGCGGACTTCATCGCCGGCGTTACCTTCACGCAGTCGGACGAGGCGATCGGCCTGGTGCGCGCGGCCCGGGCGGCGGGCATGCCGGTCGTGATTTCATTCACCGTCGAGACCGACGGCTGCCTGCCCTCCGGCCAGGCGCTCGGCGAGGCGATTCGAGCGGTCGACGACGCGACCGATGCCGCGGCGGCATACTTCGGTGTCAATTGCGCACACCCCGATCATTTTTTTCACGTGCTGGAGGATGCCGACTGGGCGCGACGGTTGAGAAGCCTGCGCTGCAACGCGTCACGGCGCAGTCATGCGGAACTCGACCGGAGCGACACGCTGGATGCCGGCAATCCGCGCGAGCTCGGCCGGCAGTACGCCGACATCCTCGACAGGCTGCCATGGGTGAACGTCGTCGGTGGCTGCTGCGGCACGGACCTGCGCCACGTGACCGCGATCGCACGCGCGGCACGGGCTCGATCCTGACCCGCCGGAATGGCGGCGCGGTCGTATAATCGGCGGCTCGTGACCGCGGAGGCCGATTGCCCGTGAAAGTTTCATTGGTCCTGCGCCGGCTGGTCGCCGGCCTTGCCGCGCTTGGCCTGGCCGCCTGCACACCGGGCCCGGCTCCCGCGGGCGGGCCGGGCGGCAGCCAGGGCCGGATACGCGCCGACGTCGAGCAGATGGCGCGCGATTTCCTGGAACACCGGCCCATGCAGCCTTTTGTGCACGACATGCCGCTGACCGGCGCCTATTTCTGGCAAGCCGAGTTCGCCCGATACATGGAGCCCGAGATGGGCAGGGTCGTCGGGTACAAGACCGGCGGCCACGATCCGGGTCCTGGCTTTGCCGTTTTCCCGCCCGGCGGCATTCGCGGCACGATCCTCGAGGGCATGCTGCGGCCGAGCGGCAGCGCCGTGGCCCTGCACGAGACCCGGCGCGGCTTCCTGGAGGCGGACTTCGCGGTCCGTGTCGGCGACGAATCGATCAACGAGGCCGTCACCGACCTCGAGATCCTGGCCGGGCTGGACGCCGTCATCCCGTTCGCCGAGGTCCCCGATCCCTATTACGAGGAAACCGGGCGCACGATCAACGGCACGATAGTCGCCAACATGGGCAGCCGCTTTTCCTTTCTCGGCGAGCCCGTGCCGCTGGCGCCGACCACGGAATCGCTGGAGCGGCTCAACCGTTTCACGTTCGCCGTACACGACGAGCACGGCACCGAGATCGAGCGGGGCTCGATCGCGGGCTGGTTCGAGCCGATTCGCGTCGTTCGCTGGATACGCGACGAACTCCGGCAGTCGGGTACGCGCCTCGAGCCGGGCCAGGTCCTGTCACTCGGCAATATCGGTATCATGCGGCAGCTGCACGAGGGCTCGCCGCGCGGGCCGGCATACCGGAGCGACGCGTTCACGCTGAGCTACTACGGCCTGGGCGATACGCCTGCCAGTGTTACAATTCGCGTCAATCGCGGCGCCGGCGGAACCTGAGTGGCAGGCTGGAGTCATGGGGACGGACTGAAACGGCAATGCGGATGAATGCGAAATCAGGATCGTCCCGCCTGGTGCTGGTGCTCGGACTGGCCGCCCTGCCGGCGCTGGCCCATCATGGGTGGGGCGCCTACACCGAGGATGTCGAACTGACGCTGGTCATCAGCGAGCTGCGCCTGGGGAATCCGCACGATCGCCTGGTCGCCACCGGCAGCGACGGCAAGGCATGGAACCTGCTGCTGGCGCCGCCGGCACGCAACCGCCGCTTCGGATTCGGGCCCGACTCGGTCTCGGTCGGCCTCGAGGTCAGCGTGCTGGGGCGCCGGCATCCGCAACGGCAGGAAATCAAGGTTCATTGCCTGTTCGTCGCTGGCGAGAAACTCTATGCGTATCGCTACGATGACGGGCGCAGCAGCCTGGGGCGCGAGGGCCAAGACGAACGCTGCTGAGCGGGCCGGCCGCGGCCCGGCCCCGCATTTCGGCGCGCCAGCCGAATGTGTATGATGGCGCCGCCCGCGTCCGGGCACATGCGGTCCGCAGGAGAATTCGATGGGTTTCCGTACCAAGCAGATTCACGCCGGCGTTACGCCGGATCCGACTACCGGCGCCATCCTGACCCCGATCTACCAGTCGACGACCTTCGTCCAGGAGTCTGTCGATTCCTATCTTGCCAAGGGCTTCTCGTACTCCCGGAGCGGCAACCCGACGGTACGCGCGCTCGAGAAGAAGCTGACCGTGCTGGAGGGTGGCGCGGACACGACGTGCTACGGCACCGGCATGTCGGCCGTCAGCTGCACGATGCTCGCCTTCCTGAATGCCGGCGAGCATGCGGTCATTTCGGACGTCGCTTACGGCGGTACTTACCGGCTGTGCACCAAGGTGCTGACCCGTTTCGGCGTGGAATTTTCGTTCGCCGATACCTCGAACCCGGCGGACGTAAAGAAACACGTGCGGAAGAACACGAAACTGTTCCTGACGGAGACGCCGGCCAACCCTACGATGAAGTGCTCGGACATCGCGGCGATTTCGGCGCTGGCGAAGGACGCAGGGGCCGTGCATGTCGTCGACAACACCTTCCTCACGCCTTACTACCAGCGGCCGCTCGAACTCGGCGCGGACCTGTCGCTGCACAGTACGACCAAATATTTCGACGGACACAACGCGACTGTGGGTGGCGCGGTCGTCGCCAGGACCGCGGAACTCGACGAGAAGTTGCGCTTCATCCAGAACAGCACCGGCTCGATCATGTCGCCGATGGTCGCCTGGCTGACACTGCAGGGCACGAAGACGCTGGCCGTGCGCATGGACCAGCAGTCGGCCAGCGCGCTGGCGATCGCCCGATTCCTGGAGCAGCACCCGAAGGTGCTGCAGGTCGCCTACCCGGGCCTCGAGTCCTTCCCGCAGCACGAGCTGTCCAAGCGCCAGGCGAGCGGCTTCGGCGCGATGATGTGGTTCGAGGTCAAAGGCGGGGTCAAGGCCGGCAAGAAGCTGATGGACTCGATCGGGGTCTGGACGCTCGCCGAGAACCTGGGCTCCGTCGAGTCGCTGATCACCCACCCGGTAACGATGACGCATTCGGCGGTCGAGCCGGCCGAGCGCAAGCGCGTGGGTATTACCGACGGGCTGGTGCGCCTGTCGGTCGGACTCGAAGACACGGACGACCTGATCGGCGCGCTCGATCAGGCGCTGGCGGCGGTCTAGCAGGATGTTGAAAAAGGTCGTCCAGACCTTTTTCAACGTCGCGAGTCCGGCGCATGTCCGGACTCGCTCCCGACGGTTCAAGCACTTACGTGCTTGAACCGCGGGCGAGACATCCTTGTCTCGCGCCAGCAGGGTGTTTTTCAACACCCTGCTAGCGATCCGCCTTTCGTCGACGGGCTAGACCTCGATCACGATGCCGACGTCGGGCGCCACGCGTCCGGCGAGCAGTTGCGCGTAAACTCCCGGCAGTTCGCGGAGGCCACTGGTCGTCTCGATGCGCAGCCAGTCGCGGCTGCGTATCGACGCCTCGCGCCAGAAACGGTAGGCACGCTGCTGGAACTCCCCCGGGCCCCAGTCCCGGTTCCGCTTCTCGATGTGCCCCGGCGCGAAGAACATCGCGCTGCGCTCGCGCCTGAAGTGCGGGCCCATCTGGTTGTCCGCGTAATGGGTAACGCCCACGTTCGACGTGTATCGCATGTTGTCGCCGAGCATTGCATGCAGGTCCGACAGGACCCGGCCGTTGCCGGACATGTCGACGATGACCGTAGGCAGGCTGGCATCGATGCTGCCCAGCGCGTCGTAGGTCGCGACGGAGTCGTACAGGCCGAGCGTCCGGACACGTTCCAGGTTGCCGGACGAGGTAAGGCCGACGCAGGCAACCGGGCCTTCGTGCATGTCGAACGCGTATGCGAGGCCGATGGCCGTCTTGGATGAGGCGCTGACTACGATCACCTGCTCGGCGCCGAAGTAGCCGTTGTCGTCGAGGAAGTCGTAGAGGCAGAACGAGGTGGCGTACAGCGGGAACAGGAGCATGCGCTCGTCGTCCATCGCGGGCTCGTAGTGCGCTTCCCCTGCGGTTCGCGCGTAGGAGTTGTAGACCAGCGGCAGAGACGCCCGGTGTGCACTGCTGTCGACGAGGCGGTCTGGCCGAATCTTGCCGGCCTGCATCACGCATTGCTTGCCCATCGGGAAATACCCGTACAGCCGCTCCCCGACCTCGATCTCCGGGTGATTCGACGCGATGACCTTCGCGAAGCCCCAGACCGGAATGACACCCCAGCCGGCATCGGCAGGGAAGAACTTCCAGTACCCGATCCGCTCGCCGACCACGCCGTAGGTGATGTTGTTCGCGGTCAAAGCGAAGCGGTCGATCTCTACGAGCAGCTCGCCGTCGCCGGGCGATGGTAGATCAGTCTCGCTGATGCGAGCCGTCGCCAGGTCGTCCTTGCGCACTTCGAATCTCAGGGCCTTCATCGCGCATCCGCCGTCTACCTTTGCGTAGCAGCGTAGCACAGGCTGGTTCCAGCAATGGCCGGGCCGGCTACGTTGGGGAAATCCGCTGGAACCGGGCAGGGATCTGCAATACCTTAGGCAGGCTGCCGGTCGCCTGAAGCGTGCGGCAAGGGCCTGGAGACTCACAATGAGCTTTGAACTGAGCCCGTCGCTCGACGCGGCCGACTACCGGCGCAGTTTCGGCGAGCGGGGCTACGCCCACGTCAGGGGTGTGCTGACCGAATCCGCGGCGGCGGAGATCCACGCTGCCCTCGTCGAGGACACCTCATACAACTATGCTTTCAACGACGGCAGCAAGCACATCGACCTGTCGACTGCCCAGGTGAAGTCGATGACCCAGGAGCAGATCGCGCGGCTGCAGCAGGCAATCTATGCGCAGGCGCAGAAGGGTTTCCAGTACTGTTACAACAACTACCCGATCCATGACGTCTACAAGGCGGGCAAGAACAAGGGCCACCTGCTGCACCGGTTCTACGAGTGGATCAATGGGGAGGAATTCCTTGCGTTCTGCCGCGAGTTGACCGGCTTCGACGACATCAGTTTCGCCGACGCGCAGGCGACCCGCTACCGGCCCGGGCACTTCCTGACCTGTCACGACGACAGTCTCGAGGGCAAGAACCGGCGTGCGGCCTACATCTTCAACTTCACGCCGCAGTGGCTGCCCGACTGGGGCGGTTACCTGCAGTTGCTCGACGACGACCACGTGCGGCACGGCTTCCGGCCGGTATTCAACGCCCTGAACGTCATAGCGGTGCCGCAGAAGCACAATGTGAGCCTGGTGACCCCGTTCGCCGGCGGCGACCGGCTGTCGGTCAGCGGCTGGCTGCGCTTCGGGCCGCCGGGCGGCTAGCCGGCGCCCTGCCGCCTCGGCGGATTTTTGCGCAATAATTAACATTCGGGACGAATGTCCGGTCGCCACCATGCATTTGTTGTGTGGTTGCAACAACATAAGTTACCGATTTTGTTTGGCTTGCAGTTCCCCCTTAAATAGCATGATGTTGCGGATTTACCGCAGGGTGGTTTTTTCGCCAAAAGTACTTCCAATGGTCGCCCGACTGACTATACTGCGGCGACATGGCCCGAAGTGGCAGGGGATTCCAGACGGGCCACAGCGAATGCGAACGAAACAGGGCACCCGCCCGAACCGGATGGAAATCCGGCAAAAACGTTGCTTATTCTTCAGAGGGACACAATGCAGACTAACCTCAAATTGAGGCAGGCGATTAAGCTTGCCCTTCTGACTGGTGCGTCCACGGCCGGCGTCGGAGCGATATCGCTCGCACACGCCCAGGGCGCTCCCGCCGCTGACCAGATCGAAGAGATCACGGTCACCGGCTCGCGCATAGTGCGCAAGGACTTCGAAACCTCGAGTCCGGTAATGACGCTGGATGCGAAGTCGATCATCGACTCCGGCACGCCGCAGATCGAGCAGGTGCTCAATGAACTGCCGCAGCTGGTGCCGACGATCACGACGACGTCGAACAACCCGTCGAACGGCGGCCAGGCGAATATCGACCTGCGCGGCCTCGGTACGGGTCGCACGCTGGTGCTGGTCGACGGCGGGCGCGTGCAGCCGTCCACCGTCAGCGGCACGATCGACCTGAACACGATCCCGGCCGGCCTCATCGAGAGCGTCGAGATCGTGACCGGCGGCGGTTCGGCCGTGTACGGTTCGGACGCGATCGCGGGCGTCGTCAACATCAAGATGAAGCGCAACTTCGAGGGCGTGCAGCTCTCGGCGCTGACGTCGACGACGGCGGAAGGCGACGGCGTGACCAACGGTATCAACCTGCTGATGGGCGGCAACTTCGAGGGCGGCCGCGGTAACGCCGTCCTGTACATGAGCTGGGACGATCGCGAGTCGGTCTTCGCCGGCGACCGCGCGTTCTCGATCGCGGCGCTCGGCCCGACCCTCCAGCCGCTGGGATCGACGACGACGCCTGAAGGCTACTACGTTGCGTCCGGCAACAACCCGGCGACGCAGGCCGCCTATGACTCCGTCTTCGGAGCCGGGGCTGTGCCGAACTCGAGCTGGGTCGGCTTCAACGCCGACGGTTCGGTGTTCTCGCGTACCGGCACGGTCGGCTACACCGGCGACACCTCGGATCCGGGCTTCAACCCGGCGGACTACACCTACAACTACTCGCCGGTGAACTACCTGCAGCTGCCGCTGGAGCGTCGCCAGGTCGCGGCCTACCTGACCTACGGCATGAGCGAGAGCGTCGAGCTGTATGGCCGGATGACCTACACGCAGTACGAGGCATCGCAGGAACTGGCGGCGACGCCGGTGTCCTCGGGCGTCGGTTCGACGATGCTGCCGACTAACCCGTTCATACCGGCCGATCTCGCGACGATCCTGGCATCGCGCACGAACCCGGCCTCGTCCTTCACGTTCGCAAAGCGCACGCTCGAAGTCGGCTCGCGTAACGGCACCAACAACTACGACGTGTTCCAGACTTCGCTCGGAGCCCGGGGAGAGTTCGACCTCGGCGAATACGAATGGAACTGGGACGCGATGTGGGGCTATGGCCGCACGCAGCGCAGCGAAGTGCAGACGGGCAACGTGTCGCGTTCGCGGCTCGCGACGGGCTACAGCGCGACGGCGGCCAACCCGGATCCGCTGGGCTGCGGCGGGTTGGACCCGTTCGGCCGCGGCGCCATGTCCGCCGAGTGTGCGGCAGCGATCGCGATCCGTGCGCAGAACACGACGATCCTCGAGAACGACTACGCGATGGCAACCGTCACCGGCGGCCTGTTCGAGCTGCCGGCCGGCACCGTGCAGACGGCGCTCGGCCTGGAATACCGCAAGAGCAAGGCGGAGTTCCGCCCGGACGAGTTCCTCGCGAGCGGCGACGTCGTCGGCTTCAACGCGCAGCAGCCTGTCGCCGGCTCGATCGACGTGACGGAAGGCTTCGTCGAGTTCGTCGTGCCGCTGCTGCAGGACGCGCCGGGTGCCCAGTACCTGGGTCTCGACGCCGCGTATCGCCGTTCGGACTACAACCTCGCCGGTGGCGTCAACACCTACATGGCGGGCCTGGAGTACGAGCCGGTAGATAGCGTGAAACTTCGTGCGTCCTACAACCGCGCAATCGCGGCGCCGAACGTCAACCAGCTGTTCCGGCCGCAGTCCGAGAGCTTCCCGGCCTACACGGATCCGTGCTGGAACGGCAGCGCTCAGCGGTCGGGCGCCGACGCGGCCCAGGTCAACGCGCTTTGCGCTGCCCAGGGCGCGCCGACGAACTTCCCGCAGGGCAACTCGCAGGTGCGGGCGCTGCTCGGCGGCAACCCGGACCTCGACCCCGAGTCGGCGGATACCTACACCGTCGGCGTCGTCTGGACACCGGAGTTCGGCGACAACGGTCTGCGCCTCGCTCTCGACTACTTCAAGTACGAGATCGAGGACCGGATCGGTGGCGTCGGGGCGGCGTCCATCGTGTCGCGCTGCTTCAACGACCAGGGCGCGAACCCGAGCTACGATGCGAACAACATCTGGTGCGGGTTCTTTACGCGTGATGCGAACGGCATTGCGACCGACGTCCAGTCCATCGACCAGAACCTCGGCAAGATGAACCTGGACGGCATCGATGTTCAGGCCGACTACGCCACGGACGTCGGACCGGGAACGCTGGGTGTCAACCTGGCGCTGACCTACCTGATGAGCTGGCAGCAGCAGGAAGACCCTGCGGCTCCGCTGACGAATCAGGAAGGCACGATCGGCATCCTGGTGGCGGAGACCTTCCCCGAAATCAAGGCCCGGCTGACGCTGGGTTACGAGATGGACAAGTGGGAAGTTCGCTGGACGATGAACTATATCGACGGCATGGATGTCGTGAACAGCGATGCCGGCCGCACCGCGGTCGTCAACGGCATCGTTCCGACGGTGGACAGCTACACTTACCACCGCCTGACCGGTACCTGGATGCCGACGGACAAGCTGTCGCTGACGCTCGGTATCGCCAACATGTTCGACAAGGAGCCGCCGATCTACACGAGCGATTCGCGTGCGGGAATCCAGGCGAACACCGATCCGTCGACCTACGACGTACTGGGCCGCAGGTACTTCCTGACGGGCACCTATTCGTTCTGATCGACTGTTCGGCAACGGAAGTAACCCCGCAAGGGGTCAGGGCTGCCGCCCCGCGAGGGGCGGCAGTTTTTTTTGTCTGCTGGCAGCCTGTCGGACTCAGGGCACCGTCGCGATTCCTATCCGCCGCAGGAGATGACCCTGGGTCGGACAGGCTGCTAGAGTATGGCGCGTGAACAAGACGCCCCTGTCGACTTTCGCCCTGTTCGCCACGCCCATGGCGACCCGCACGCTCGAGGGCGCGGACGGCCTGAACCGCGAGCTCGAGGAACTGCTGCTGGCGCGGGAGACGGACCAGTACCGCAATCCCTACCCGACCCACATGGAGCAGCAGGAAGTGTTCGAAAGCAATTTCGACATGTTCCGCTGGCCGGAGCCCTGCATACAGACGCTCCGGGCCTTCATGATGGAGTCGATCGCGGAGCTGGTCGCGGAGCTCAGCGGCTACACATCAGAGGAAATGGCCGGGCTGCAGATCCACAACCACACCTGGTTTCACGTGACGCGGCACGCCGGCTCGTTCGTGTCCCACAACCACCCGATGGCGTCCTGGTCGGCCGTGTACTGCGTGCGGCCCGGTGAGCAGGCCCCGGAGCGCCGCGACAGCGGCGTGCTGCGCTTCATGGATCCGCGGCCGGGCTGCAATATGTTCATGGACCCGGCCAACGTCAAGGTCCGGATGCCGTTCAACTTCGGCCATTACTCGATGCGCCTGGCGCCGGGACAGCTCGTGATCTTCCCGTCCTACGCGATGCACGAGGTCGCGCCCTTCATGGGCAGGGACTGCCGCATCACCGTGGCCACCAACTGCTGGTTCACGTCGCGCGCGAAGCGCTGAGGGTCCAGCCGAGGAGCTCTCTGCCGGCCCGGCGCAGCTCGGCCGGTGCAGAGGGCAGCAGTCCGACGGCACGTGCCGTCTCGCAGAATCGATCCAGGTCCGTCGCGTCCTGGGCCGCTTTCCGGATAGCCTCCAGGCGGGCGCGATGCGCCGCCATCTCGTCCTCGAGGATGCGCAGGCTCTCCATCGCGGCGGCGGGACCGTTGGTGCCGACGCCGTTCAGGATGCGCGCAACCTGCAGCGCGATCGCCTGGGCGAAAGCCGCCTGCGGGTTCTCCCCGGCGAATTGCCCGACCTTGCCGATCAGCGCTTCGATCTCGGCGCGCAGTCGCTTCGACTCGGGTTCCTGCAGGCGCTTCGCGAGATCCTGCGGGTTGCGAGCGTAGCCGAGCCGCTTGAGGAGACGGCGGCTCGGCACGACGAGGGCAGCCTCGTCGCGCAGGAAGTCGAACGCGCGAATCTCGGCGCGGGTCGTGGCCAGCGCCTCGGAGTCCTTGTGGTGCAGGATGAAGCCCGCCCTGCCTCCCGGCTTCAATATCCGCGCGATCTCCGCGAGCGTGTCCGCGACGCGGCTGTATTCCACCGCGTACTGGCTCGACACCGCGTCGAAACGCGCGTCCGGATATCCCGTCTGTTCGCAGGCCGTCCGGCTCGAGAAGACGACCTGGCTGGCATCGATGCCGTGCTGCCGGGCCGCCTCGGCGGGATGGATTTCGGCCGCGTCGATGCCTTCCACATGAAACGTCCGGTCCGACTGGCGCGCGGCGTCGCAGGCCAGGAACGCGACGGCGCCGTTGCCGGTGCCGATGTCGAGGACCCGGGCACCGTCGGGCAGGTCGCCGAAGAAGCCCAGCCAGAACTCCCGAATCTCGTCGTCGTAATTGCCGCTGAACGCGCAGGGGCAGGAATGCAGCGTCCGGCTCGCCCAGTAGCGGCTCCAGGCGTCGCCCGCCGCGAGGGCGGTCTCTTTCGAACTGCGTTTCGTCATCGCGTGGCGCGTGCCCCCGGATTCAGTGTTCGACGAAGATGAGCTCGTCGGTGGGGAAGCCGAGCCGAGTAGCCTGGCTGACGAGCCGGTCCAGCGTGGCCTGGTCGAGACCGGGGGAACGGGCGAGTATCCACAGGTAGGAGCGGTCCGGGCCGGCCACCATCGCATACCGGTAGCCGTCGCGGTCGAGCTCGACGATGTTGTAAGCGCCGTAAAAGGGGCCGAAGAACGAGACCTTGAGGCGGCCGATATCGGCCGCGTCGATGAAGTAGGCCTTGCCCTCGGCTTCGTCCCACCCGCCCTCGGCGGCATCGAAGCCGCGATTGACGACTCGCACGCCGCCGTCCTCACGCAGGCTGTACTCCGCGGTGACCCTCGATAGTCCGCGCTCGAAACTGTGGTCGAGGCGTGCGACCTCGTACCAGGTGCCGAGGTAGCGGTCGAGCTCGAAACCCCCGACGACGTCGACTCCGTCGGGGATGCCGGTGCAGGCGCCCAGCAGGAGCGCGACCGGCACGCCGAGCCTGGCCGCCACCGAAGGACGCTTCGTGTACTTGATCATCAGGGTCTCCGCGCGCGGCGTAGGCCGCGACGCCGGCTTATGTTACCGGGAATTCGCCGGTGCTGAGAACAGCCGGCGCAGCGGCGAAACCGGGCGCTAGGTAATTTTGCTGATTTCCGCCGGCTCAGATGAGAGTAGCCTCGCAACACAGGTCCCCTCGGGTGTCGCCCATGCTGATCGACAGGCTCCATCGTAATTCGGGCCCCGCAGCGGAGCTCATGCCGCAACGACACCTGCGCTCGCTGCTCGGAGAGAGGTCGTGGGCGTCCTTCCTCGTCTGGGCGATCGCAATTGCCGGCATCGCGCTGCCCTGGTGCATCGGGACAGGCGTCAAACTGTACCTGGACGCGCAGGGCAAGCCGACCTGGGACTGGCTCTATTTTCTCCATCCCGGCACGCTGCTCGCCGAGATCTGGGCTACCGCCTGGCTCGCGGCGCCGAGCCTCCTGCTCGCGCTGTTCGCGGCCCTCATGTTCTGCGGGCGCATCGAGATACTGCGCCGCTTCGATCGAATCGAGATGACGCTGGTCGTGCTGCCGTCGGCGACCTGGGGCGGCTACGCCAGTGCCCTGGTATTCATCGAGATGTTCCGGGTATTCCACCCGGTCGCCTTCCTGCTGCCGTTCTTCTATACGGTTCTGTACGCAGGCTATTACCTGCTGGGCCTGCTGGTCGGGCTGGCGCTCGCGGCCGTCGTGCACACGCTGAGGCAGGCACTCGTCGATTGAGCCGATCCCCGCGGCTGGCGCGCCAAGTGGGTATGGCGCACACTGCACCGGTCAATTTCGAGGGTATGGAATGCAAGCAGCGTCGTGGGGGCTCGGTCCGCGGCTGTTACTGGCCCCGGTCCCGGCCGTCGTCGGCTACGCCGCCTGGTCCCCGCTCAATGCGCGGTTCCTGTTCGAGGACGACTGGTACGTCTATTTCTGGTACCCGCCGGTGATGGACGTGCTGTTCGGGCTGCTGGTCCTCGCGCCTTTCGTGGTGGGACCGCGGCCCTGGCCTCGAGTCCTGGCCCTCGTCGTCGTCAGCATTGTCGCACACGCATTTGCGGTCGCGGCGGTCGTCCACAGCCAGTGGCTGCCGGTGCCGGCCTGGGATCTGCGCTTTCTCGCGGTCCTGCCGATAGCGATACTCGTCACGCTCGTCCTGGTCCAGGTGACATTGCGGATCGCCCGTGTTGCGCCGGTCCCGGGTAGCTGGCGCCATGCACCGGTGGCCGGCACGGTCGCCGGCGTCTTCTTCGTGATTACAATGGAGACCGACAGCGCGGCGACGAGTTGGCTCTACGAGCACGGCCTGCCGTGGATGCTCTGGCATGTTGCATCTTGTATCGCGATCTATTCGAGCCGTGGCACGGGGCCGTGGCCAATGAAGGAGGCACCGAGATGAAACGGAGACTACTGGCCCTCTGCCTGCTGGTTGCCGCGGGCACGACGGCCGCGGATGACGCGGCAGATGCCGCCGCCGCGCTGCACGGATACTTCGAAGCGTTCAACGCCAGGCAGATCGACCGGATAGCGACCGAGATCTACTCTACGCCGGTCCACGTCGGGGGCGGAGCGACACACCGCGTGCTGGCTGATGCGGATGCGGCCGCCGCCAACCTGGCGGACCTGTATGCCGCGATCGATGCCCAGGCCTGGCGGGAGTCGAGAATCTTGGACCTCGTCGTCTGCATCGCGTCGCGCACGCTCGCCCTGGTCGACACCCGCTACTCGCGGATAGACGCGGACGGCAACCCGATACCGCCGGCAGTCCGGACCAACCTGTATGTTCTGCAGAAGCTGGAGGGTGCCTGGCGCATCGTCGCGTTCTATGCACACGACGAAACTCAGCGGCCGGGTTGCCCGGCCGCCGGTATCGCCGGCTAGCAGGGTGTTGAAAAAATCCTGCTAGAAGTTGGCGCTCAGCATGACCCAGAACTTCGTCGTATCCGGGTAGGGCGCCGCGTCCGACGAGAAGAACGCGGCCTTCAGCAGCAGGCTGTAGCGATCGTTCAGCTTGCGGCTGCCGGCCAGGTCGATTTCCGTGCCGAAGTCGCCGCTACCGGACTCCGCCGAGAAGTCGTGGTAGATCGCCTGTAGCTGCCACTTCGCAACCGAGTACTTGACGTTGACGAACAGGTCGTCGATGCCCGCAGCGGGCGTGGCGAGAAACAGGTCGGCCCAGCCCTGGAACGCGTGCAGCGTCGCAAGCGGTGTCCGGAAGGCGCTGCCCGGCTGGTTCGCGTCGCCGCCCAGGGATTCGAAGTCGATCCCGAGCGAGAGGCCGTTCTTCATTGCCCAGCTTGCGCCGAGATGCAGGTATTGGGCGTCATAGCTGACCGGTGCGTTGCCTGCATCCGACTGGCTGGCGAACTCGGCCTGCAAGCCGAGACTGCCATCGCCGACGGCCAGCTTGCCATCGAGTCTCGCACCGTACGTCGACGTCGAGTTTGCCGGCGCATCCTCGTTGTCGATGTAGTAGATATACGGCGTAACAGACCAGTCGTCGTTGAGCCCGATCTTGGCGTTCAGGAGGTGGGCGTCGACGTCCTGGCTGCCCGCGGATGAGCGCTCGCCGAGGATCCGGCGCACCTGGCTGACGTAGCTGTAGAAGAACTTGGTGTTGGCCCAGCCATTGTAGCTGACGCTCGCGCCGTCGAAAGTCTGTTCGTTCTGGCGCCAGGCTACACCGCCGACGAAGCGCTGGTTGTCGAGCACGATGCGCTGCCGCCCCAATCGAAGTAGCAGGTCCGGTGCGGCCGCGTAGTCGACGTAAACCTGGTTCAGGTCGGGCCCTTTCGGGTCGAGAACCGCCGGATACTGGTCGCGGTCATCGCTCGAGTCGACGCCATTGTTAAAATCGTTGACCAGTACCTCGCCGATGTAGTCGAACTCGACGAAGCCCGACCAGTTGGCCCAGGTTCCCGTCTTGTAGTTCAGGCGCATCAACAGCGTGGACGCGTTGGCATTTTCGCTGAAGTTGTCCTGATCGACGTATTCGTAGCGATAGCGAAAGTCGAGGCCGGCGTCGCCTGACATCAGCGCATCCGCAAGACTCGTTGCACTCTCCTGGGCTGAAGCGGTCAGCGCCAGAGCGCTGACCGCGGATGCCATTACGGCGACCCGGCATGTGCGTGTCGTTTTCATTTGCATGTCTCCCTGCCGGATCGCATCCCTAGTAGATGTCATTGACCGTGTTGTTGATGTTGAACTTCCCGGTCGGTGTGATGATCTCCGGTCCCTTGATGACGTGCTTCAGCGTCCGGGTCTTGTCGTCGACGATCACGATGGCCGACTCCTGCTCCTTGCCGCTCCAGACGGAGAACCAGACCTCGTCGCCCGCCATGTTGTACTCGGGCTGGACGACCCGTTTCGGGCCCTCGCCGAGGTCGGCCCACTCGGCGATCGGCAGCTTGACGAACCCTGCGTCGAGATCGTTGATGTCGAATACGGCGATGTACTGGCTGACGTTCTCGTCGGGATTCAGCGGTGCGTCGACCCAGAGATTCGTCGAGTTCGGATGCGACTTGACGAACAGCGAGCCGCCGCCCATGCCCTGCAGCACGCGAACGACCTTCCACGCATGGTCACGGTGACCTTCCGGATCGGTGCCCAGGAAAGTGATGTTCGCGTTACCGAGCGCGCTGGTTACCCAGACCGGGCCGTACTCCGGATCGTCGATGTTCGCGCCTCGTCCCGGGTGCGGGATCTTTTCGACGTCGACCAGCGCCTCGAGATCGCGGTCACGCGAGTCGACGATCGCGATCTTGTCGGACTGGTTGGCCGCGGTCAGGAAGTAACGGTGAGTCCGGTCCCAGCCGCCGTCGTGCAGGAACTTCGCGGCGCCGATATCGGTGACGCTGAGGTTGTTCACGTCTTCGTAGTTGACCAGCAGGATATGCCCGGTTTCCTTGACGTTGACGATGAACTCCGGATGTTCGTGCGATGCGACGATGGCGGCTACGCGCGGTTCCGGATGGTATTCCTGCGTGTCGACGGTCATGCCGCGCGTCGAAACGATCTTGATCGGCTCCAGCGTGTCGCCGTCCATGACCACGTACTGCGGCGGCCAATAGGAGCCGGCGATCGCGTACTTGTCTTCGAAGCCCTTGTACTTGGACGTTTCGACCGAGCGCGCTTCCAGGCCGACCTTGATTTCCGCGACAATCTTCGGCGGATTCATCCACAGGTCGATCATGTCCACCTTCGCGTCACGGCCAATTGTGAACACGTAGCGGCTCGACGCGGACGAGCGCGAGATATGCACCGCGTAGCCGGTCGGCAGGATGCTGACTACTTCCTTGGTGTCGCCGTCGATGATGGCGACCTGGCCGGCATCGCGCAGCGTGACGGAGAAGAAGTTGTCGATGTTGCGCTGGTGCTGCGGTTGTTTCGGCCGGTCGGCCGGGCGGACCAGGAGCTTCCATGAGGCCCGCATTTCCGGCATGCCGAATTCCGGCGGCGCCGGCGGTTCCTGCTGCAGGAAGCGCGCCATGATATCGATCTGTTCCGGCGTCAGTTCGCCGGAGCTGCCCCAGTTGGGCATGCCGGCAGGCGAGCCGTAGGTTATCAGCGCCTTCAGGTAGTCAGTGCCTTTCTCCCGGGTGATGTCGGGCGTCAGCGGCTTGCCGGTCGCGCCCTTGCGGAGTACGCCGTGGCAGCCGGCGCAGCGCTCGAAGTAGAGCTGAGTTGCGGCCTGTTGTTCCGCCTCTGTCAGGGACGGTCCCTCGCGGCTCAGCATCTGCCGGGCCTCTTCGGGCGAGATCGTCAGGGGCGCGCCACTGTAACGAATTTCCGCCTCGCTCGTGCCGGTATGTGGTTGCCCGGTGGCCCGGTCGGTCTGACCGAGTTCCTCGCGCAGGGCTGCGACTTCCTCGACACTCACGGCGGCGCCGGAATTGCCCCATGACGACAGCACGTAACTCAGCGCGGCGGCGAGGTCCGCGTCGCTCAGGTAGCCCATGCTGGGCATCACGCCGTTGTATTGCTGGTTGTTTACGGTGACCGGACCCGACAGGCCGAACAGTGCGACGGCCAGAACTTCCTTGCGGTCGCCCTTCAGGTAGTCCGAGCCGGCCAGCGGAGGAAACGCGCCCGGCAGGCCCTTGCCGTCCGGCTGGTGACACGCGGCGCAGTTGGCGAGATAGACCGACTGGCCCCTGGCCAGTACGTCGCCCATCGCGCCGGCCGCAACTTCGGCCTCGTGCACGGCCGTATCGCCGCCTGCGGCAGGGCTAGTCCCGGATTGTCCGCCGCTATCCGGCGAGCACGCCAGCAGGCTTGCCGCGAGCAGGGCCGCGGCCAGGCTTTCGGTCCGGGTATGGATTGGGAATTTCATGGCTCACTCCTCGAGTGTTTCCGATGGTTCATTACCAGTTAATGTCCAGCCCCACGGTGAGGCTTCTGCCGGGTCTCGACAGGTAGGGGATGACCGGGTCGCCGGGCGATAGCCCGCGTATGTCCGACCAGGTCCAGTATTCGCGATCCAGCAGGTTCAGCAGCCCGGCGCGCAGCATTACTCGATCGCCCAGGCGTTGCGCGAAAAAGAGGTCGAAAACGGCGAAGCCGGGCGGCTCGAACAGTTCGCCCCCGGAGTCGTCGCGGTCGTCCCAGCCGGCTGTCGCGGTGGCGCGCAGCCGGAGATGTCGGCCGCCGTCCGTCGACATCCAGTCGAGTCCGATGACGGCCTGCGCCGGGCCGACCGAGTTCAGCGGCTGGCCCGTGTCGCGATTTTCGCCCTTCGCGAGGTAGAACGAGGCGTCGGTCGCCAGCATGTCCAGGGCGCCGGGCAAGCGCAGCCGCCACCCGCCCTCGATACCCTCGATAACGGCTTCATTCACGTTTCTCGACTGGAACAGGATGCGCCCGCTGACCGGATCCAGGCCCAGGCGAACGCGCGATTCGATGAATTCCTCGTAGTCGGTCCGGAAAGCGCCGACATGAAAGCCGCTTTCGATCCCGTGCCACCTGAGGCCGATGTCGTAGCCGTCCGAGGACTCGGAGCGCAGGTCCGGATTCGGGATCGCGCGGAAATTGAATACCGGGATTTCGAGGCCGATGTTCGCATCCTCGTACGGAGGCGCGCGGAAACCGTGCGCGTACTGTGCGTACACGTCAGTCTTGTCGGACAGCCGGTAGACGATGCCGAGCTTAGGAGACAGGTCGGACTCCCGGACCGAGACGACTTCGGCAAACGGGTAATCCTCCGCGTACATCCGGTCCAGCTCGGGATCCAGTTCGTACGCATCGGCCCGGAGAGCAGCGATGATCGTCCAGTTGCCGACGCTCAACGTGTCTTCGACGTAGGCGCCCCATTCGATCGATCGGCTGATCGGAAAGTCACGCAGGGGGAACGCTTCGCCAAGCAGCACGCTGGTCTGGATGCCATCGTCGATCCCGGTTTCGAGCCCGTCGCGATATTCCTCGGTGCGGCGATTTCGATACTCGAGCCCGAAGCCCAGCCGGTGTTCGATTCTGTCGGTCGACAGGACTTTCTGCAGGTTGATCTCGGCGCCGGCAATGTCCTGCTCGAAGCTGAAATACCGGTCGATCGAGACCGGGCGTGTGGCGAGGCCGCGTTCGTCGAGTGTCGATTGCCCGACACTGGCGGCCTGGTGATAGGCCCTGAATACGCCGTCGTCGATCCAGCCGCCGGGTTCGCCGAAGTGATATTCGGCGCTGACCAGGTCCATGCGATATGCGTCGTCCCCTTCGAGAGCG